>JGI24158J21664_10002477_pt1 | contig 22417 bp, 8 predicted proteins | sample Ectturendosymbi3_FD_21664 | JGI IMG/M metagenome (IMG submission 21664)
TTGCGCCATTGATGTCGCGTATATATTTGCATCAGTAAAGGCGATTACCGCAAAGTTTCTTGTCTGGGAGAACACAACATGCAAGGAACATCACCCCCTTGAGTTAACAAGCAATTTAACTACAGAATTTGCCTATAACGGCACCTCTAGGAGATTGCATAAAGAACGTTATTGCCGAATTGACGTTATAAGCGAATTGAAATGGATGTAAAAGATGCCATAGTAACCGAAAAAAATGTAACGTTGTATGCGAATTGACGTTACAGACGAAGCCATTTTAAACGAATTCAATTGTATAGAACAGATTTACAAGAGATTTCAGGCCCCATTTGGATTAAACTAAAAAAGCTATTTACAGGGCAAATTTTTTCCGCCCCCCCGAGTAATGCCTTCCCGTACGCCTATGATAACAAGTAATTAAATGGCTTTGAAGCCTAAATGATTTGCTTGGGTGCTTAGTGAGCGCGTTGAGTTAAAGACGACATTGTTAGAATATGTTTTTATCACATGGCACTATATTTCCAAGTGGTTCAGTTACACTAGTAAGTAGTAATGTCTGGTAAAAAAACTTCCGGCTAAACCAAAGCTGCCAAAAGTTTTGACATATATGGTTGCAAGATTCAGAACTTAAAAGTTGGTTCAGTGCCTACTGCCTATCGTGCTGATTCAAGAAAAGTCTTTTGCGAAGTTTGCAATAATGCAATCATAGTGAAACCTTGTCAGCTTAAAAGGCATAACTGATTGCAAAAACACTCGGGTAAGAATAAAGAAGTTTATGCATGCTCACGAATGTAACACAAAATTTTAGTTACAAAGGCCAGACAGAGAAAGGTGCAGGGCTGAAGCTATGCTCAGATTGTTTATTGCTGAGCATTGTTCTACTGTATCAAAGCATGCAACCATTTGAAAACGATCGTCAAGAACTGTGCGTAATACAAAAAACGAAGTAGGCTGCAGTTACGTTGCCCAAAATGTTGACTAAAAGTAAAGTGTGGGCCGAAAAGTGTGTTGGCCAAAACCGGCATTTTCAGCCCATGCTTAAGAGCGAGTGCAAGGCGAAAAATTACTATATTGTATAACTTAGGTTTCTTTTAATCATGTTCAAATAACAGATTTTTAACAGAATTTCACTGCTTTTAGCAAATTTTAGATGAAAGTTTGTGACACTTTTAGTAGAATCTAGCAGTTTTTGTGACACCATTTCGCAGATTTAGGACACAACCATCTGACAGCAATGGCGGTCAGCACGATACACTCGAGACTGTCATGTCACGATACAAACTGGAGAAAGCATGCAGAGAGTAAAGCTATAGTAACATGTTTGCCTTGTACGCACACTTTATGATTTAGCAGGTGTTGAAATGTTTTTTAAATTTAGGACCCCGAGCTTTCGAAATGCTACGGGCCTCGCGCTACCTTAATCCGGCACTGGGTCAACGGTCTGTTCCTCTGCGTCACAATCACAATCCGCAGAAGTGGCCATTACTGTATCCCATTTGTGTGACCAGGAGCGGAAACGACCGACACCGGTGCCAAGACGGTTAAACCTCACCCATGCTGTTCCTGGAAGATCCATTCCAGGAGTGTGGGTGCCGGTGTCTGGGATGAAAGTACGGAGTCTCGTAGTGCTCTCCAACCACTCCGCATTCCATCGGTGATCCGCCAGGTGCACCGAACTTCTGCTGTTTCGTCAGATAAACTGATGAGTTGTCGTGCGGCGGGTACAAATGGGTGTCTCGATTTGAGATGCCGTGCGCTTGAACCGAGCGAATGGCTAAGAGCCGAATGGAGCAGATGTCTAGGCTACATGAGCGGCGTGCAAGAGACAGTGTGGCCCTTTGAGACGGAGCTCAGTAGTTTGGATTCTCGCGAGGATAGAAAGATTGTCCGCTAGTGTAGGGCGCAGGCATCCAGTCACAGTTCGCAAGGCGTCGTTGATGACAGGATCAATGAGGCGGGTATGTGCACTGCGACACCAGGCAAGAGCGCAGTCCTCTGCTGTTGAAAGAACCATGGTTAAGGTGGCTGTTCGCAACGCTGTTGCCCAAGCTCCCCAGCCCGAGCCAGCAAGCCGCCTCAAGAGTGCGCGGCGTGTTGTCAACTTTTGCGAGGTGACTCAAGGTGTCGGCGACACATGAGCGTCCTGTCCAGCTTTACTCCGAGGTATTTGGGTTCGGAGTAAAAGGGTAGGGTTTGCATCCAGAATGCCCCATGAAAGATTGCTGAGGCAAGTCTTTCTAGCTACAACCACGTAAAAGCGGACAATGTCCACGGACCAGGTGGAGCGACTGCAGTACATCTACGTACTTGCTGGGTCCCGTCTTGGTGTAGAGCCAGCAGAACTATCTGAGATTGCTGTTGATAGCGAGACATTTCGACTCCTATGGCGGCTGCCTCCGCGACCCTACCCAAAACAGACTTGAAAATGAATGAAGCATGCAACTGTGAAAAAAAACAAACATAAAATAAGCAATGCAACAGAAAGACAAACCCAAAATGCGTGTTATAGGAAAATTGAACAAAACAAAAAACATTAAGTAAAACAAACAAGCGCAAATAACTCTGAAAAAGCAAGATCAATTCAAAAAAGCTGATTCGCACAAAAACAAGCAACTTGCAACAAGCAGCCCAAAAACAAGCGACCGCAAATCTTTAAAGAAAGCACAAGTTCAGAAAAACAAGCTTTATTTCGCGGGAAAACCGCACGTTTGGCAACGCTGGTTTATATAATCCCGAGATTACATTTCTTTCTCAATGTTGTAGTGTTACCTTGCGTCACAATGACACTGCATATGTGGTAGTAGAATGACTCAGAAAGATGTCTGCGGATTTAGTGCGCTGACGGTCGTAAAAAGGATTATGCTACGGAGCCGTTAGTAGCGCTGGTGTTTTGCCACTTTTGTGGGATGCGTGGATTCTAAACGTTCTAGTAAGTACCGATTTGAGTGCGTGGGTAAGTCTGTCCATGTGTAGGTGGCTGTTGCTAAGGTTTATTTCGGTGGAGTTATTCGTTCGCGGTTGCAAATGCTGCAAACAAATTGATATTGTTAAAATCTTACGCCTTGTTGTAATTGAATGTTTGCTGCTTGCACGCATAAAGTCATTCCAACATGAATATGTGCTTCATTATTGCTGGTTCGCATGAACGCGCTGAGATTGTTGACAACACATCGTCAACGTTTGGATGGGGAGTTGAGAAAGGGTTTCGCACTCGCAGTGTTCGGTTTTACAGCGCATTTGTGTCCCATGCGGTCGTTGGCATGAGTCCGATTCTTATGTGAGTTGCAAATGAAGTGAAATAATATATGTGTACAATAAGTGTTCATGCAAGCATTAAAGAGTAATCGAGTCATAGCGTTTGCGAATTAAACTTTATCCCGTGCGCTTACCTCGAACAGTCTCCAAACAATGTTCTGTTCGTCTTTTTTTGGCAAACTGCATTTTGCAGCTGTGTGCCTACCATGCAAATCTTTAAAGAACTTCGTGTTTGACTCGTACAATAAACTAAAACAACTTGTCTTTGAACACCTTGTTGCTTCTGGCCTAGTGTGCCTTCTTGATGCTCTGAAATGGCGTAGTATTCCATAAAGATTGCGGACCATTATTCCGGAGAGATAGATAATAATCATCAGAGGTAAAACATGATTAAGGTATGGGCCGTGACAAACTCTTCTCATGCAGTCGGGAGTGGGCAGCAGCGAACAAGAGTGAATTGTCTGAGTTCTGCTTGTTCATGAAACTCAGAAACAGAATGTTTTTAATACATGATTAAATGGAATTTTTCTTAAGGCTAAAGATGATTTGCTAAAATTACGCGAAATGGCCATGTGTTTCGGCACAGTTTTTTCCAGGCGGGGGAAGTTGAAAAACTTTGTTGCCGAGACCAAGAACGTTGTTAGCAGCTGGTGCTGAATCATTCCGTAAATGATCGGAAGATTTTGGATCGTACTTACACGAACGTTCTCAGAAAAGATGCAAAACGCGCAAAGCAACGCAGATATGCTACAAGGCATTAAGACCATGACATAAGTGGTTCTATGAGTCTCATCCGAAAAGCTAGAGATTTTAAATCAATAAATACGGAAAGAATTTTGCAATTTTCGAAAACGTGTTCCTCGAAAATGTTTGTCACAAATCCAAGAAACAGCAATGTTGCTGAATGTCACAAAACCTTCGCATTTCTAATCGTAATAAATACTACTGCCATTGAAATACAAAGAACATATGCGATCAACGCTACCAGGCTTTGTGAAACACTGCACTAACCGACATAATTCATTATTTGCTTTTGCTGTTCTGATTACATTCTTGCACTTCGCAGAGAGACGATGTTTGAAAAACGTATAGGCATAACAACATCTGTGGTTAGGTGGGAACGCGCCCATATTCTACAAGTACCTAGAAATTGGTTTCGTTTTTACTCAGTGGTTCCCAATTTATTTGTACTTTGGAGACACTTCAGAGAAATTTGATATACTTTGGTGCACCTCACTGTTCTGGATCGAACAACGCTTCTAAAATTGGTTTGGTGAGTTAGATGAACGAACCAGAACAAAAAGTAGTCATATGCTGGTGAAAAAATAAGCAGTATTATTTTTGACTTGATTTTTATGTTTACAAAAACAAAGCCAAGTCATCAGATGACAATAGTTTATTTCTGAAATGATTAGAAATAACATGCAACAATTTATCAGTTTTGACGACCCTTGTAGGACGGAAATGATCATGCTTTTCCCATTTTATATCAAAGCGTAAAAGCAACGTTTAAGATTCCAATGAATACGATTTTAAGCATATGGTAAAGACCTCAGTGAGGTAAAATTCTTACTTCCAGAAATCAGTCCAGTTGCAAGCAGGATGTGATAGTCTTCAGAACTGAGATCAAAATCTTTAGGACCTTTGCTTGTTGTTTTCGTAACGATTGCAGGACGAGTGAAGGTGCACTGAGCGACACCTTCATAAGTGGTCACAGAAATCAAGCGAACTTGGTTCTGCAGATGTGAGAGTTGTAATTAGCGCTTATTTAATATATTTCTTCCTGGTATACCGTTGTCCCTTTTATCCAACACAGTGGTCTGTAACTGCACATGGTCCACAGCGCAAGTTTTATTCTATGTATTCGACAAGCAGTTTCTTTACAGTTCAGATCAAATGACTCTGGGAAACATGTTATACGTTAAGTTCTGTTGCACTTTTGCTATTGAAATCAAATAATAAAAATTCAGTGAAAGTTTAGTGTATGATAAACACGACTCTTTCTGCGGAAAACCTGACGATACATTGGAGTGCGCCTACGTAAAATGCATAATACTTCGTTTTTGGACCTTTCTCCGCCAAACTTCAATATCTAAAAATGGGATAAACAGTAATTTCTCAAAAGTACGTTTTTTCCCATCGAAAACCTGTGTTTTACATCCGTTTGGCTTAGTTCATGGACTTACACAGCAAGAAACAATCGAAATCTTGAGTAGGCAAGACTTATAAATGTAACCGAAAACTTGGTAACATCTGCAAAATCTTAAAAACTTAGTAAAAATCTTTTAATTAAAAAATTTAAAAACTTAGTAAATTCTTAAAATTTTGCCTCAACATTACCTTTGCAATTTCGGGAAATTGTTGAATATGCTTTGTTGGTCACAAACGTTTGTAGCTCCCAAAACTTTAAAGCTTTGTAACTTAAAGACGCATTACCGAATAGTGTTCCCAAAAAACCATGATCCTTGTAATACGTCGTAAGTGATCGGCTCCCAGTGTGGTTGAACTATGAAGCGCACCTACTGACTTTCTAGTGTGGTCTCATGTGTATGTTGTCAAACAATCTACACAGCAGTGACTGCCGTTCCGAAACAGCGGAAACTTGTAATATTTCTGCCTTGTATAAGCTCAAGAAAAAAGTAGTGCGGCGTAATGTAGTCAAGAAGATTATATTTATTTTGAATCCCTCCAGTAAATATAAACCCATGCCATTTTAAAAATTAACCGGTAACCGCATAAACTAATCGAGAGAAATGTAACAATGTGTACTTGGTTGCAAGTGTCTGACACAGAGCAATAAAATTAAAAAGAAATCCTTTTTTCTTCTTTGCCTTGCACTTCTTCTGGTTTAGGTCTATTGTAATAAAAAACATGCAGATGTACAACATGTGTAGTCTACTAATATTCCGAAAGTGCACAAAACGTTTTACTTTAACAAACTTGTATCACTTCCTAAAACTGTTTTGGTGTTCCATTTCGCTGGAGGAATGGAAACTATTTCCAGCGTAGTGACTGCAACCGAAAGAACCTGTTTTCACAGATGTGTCTTGAACCTTGTGACAGTTTTCTGACAGAAAGACAGTGGATTAAATTGTCAAGTATAGATGTTATTTTTCAGATTTGATTTTGTATTTTGTGTGCATAAACAATCTAATGACAAATCCAAATAAAAGTTGATTCATGATTCGGTTTCACTTTATTGTACTCAGGAAATAAGGGGAAAACTAACTTTTCAAAACAATAGTAACTCGTCACTGAAATGACTTCAACATGTTTTAAAACATTTCGCTATCACTGTAACTACGGGCATAGTTGCAGTAATCTACGCTACACCCAATAAAGGAACAAAAAGTGCATTAGAAACAACCCAACTTGTGTAGGCCCGCGTGTCCTTTCAAGAATAAAGCGTTTCGAAAACTCTCGAACCATGTTTACTTTTCCGGCATTGGATATTTTCCACAGCAAAATTCGATAGCACTGTTCTGTTCAAATTTGAAAAACGAACACAGTTTGGCAAAGTGGCATGAGAGTTTGAGAAGTCGTTTAGCTGCAAAACCTTTGTTGTTATTATACGCATTGACTCTTAACGCTCATGTGGAACAAATGATCTTGTAAAATGATTTTTGTGTTTCCTTGTTTGAAACATTTCATTGTTGTATGTTGGGATCACTTAAGCTTCAGATGTAAAATTCTAACCCTAGTCAAGTTTTTCAACAGTCACAACGATTCAACGTAAGCATTTTTGAACAAGATCTGACTGAGAGGCACCGGTTTTGAATTTTTCGATGGTGGGACCCAGAACAGGCTTTTGTTTTTGTGAACAAAACAAACGGAAAATGACTTACTGTTGCCCGGATTCGAGCACCGCCGAAAATAAATGTAAATAAGTTTTAAAGAATGCTTAATGGAATGCGTTTGGCAATTTACAAAAACGTGATTTTATTTCAGGTTCTGCGAGAATACAATTTTTGGAACGCCAGCGCACCACTGATATTTTTGTCCTCACAAGCGCTTTAGAAATAGTTCACAACAAACTAGAAATGAGTTCGAACGTTCCCGTACATTCGTGTCATTGGTAGAACCTGATGTGCTTGGGAAATAAAACGTGAAGGTTAGAGTGAAAGCATCGGTATTCGGAACTCAATCACAGCAAATGCATTTCTTTGAAGTCCACAATAAATAGTGAAACACTGCACTAACTTTGACGAACTATCAAAGTAAGGGTACATGAAATGGATATGCATGTACGTATAGTCGGGGTAAATGCTCAAATTACAGGAGTACCCGTCTTTGAGGTTACAATGCGAAATGCTATGTACCTCGAGTTAGGATGTTGCATGCAACGCGCTCATATTCGAAGAACGGATACGGATCTAGTAAATAGAAGTTTTAGATCAAACAACGCTTGACTTCATTAACTGACTCTATAAACCATCTCTGTGTCCGCTGAGTGTCAGTTTCTGCTTGTCATCGAATTTGTATGTAATTTCACTTCGGTGATCTCAAGACGAGTAGCACTTGTAAATAATATTACATGATTGAAAAGCACACCAGTAGACTGGAATTCGAATTCCACCTTGTAATCCTGATGATCGCAGTCTTCTGTTCTGCTTTGGTTATTTTTCAAAAGGGAATTAGTTTAAAATAAAAAATAAATTGCTTCTGTTTTCCTCAACAATTTTGCGAAATCGTGTGAAGCTGGTGCAGAATTTCAACCTCGGTGTTTTTCTACACCACCTGGTGCCATTGCATACTGTTATTTGGAAAATAAAACTGACACTCGTGTAATTTTCACTGTTTCGCAAGTTGATGTGGAAAAAAGCGCTATGCACAAATGAGCTAAGCCAGTGATGGGGGAAGGTGCGACCTTTTCGAGGAGCCTGTGCGGACTTCCAGCCATTTGCTTGCTAAATTTGTTTGTCTTGGTTGCTAGTTTTTACCATCTTTTGTCACAATTAGTGTTGCTTTATCCGTATAACGGTTAACCGGTTGACCAAGAGTATATTTGCTATCCGATATCTAGATATTTTTCTGTCGGTTAACCGGATAAAAAAGTAACGCTATCAATGCGTTTTACGCTTTTGTCAGCGGTCTTCCAATCTTCAAACACTCTTTGAAGTTCTGCTTACTATCCAACCCACTCCTGTGGAAGCAGAAAAGGCATTCAATGTATGTGGACTAACTATGGCCTCGTTTACGCGACTCCACAATCGATGCATTGCGTTCAGTGGCGCAGCGAGGTTAAGTGTCGCCAGGGGCCGGCCGTGAAAATTGCCTCCCTTTCCACCCCTCCAAGTTGCTTACAATAATTCAAAATTAATGAATAACATGTTTTGTGCTTTGTAAAGATGTAAGAAATATTAAAACATCGTGGACATCAAAATCATGAATGGGTCTTGTTTTACACTCTCGATAATGGGTCTTTCTTTTTCTGCCCTTCGCCACCTTTCTCATCATTTCCTCTTCCCATTTTTTCTGCTTTCTTTACATATGCATCTATGGATCCGGCATAATTTGTTAAAGTTACTTCCCTGCTGGTTTTCAGTCTGCGGTATTCATAGGCAGATCCAGGAATTTTTTAGGGGGGGACTCAGAGACAAATTCATCCGGATGTGTATTGACTGCATAGCGGTGAGAACCCAACTACTCGGGTAACGTTTTTGACAAACACCGTTAATACCCATAGACATTTTGGCCAATCGCATTCTCGCCATTACCCAGGCTTACTAGAACGTTTCCGGAGCAGAAGTGGCCTTCGCACCAATTCAGAAATTATTCTCAAACTCATCTAACCTTAAAGTAACTTATTGATTGTCGAAAAAATTTAATCATAAGCAAAACAAACACAGGTCCGCGCAGAAAAATCGCGTGGGGCAGGCATAAAAGTGTCAAAGTGACACAAGAAAACGAAACCTTTGTTGGCAGTCTGTACAAGACCAATGCCGTATTGTGTTCGAAAATTGCAGATGTGCATGGAATAGAAGTTTATGACGTTCGGACTTGAAAATTTGTTTATTTTCGAAAAAATTTCTCAGTTTTTATTACGCATCGCGATTGTCTACCCAAAATGGCGACATTTGTTTACAAAAACACCCGCCAATCATTAGCAAAGTATCAATCACAAACTATTAAAAAATGTTATTGATTATCAAGGCCATTTGACCATAGAAAATAAGTTGAAGGTCGAAAAAAGGCAGTTATTTCGAAAACAAGCACAACCGAAAAAACACATGGGTACGGGTATAGGCGTAGGCGGGGGAGGCAAGGGAACCATTTCTCCCAAATTTCTAGCGTTTCTTGTGATACTGTGCTTTTAGAGGCGGTGTCGAAAACAAAATACTGTTGCTCGCTTAAAGTCAAAAGATTTGCCCGCCCCAAATTTGTGGGCTGGTTACGCCACTAGGTATCAGACATGAACGGATTTAGGTTTTTCAAATCTAAATCCAATCCGGAATTTCATTTTAAAATCCATATCCAAATCCGAAAATCGACCATTTTAAAATCCAAATCCTGTTTAAATCCGAAATCTTATCACCACTATATTAGTCTACATGTAATCCAATTCAGTATGATTCGAGAAAGAAATTTGCATAATAATTCAAATTAATTTATGCTGTACCTTTGTTTTACAACACCTCAATAGTTGACACTTCAAAGACTTCAACATAAATCGCAATCAATTTTAGCAGCAATCCATTGAGATGCTCATGCAGTTAGTCATATGAGTCAGTTTTAACCACTCAAAACTAGAATACCTGAAAAAAATTATAACCATTATGACCAAAAATAGAACCAAGTTTTTGATGTACACACGCAACAATTCAATGAAAAAGGCATGCAGTGAATGACATTTGATCTATTCATATTAGCCAAGGCACGTATCTTTCGTTTGTCCGTTTGTGCCATTTAAAAAATTTTATTCAATAGCAATCTACATTAGGCCGTCGTTACTGCATAGCCTGTCGGTGTAACTAAAATTATATTAAAAGCTTAACAGGCAAAAAGCACGCGCAAAATTTTGGCACTAGGCTACATAAATAAACAATGATCTGATGAAATGTGCTAAATGTAACTAAGCAGTAGGTATTACTGTTCTGTTACAGTAGGTATTACTGTGATTGGGTCAATGAAAACCACACCAAATCGGTAAGTTTGATGACACAATTCGTCTGAACCAGTGTTGCCACCCTGTTGTTACGGAAAAGCACTGGATTTCATGATGAAAAGCTGTAGATTCACAAAAAAAGAAAACACTAGATCTAAACTATGTGACAGATTTGTCAGATTACAAGAAAATTGGTGTTGTACTTAGGAGCAGGCGGGTGTTTCAAACAAGTATGTTTATTAGTCTCAGATCAGATAGACCATAGAACACACATAAACACACAAGCACGTGCAAACAATTATTCTTTTACGCTTGCAATCAGAGATGAGCGGACTGTCATACTTTGCGATCCAGATCCAGTCCTGAATTTTTAAAATTTAGTCCAAGTCCAACCACAGTCCAAACTTTTTTTGAAATTGAAAGTCCAAGTCCAAATAAAGTCCAAAATATTAACAAAATGCAGCTTTTTAATAACAAATATTACTCAATTATTTTCCATTAACTCAGTCCAAATCCAATCCTGATCCTAAATTTATGAAGCAATTTACAGTCCGGATCCAATCCAGATTCAACAAAATTCGGCATACTCTGGATCCAGCCCAATCCTATTCCAGTCCAATGCTCATCTCTGCTTGCAATCTTTTAACGTGACTTGGTGAAGTGCAACACCTTCACACAACATGGTAAATTACCACAAGGAAAAGACCAAGCACACTTCCACGCCATTGCTCTTGAGAAATTTCTCGAGGTCTGAAATGTGAAGCTTAGCCAAATGGGTAAATGGCACCTCTGTTTCATGACTTTCAACATAGCCATAACCCACAACCTTCAGCAGCAACGCTTGTGTTTGTTTGTAGGCTGTACAGGTCACTGGAAGTTTTAACGGATCACCACAGTCACCTCGACTCATTGCGGTTTTACTCAAAACAGATTGTATGCTTTTGTGTATCAAGTCTCAATCACAGTTACAATTACGCAAAATTTGTACTGTAATTACATTCAGATCACTCATTAAAAAACACTAGACACCTATGAAAAACCAATAGAACACTAGATGAAATGCAAAAACACTATACCGAGTGGAAAAACACCAGGAGTGGCACCAGTGGCCTGAACATGAGAGCAGACTCTCATCGCTGCTAGTGCTCTTGGTCATCCTGAAGGCTGAACATTTGAACCAGCACGATGTATGTGTTGCAGTGTTGCCACTGGGGTCAATGGCGTTAACATCAGATTGTTGTGTTTTTCAACATCAGATAACGTCGGTTTTTACATTACAGTTTAACATAAGCAAAATGCTTCTATTTGCAATATCTAACAAAGTGTGATAACCCATGTTGAATCCGAAAGAGAGGGAAGTATCGTCATTAAATGGAAAAGTTGCTTACTTATGCGCAACCTGTGTGTTATTCCCAACGGTATGAAGAAAGCTTCTTCACTCTGGAATGATTACCAAACACACACGAGGGTGCGAAATTGGTGAAAGAAACTTAAAAAGCGTGAATCTAACTCAATTTCATCCTAAAAGAATAGAAAATTTGAAAAAAGCAACATCTTAGTCAACATCAGATTTTTTGCCAAAGCATCAGACATCAGAAATAACTCTCAAAACATCAGATCTGATGTTGAGACATCAGAAGTGGCAACACTGATGTGTTGTACAATTCCTAATGACGTCTTATTTTCATTGAACCTGAATTAAACTTAAACAAATTTACACAGATCAATGGCATTATCACACATAAAGTCATCGCACAGAATAAAAACAGTAATCTTGAAACTGAACCAGCCGTTATGAAACAAGTTAAACAAAATTATCATATCCAAGTCCAAACCCGGTTAGTCAGAAATTTATGAAATCCAAATCCAATCCAAATCCATCAAAAAACTGCAAATCCGCAGGATTTATATCCAAATCCACATCCATGTTCATCTCTCCTAGGTATGAGTAGAGACAAATATCCCCCAAAAAACAAGGCTGACAGGTAGCCATAGGCAAACAGGCTAGATCAACCCATGAGAAGAGCCAAATAGCACCAAAACAGCAAATTCAAGATAAACACACAACGACACCTTTGAAACACCCAACGCGCTTTTATAAGGCAATATATACATATTTTGTACATAACAAGAATAAAGCTCACTAGTCACTCTACTAAACTTCTCGAAACTTTTGGTCTTGCTGAAGAGTAACCTGAAACTGTGAACCTAACAATGTACGAAACAGCAAAACAAAAAATTATAAATTCTCGTGCAGAGTTTCCAATAAAATGTATCATTCTGTGTCCATAAACAGTGTCTAGAAATCTGCCAGTTCCCAGAAATCTGATAAAATAATCTTTAAATCTGCCAAATCGGAATAAAAATCGAATTGCTTTTTTCAAAAATAAAAAACCCAAGGTGTTGAAAAAAAGCGAAAAATTATTAATTTGGCTTTAAACAATCCAAACTGGCAACACTGCAAAAAACTCGAAGTAATGACCTGGAAGGTGTTTATTGCACCACAAGGATATGGAATATGATCAGAAAGTGTTTTTTACCACGTCACAGCGGGAAGTGTGAAGTTTGCAGCGAGTCAATAACCAACTTCTCATCCATCCAATTTTGTACGACACGCGACCATATCGCGATAACGCAATTTTAGAAATACTGTGCAGTAGGTTGAAAAATTTTATAGAGATAGCAGGATATGGGTCGAAAAAAGCGTCTGATTTCGTGCTGAGCTGAACTTTTGTCCAAATTGTTTCTGGCAGGTCTGATCAGTAGTCATTTTAGCGTATCCTATACAGCTAATCTAACGCACATCATTTTTAGCCTACCTGGCTTGTAGGCTACATTCCACGGTTAAGTTTGCTGTTATGGAATTTATGCTGTCCCTGAGCACTCTAGCCTATACCTTGTAGTTAACTGCTTTGTAAGTTTGTTGCAACGTGATTTTGATGTCTTTCCTTTAGTAATAAAATGAGCTGGATTCATTCATGAAAGCTTGTAGGAAAAAATAGTGTAGTCTACTGTTTATTCAACTTTTGTCCGCAAGAAGCCCAATCTTACCCAAATTAAACAAGAGTTTAAATACTTACATGCGGTTTATATGACATTGGGGCCATATTTTTTTATAAACACTTGCTTATTAGAATTTTATTCTTAGTGAAATAAACACTTTCGGACTGCCCAAATTCAGCAAAATAAGCTTTGCATATAATGTCTTCGTCCCTATCCGTGTGCAAGAAATGGTTTATTTAAACAATATCCTAAAAAATCACACTAATGGAACTTTCTGTGTTTGGAACCGTCGATCAAAAATCGTATCTAAAAAAATTAGCGGGGCTTCAGCCCCCTTCGTCCCCCTGGATCCGCCTATGGGTATGCCGCACTACTTAGCTTCAATCGTTTACTCATTCTAGGCTAGCGGATAAAAACAAAAAACACAAAAGTGTGTTATTGCGGGGCCCAATTAGAGCAGTGATGGTAGGATACCTACTCTACAGGTAAACATTTATAAAAAGGTATGTTTATATTTCGTGTAGTATCCCATCTTAAACGAAAACAAAGTATTGCATATAGTAGGCTATAATAATAAATTTAATAATCTAATCTCAGTGATCTAAAGTTGCTTTGATCACTTTAAGGTTTCAATAGTGGTTTATTTCTCTTAGAATATATAAAAGGCTACAAACGTTACTTCGCGCTATCGCGGGACCCTCTTAAGGTGCGGACACATTTAGATAAAATTTGTCAAATAAGCTTAAAAGCGGTTCTAGTAGAGATGTGTTGCTTTGGAGCCTCCATCGTAACCTGCAAACTTGGACTAGCTGTTGGACTGGGCTTCTTTACATATTCTTTACATTTATTCTGTTAGCAGCAGACGCATAGAGTATTTCGAAAACTGTATCACCAAGCCCTGCCATGCACGACATCCCCCTTTTTAGTGCTCAGAAGTGTTCGACGGCAATTGCACTGAACGACTTGATTCAGTATAGCCATTGCTTAGTTGTGGAACTGTTTCGGCTAAAGTCCCTTCTGATAAAAGCCCCCACCACGCTCATCACTAAATATCGTTTGTCATAACTAAGGCAACCAAAAGTCAATAAAGCCAAAAATTTTCTGCCTTTATTAAAGTTTAAGAAACGTCCACAAACCAAATTTCACGCTCATGGGCGTCGGAAGGATTTTTTCCAGGGGGGCCTTCAGGGAATTTTTTCAAAATTTTTCCAGGGGGGCCAAAAGTGGCAAACTTGTTTTTTCCCTCTCGAAACTAAGAAAATCACCCTTTTTGCTGAAATTTTCAAAATCCAGCGGAGGGCCAAGGCCTCCCCTACCTCCCCTGCCCCCCCTTTCCGACGCCCATGTTCACCCTTATACCATGAGGTAATTCCGAGTTATCAGATAAAAAAGGCAAAATTTATGATTAGATCAAAATTTATCGTTGGGCAAAACTTTCCTTGGAGCGCAGTTTTTTCTCTTTAACGATGTTTTATTGAAAATGCAAAAACAGATATTGATGTGCTTTTGCAAGTTTAGTTGCAATTCTGTAATAATAATGGGTTTGTTGTGATTTCTCACGTTCCAATATTGTTTAACTACTGGACGATTGAGTATTATGTAGGATAGGCGTGGTAAGGCAAGAAACGTGGTTTTACAGTACCTGTTTTGGTAAATGGTCAATTCATCACGCATATAGTGTTTCAACTTTATGAATGATGTTCTCAAGTTTGACTCTACTGTAGTTATTTATGTATTCATCGATATATCATTCCCAAAGCCAAATTTTTAAATTTCGAAGCATAGAGTGCATGCTTTTTTCAACAACCAATTTTTTTAATTTCGAAGCGTAGAGTGCATGAATATCCTTCTGGGTTAACATTAACACCTATGGCTGAATTATTTTGCAGTTACAAACGCAGAAAAGTATAGGTCAAAATAAAGTCAAAATTCGTAAATTGCAAAGTCAAAATTTTATGTTTTTAGGTCAAAAAATTGGTTGCCCTAATCATAACTAAATATCATTTCCCTTACTAACATATCGTTTGCCCTTACGTTAAGTTTTCAGACTAAGGATCGTAGCCTCTATCAAAATCAGAGCAACACCTTTTCTAAGCTTTTCATGTTGAATTGGCTTTTACTATGACTGCAAATGTTAAGTGTACCATTGAACAATGAAGCCAAACCTTTTACGAAACCCATACTGCTTTCCGGCTTGCTCTGATTCACTTTGCTTGCAGTTCAAGCCCACAATCTGAGCTCTAAATTACCCATGGAAACACACCAACTGCACTATCTTTCTTCAAGAACGTGATTTTCCGACACCGTGACGTCATACATAAAAACTTCAGTTTATTCAGAGATCTTCACTTCACCCGCTAAAATTTAATGTTGATAAGCCCACCCAATGACTTGGCAATAGCTTGTGGTACTTGTTTATCGAAAATCTTCCACTAAACATTCAACAATAGCCTAAGGCGTGCCAAAAATGTTTGTCACCAGTGCCGACAGGTGTCAGGTGATGTGATGATGTGTCGTTTGGGCGTCGGTAAAGATCAAACGACAGAAATAGGATTAAGATAACTTTGACTATTATAGTGATTACACGCAGGGCTTGTTTATCAGATTTTGACTGGAGAGGAGAAATTTTAACCTTGAACTATTGGACCAGTGATATATGCTAATCTGCGGTCGAATGTCATCTCTATCGTTTGTTCAAAGTACGTTTGACTAAGGAGGAGGTGAAATGGCCTTGGCTGGGGACGGGGAGAAAGGTGCGGAGACTGGATGGCAATTGCCATCCAAGTAAGTTGGAAGAAACCCAGATTTGAAGGCAAACACAGGGGCAGCTTAGAACTCTGGATTTAACTCTGTGTTTTTGAGGAAATATTTTGTTAATTTGTTCACTACACAACCACATTTCCAAGTTTACTTTCTACTTTCAAAAGCTATTTTTTAATCAACAACTTGCCGCCCGGAGCCCCCAGCACCTCCCTTGCTGCGCCACCGGTTGTGCTTCATAAGAAATGCTTTGCAGAATCAGTGAAATGTTAAAAATGCATGATTTTCTTCATGTACGCTCGCACGTTGCATGTGCGTATATTTACAATAAAACTATGTCATGATTTTACAATCAATTTATCACGCAAATCTTGTGAAATCAATTGTCTAATTATTAGCGGGGTATTATTCGGTTAACCGGTTAACTAAAATACAAATATCCGGATATATCCGTTATCCGGATAGAAACAATTTCAGAAATAACCTTAGCCACAATAAATATTCGGCTCTAGCTCAGAATCGTCAGCCCCAGCGCAAGAGCTAGGTCCCAAAACCACCAGCGCATTGAAGCTATAAACAAGCTTTGTGGTATTTTTTATGCCTACTTTTTAAGTCACCCCTAACTAACTGATAACCAGTTAACTGAAATACGGCTTTCGACTGCGCAAAGTTTCCCTACCCGTAATTTCACATCAAACTAATCCTTCATTTCACAAAATCTGCATCCTACCGGTAATTTTAATTCCACCACTGGAGCTATATGACGGGCTTGGATCACTGTAGATTGGAATGTCAATCCGGTGCAGAAGTAAACTTCCGCATCCATCATCTGAGCGTACGGGGCGAAAGCAACAGCAACGTACGCGTTACCGCGGCCGCTAGTGCCAGATAGCTCCATGGTAAATTGCGATTTTTTAGAATTCTGCAAAAAACGAACAACTTGTGAATCCCGAATACCAAGGTGCATTAAACCATAAACACACAGCGTCTGCTTTTATTTCGGTTTCTGCCAGCAGGCATTGAGTTGCTTTAAAATTAGCTCTTTTATAGCAATTACCGATAGATGATCAGTGCAGAGCAGAGGATCCCAGATTTTTACGCAGCTCGCTTCTCTATCAGTAAATATCTTCTCAGATGCAATCTCAACAGTTCTGTTATAGGCAAGTGAAGTCAGTGAAAAACTCCACTGAAAGCGTCATTCCAAAACCTCTGCTATAGTATTTTAGTTACATTCAATTTCCCTCTTAGGCTAGGTGTCCAAGGACTCACTATCATTTCTTTATGCACTTAAATCAAACACGTTATCTGGGCTCCTGTGTTATCTGGGTTGACGAAATAGCCATACTAAAGGTTTAAGTTTGCTGGTAACTTAGTCTGTTTTCAGAGATTCACTTACCAAGGCGTAGCTGAAAAACAAGCAATCTGCATCGGTAGGAGAACAGCGATCAGGTTGACCCACGCAGAATTTCGTTTTTCCACATTTATCGGTTGTTACTGCAGCATAAGTTGACACCAGCAAATTGGATGTAAGCAAGGCATATACAACTTGAATGTTGATAAGAATCTGTCCCCAGTTTCTCATTCCTGAAAAATTTGCTAAGCAAACATGTGCAATTTAATTTTGCAGGGTGAGTGTAAACTGCGGTCTGGTGCACAACTTTTTGGAAAGGATAACTAAGTCTAATGCTGACGTAGTTTGCAAAGCTCATTCTGTTTGAACAAAGAGCATATCTTGCATCACAATCACTCTAATACTTACAGTTTGCACAAAATAAGTTGACTTTACAATTCCAATAAATTCAACTTTTGCCGGAAGTTGAAATAGCTGTAGGGCTCAAATGACAATACACACACAAAATAAATGTTTTCCGATGATTTCTGGTTTTTGTATAGCCGTTCAATACCGCATTTGCTATTGTTTCTCAACCATTTTGTTTGTGTTAGCCAGTGCGCTCCCTTCAGCTAAGTTTCCCCCTGGCTCAAACCTCTAGTTACGCCACTGCACCTGATCAAAGAAAGGTTGTACTGCATATAAGAGCTATGTGTAGGGCTAACAGCAGTATCCTACAATAAAAGAATAGTTGTTTCTTAGGTGACTGACCAATATAGTAGTTTTGACAGCGTTTGTATCGCGTAAAGCTCGGTATTTTTAGATGTGATTTTTGTCAATTTGAATTTTCTTCAGTAAATTCATTCAGAAATCAGACTGCTATTGAGTACTTGCGCAAGTTTGTACTGCTCCCATGCTAAGCAAATCAGTGAAGATCGTAATGAGCTTGAACAGCAAGCAAAAGCCAATTTGCCGACTGGCAACCACAGAACTCTTCCCCAACGAAACAGGGAAACCGCAGAAAAGTGGCAAAAGCGCCTTTGGGTCTGATGCCTTGGATTAGTGGTTCTTAGTTGATGCAACCACGCGAAGCCTTATTTCTTAGCTTGATGGTCACTAATTTCTCAGGCGAAAGGTTCTTTTCTAGATTCAAAAGAATTAAAAATGAATTAAAGGGTCGCAATGTTCCAGGATAGGATGTCTACATTAAGCATTCGGTGCATTAAAAGTGACAAACTTGGCAAAGAAATTGTGATGAATTCTTAGATGTTGTTATGAAGAAGGCAAGACAAAACCTTTTTAACTGTTTACTGTGTTATGTTCAGCCTTACTTGATTCGATGATAGTAGCTTTTCATTTGTTTATACGTATTTCAATCATGACAACCTAAGCGAAATTTAAACCAGTCCGGTCGCCACGGTGGGCATTGGTGAGCTCAGCTCTTCCAAATTTAAACATGAAACACTATAAATCAGTAAAGATTTCATCAAATTTTCAGAATGTCAAGTCCCACTGCGGAAATTTAAACCCCATATTCAAGACTTTCTGGCGACGGTTCTGTTTTTTAAACTTCACATCTTTTCACGCGACAGTGTAGTTGCGTTCGATTCTTACCAGTCCGAAAAAATAAGAAACACGCGAATCATGAACTTAACAGTTACAACCATTTGGATGCGTTTTTGTGACATGATTTGCTCGTGTGTGTGAGATTTTTACAGCCGTGGTGAGCGAGTTGGAACGTGGTCCTCACGTTGTGCTTTAAAGTCTTTATGCCGCCACGTATACTATATAGGTGTACAGTGTGTTTGTTTTTTTTGAACACACAAAAAACAGGTGTGATTCTTATAAAAAACATAGACTATGAATTTTGTCAAATATTTCAATTGTGGCAATTTCGGTTGGTTTGCCTGTGGCAGTTAATAATCCTGTTCCCGCCAGCCAATTAGGATTTCAACAATTCCGTGCAATTTCACGCCTTTGCGTCGAAGGCAGCAACAAACGCAGTGATCCTGGGCACTCCAGTATTGATTTCGAATTTTTTACTGACCGTACTTTCAGAGCGGCATTTTCGGATTTTCGCAAAGTTATTAACGCTTTCCATTTTTTCCTCGCAACAATGGGAGAGAAGGCCTCACAAGTGGATTAGCCTAGGGCCTCGCATCAGTTAAATCCGGCCCTGCCTGCAGTCAAATCTTTGTTTGACCATTTATGCTTTGGTTTTCGTAGAAGGCACTTTGTTTGAGTGTTTGTTTTATGAATTGTAGTTTTGTAACGACAGCATTGGTGCGCTCGCGCAACTATGATTCGGAGCTCGCATATTGCGGTGCGCTGAAGAGCTGAAAAGTAGTCAGGCGAGCCTCGTGTATTTTGCGTGCCTCGTTTGATAATGTCTTTCCACGTTATTTGGTTTAGTTTGTTTTTCCTTTTTCAAGTGATTTAAAGGGAGCGCGTTAATGATTTGCCTGCTGGAAACTTCTCAGTGTTACTTGCAGTAACAATAAATCTTTATAAATCATTCTAAACTCTAAAGAGTTTGTTAATTTCATATTTTTAAGAAATGAGCATAATTGAGTGTACTGGGTAAATCTGCTAATATTGTTTGATAAAAGGGGTAAGATATGTGCAAAAGGTTAATAACCACTGCCATAGAGGAAAATTTGTCAACTCTACAATTTTTTTTTAAATTTCTCAGAAAAATGGTCATCATTTCTAAGCTTTGGTCTTGTAGATTTTTGCCCTTTTTTCCTATGCTTTTGGGTTTTTGCTTACCCGAAGATACGACAAACAGCAAACAGGTTGCAATACGAAAGCTTTACCCAACCATATTGATGCAGCATTCTAAGTCTCGTTACCAGTGTTCCCCTTCTAATTTCAGACTCCTCGTGTGCGCAAAAAATTGCGTTTGTGTAGCTTTTCGCGAAAATAAAAAACTGAGCAGTGACTGTGGCATGCCCATCTTGTCGTAATTCGTGTTCAATGCCGAAAGTTATATTTAGGGATGCAAAAAATTAAGCTCACACGATAAAATCACACTGGATTGCCATACGTTCGCATAGGTGCTATTCTTAGCGCGCTTTCCGTTCGTGGTGCCTCTCGCTCTGGTGGTTCATGTGACGTTGCGCCTGACTGCCACAGACCTACGACTGTGGCCTATTTTATCTTTTGTAAAGAATTTCCGAATGTGCTTTTGAAAGTAGAACGTTTACGTATTTCACTTGTGGTTGAGAACAACGGTTTTGAAAACGTGAATCGCAATAGTGTGTGTAAACGTAGGACAGAAATGAGCATCTCTTTTCTCTTTTGTCTTCGTGACTAACCCATACTTGGTAGGTCGTTTCAAGGCCAACAGAATTGCCATCTATTAAGAAACTCTTAATTTGCATCAACATTTCCAAATTACCTTCCTCCAAACGGTGTTTTAGTATGTTTTTCATTTAGTTCATCAAGCTAAAATCTCTCCTGCATTTACTACTTGATCGCAAGATAAGTCGCACCAATATCAATTAATTTTTGACAACTCATCAAATTGTTCGTTTTGAAACGCAAAGTTGACAGCGGCCATTGAAGCTTTAAATGAGCTTGGCTTCAATTTTTCTTGCACTCTTCTTTACCTCCAATTGGAAAAGCGTCTTTCTGATCACGACTCATGAGGTTAACGAGCAGTGAGATTTTTATCTTTCGGCAGTAACAACATGTAGCTATGCCTTTGGAACAGTGGATGGAGATCTTTACGTATGAGGTAGTCTACGCATTTTGTTAAAAAAATGTGCACTGAAACAGTGTAGTGACTTTAATGAATGTTAGTAGTGAAGAAGTTTCGACTGAAGCATCATTTTCACAGCTGTCTGCAAGCAGATGTTCCACTTCCTTTCTCCATTGAACATGTCTCCGAGATACTGCTTTCTTATCTTGTTGATTTTTCCTCGTGCAAAATGAAAGGCATCGATGGTTGTAAGACCACGCCTTTGAAGAATCTTACACAGTGCTGTCAGGTCTTCAAAACTACGTCATTCAAAACCTGTAGCATTAGCCTATTTTCAATGCTCGCTAGCCCCTTCATAACAATTCCTTGCAATAGGATCATTAAATTTACCTTCATTAAAATACTGTTGAATAGAAGTGAATCGTAGCTCTTCAGAACTGGTTACAAAGCAAAGAGTCCGGAAAACCACCTCACCTCGCTGAATGACTTAAGTCCCAAAGCTTCGTTTTTTGACTCTTTTACAATTTATCTGGATTTTGATTTGTTGCAGTTAGGACGGGAAGAATGGATGTAAATAATTTATTTGTGTCCTATCATCTTGATTCTTTCCAAACATCAGAAATTACCAGGTCTTAGCGGTGCGCTGCATAAGTGCTGTTGCAATAAGTGTGGTACATCGCGCTTCAGTCGAGCTGCGACACCGTTTGCCCGGTCAAGCATCAGTAACACTCCATCAGACAATAACATCACCAATATTTAAGATCCAGGTTATTTTTTGCTTAAACGCTTTACAGCTGACACAACCACGCTGGTGTCAAGAAGCATTCAAGTATTCTGCCGGATGACATTTTGTGCACCGCAGATGTTTTTGGTCTGAATCTGAAACACAAAATCATGCACTTGTTAGCTGATATGCCTGTCATTTCGTCAATAGTTAAAGCTGAAGATGCTATTTCTTCAAACATTTGCTTTTGGACAGCAGCGTTTATGGCTTTTTAGAAACTCAAAAACATAGTTCTTGCTTCGCCAGTTAGTAGGAAAGTCGGCGTGTTTTCCCATATGTTCATTACACTGAACTTAAAGCGATGATGCGTTCATTTTGACCGCCAGCGAAACGTTGTCGACCAGAGTCTTCACTTTTATAGGTCCAACCCATGGCCTTCGCCAGCGGGGGAGCCAGTGGTGCCCGCCCCCCCATTTGAAATCTGTCCCCCCCATTTCACGTTTGGCCCTCCGGTTGCTGCATACATCCAATATCGTA
>JGI24158J21664_10002479_pt1 | contig 22411 bp, 18 predicted proteins | sample Ectturendosymbi3_FD_21664 | JGI IMG/M metagenome (IMG submission 21664)
TGTCGGAACAGTTCGATACAATTTAGATCCTTTCTCCCAACACAGAGACGACGAGATTTGGACCGCCTTGAAGAGAAGTCACATTAAAAATGTGGTAAATGGCTAGCTCTAAACGTATTTTCCTGAGGAAAGATTTTCCTCCTAGGTCTACTCTTTATTGATGTGATCATGGCTTTTCAAAATCCTGTTCTATCAGATAAGTTTCAAGTCAAAATCATGCTTGCCTTGTTACATCGATGGCAAAGAATGCTTTGTGGACTTTAGTGCAACGGATGCATTCGACTCATGAGCGTAAAGGTCTTTTCATGAATAATAGGGGTTTGAATTCAAGTTTCGCGCACGATCCACGCCATTTATTAAGCACATTGGTGCTGTTTCAAGCTTCAACATACCAAAGCATTTAATTAATTTTTTTTTCACAAGGGGTTTTGTAGAAAGTAGTGATAAAATGCATCACTACTTCACTACAACGAAAGACGCATCACTGCAACGAAAGATGCAACGCATTACAGTATGTCCTTTGTAACATAGTAGAGTTATATGATAATCCCTCATTACACTGGTTTTTCTATGCACCTGATTTGGCCATTACGGTATTTCGAGACTTACTAGTGTGTTTTAAAATTGTTAAAGCCTAAACATTTAAAGTCTAGCTTCGTTTCACATTACTTCAAGGCAGTGGCATAACTAGAGGTTTGAGCCAGGGAGAAGCAGAAGTTATCTGAAGTGGGCCCACTGGCCAACGCAGGGGGGCCACTAGCCAATAAGAAGAAAAAAAGTTTAGAAATGATAGTAACACCGGATGGGATGTGTATGTCTGTAGAGCCTTCTAGCTACAAAACTCGAAAACACACCGAAAAACGCAAAAACAACAACCTACTGAAAACCAAAAAACACCAATTATCAAAATGTAAGCTAAAAGGGCCCGGTTTTCACATTTAGCTTGCCAGGACGGGCGGATCGCTCACTGCCCCCCGTCAGTTACACCACTACGTAAAGGATATGAGGAATTAAAACTGAATGTCAGAAAACTGCATTGAATGCATTGCCGCCAAACCTGACAGAAAGTGCGTGTTTTACCAGATCAGCGAACTTCCAAACAAACTTGACAGCGAAGTCGTTGAAAATGGTGAAAACTTCAGTGTTGGCGAACGACAACTGCTTTGCATGGCTCGAGCCATTCTTCGTCACTCCCGCATCATAATGCTCGATGAAGCCACAGCTGCCATCGACAGCGAGACCGATAGTTTGGTGCAAGACACGATACGCGAAGCGTTTGCTAATTGTACAATGTTGACCATTGCTCATCGTCTTAACACGGTTCTTACTTGTGACAAGATTTTAGTGATGGATGAGGGGAAGGTGAGTCACTATTACTGGAATTACTGTATAGTAAGTTTGCTATTTGTTTTTCGTGGAATTACGGTACACATGCTAAATATAAAAACAACACTCATCAAATAACTCTAAAGATTCTCAGGAGAGCAGTTTTTGCATCTGCTAGCAATCTGATGTTAATAGTCTCTGAAAAAGGTGTGTCAGACATTTTTTGCGAAATAGATGTGTATTACAAAACAGTTTTTGCGTTTGATCAAATGAGAACTGTTCGTCTGTGCACAGTGGCGTGCAGAGGTCTAGCGATATCCGGGGCAACTGCTTTATTGAACGCTCCTCCTACCAAATTCTAGTATTGAGCAGTGGCGTAGGCCTATGCTGGTGATAGTTACTGGATATACGCTGTTTGAGACGTCAAGTTTGCGAACCAATGTTTTGGCGAAGTGTGTTAACACAACATGCATATTCAGGGACGCCGGAGCAGCGATAGGGCAGGGGAGCAGTAGATATGTTGAGGTCAATGCAAACTTATAAAAAATAAAAACATCGTTACCAATTATGTTTGTTTCTGCTCATCAACAATGTTAACCTCAAAAATAAAAACATATATTATAGAAAATCATTCTGAATTTTCTGCGTGCCCGAATAGTTGCAATAAATTTATTTCAAGTCGATCTTCATAAATCATGAAATTACCTATTATACTGCTATGAAAAAGCACCTCCGCCTCTGTTGCACCCTATTTTGAAAGGGCAGAGGGGACAATGCTCCCGCCGTGCTCCATTCTCCGGCTTCGCTCTGCATTTTATTCTACACGCACTCTCTTTACTCGTTGCAGGCTACAATGTGTCACTGCAATGAACATAATATATCAGCCGTCTCCTGAGACAGAGCATAACTGCAAAACTATCCCGCAACACGTTAAAACTGGGGGGTTGAACACACTCAGTGCTACGTCAGCGCAGTTCACAACTACAAAAATACAATGCTGCGCGGATGTCTAGTTGAACAGCAGTCGAGCAAAGAAGGTGCGGCTGGGATGTCGGTCACCCAGGGTTCACAGTTTAAAATTTGTAAACAACGCAATAATTGAGAACGCGCTTAATAGCACACAAGAAAATTTCGTTTTTTTATGTGGTTGTTATGTGTACAACTGCTGGGAGGACAGAACAGATACGGGCTTGTGTGTGCTGTTATGATCAATCCGCCTGAACTACCAATTATTGACGAAGCTCCAAACGAATCACATATTGCAAGCAGAGGTGTTCGACGGTATTAGCACAAAAAACGAAACGGGAAACTAATGATACATCATAAAATCAGCTAAACCAAATTGAAATAGGACAGTTTTGAACTTTGACTCAGAAAATCAATTAAAGGTCCATAACTATCTTCAAGTTTGTAGTAATTGGGCCTAACGAAAACACCACCCAGGTGTTTTCAAAAAAGCCCACTTAATACAAACCACTAAAACCCACCATAAACCCCACTCTTTTTTTTCTTTGAAAAATGTACTATTAAGTTAAAAGTAAAATAAGCAGCACACTTGTACAGTTAACTGTAAACTTTTTCAATGAATCAAAACAAACAGAGACGGAATTTGAAGGACTTGAAAAAAGAAGAGAATAAATAATTCGACCAGTTTGAGTAAATTCTACTGGTTATCTTCGTCACCTGTGTAAAATCGGTATACTTTAACCAAATTTTCTGCCTTCTCTGGATCCAAACTGTTTCTGATGATGGACCATGCCAAACCATATGTTGAAAAAATACACTATATAGATGCTGAACTGGCAGGGCATGTAGGCTACATAAACGTGACGTGAAACTGCTGAGTTTGTGTGGGAGTGGCTTTTCTCTGTTTGCTGTGTGCATGCTTTGCAAACCTTACCACTTTGGAGTGAATTGACCAACAACACGTTGCGAAAACTAAGAAGGGGAACAATTCTTTACCCTCAAACTTAAATGCCATTATAGGTATAACAAGTTATTATTGTGTAATTCTGAAAATGGTGATATTGCATGATGCAATAAAAACAATACAGAATAGGGTTTTTGTATTTTTTTCTAAAAAAAGAACAAAAACTTGTTTCTTTTCATAAAACCCCCAAAAAAACGGATTAAAATAAAAAAAAACATGTGAATTGTTTTTCTTAGGCCGGTTTTTTTTCGACCCTGATTATCTTTCAATCCTTTTTTGCGATTTTCCATTGATCCCACGATCTGGAACAAGTCACGTCACTATTAGTTTGATTGGGTGTGCGCTGCACACCTAAAGTACAGGTCCCTGGTATTGAAGAAGGTGAGAATTACTGGCATTTGAATACGAAAAAATTGGTATTGACAACAAAACAAGTTTCCTAAAACTAAATCCATGCAGCATGTATCAGTGGACGTGCAATAGGAAAATCATCAAGTTACAGCATTTCAATTTTTGTAATTCCACTCTTTGGATGCTCCCCTGGCCTTGGATGCCCGGGACCGTCGCCCCGTTCCCCCCCGTCTGCACGCCACTGCCTGCGCATAAGGTGAAAAATACACTTTCGCTTCTGTGGTGATTTCTTTTGTCTTGGGGATTTTACCTGTGTTAATATTATGATACAGAAAAACATTTACCCGTATAAATATATGTGAAATAGCTCTTAGCTGTAAAACAGAATGCCTTTAATTCCAGTTGTGTGCATCAAGCTGTCTTGAAAATACCAACTTGGCTACCTATTCCTCTAAAATTTTGAAATATCAAATCTTTTTTCCCAAATTAAAAGTAGGCTCACAGCTTGTTTACGTCAGCAAAGCCCACAGCTTACTATAGTTCGGTGCAGTGTTCGTTCTAAGAAAATCGTTCAGCAAATGTTTGTTTCATTGCGCACTGAGCGCATGAAATTTCGCAACCATGCAGACACGCAACCACCAAAGCGTTCCAATCGGTAACAGGGTGATGCGATAGATACGCAGTATTAAATTTAGAATGTTGGAAGTACGCGAGATTGAGATAGCAAGGCGCAAGTTGTCTGCTAGTACTGCGCAGTTGCGCACCTTAGAGGGAACACTGGTTTAGTGCATTACATTTCAGGTCACTGAAATACGAAATAGTTTGTTCACAAAACGTTTTTGAGGAAAAAGGCAAAAACTATTCCATATCAGTAATTTAGTGGGTTTTTGATCCGTGTTCATGCAAGTAAAACAACTATTGCATGTGCCTAACCTAGCCTGTATTTAAGAGAATGCTGAATTGAATAACGCAAAACGGTATTGATGACCATGTTGCTAATGTCCGATGAAATCAATTTCCGGTAACGTTCATGACGCAATCAAGCCTGCTCTACTTGTGGATGGACAGAACAAAATAGTTCCTTGAGGTTTTTGTGGCAGCCTTAGTTCAAAGTTTTTAAATTTTTTAGTGACACGCTGACTAATCTCCATGAGCTCTTTATCTGAAACAAATTAAGGTGACTCATTGCTGTTGATGTAAACCTTCATTTGATGAAACGTCGCACTTGTGACTTTCTTCTTGTTTGATCAACTAATTGTGCCTTCAATCACATCCTATTGATTTCTCTTTGATCACATAAAAATTTATGATAAACAAAGTGGTGCTACTATAGTGTGAGGTCTACCACACTATAGCGTGAGATCTACCTCCCGTTAGCACTATAGCCTGAGGTCTACCACAGCAATATATAAAGAACGGTAAAAATAAACATGCCATCATAATTTCCATACATTTGTTCTAGCGATACGCATTTTGAACATCTTTCAAGAACGACACAAATAAATCATTGGAATTTTTTCTCATCACCTTCCAGCAAAAAATGGTCAAGATGAGACTGGAACAACTGACGACTAACACCTCGTATTCTCTTCAGTAATATAGTTTTAGCGTCCAACTTTGATCACTCAATTCCTGTGCGTTTACTCCTGTTGCTGGATCCACAAAATGTTGCTGGTGGTTCACTGTAGAATGCTGTTACCCGATGGCATTTAGGTTGCTATAAGGAGGGCACTCATATGAATGAATAACCGAACCATATGCACATTCCCTTTCGATAATAAGGATTAGAGCAGTTTGTTCTCAACGTGGGGCCTGTGCCCTACCAGTGTTGCGTTGCAAACTTTGGTGGGGCGTGTAGGATGAAGATATTATGAAACAATTTTGGGAATCCAAAATGGAAAGACACTTTTTCACAATCAAACTGATTGGTAGATGTAAAGCTTTCACCTGTTTACCCCTATAGGACGACAATCCAAGCATGTTAGCTGTGCATTGTGTTACCCACAGGAAAATTTAGTTGCAAAAAATGTTGCTCCTACACTGCACGAAATACTCTATTCTGTGACCAAATGTATCAATTCCATCAAAGCAAATGCCAAAGCAGAACGTCCGTTTCAGAGGTTTTGTGAGGCTAATCATGCATATCATAGGCAGTGACGTAACTAAAGGTTTCAGCTAGGGGGGAAATCTTAGCTGAAGGAGGTCTACTAACCCACATTCAGTAAAAAATTGAGACATGAAAGCGAATCTGTATGTGGAGAATGTCTCTACTAAAACCCAAAATCGGTGGAAAAGACTCCGCACTTCCAAAAAACGAAAAAAACAAAATACTGAAAACCAAAAGAACACTAAATACCAAAATATAGGCTAAACGGGGCCTATATTTTACAATTATCTTGCCAGGGGGCGGTTCGCAACCCTGCCACCCCGTCAGTTACGCCACTGATCACAGGCGGTTGCTGCACCTTACATACCGAAGTAAGGTAACTATCAAAGGGAAGCTGCCTAAAAAGATTTATGGAACTATTTGAGCCACTCAGTGAGTTTTGAAGGATAAATCTGAAATGGTGCTAGTGCTATTGATGAGCTATGAGTTACTTAGCGGATAAATTTGAGAAAGTTTGTTCTTCAAACAAGCAGCTCCAATAAGCCAATGCAACACTTTGCAATGCAAAATCAAAGATATTTCTATTTCTGACATTTCTCAGTTTGCGCAGAAACAATATTTTGTCATAAAGCTATGTCCAATTTTCTTGGTTAAAAGAATGTGATAAAACTAAGTAGGCAAACACAGTTATTGCTACACACGTGGAAATGCTGATTAATGACTTCAATGAAAGATTTTATGAGTTGAAAGCAATGGAGTTCCCTTCTTGGTTGACTCAACCACTTTTAGTAGATTTATNTGCAGTATCAGNGCAACGGCAACAGGAAGTATGTGAGTTACACCAAGATGAAGCGTGAAAACTCTTTTCAGGATTAAAGGAACCATGCCATGTGTCTGTCCGAAATGTGAAAAGAAATACCCTTGCTCGAGTAGCCTACTTCGGCAAGGCAAAAACTGACAAGTTTTCCGTCATCTTCTTTGGTCGAATGTGGGGTTATAGCGTTGTTGCGGATTTGCTGCGTGCTAACAGAAATCAACTAGAAATCACCAAACGTAGTGATGGTGACTAAAACTGACTAAAATGGAACCTCGAATCAAACAGATATGTAACCAGGATCAGCTGTAGAGATCCCATTTAACAATGTGATTGAGCATCGCAGTACATTTGAGTAAACTTTGTGCATTATAATTCATATCACGTAGTAAGCAGCGTAGTGACGGAGCGAAAACAAATACTTTTGACATGTAGTAGTTCTGGTGGGGCCTGAGATTTTTTTGAAGATAAAAGTGGGGCCTGGTTCAAAAAAAGTTGAGAACCACTGGATTAGAGTATTGCGGTCACGCCGTTCAACGCAAAGGTAACGACAGCCTGAGCCTTGCGTAAGACAAAAAAAACAAGGTCCATCAACTCTTTGGCCTCACACGATGGGAACTGACGCGGTAGACCTCAGGCTGCACCTGCGTAGGCGACATACGGCGGTAGACCTCAGGCTATTGTAGCACCAACAAAGGTCTCCACAGACGTTCACTGGGTTTATTTCAAAATTTTCTTGCAACCAGCCCAACAAAATAAGTGACAGCTCATTTGTTGGAAGATCAAATGTTTAAACAATTTGTGACTCCGTTCAAATAAAAAGTGAACTAAAAAAACGCAGAACTTGATCAACAAATACAAAAATAACGAACAAGTTTGATTACTTTCACATATTTCTGTGAAAAAAAGTAAAGATTTGAAATGTCCTAGCCGTAATTTGTGATGTAAGACTTGCTCTTTGTCAAACTTGCATGCTGCCTTGTAGCCGCTGCTTTGGGAGCCATGCCGTAGCGCTTACACGACACAGACTCATTCTTGCTGAGTGAATGGTATACGTGGTGACTGGACGCATGGAAAATTATAAAGCGTGTACTAAAAAGAGCATAGATTTTTTAAATCACGTTGGGGTTTGGCCGATGTGCTTTATTTCTTATAAAAAGTAAGACTGAAACCGCACGGCTTTGTGCTTATTACCATTTTTTGTGTGCAGGTCGTAGAATTCGACACTCCCGAGGCCCTAATAAACAATCCTATGTCGGAATTTTCTCAGCTACTGTCATCATCAACATATGGCGGTAACAAGGAAAACACTAAATGACCAAACTGCTTTTCTATTGACAGTGACGCGTTTTAACAATGGGAAAATTGCATACATTTTGCTGCTTTAGTCATTTTTGTTTGTGTTTGCAACAGCTATTACTGAGACAGAAGAGACATGATGTGTTTTTACACTTTGTTCTTATTTTTCGTTATTCTGTTTTGTGTTGTATAAAACGCACTGCAGTGTTTTCCAAATCTTGTTTGCATGAAATTTGTGGAAATAGCAAGTACTGCACCTTCAGGCATGTTTACTACCGACACGCAAAATCTAAATCTTTTTGCAATCAAACATGCAAGCCACTGTTCATTCCATTAACTTCTAAGGCCTGCATACATCTTGCGTACTATGTTTACTCTCACTGCTTATCTCCTAGCTTTCTTTGGTCTTCCTGGCAATCCACCTGTTTGCAACAATTAATGATATGCGAAGCGATTTTTTTGTCGGATAAACGCTTGCGTCGACATGGAGCTAAGTTTTCATCACATCTGCTTTGGGTGACGAAAGCAATGTTAAAATATTTTACCCTAAAAACAACATAAAAACATGAAAGAGAGGTCGTGTGAAAACTAGGCGTGGGTATTTGAAAATAGTAAAATGACATAAGGCGTGTGGGGCCATATCCAACTGCCGAGTAATGACAATGTTGTTCTTGCATAACCTTGTTTCCGAAGTGCGTTTTTATCCTGGGCATGACTACAGTAGATTGCTTCTATAGCACTAAGTACAAAATTAAAACTTTTCCTCAGAAGTGAGCGATCGGCGATCTGCAGAAGTTGGACTGTATCGCGGTTTAAATAATATATTTGGCATTTAAAATTTGCTTAGGACTTATTGTTAGATTTATATATTACACATCAGCAACATAATCTGGATTGTTCACGGCCGTACAGACTGACTAGCCTTGTAAATTTCTTGATTTGGTTCACACTAAAGCTGCATTCTTATGCCACACTGAACGTTCAACAGCAATTTAACTCCTGCCAAATTGATATTTTTTGTGAAGCGTAAGAAATAGTCAGAAAGCAAAAACGCAAATGAAAATTATCCAACCCATGGATAACGCCAACTTTTTGGCCATCATCGGTTACATTTAAAAATATCGGTAACCGTTGTTCGTCCGTAACCGATTAGCTTGCGCGCTAACTTTGCAACCCAGCCGCGAGACTATTCAGTGAGACACAATTCGTCGCGAGGGCGTTTCACAGCAGATATTTTTTTTTGACCGAGAAATGATTTTATCAAATCGTAACCTTCCCAACACACTTTGATGTGCTAGCCGCGTCGCGGAACTATTATTTGGGAACATACGGTAGTTGCGCTGCCCGATGGTTTTTGTTTGTTAACACTGAGGTCGCGTTATTTGTTGCGGACTGGTTGCACTTGAACTTGATAAAGACACTAACAAACTCCATCCAACACTGTCAATGATTTTCCAAACTGTTTAGCAACTGGCTTTCCACTTAAAAGCATTTTCTCCAAAATTGAACCCAACACCACTGCTTTAAATTCACAGATGTAAATACACATGATAATCAAGCGGATTTCTACGAGAAGCGTTTTGAACGTGTCCACACCATGCTTGATGTTGCATGGCGTCATAAGACATTGCGCGATGTAGGATGACAACCATCGTTTTGAAAGCAGCGTACTTTGTAAAATCCAATTGTTTAAAAGTAGGGTACGTTCTGTTTCGCTTACGGGTGTTGATTACAAATGATTGTATATTTTTGTGTTAAAAACCTCCTTGGTCTGTTACTGATATCGCTCCAGCGTTTCAGGATTTAAGGTGTACAGATTTAGGGATAGCAATCGTGCAAATAACCTCAAAAACAAATGTTAGTTAGCAAAGGAATTTTATAATGCCATTACATCCAAGGGTTATAGTGATGTTGCTGGTGGATTTTTTGAAATAAGCGTTGAACTTCAACGACGAATAGTTTTTGCTTCATGGTTCTCAAATCATGTCAGAAAAGCTTTTTATGCGTATTTATGACAAGATTTAGCAAAGATTTCATTGTGGACCTTGTTGGAGCACCAGCCCTGTATCGTAAGCTGTAGGGAACCAACACTCTCAGAGCTTTTCAAAGACAATTGGACAACTTTTCGACTATTCTGACACCTTACACATTCCGTTGGTCAACTGAACTTCCATTCGGTACAGAAAGTGTTTACAGAAACAGGAATGGTGTTCAGCGCCAACACTTGTCGTAAATTTGACAATTTCAACTGCGATCAACCGCCTTGTACGGTTTCTGAAACGTAACGAAATAAACTAAGAATTCTACCAGAGCAACTATAGCGAAAAAGTATGTTTTCAGTATTAAAAGTCACGAGCGCAATTATCAATTAGCAACCAAGCACACATTTGTGATTATTTACGATAAACTAAACACACAAACTGCAATCTTGATTCAACGTTTGCACTAATTAGTGAAATGCGACAGCGCAGTAAAATTACCCAACTGCATATAATAAACAGTAGTGAATCAGTTTCGTACCAAAGTTATGTGACTTCACAGCTGAGATGTTGAGTTGATATTTTATCAGACATGCTTATAGATTGTTGCTGCATTTTGAATGGCAGAATTTCGGCATAGTCGAAAACGTCACTAAAGGACAGGCAATAATATCATAGCGCTCGAAGTGAACAGGTCGTACGCTGTTTCAGACGATGTAGAGGCATTGCTGTCGGATACAATTTTCATTCAAACTGTGCTATTTGGTGCAGACGTGTAGCAAAATGCATGAAACACGGAAAGCTCACTATACAAAATTCAGTGGCCAGGGTTCAAAATAAAATGTGGCGCCATTGCGATTGGTCATGTTACCGCAAAAGGGTTCGTCGCTGAGCGTCTCTATCAGAACCGAGGTTCCACGCATTGACGATGATTTACCAGCGCCATGTATTCGAAAGCATGAAATCTGACGCATAGTGCAAACGGTTACAGACATGCTGAAGCCATATCTTTATGGGCAGAATGAAATACCGCTCACTGATGCAGCAACCAACTTTTGCACCAGACCGACGTTAGAGAGATAGTTTACTCTCAAGTGGAGAATTTGCACATTACCGACGTCGACCAACCGCTTGCGGTCAGCCTTTGTATTGTCCACGGATACAGTTAACCTAATCTTTAGCATGCTGTAAATAAACAGAAAGGCATGTAGTATTGAATACAGACCCGCAACCAGGGCAGTAACCAGGTAATAGCCCTCCCCCGAAATTTTCAAATATATGCGTAGTTGCTATGTACAACAAAAAGTACAATCATTTTGTCCCCACGAAAATATGCGCTGGTCGCGGCCCTGACTGAATTTAGTTGACTTTGAGCTAATTAGCTGTTGTAACAGTTTGGCATTATTTTAAAAATATGAGCCGGTAAATTGAAAAAACGAGTGGTCAGATGCGGAAAGGAACTGATCTATAGTCCGCCACACGGCGTGCCCTTTACCTAGTCAGCAATTTTATGAAATCAATCTGCGTTGCTGATTTCTTCTGTAAGCGTATGTACCCAAGACCTGAAACCGGCCAGATATTTTTGAAAAACTGCGCTGTGAAGTTTCCCGACCCACATTGCTGATCTCAATCCTCACAAACATAAACGAAAAGAAAGATACCTGCTTGATTTGTCGGTCACCATCAGTCTCAATTTGTCCGACCGAAACCCCTCAATTGTTATCGACTGGCCTGGCGACTGGATTCTGACCGGTAATTACGTAACAAAAGAAAACAAGAAAATTTAAAAACTGTTGGTAGTGGTTCGCTCGCGTCGGTCAAACGCAAACTCATCGCACAGTGCTAGCCTATGAACACTTTCGTCTTTCAGTGAACACGTTTTTTGCTTTGTATGAAAACGAGCTTTTTGGAAAAAATCTCAAACGTAATTTTGGCATGATGAGTTTCTCAAACTTCGTGCGTTTAGCTTGTGTGGCATTGCTTATAAATTGTATTGTCGCGTAAGTTACATATCTCACAAACTGGCATTTTACAGAAACAAAATGGATTCGGTAAAGATTTGAAAACTTAAATGAATAATCGCTTTTTCAGGTTGAATGGAAACAATAAAACACGTGCGCTGTCAGAAACAAAAGCAGATCGTGTGTTGGTTTGGTCGCGAAAGTCACATTCAGTGAAACCTGACACACACAAACTGATCAACGAAACTAATATAGTCACACCAAGCAAATCAAATGCAGGAGACGATCATTAAGACGATGGCTTGAAAAACAAAACGGGTGGCTGTTTTGCAGCAACGAGTCACGTCTGCACTAAAATAAACTTCTGCCCGTGGATACGTTACTTGTAAATATCGGCAACACACCTGTTTGCTATGTCAGCCAACAAATGTCATGAAGGAGATACAGTTTCAACTGCAAAAGTTCGTATGCTTCAAGTAAAAGGGTATCTCTGTTCACTGCCATACTGGTTTCTTTTGTGCACTATTAATGGAATGCTTGCACAAGTTCCACATTTATGTTCTAAGTAGATTTGAAATATTTTCGTGCCCTTATTACAAACGTAACTGGCATGTTCTTGAGGAAATTCAACGCACTTTAGGAAACGCTTTTGCAGTTAGTCAAGGTATATCAGATGTAACTGTAAAGGTTTAAATCCCAAAGAAAAAGGATTATAAACGTGTTTGTTTCTACTCGCTATACCCACGACAAAGTGGCTCATAATTATTTTATTTATTTGCTTTACTTTATGACAATTTTGAAACAGGCTTCAGCTTGATTGGTGGAAGTCCGTCATGTCACAACGATCTTAGAAGCGTACACAGCGCCAAAAATAAGAATATATGCTTGAACTGACATTTATGGCAAACCAAAAATGTAAACGCAGAAAGACAGCTTGGTCCAAACGTTTAAGAATTCGGCGGAGGACCGGTGACATGATTTAATACTTGTACTGGCTTGGTGGCTTCTTGGTAGGTAGTAAGCAGAAATTACAGTAGCAGAAGTTTTTAAAACCGTGAAGTGTCGCGAGACCTCCTAGGGTTGTCACCGCCACCTTCCCAAAGAAATATGTTTTGAAAACAAATAAATAGCATACTGTAGTATTTACTTCCATCAATATGGCAACTTAGGAAAAACAAATACGTATTGCACCAGAAAGAAAGACGCCGTTTCTTCTTAATTACAGCTATAAATCAATTACCAACATTCTTGCAATTTTAGAAAATAAGTGAGCCTACCGCAAAATAAACAATAACCACTGAGAACAAGCAAAAAGAGTTTGGACGTGTTTGTGCAGTTTTTCAAAATAAAACTGCTGAAAAAAACAAAAAATAATGGCATTAATACGGACATTGTGAGTCCTTGCAAACAATTCTGAATATTTGGGAATTGTCATACATGTACTGTATACGCCTGGCGAGAAAAAGCACCAGGCGCTGAGTGAGGTAAGCCTGTAAATGTTCACATTTTTCAACGTTTTGAATAATGCTGCAGCGTACTGTTTTGCAGAACTGGATGGTTGGATGGTGTACCATACAAAATGGAAACGAACTTATTTAAACAATAGGTATGACATTCTTGAATAATCTAAGGCCCCTGACAAGAATCTCTTCTACTGCAACAGTATTACCTCCTATGAAAAGCGCCATGATCAGCTCTTACTCACGAAAGTAACATCGTGGCAACATTGCTCAAACGCATAGCCGACATAATCAGAAACATGGGTTGTTGTGCTTAACAGCTCATGAAATCCCACCCGAAAGCTTAGGCTTGCCTGTTGGTGCGTCGAGTTGAATCAGAGGCACATTCGTTGATGGCAGCTCATTCGGTGCATGCGCTTTCCGGTTGTTGTTTTTCAGGTCACCAAATTGTTCTTGCAAGGTTGATACAGTTCTCTCAAGCTCAGTTATCCGCTTATCTGCCAGAGCGACGCTAGCCTCAATTGCATCGACGCGTTTGCAAAGGCCGCTTTCCATGACGTCAAGCCTCTTGATAATCGATCGAAGCAATGTGTAAAGTTCTAACGCGGTTGGTTCACTTTTCACTCGAATGGACGCTTCACTGGACCTGCGACTTCTTTTGTCACTTTCCATACTTGCTCCCGACCATATAACGATCAAGTTTAAAGTAGTTTGTAATGATTTCCACCACTCTGCCTGAATATTCTAAATTCGCTCCGTTGAAACAAGTGCTATCTGGCCAACAGATCTTCAACTAGACAGAAAATATCGTTTTCGGTTTTCCTCCAACTCAACTAGCTATACGCAAGCACAGGCATGCTAAACATAACCCTGAAATGCAAAAATGTATCTTTCACTGGATGGTGCAATCAAAAACGTGATGACAAGTGGTCACCCAGCGATCAGCAGCAACCCACGCGCAGCTACCGTTACAAGCAAAAGCTTTGGACAAAACGTTCATGAAATTTCTTTACATGGCAGCGGAAAAGCTCTGAGTCATGACATGAAAAAAGCGGCAGCGATTTCTCTCGGTTGAATGACTTTGCACTGACACGCATGCTCTTGCTGAGGTACACCAGAGGTTTCGGCTTATTTTTCACAACATTGAAGAAAGGTGTACAGTTCGATGATTTGGTGGTGAATTCTGATTTAGTTAAAGACAGTCAATTCAAGCTTGGAAAAATGTTTGTTGACCTGACCACATGGCATGCGAAACAAAGTCCGTATTGCTGTGTACAGGGCCTCCAAGATATTTTTTTTGAGGCGGAACAAAATCCATTTTAGATTCCCAGAGTTGCAAAATTATTTGAAATAAATACAAATTAGAGCTAATTAAATGTGCATCGAACTTCAGCAAGACGTGCTCGTTTATTGAACTTATGAAACGTTTTGTTGAAACGTACCAGTTTTCAAGTACTGTGACAATATTATCATTTTTAAACGTGACTTTTAAATGTTCACAGTAAAATCTTATCAAGGAAGAAATTAGAAAAAAATGCCGCAGTCTCAGAATGAATGGAGTCGATCGAGGTTGAATAAAACGCTACTGGTGAAATGAGACTGCGACCTCATTGAGGAACTGTATCTTAGGAATAAGCTTACTTATTTAACAAGAATGAAGGGACAGAACGAAATATTTTGTTAACCGACTATTGCTTCTACTTTTGACTGCGAGCCACGATAAATAGCCACACTGGCCACAGGCCGGCGACCATTGCTTCAAAGCTTTCTGTCGAACTACTATAAGTGGTTAGTTTCTCCTGTATCGTTTCGAAATCTTCAGATTTTGGGTATGTGCGCTAATCCTAAACTCAAATTTGATTAGAGCCTGTATCTGCTTGCGGCGCAAGTTTAACAATCAGCAAAATGCATAGCACAAGCACTTGCGACCTGCACTGCAGTTACTTGTTAATTTTAAACTTTTTAGTTATCACTTAGTTATCGTACACGTATGCGCAACATTCGGGGGCTACTGTTGTTAGAATATATTTTATTGTGAACTGGCATGATTTCATTCAAATTTCACTTCAAGTATCTCTTAGTTTGAAAGTTTTGGTTTATTGGACTGAGTTTTATCTAAGATTTGTTTGAAAATGAAAAACGCAAAGAAAAACTCAGATTAATGGTCATGATGGGACAGTAACCGTGAAAGGGACGGTAATCGTGAATATCTTAAATTCGACAAAGTAGGCAAACATTCAAGTTCAACAAAAATAATCACTATTAATGATTATCAATGCATCATACCAGAAAAATGCACTGCCAGCAATTCACATCAAAATACATGACACAAGCTTACCGAATTCTTTAGGTCAAACCAGTTTATCATCAATTTCGCTACATTATTCCGAGTTTGTTAGTGACAAAAACTCAAATGTTCCTTCAGTCTCGGGCCTCTCCGTAGCTGTCGGGCGCCGGAACAATGTACATGCTGGACCCATGAACGTCCGCAGAAAATTTTCCAGGGGGGGAGACAATTTCGCTTATCCTTTTTCAGGTTGCGAACAATGCAAATGGACCTTCACGAAACGCTTTACCCTTTCCACACCGCAAAGAAAATTCCCCATGAAAGCACGCGCACCATTCGCATTTCTTGAAATCGTATTCAGATGGAGGTGTATTCGAGTTTGCGAAAAAGTTGTAGGCTACTTCTGTCATCCTTTACAGCTTTTACTGAATTGGCGTATAATCCAATATCATCATTGTTGACTACAGACAATTGTGTCTGAATTCCACTTGAACTATCCACAACTGCGTATGCGATGCTCACATCAGTCTGTGCGAGTTGAACCTCGCTTCTTAAAATTTAGTCAGAAATGTTTTCTACACTTTAACATGCTTTTTCTTTTTATAAACTACTTAATATCCATTTTTCGAGCATTTTCTACAAATGCGTCATAATTTCAGAATACTTAACCGTAAGAAGAAGCGGTGAAAAAACACGAAAGTTATCACTCTCGCAAAACACTTTCAAGCCATGAGAAGTAGACCACTAAACTATCGGTCAACTTACTACAGTCAGAACACCACCCAAGCTTAAAAATGCGCAGATAAATTATGAAAACTCGCCAGAGAAAATACAGCTTTGCACTTGCTCACTCAAAATTCAGAACTAAACCTTATGTTGGCTATATTTCCACAAACCTGCGTATATAACAAGCCATGCAGTGTGTAAACAGACGAGTGCATAAGCGCAGTTTGAATAAGCCAGTGTGGTCCAACTACAGGCCCGCGGACCACATGTGGCCCGCAGATACAATTTTTAAGACCCGTGAGCTTTTGCACATGGGCGTCGGAAGGATTTTTTCCAGGGGGGGGAAAGTAGGGGATTTTCCCAAAATTTTTTCCAGGGGGAAACCAAAAGTGGTGAAATTCGTTTTTTGCCCCTCCAACAGTTTTCTTTAATGCACAGCACAGTAATCAAAATGTAAAAATACTACTTTCCAGAGATGGACGGAATCTCATTTTGTTGAACCTGCGTCCGCTCCGACTCCGAAAGGTTTTGCTCTGCATCCGCTCCTCCTCCGCAAATCATAGAAATATTCAACTCCGCCTTGACTCTGCAAATTTGCCGATTCTATACTAATATATAGGCATGTTGCTTGAAGGTTCTGCTTAACGTAGGGTAATACCTATTTTGCCCCATGAGGCAAAATACTGCTCAAGTTATTTTGCCTTTGGATGAAAATGATTGGTTGAACTGGTCACATGACAAGTTCGGAACACTTGACCTAAGTTGACCGTGACATCTGCAACGGCTCAGTTCTTGATGCATGAATGAATTTTGTCATGGTTTCAGTGCTGGCAAGCTGTTGGCGGCTTCTTGTCTGCATTGTGTGAACTGCAAATCTTAACCAATGAACCCTTCCACTACACTCTAAACGTTGTCTCGGCATATTGTACTTACCACATAACCAATACGTAATTGTGTTAGCCTAAAGGTAACATAGCCGCAGCGCGCTTTTACCACATGAGGCAAAACAGGCACTACCATATTTACTGTATAGGCTATATCTCATAACGTTTTTTGTCGAAAGACAACCCTTTGTCTGCTTGAAACAAACAACTTCAAGTGAACTACAGTTAATANTATGATAAAAGTGATTTTTCATCAGTTCAATCACTGACAGCTTGGCACCTTAATGCTAACAGTGTATTGCCAAAAATATATCTGAAATNCTATGATTTCAAAAAGTAATTGGAGTGCATATTGAACCACCACTCGCCTCACACTTCAGTATTGGATGAACATTAGATAACTCTACCCTGTTACACAACAATGCTTTAGCCAATGATACAATTCTAAGTGAGACACAATCGATGGTCGCCAAAAACGTCCTTGTGTGTATAATATTATACATTAACTCAGGTCAAATATTATAGGTAGCCTATGCTACATTAAAGAATACTGGCCATAGCCATCAATCACACAAAAGCTACAAGCAAATGACACAACCTGAGTTTATGTACGAAGGCAAGTTAACCACAGATGGGCGTTTTGTTCAGCTGTAGCCTACAGACCGCCTCACTGAAACGTTGAACAGACTGCAAAACCACATGAACAGTATGACTATTACCAAAAGCCAAAAGGTTGTAGGCGGCTACACTAGTAGGCCTAGGCGCTTGAGTTTCAGTATCCAAAGTAGTATTAAATTTTGCATACACTACACTGTGTAACACTAGAGAGGCAAAAACTAACCTTTGACAATAGAAAAGCTCAATGCTGTATAAGTAAAGCCATTCCTCCACAAAACATTCCAAGAAAAATTTAAAGCAACCATGAGTTTCAAATTTGCAAAGAAAAATAAAGAAAAATAAGAAAAAAGATCGATCTCCTCCTCCGCTCCGCTTCCGCCGACAAAGAAAGTTCTTAGACTCCGCATCCGCAAAAAACTTGCGTAGTCCGCGCCGCAGACTCCGGAACTCCTCTTTTTGTCCACCTCTACTGAAGTTTTTCAAACAACAACCAAGTCTCAACATTTAAATATTCGATGCCCTTTGTCTTTAAAGCATNATCTATAAAACATGCATTTTTCTGGCGTTTTTTCTGAATATGCTTCTGGTTTATGCCGGCAAATAGAAAGTATATTTTCATTGAGTTAACAAGTTTTAAAGTTTGTTTTTAGTGAAGTTTCTAGCTTCTTCTCTGGATCAAAACTTCCAATTGCTCGTAAAAATTTCCTGTTAAAAGCGCATGTGAAAATCTCGATGCCACAAGTGCAAGATGTACTATATGATTTTTCCAGGCATTATTGCAGCTGAGCAAAAAGTCATCGCTGCCGCCATTATGATCGCGCTTTTTGTATTCACATGCTTCCTGTTGCAGCTTACACCAGCACACTTTCAATCGAAGCCGAGTAGCGACTTCGCGCTAAGGCACCGACTCCCGAAGTAGTTCTACAAAACTTGCGCGCATATATGACGTGAATCTTGTCCTCTTCTTGAGCGACTGGTTGACGTCAGTGGCGTAACTAGACGTTTGAGTCAGGGGAAACTTAGCTGAAGGAAACCCGTTAGCCAAAACGCTTTAGAAAATTGAGAAATGATAAAGGATCCGGATGTGGATATCCAGTACTAAAACCCGAAATTCCCTGAAAACACTCCAATAAACGCAAAAACAACAACCTACTGAAAACCTAAAGAATGATAATTATTGAAATATAAGCAGAGTGGAGGCCCGGTTTTGACATTTCGTTTTCCAGGGGGAGGGAACAATTTGTATCCCTGCCCTTGGGTATTTGCGAAAACGAAGCCACAAGAGATTATCATCACGGTTCTGCACTAAAGTTAAACGTGTCGCCACAGTTAACTTAGTTGATCTAGCCAAGTGCCATGTTTCCCAAAGTAGGGGTCGAAATCCAAACAAAGAAGGTTAAGGGTCAAATAGGGTCGCGACCAGGTGGTCCAAACCTGAGTTGCATAGTTTCAACCTTGCCAATGCTTGTCTGTGACTGTGTTTACCGTAGATACTTGAGAAAAGAGTAGATTGCTGATATGACAAACGAACTTAGTCCCGGGGTGTTCACCAAGCTCAGATTTGGGTCGCACTCGAAAACGTTTGAGAACCGCTGATCTATAGCCATTCTGGGGTAAGCGGTTAAAGCCTTTTTTAAATCCGTTAGCGTTATAACAAAATCCAAACGTCTGTGGAAAATATTTTTATTTCATTTTATTCACATGCGCTTTATCTTAGGTACTTCAAAAATGAGTAGATTGCTGATATTAGAAACGAACCTGGTCGCGAGGTGTTCATCAAACTAAGATTTGGGTCGCGCTCACAAGACTTTGGGAACCGTTGATCTAGCCACTGTAGCGCAGGTTTTTTGTAAGGCGTTTTAGGGACCCGGTTCGGGTCCCTAGAATTTTAAATCGGGTCCCTAGAATCAGAGAAAATTATTATCGGGTCCCTAGAATCAGAGAAAATTATTATCGGGTCCCTAAAATCTGAGAAAATCGGGTCCCTAGAAATAGAGAAATCGGGTCCCCACAGATCCATACCGGGTGCCTAACATTTTCCTTAAAAAAAACTCCTGTAGCGTAAGAGTTTGAAATCTTTTTTTTTAATCCATTATTGTTAAAGTACCAAAATCCAATGACGTGGAAAATCTATTTTAGTTTCATCATAGTCACATGCGGTTTATCGAGAGAATAGATCGGAAGCTATCTGTAAGTAATGGTAGTGTCAATGCCCTCAGCACTTACAAAATAAAAAGCGCCTTCCTACTTACTTTAGGTTTTGCTGCTGACTCTTCCTGCTGCAGCTGAATAGTTTCACATTTACTGACGGATACGGTGGCAAACATTAAATGAAATTTGAAACATTTTCAGACTATCTACAGGTCGGACTCTGATTAGGTCTACTTGAAAAAACTGTTTATTTTACGTTCCGGCAAGGTATGTGAAATCATTGATGAAAACGCTAAGGCTCCACAATTATGATTGAACCGTAACAGTACATGTTTAATCATCACAAATAAGTATCAAGATTTAATGATGTTGTTGCTAAAAAGTGTCTATGGCCTAATTGCGTAATAAAAAAGACGTTGGAACTGAATTGCTTCATAGCCAAAGTTTGAGCTTCAATGCATATAAAATGTATATCACCGCAATATTCACATAAGCTGTACAAAACAAAAATCTGCGATGTTCTTAACGCTACGGCTAATGCTGCTGACAAGGGTAAGTTTTACACTAGTTGTAGCACGCCAGAGATATCAGAGATGAATTTTTGCGATGGTCTTGAAATGAAGTTTGCACCACCATTAGGTGGGGTGCAGCAAGTTGGCGCGGCACAACCAGTTGCGAAAAGCGTTATTTCTTGTTTATACTTGCGGTTAGTGATTACAAGCGGTTAGATACAAGTTAGTATTTTATCATCACTACGTCCGCACGGAGCTTAAACCTCAAGCAAAGGTCGGCCATGATATGAATTCTCCAGCATTTACACACTCAGTGGCGGATCCAGACCAGGCGTTTGGGAGAGGCAGTCAAATAGGGGGGCGCCAAAACGTCGTCACTTGTTAAATACTCCTGGTTCTTTGTGACAGTCGTTAGGTATTACACAAACGTGGTTATCGTTTGTAGGCTAAAATGGTGGCAATTTTGTTGGTCGAACTATGCAAACTTTCATGGAATCACAATAGTTTAAAATCACTTTGTATCATAATTCACAAAACGTTTGAAGCAGGTCGAAGAAGATGGCCCTGGTTTTCATTGGTTGAACATAACTGAGAACATTGTTGGTGTCCCAAAAATGTTTCATCTAAAAATAAATATTTGAAAGATATACCTTAAGGCAGTGGTACCCAACTTTTTTGTCACCGCGGAGGGGTCAATGCATGACAATTTTACTGCGGCCCGGGAATACTATATGATGGTTGCTCTTTTTCAGCAGCCGAAATGAAGTCACCAGTATGAACCATTAGATAAGGATGCTACAGTACATTCTGCAGCTTTACTCCATCTCCAACACTCTCACTTTTTGCTCCAATGCTCTCACTCTATGCACCCAGCAGTGCTTCCACGGGAAAAATGGACAAATCACATGTCCACATACCTGCCCTTTCGAAAGGGGAGCAACGGGGCGGATGTGCCTTTTCATAAAATATCATAGGTAATTTTATTGTCTATCAAGATCGAATTGAAACAGATTTATTGAAGTTATGCGCCCACTCAGAAAACTCGGAATGGTTTTCTGTAATTTTTGTTATTATTTTTGAGGTCAAAATTTTTGCTGAACAGAAACAAGCATAACTGGGCAATGATTTTTTTGTTTTTTATAAGTTTCCACTGCGCTCAACAATTTTATTGCCCCATGCCCTATCCGCTGCTCCAGCGTCCCTGGTTTCATATATTTGAACTTTGGACTGCTGATGTCAAGAAAAAAATGTCAATGTTATTAGTCCACATTATGAAAAATATATGACACTGTTCAAAAAAGTAGGGGCAGACAGGATGAGACCCTAAATTCACAGGAAACACCTGCAAACTCAAGCTCTATTCCCCACGATAAAGTCATTTTCCAAGTTATTGTATACTACTATGAACCCTCCCCAAACAAGCTTAAAGGCACCCCCAATGCTGTTGATCAGGCGATGGATCTGCTTTTATCCAGGCCAACAAACACAGGTAAGAATTACCTTATAACCAATTTAAAACCGCGAATATCAGGCAACACCACATTTATCACTAAAAAAACTAAAATTTGCATCAGAAGATTGTTTTCTGCTCAAATTTTTCTGATTTACACCGAATGATTTAACAAATAAGTTACGCATTTTCCTGCCGATTAAAGATTTTGCTAATCATGTCAAATTTGTTTTTTCGTTCCCAGCGCGAGCTGTCTGCAGGTTTGCAATTGCAACAAAAGGATCAAAACCATATGGCAGGGAAATTATTTACTATCATAGGCCACATGTATTGAGAAATGTTGTTGGCGGGCCGCAAAAATAATTAATTTTATCTTAAACTTTTTCCCTTGTCTTCCCAAGGAAAATAAGAGATAACTAGGAGAATGAGCGAGAGATACGTTCGTATATCAATGAGTTCCGTTTTGATGCGATTTGAGTTCTATTTTGGGTGACAAAAATTCTGATACACGGGCCATGTTTACACGGTGTGTATTTGTTCCCAACCCGCAGGTTTC
>JGI24158J21664_10002480_pt1 | contig 22411 bp, 24 predicted proteins | sample Ectturendosymbi3_FD_21664 | JGI IMG/M metagenome (IMG submission 21664)
GCCTGTACAAATGGGGTATGGCCTCCTCTGCGGCCTGTGAGTGTGGCGCAGAACAAACCGTCGACCATATCGTCCTCCACTGTCCAATCCATCGACCCCCCACGGACTACACAGCTTGACGGTTCTAGACGATGAGACAACCCAATGGCTGCTCAACACCTGCCTCGATATCTAGGCGGGCTAGTAGTGGGTAAAAGAAGAACTCGCTCAAACGAAAGAAGAAGAACGCTACAGACAGACAAACTGTGTCAACGTTGAAACTCTACAACTCCAGTTTTGATCGCCTCTACGCGACCAATTTTTTGACCCTTCTCCACCCTTCTTTGGGTATGATCCATACTTTTGGAACCACTGGGCTAGATCAGCTTACTAACCATTGTATTAAGCTGTAGCAACATGTAGGCCCATTTCTTAACGTGGAGTCGTGATAATAATCGATTGTGGCTTCATTTTCGCAAATACACAACCGTTTCCACATTGCGTAGATTGAGTGTGTCAAACATATGCGGGTTTATTTAGAGGGCGTGTATAATTTTCCCCAATTAAAAAAATTGTCTTTGTGATAATTGTGAATTTTATTGTTAACTCTGAAAAGCTAGATAGATGAATACCCAATCGTTTATGTGTAGCAGGCTTAGTGGAAGTAGCGTACAAAAACGCTACCACAGTCGCATTTCATAGCGTTTGAAGACATAAAACCCAAACATTTTTCAAACGCGTTGAGGGACTACAGCGTTTAAATTATCAGTTGCACACGTCAAACAGTCGCTCAAGAATTAGGCATGATCCACGTCTTAGTCTAAATGCGCACACGTTTTGTAGACCTACTTCGGGAGTCGGTGTCTTGGAGCAAAGTCGCTACTCGGCTTCGATTGAACGTGTGTTGGTGTACATCAGAAGTGTGTAAATATAAATAGCGCAATCAAAATGACGGCCACGATGACTCCTTGTTCAACTGCAATATTGGCTGAAAAAGGCATGCTGCCGATCTAAAACTTATAGCATCAAGATTTTCAGAAACGCTTTCGCAGGAAAGTTTTACGAGAAAATGGTGGCTTTCATTCCAAGCAGAAACTTGGAAATTTACTAAAACCAAACTTTGAAAACTTGTTAATTCAATGAAAGCAGACTTTCTGTTTGCCGGATTAAGTTGGAACAGAATTGTTCAAAAAAAGAAGTGCCAGAAAAAAGCGCATTTTATGTTTGATGCTGTAAGAACTAGGGCATTATATATTTAAATGTTGAGACTTGTTTCTTGTTTGCCCCCCCGCATCAAAATTTCTGGCTACGCGGTGTTGTTGCAACGTTAAGGCATAAGAGTTCGTGATGTCAAATTCGAAAGCTGCTTTGATCTTCTTCGTCAAACAATTTTTAAAAGTGTGTCTTCGGTATAGGAACAAGTTCGTGAAACGCTTTCGTTGCCTGCAACTGCCTTTATTTGTGCGAATCCTAAAGTAAGATTGCTTGTTTTTTTCACTCGCACTGTCGCTGATTCTAACTCTTCTTTATAACACGTGCGCGACTTACAAATTCTTGCTCACGCTACTGCTCCGCACCGGATTTCACGATTTAAAACCTGTTCGCTCCGCGGTTGTTTTTGATGGATTCCCTAATGCTAAGTGTTGATTGACTTTGAAATGGCGCGAGGTCAAGTTTTGGTTGTTGGAGAGATCAAGTAGCGTTCATACCCCATAAAAACAGAACCCATAGAAGTTTTGTGAGAGAGAAACTGTTTTTATGTCACCATGTAAATGCAGTCGAAGCCGTCATAGTGAAATAAAACTTCCAGATGATGCTAGGAGGCGGAGGAAAACGTTTCCCGGTGTTTGTCAAAATATTTTTCAAAATTTTAGCGAGTGACCAAAGGAAAAGGTCAGCGCTACATCGGACTGCGAAATTAATACATACTTTAGAAAATGTCGAAGTCTTCAACGATAAATTCCCAAATTACGCCAAATATATAATTTTTACACTTCTGCACGAAACGTCGAACAAGGGGTACCAGTCATAAATGGGAAGTATCCGGCCAACTTGTCTTGAAGCAGTCCGTTCTCAGATATTGACTGGCTTCATTTAGGAGTATTTTTTTCCGCCACAGCTTCACAGGTTTGTTACTATAGATGGGTGCAATGAAAGCCTGAGTCTGCTCTAGATAAAGTATTTCTGTTAAGTTTGAAGGCACTGAAACAGGGCCACCGTTGCTTACCTAGCGACTGTGCTCATTTGGCTGTGTAGTCTTGCTATGAAAATATTTGTTATCCTACTCACAAATGTTCCAACCTGACTTCCATTGCGTTATCCCGCGGATTTTAATCTTGGTTGGCGTGGTTCGCTATTTAGTATATTCTCAAAGCAGTGCTGTTTTTGATAACCTGTTCATACTGTAACTGCAGTGATTTGTCAATTTGAAAACTACACCGCAGGAAGGCAAAAAGTGTTGAGAAAGCAGTAATGAACAGTTCTCTCATTACGTCGAGTGCTATTCTCCTACGTTTTACAGCAGTGTAAAGGAGTTGTCTCTCTAATTGACTGCTTTTGCTTGAAAACTCTGTAGTTGGCATTTGCACTTGTAACCGAGTAACCGAAGAGCATGTTGCACTTTCCTAATTTTTGGGAACCCTGAGACAACCTAGGTCACTCAGCTGTTGTGCCGAACCTTTGACAACACTCATTTAAAAACCAAACACCTCTACGTCTGTGCTTTTCACTGCCTGGTCCACTCTTTCTCCCTTTATCGCCGTTTTCGACCCTTGAAAACTAAAAAATAATTTTCTTTTCCCTTCTTGCTCTTAAAATTTCCTTTGCGATTTTAGAGGTTTCGACAACGTTCTTCGCCGATTCGGACGCATCATTATCTGGGCCACAACCGACCTGTTCATGCAAGCGATCTCAAAATTCCTTCCCACACCTGCGAAGTCTCATTACGTATTCAACTTGCGAGACTATGCTCGCGTCATTCAAGTTAGTAGCTGTGGATAACCAGTAAGTTGGGAATTATATCACGACCATCACGTTTTTTGTGCTTAATATGTAAAAATCTGATTCTTTAAAAAACAGTTTCCGGTAATTTAAGCAATAAGATTCCGCAAAGGTGCCTGAGTCGAATCAATCAGCAATGTTTTTAACAGGATAAAGAAACACAAGTTTTGCTACTGGGTAAGTAGATCGTATTTTACTTTTCCAGGGGATCTTGTTGTTCCGTAGCGAAAAATGCCCAGAAAGTACTGAAGGCGCCTTGAAGATCACTAGACTCTGGGTACACGAAGTTTACAGAGTCTTTTACGACAGGCTGGTCGATGACGAAGATCGTAATACATTTTTCAATTTAGTGAAGGTGGTTAGACATTTCATGTTCATTATTTATATCCAGCGCCGAAACTATTTATCTCGCAGCAAAATGTTTAGTTGCCTAACCGTGACAACGCGTAGTTTGTCACATGCGCAAGAAGATGCACTTTTTCAATTCTGCGAAAAAACATTGCAATTTCTGGTATATTGACTGCACCATTGGAAAAATTTGCGAACTTTGCAGACAATCACCACGACGCAGTTCAAAGAGAAAATGACCAACATCTTTCAACACCTGGTGGCGCACAAATCCGGCCGGAAGGAAGTGTACGACTCTCACATTCGAACAGTTTTCTTTGGCGACTACATGTCGCCGAAGGTTGAGGACAGTAACGCCGAAAGGATATACGACGAAATACTTGACATGAACGGTATGATGTTAAATGTTTGATGGCTACAAGCACGCACAATACTCTAACCCAACTTTTTTCCAATCGCGAGAGGTACTCCGGACATTTTAGATCTTTTTTATTATGATCACTATCATCATAACTATGATTTAAAATTATGATGAATACATTAATATTTATGATTTATTTTGTGTTAATTTGGCAACGCGTACGTTTTTGTTTCGCTGTTAAATAATTCATTGTATTTTGGTGGTCAGGTTAAGAATGTGCAGTGTTTGCTGATAATTTTGTTAACATCGGGTAGTTGCTTACGCCTACTAACAAAGATGAAAGTGTTGGGCTTGAAGTATTACTGCCTCGAACACGCTAACAATACACAGCAAGCATCTCCTCCATGTTAATGAATATTTACAAAGTTCAAACATTGGAATTGTCGCTAGTACAAAGTCTATGCAGTGAAGAAAGAAAAACAAAAAGTTGCCAAATTATCTATCGAAACTTGTGGTGCCTTGCTTGATTTCAAACGTTTTCTGTTTACGAGCAAAGTGCGTCTGTGTAGATTTCAACTTTACGCCGCGCATATTTTAAAATATAATCCGTAAAAGTTGCAAAACTGTTTTGGATTTTTCTTTGATTTTCAGAACTTCGGTCAGCTATTGAACGTTACCTGGAAGACTACAACACCATGTCAAAAGCGCCTGTAGATCTAGTAATGTTCCAGTTCGCCATTGAGCATGTGAGCAGAATAAGCAGAATACTGAAGCAACCAAATGGCCACGCTTTACTTGTTGGTATGTGCTTTGCTTGCATGTTTAGAAAAAACACGTTAAAATATGCATTGTCTATCGAAAGGAACCCTTTCCAAGCAAAGAATCAGACACTAAAATTCTTACAGATCGTATATTTCGCCTACAAGGTAGGCATCATCAGGTCTTATTCAAATAGAAGCTTAATATGCATCTGTAGAAAAATTATGCTAAAATATGCATTTTTGTGGAAAAAACGCTTAAGAGAAACCCACCTAATTTTAATGACAACTTTCTTGCGTCCAACTGATAAAAGTCAGTTGGAAGTCGCAAGTTTCTTCATTTGCGTCAGGCATTGGTGGAAGCGGTAAACTCGGTAAACTTCGTGTACGTATTCATTTGCGTCAGGCATTGGTGGAAGCGGTCGGCAGTCTTCGACCAAAGTTGCTGCTTTCATGGCGGATTACGAACTGTTTCAAGTTAATGTGACCAGGTCTTATTCTGTGAATGACTGGAGAAGCGATCTGAAGAAAGTCTTGTGGAAAACCGGCGTCGACCTTGTGCCAACTGTGTTTCTGTTCGGAGATTATCAAATTAAGGTGATCAGCGTTCGACAGCCTGGTACTGACCGCGATTATTTGTGTTAATTCTATTTGTATGTGATCTCCTTCTGCGTTAACAAAAACCTTAGAATAGAATTTTTACGCATGAAAAGCGTACTTAAAATGTGCAGTAGTTCATCCTGAGGTCGGTTTTGAGGAAATTTACTGCAGGTTAGTCGTGTTTTTCGAACTTATATTAAATTATCTGTATCTATCTCATCTATACTCATGTAGTGCGCACACATAGAAACGAATAAAGAGAGCGTACGTTTGTGCACCCCAATTAAAAACAGACAAAAAGCTGTTTTTTCAGTGTCTGGAAATTTTACTCACCTCATATGAAAATATTTTTACAATACTGTGGAAACGCTTAAACAACAAACTGGTTCAATTTTCTGTTAATCGCGACATCACTTCTAGTTTCTGTGTGATTAAACATTTTTGCGATATCAACCTTTTGACTTACCGGGCTTGGGTGATATAACTGGTTTGAAGGGTTAGAGCTGAGATACAGTTTTGTAACGTAAACTCACTGACGCTCGCAAGCTGCTTTACGAAAATAAAACACACTTCTTGCTCCAGAGGTTGTATNTTGTTCCCAACAATCACACATACTTCTAATTTTATTGTACCGTACACCATTACCTTTGCGTTCGATGGCAGTANGAACCAGCTNTTATGCATTTTTCGTGTCTCTTATTATTGCAACCTATTTGCAAACTTAAATGGTTTTGAAAATTGCTTACTTTTCNTAAGGTGTTGCATGTAGCATAATCAATCATTACAGCATATTAAATTGATACATGGCTGAGCTCAACAATTCGTTTTCGTAAATCAGGATGAAAGCTTTCTTGAAGACATTAACTTGTTGCTGAACACTGGAGATATTCCAAACATATTTGAGAACGAGGAACGTCTTGAGATAATCGACAAAATGCAAGTTGTCGCCCACTCTGAAAATGACGACAGAGAAATCACTCCACTCAATCTATACAACAAGTTTATCGAACGTGTCAACAGGTACAGTACATTTCGACCTTTCTTAATTTAGTACCAGAAAACGATAATCCACTATCTTCGGTCATACTGTGTTTTAATTTTCATAAAACACGTACGGGGCATTGTGTATTAACTAAGAAGTTGCCCCATAAGATTCAGGTTATGCAGTATATCGTCTCAATCAAAATCTTTACAACCACAAACTTGAACACGCGTTTGTCAAGAAATAATTCAAAGAATATTAGAATTTCCTTGTAGCTTCGTGTACGTTTGGTGACTTGTACGTGTGCAGTGTGATTACACTCTACTTCAAGCAAGTGTTGATAACCTGCTATCTAGCTCACATAATTGAATTCTCATCCCAACTTTTGCAAGTGCACAGTGAATAAGGTTTTTCATCTCTCGTATTTCTGGGCATTTTGTTCTGACGTGATTTTCGTCTTCGGTTAATAGGTCGCTCCACATGGTCTTGGCATTCAGCCCAGTTGGCGAAGTTTTTCGAACAAGACTTCGAAATTTTCCTTCGCTGATCAACTGCTGCACAATCGATTGGTTTCAGGTACCATGTTTTTTTTCCTCCCGTCCTTCTCAATTTCACGAGTTTCATTTGCTTTCTAACCGGAGTAAACGTTGAAGTTTGCATGCACTGTACATATGCTGAAGCTTTCACACATTTTAGATTGCGCAGTACTTGTTTTACGTTGTCATGAGTGATTAGTAAACTTTCATGGCGATTGACTGAAAGCAGGGGCTTGGTTTTACAGTCGCTTACGACAAGCGTCCTAACTAACTACGTTTTCATATGCTTGAATATCCCATACGTATGGTTACAGAGTTACATTTTGCTTTTGAAGGCGTGGCCTGATGACGCTTTGGAGATGGTGGCAAACCACTTCCTGGACGAAGTGGAGATGAGTCAATCAATGAGAGAACAGGCTGTTCAAATGTGCAAACATTTTCACCAGGATGTTCGGTCCTTATCCGAAAGGTCTGGTTTACTGAAAAAAAGTCATTTTTAATTAGCGGACTACACTTTTCAAGTTATGTACTTTGTTGATAGATATCGCTTCAGTCATATCGCCCAGACTCATAATTTGTACTTGCTGCACCAGGCACAAAGTATGTTGGTTGACTGCTAAGTTGAGTCTGGTGATATGCTGTTGAGGGATCTTTCAACAGATTCAGAGTGGAGACAAACTACCTCTAGAGGACCTAAAACAAATAATTATCTGACAAACACGTTCACGTCATTTATGTCGCTTCCTTGGTTAAAATTAACTAGGCTACACAAACAATGCTAATTTGAAGTGGGAGCAAGTGTAATACTTGAAGCGGTTGATGTCACCCTGAGTTTGTGTAAAAAACTGCCAATACTTTGCGCAGTATAGCGCAGTGCAGTCTGGTTTCCTTTGGCGTCGCCTAATTTCATTTCTTGACGCATTTCATTTCTTGGTGTTGCTGGAGACACCAGCTTGTGTTGTCACTGCTTGCAGGTACTACGAGTCCTTGGGGCGCAGGACATACATAACGCCGACATCTTACTTGGAACTTATCAAAACGTTCAAGAGGTTGTTGGAAAAGAAGCGCCTGGAGCTGCTCACTTTTAAGAATCGCTACCTGAACGGACTCGAAAAGCTGGATTTCGCTCAGTCGCAGATTAATCACATGCAGCAGGATCTCACCGCTTTGCAGCCTCTGCTAGAACACAATTCAGCGGTAATTTTCTGTTGTCTTGAGGACTACTGAAGCATTAGGAAGCTATAGTATCGTCTTTATCTGTTGAGTTGATCACATTACGTGCGGAATCCACACTTCCGTTTTCAAATTTGATCACGCATTGTGCCTGTTGCGAAGGTGGTCCGTATGCAACGATCTGTCAAAACAGTCCTTTTTAATTTCTTTTATAAAAGTATTTTTTGTGTGTGTGTTGTCAACGTTAAGATGAGTCACATTGCAATGCTTATGTGCACAGGATGTGGAGTCCTTGGTTGCACACATCAGCGCCGAAAGTGCTGAAGTCGAAGTGGCTAAAAAGTTGGTGGAAGCGGACGAAGCTGTCGCGGCTGCTGGTATGTTCATATTAGCCAATAATTACCAGATATCTCTATCGGGTGGTCACGAAAGTTTAGGCCTTTGAGAAGACGTTGACGACTGCAAACTCGTGCCTTTCTCAGTGAAAGTTTAAGAAACCTTATTCTTGTTTTAATTCCTATAATGAATGTCTTATTTAACGAGTGAAAATTCATTTTGCTTCAAGTTTTTATCTTACGGTCAGTTTTCTGCTGTCCCTAAGAATATGTTCTGTTAAGATACCAGCGTTTGGATGAGGTAGCCAAGACGTATCTACGCAAAAACTAGATTTGCAGAGAAAGCTAAGACCTGACATAAATCTGTTCGCTGGTTTTCTTTTCTATCACAGTATTTGCAATTCCGTTTTCGAGTAAAGCGCTCTTGCAATATTTGCGACGTTACGTTTTGGTAAGCCGTCCCAGGCTGAAAATTGAAATTCACAGCAGTAGTAGCTGTCGCAGAGCGCTTGGTGTCACAAAAGGACATCCAAAAAGTACTCGATTGATTTTTAAACCAGGAAAGATCATGAACATTGACATATCCGACATGCCGTCGGAAAACATATATTTTCGCTTATTTGTATGAAAGTTTTTTTGGTCTGAGTTCAGCGACACACTTTTTTCTCATGCGCAGCGGCTGCTGAAGCTCAGCGAATCAAGCAAGAATGCGAAGAAAAACTAGCAGTTGCCATGCCAGCCTTGAACGCTGCCATCGCGGCCTTGGACACGTTGAAACAACAGGATATTGCTCTCGTCAAAGCGATGTCCAATCCACCTGCCGGCGTGAAAATGACAATGGAAGCCATCTGCATTCTTAAAGTATAACGGACTTTTGCTTGAAGTCTGCTCTGTGTGTCTTGTGCGTGCCTTACGTTTATAAGCTCAGAAAGGAAGGCAGAGAGATTTGCTATTTGGTAAAAACTACTCTGTCTGTTTGGAGCATTTGATATACGACTTTTTGTGTCCCACGATTTTTTTGTTAATAATGAATAGAATGTTTCCTGTTTGTATAAAAGTGCAGTTACTAAGAAAATGCTTAGGCTGCAGTTGGTAATGTTTTTCCAAGTAGTAACACTTTGCTCCCACTTCTGTCGCACTAACAATATCGAAATAAACGATTCAGGGGATAAAACCGGAAAGGAAGGTGGACGGAAGTGGTCGCGCTTTTGAAGACTATTGGCCAGCTGCGAAAAAGATGCTGGGTGACATGAAATTTTTGGACTCTCTTCGAGTAAGTAATTTCGTGTTTGGCTTCAAAAACTTTAACACATGTTGTTTTGAGGTTATATGCAAGTGTGCTTTGTACGGAGGTCATGCTTTTATCTTAAATTTCATGGTTGTAACTGAAATAGTTCACTAATGTGAGTGCCCATCAATGACCATGCGGGAATTTTTGACGCTACGTGAAAATAAAGTCTGTTTACATCATCGCTACAAACCAAAAGAGCTAAAAACATTTTCTTCAATCAGCCTCGTACAATGAACAGCTTTGTTTCCAGTGGTCTGTAATGCAAATATAAATTAGAATGTAGACTGGCTCAGTGCGTTCTTGTGTTGAACTCGTGCAAAAGCAAAAAAACATGTTTTCGTGCAGGCGATCAAAGGGCAAACATAAAAATTCACTTTGCTCACCGGTGGCAAATTTTGCATCGAGTTCCGTTAAACGTTTGATTGTCTTCAGGATTTTGACAAGGACGATATTTCCGTGACGGTGATGCGAAAAATACGCGATCGATTCATTGGCGACCAGAACTTTCGTCCAGAGCTCATCAGAAATGTTTCATCGGCTTGCGAGGGCCTGTGCAGTTGGGTGCTGGCGATTGAGGTCTACGACAGGTTAGAAAGAAAAGGATGCTTCTGCAAATCGGATGTTTATGGAGGAGCACGCAGCTGAGAAATGACGCTGGAGCGTTGCATCCACACGTTTCATTGCGGCAGCGCAGTAGATTTATGCGCAGGCGCAGTAGATTTATGCGCAGCTTAATTGTATGAGCAGCACGATATTTTGAATGCTTTTGCGACTATCACGCATGATTCAATCACTGCCACATATGATTCAAGTTTTTCGTGCTGAAGGTGATCGTGTTCACAGGGTCGCCAAAGTGGTGGCGCCGAAGCAACAGAGGCTGCAGGCGGCTGAGGCGAATTTGGAGCACGAGATGCACGTGCTGCAAGTGAAGCGTGACGAGCTTGATGATGTCACAAACAAGTTGAAACTGCTCAATGATGATCTGCAAGTTAAACTGACACACAAAAAGGTGCCTTTTGCGATTTTTTGGCGACAAACACTCATTTCATTACATAAAAACACGATATTAAGAGGAAAAGTTATACGGGTATCAGTCTGCACTGATTTGTTTTTTAACTTTAATTCAGACTAAACTAATAGTAAAGTGCGGTTTTTGGTAAGAAATCAGTAAAAAATGAATGAGTATGGTTAAAACCCAAAATAAGTCTTAATTCCACTCATAGTTGTTGATTCAGATGTTCCCTGAATAAACGTATATTTTCTGAAACAGGTGCTAAACATCCTTAACCTTTGGTGAACTAAAGACAGTATAAACTTTGAGGCAAGGGCCTTCAGAGCAAATACCGAAATAACGAATCTTGGCACCATCAACTTTATTTTTCTTTTTAAACGTGTAGAAACTCGAAGACGATATCGAGATGACCAAAATAAAACTGATTCGCGCTGAGAAGTTGATCAATGGTCTCGGCGGCGAAAAGGAACGTTGGACAAATATGACCCACACCCTCAACAGCACCTACCACAACATTGTCGGAGACGTCTTGTTATCTTCCAGCGTGGTGGCGTACTTGCCTCCATTTACACCTCTATACCGTCAGGCAAGTAAAATGCCCTGAAACGTGAAACGTGTATCCTTTTCGTAGTGCTTTTTCTTAAATGTGTGTAAACGCTTAAAAGCGAGGTTAAGAAACATCTTTCGCGTTTAGCAATAACAGCGGTCACAACTTCGCTAGTATGGAAAGGTGAGCGGGTTCTAGACAAGACAAAAACCCATGTAGAAAGTGCAAATCAGTGAAATATGTAAATGCTGGAATGCATTTTGCTCTGCTCGTGGCGCTTTTGTTTGTTTACAGTATGTCCATACTTTTGATCTCAGAAAGCTTACCACGCGAGTCTCTGCTTAGCGTTTTCCCGTTGCCGCTTACATCACGTTCTAACAGAAAATCAAAGCAACGCATTGCGACCCTTGCTTGCGCAGGAATGCATTAAGAAATGGTGGAACGATTGCCAACAACGGGAAATTCCAGTCAGTGATGATTTCTCACTGGCGAAGACGCTCGGCGATCCCGTGCAAGTGATGGATTGGCAATTGGCCGACCTTCCCAAGGATAAGTGAGTACAAATCGAAGTAAAGTGGACTTCGTTCTTTGTTATCTTTTCGAAAATTCGGTACGAAGTTCGATTTCCTAAATCTCTTTACTTCCATCATTCTTCAATTCAAAATAGAATTTGCTTGTTGTGTGTAAGCGATGTGTCGCATTTAAAAACCATCGTTCGCCATTTCAAAACTCTGTTCTACAAATTTAGCTCAGCAAAAGCACAAACTGTGCTTGTAATTTTGCGATCATAATATTATACTCAACAAGCTTAAACTGGTGAGAGACATCGGATGCTTCGACTTGCGATGGCACAAAATGTGGCGAAGTGTAAGGCCGCCGATTAGATGACGTAAAATCTCACTTTTACTGTGTTGCACTCGCAGCTTGTCTGTCGAAAACGCCATAATCGTGAACAACGCAAGTCGTTGGCCACTTTTGATTGATCCACAAGGTCAGGCTTGCAAGTGGATCAAGAACATGGAACGGAAAAACAACTTGCATGTTTGCAAGCTGACCGATGTCGATTTCATGCGAACACTCGAAAATTGTGTCCAAGTAAGTTCTGTCAGTGGTACGACCATCGAAACGCTGTTTGAAACGTTTTCTACCCGAGTTTCAGCAATAACCAATTGCTCTCTGGCTGTAGGACAAAGCTTTTTCTATCCGCAGAAATTGCTGTTTTCTCCAATGTCTTCGCAGTATCTGGTTGGCAGGTTACCAAATACTTTGTTATGCGCGGTATAAGAGCAAAGTTTATTAAAATCCTGTCAGTATTGCCAAAATTTTCGTGCTTTTTTCATGTTTTCAATTGTAAAATTTCATGTAAAAACGTAATTAGTGGTTGAGTTTTCTTTTTCATTTCTTAAAGAACAATATGCATATTTAAAAATACGTTTTGTGTTTTTCAAAGAAAGCGGTTTATTTTGAAAAATGCAGCATTAAATTTGTTCTGAAACTTTTTTATGGTTTTCAAATTTTTTTCAACAAGCAACATGTCTTACTGTATTTCGTTTAAAATACATCGTCAAATCCGGTCTGCCGGTGCTTTCCAATCGAAATTCATTTTCTGAGAAACTCAGAAACGCACAGTTATTTCCAGTGGTTAAGAGTAAGCTCCTGCTGAATCAAAGTTCCGCGAACTTCTGCGAAAACTGCATATGACAGCCAAAGGGTTGAAAAGCAATTTTCAAACAGCGCATGTAGTGCTTGCGTATTTTGTGTTCCTGTAGTTCGGAAACCCGTTGCTGATTGAAAACGTGCAAGAGTACCTGGATCCAATTCTGGAGCCACTGCTGCTGCGCCAGACGTTCAAGCAGAGTGGCATGGAGTATATTCGCATTGGGGAGAGCACGATCCAGTACAGCCACGACTTTCGCTTGTACATCAGCACCAGAATGAGAAATCCGCATTATCTTCCTGAAGTCTCCGTGAAGGTGAGCTAAAACAGTCATTTTTGCGATCACAGAACTCTACTCAACAAGCTTAATTTTGAATCGATGCGGAACAGTCAACATCTTAGATTTCGTGCAATGTAACTAAGAATTATCTTTTGGGCAGCTGTAGGTTTGTTGCAGTCAGTGGAAGAAAAACTCACACCCTATCATTTTGAAAAGAAAAAGCTTTTTGAAAATAAGATAAACAATCGTAAATTTGTGAACAAGCAATCGGTACACAAAAACTTAGCCTAGCACAGTTTCTCACACGTTTCTAACTAAACGTTGGATGATATATCGGGACGTTTTACTGGTTTTGAGAAGTTTACCTGCAAGCGATTTTAGATGAAACTTTGTCAGAACCCATCGATAGCTCAGACTTACAAAAAGCAGGAAAATGAAAAAATGTCCGCTTAAAGTTTGTGAATGTTTTACTTCCAGCCAAAATTTGTTTTTTGTAAATTATCGGCGAAGCCTGGAAGTCATTTTTGGCGAAATCCTTTTCCTCAAAATTTTCGTGGAATTGCGGGTCTGAACACGCACTGAAAAACTCTTGTTCCGCACATAGTCTTGCTTTGTGCCTGGAAGTGGATGAAGGAGAGATATGTTGCCTGCTGAATGTAGTCTATGTTCTGTTCCTCATTTAAGTAGACTACTCTCTACCTATTTGTAGTCAACAAACTTGTTCTTTTAAAAACAGGTGACGTTGATTAACTTTATGATCACGCCTATTGGACTTGAAGATCAATTGCTGAGGCTTGTGGCAGCAAAAGAACGACCGGAGCTTGAAAAGCAAAAGAATGAGCTTATCTTGGAAGGAGCAAAAAGCAGAAGGGTCTTGAGGGACATTGAAGACAAGATATTAGAAGTCCTCTCTCGAGAAGGTATGAAGGATCTCTTATGTTTTTTTTTTGGTAAAATATGAAACCGTTTTTTAAGCAGGAATGGTCTTTTCTTTAAATCCTTTCACTGGAGCTATCTTCCTCAATATCTATAGCATTTGAAAACAAGGTTTTCCTTCGTTTCTTGGCAAAACTCTATCTGCCACCGAGAGGAATCAGGTTTAAACTTTTTCGTGGTTGATTTCGTTTCAAATTGGAGCCAATCTTATTCTTGTAACGTGCTAAAGGTAGACCATTACAGTAGTGTACGATGGTCTAATTGTTGTTTTTTTGTTGCAGCAATTGGTCCTTAGAATTTACTGGATGACATGTATTGCAAATAAACGCAGATTGTTTCTGGGCATTTGGTGAAAGGGGTTTGCATGTTGCTCAGGGAATATCCTCGAAGACGAAACTGCCATTCGTATTTTGTCGGAGAGCCGTGAACTGTCCGCCGTCATCTCTCACAAGCAAGAAGTTACGAGCAAAACCGAGCACGAAATCGACACAACCAGAAACGGCTACAAGCCTGTGGCCGCTCACTCTTCTATACTCTTCTTCGTCATTTCAGATCTTGCTAACATCGACCCCATGTACCAGTATTCTCTCTTATGGTTCATCAACCTGTACTGTCAGGTTAGTCTCGCTACTCTACACGTCTTTTTTCGTGCAAAGTGCAACCGACCAAGAGCGGCCGACACCAAATCGTAGTTGACGTTTGGGCACTACGTGACTTACAGAAAGCATTTTGACATTTGTCTGGTGATGCTTGACCGCAGAGAAAAACATGCAAAGAGCTGAGAACCGATGGCATGACGTAACATCGAAGCAGTCAAAAGTTCTTTCACAGGTAGCTTTCATTCTGCACTGTGTATTCTAACCCACTTCCAGACCAGTTTTTCAAAAGTCAATTCGACAGCACAGCAGTTGGTTATTAGACAGTTTTGCGACATGATATTTCGGCAGTAGGGCAAAGTCAAACCAGCGTCAACAAAATGCCTTGCTTCCAAAATAGGCCAAGATTTCTGATTTAACTGGAGATGATTTAACTGATTTAACTGGAGATGAAAAACTTTTGCTATAGGATCATTGGCAATCTTTGCAAAATGAATGCATCGATGTATAGAGCAAAGAGAATACCAACTGTGAAGATACACACATGAAATCTTTGAGTAAAACTGACTAAAACAAAGTTTATTGATATTATTCATTTATTTACTTATTTATTACAAAATGTACTGACCTAGCGCTTTGCGTCGATGCGTTTGTTCTGCAGAGATAACTGATTGCGTTTATTAGCAGAACCAAGTTTATCTTCATTTGAATCACAAGGTGACGTGATACTGACTCGTTTCTCCAAGAAGGCCATGTAGTTATCAATAAACTGGTTGATAGTATCGTCACTGTTGTCAGTTGGTTGGACCAGTGCCATAGATGTGTCCTTGCCATTTCAGAATTCTACTACGGCGAAAGTTGCAAATATGCGTTAACTTAAGTAACTCAGTACAATTGCTATTCAAACGTGAGCAGCAAGGGACACCCAGCAAAGGATGACGTGCAAGTGCGAAACTAAAGCTGCGCTTGTTTTGCAGTCTATCGAACAAAGCAAGAAATCTGACGAGCTCGACCAGAGAATCACTCACCTAATCGATCACTTCACGCAGGCCATTTTTCGGAATGTCTGTCGATCGCTGTTCGAGAAAGATAAACTGTTGTTTTCTTTCTTGCTTTGCGTCGGAATTTTGAAAGGAAAGTGAGTTTATGGCGTAAAAATCCCCGAGATTGGTTGTTGCGACAGGGCCGCTTCATGGTTTGCAGTAGACCTTTCATATCTTTGTTAGAGTTAGATTAAAATTCCGCTGTGCTTCGGTAGTTTCACACACAGACTCATTCACCAGATTCTTACAATCGCGATCACACATGACTCAAATACAAAGTTTGATATGTCAGGTGATTGTATTCTTGATTGAAACACGAGCAGAAAAAGTTGTTGACCTGACTTTTAACATATACGGGATAGACGTTAATAGTACAGTATTTTTTTTCGCGTCAAACGGTATCTTTATTAGTGTTGGCCAGGACAGCATCGGAAAATTTTTTATAATTTTGGTAGCATACATCTTGGCCTTCAGTGTTAATTGCTGCATCCAGGACTGGTTACTGTTACCTCTATTTGATCGATCTGTAGTTCCAAAGCGTTATGACACAGGTCTGGCAAAAACTGCCCATTATTTTTTTGACATTCGAGAAATGCTTCAAGTAGAGAAGGTCTAATAGCTTAAGGAAAAACTGCCCTAAAGTTGAATTGCTAGCCTTTCGTAAAAAGTCACAAACAGAAAAAATGACTTTTGTAAACAGAACGTCTAAAATGTCTTCCATACGCCTCATTCACAATGCTAGTAAATTGCAGAGGCGAGGTTGAAGAGAGTCATTGGCGTTTCCTGTTGACTGGCGGAGTTGCTCTTGAAAATCCATTTCCAAATCCTGCTCCGGAATGGTTGGCGGACAAGTCGTGGGCGGAAATTGTTCGCTGCAACGACCTGCCTGCTTTCAACGGCATCATGCGTCACTTTCGAACAAACGTGAGATTTCCTTTTTTGCGTTTGTTGCGTTACGTTGAGCTATCTACCTTTTGCGCAGCTGCACACTTGCAGAAGGTTTTGTGAATGTTTTCCTTATGAGTTGCTAAATCTTATCGGTTTTTTTTAAGCCTTCGTTGTGGAAGTTCTTGTACGAATCGCCGGCGCCGCACGAAGAAGAGTTCCCTCCTCCATGGAATGAAACGCTGAAAGACCTGGACAAGCTGATAATAATCAGATGTGTCCGACCGGATAAAGTTATTCCGGCCGTCCAGGTTAAACACCCCTGTGTTCACTTTTTATGTGGTTCATCAGGTTAAGTTTCTCTTTTTGCTTTTCTATTCCACGTGCTAGACTTTTTGAAGCAATTTCGTTGGTTGTCGAAAACCGATGAACGGTGAGGAAAAGCTCTAAAGCAGGCTAAAGGTACTAGGGTCTTGGGAGAATCTGTTGCCTAAACTAAGCCTCATGCGTCTATGAAGATTTGCTTCTTTCTACAATGTGTCTACGCTCCTGCCTCTGACTCCGGTGCATAAGCACGACGCGATTATTTGAAAAGCAATACAAGTTAAAAAGGAAGTTACTCTTTGTATTTTAAGAACGCACGCTCAGTTCCAGGAAACTGAAATCGAAAAGTTTGAAATGAAACTGAGAACGCTTTTGTCAATTATGAAATAGATTTGATGATAAGACACTTTAATTGTTAAATGTTTTGACTGCGCCGCTTAAACTGGATGCAGTTGTTCAAGCAATGCAAATGGCAAGCGTGTTTCAACTACTTGTGTACGCAAAATATTCAGCACGCTTTATGTTGTAGCAAACCAGAGTTTGTTTTCAGTGCTGACATAAAAATAAGCTTTTGCTTTAGCGGTGATCTCTAGGTTTTCAGCAGACTTGCTGAAGCTCAACAAGAGCCTCTTGTTTGAGAAATGAATCGTGTGACAGCTAAGCGCTGTGTATAATGTACCTATTCTTCGTCATTGCAACGGCCAACGAACTGTTAAGATTGCGTACATTTGTTCAGGATTTTGTTGTCAGCAAAATGGGAACAACTTACATCGAGCCACCAACCTTTGACCTTAATTCAAGCTACGAAGATTCGGACTTTTCAACACCTTTGATTTTTATTCTTTCGCCTGGAGCCGACCCCATGGCCAGTTTGGTTAAGTTCGCTGAGGAGAAAGGTGCTTATCATTGCAAACCAGCTCGTACCGTCTAATCTTATGTATCTACGCTGTTTGGCATCATCTAATCTTATGTATCTATGCTGTTTGGCTAATCAAATATTGAAAATTTTCCCAGACTCCGATCCAAAAAGTATCAATGTTGAGATAATGTAATAATGATGTTTTTGATATTGCTGAATTTTGCCAAGCCAGTGAAATGATTCAGACGGATTTTTCTGTAAGATTTTTTAAGCACAGCATTTCAAAGTCCACGATAGTTGTTTGACGAATTGGCTGGATTCATTAGTTGGACCCACCAGCATCATCTACAGTCGGAGTTTACCGACTTCATTTGCCTTGTCATTTATCAACCGTTTGTGCAGTAATTGTTCATTGCCATGCATGCTTTCGCATCTTCTCACAAAGGAATGCTAGCACCGATCACCAAAATGCAAAGCACAGTCTCCAAAAGCCCAAGAACAGCACTTTCTCGGAGATCGTCTCTCCGGCCGCGATCACCTCCACGGCCGCCAATGCCGACAGATCTCTCCCGACCCCTCGGTCGAATCGCTCCCGAAATCAGTACCAATCTGCTGGTTGACGCTGACCAACAACAAGCCCCCGGCGAAAGCCGAAACAAGCATCCGGGGCTGTTGTCGCCCCAGCAGCTTGGCAATTATCTCGAGCTGCGGTTAGGCGCCTCACGGACAGTGGGCAGGGGAGAGAACATTTCCGATCTGCGGGACAAAATCAGGATTACCGACGCTGATCCACAAGATTCTCAGCCTGTCCGTTCTTGCGGCCGAGATGAAGCAGTGAACAGTACGTTAGGTTGGAGTGGATGCCCATCTAACCCGCATGAGATGTGCGGTGCCTATCAGAAAATCTCGGCTGGCGAGTTTCTCAGCAGAGCTTGCATGCCTTGCTGCTGGCCTTGTGCTGATTTTTCAATTTTGCAGTCAGAGCATGTGTATTGATTGTTGCCATCCGTAAGCATACCGAATAATCAGCCGGGAAGAATTTGCATGTAACGATGATTTGATTGTGCGCAAATCAACCAGATTAGAGCGAAAGCTTTCAAAGACTTTATTTGATTTAAAGTCACTGAAAGCGTTTAGCATTGCTTAATTGTCGGCCAATTTACCTGCGTAGAATGCCAATTGATTACAAAAAGCTTGTTATTCCCAGACGTTTCATAAAATGGTGAAATAAGAACGCACCTGTCTGCATGTATGATTGCCATGATGCAGAAAAGCGTTTTAATTTGTCTCGTACAAAAATGATTTTCATAGCCACAAATCCAAAGAAGACACTCCGCACAAGTTCAATTTCGATTAGCTATCTGATGTTCTCGACATATTTATTTTAACAATGCGAACCAAAGCGCTGGGCAAGCCTTTGATATCTAATGTCGAAGTCTAGCGGAAGTGTCAAGTGCGCCTTAACTGCGTTGTAACCTCAACGCACATTCCGATTTTGACTGACTGTAAAAAGAGTTTTTTTTAATGTTCGCTTTAATGCCAATTTGAAAAATTCAGTTTTAATCGCTTTACTGAACGAAACTCGTTTTTAGGGATGGCACTGGGCATGCAGACTATTTCCCTGGGACAAGGCCAGGGACCGATAGCCGAAAGAATGATCGAGACAGCGAGGCGCAACGGCACGTGGATCGTGCTGCAAAACTGCCATTTGGCTGTTTCTTGGCTGCCAGAACTTCGTCGAATTTGCGAGGAAGTAAGTTCTTGTTTTCATTCTTTGGCTTCCTAACGAGAATAAATTTTAGCATGCAAGTACATTTTATCTTTACGTTTGGCTGGGTGAGCTTTGCACACCGACCGCCGTAGATCCTCGCTGACGACGTCCACAATTTATCAGCTTTGCGGCTCACTGCCAGACTGCTCCTTATGACCCGCTGCCTTCAGGTCATTACGGATAAGGAGACAACCAAGAAAGAGTTCCGGCTCTGGCTCACCAGCTACCCCTCGGCTCACTTTCCAGTATTTGTCCTGCAAAACAGCGTGAAGATGACCAATGAGCCACCGAAAGGTCTCAGAGCGAACTTGTTGCGCTCTTACAAGAACGATCCCATCTCCGATCCTGTTTTCTTCAACGGCTGCGAAGGACCTAAAGATTCCGTAAGACTTTCTTTTCCGAAATGTAGGAGTGAACAACTTGCTTTTTACTGCAACTTTTTTAAAGGAAAGCGCATTTTTTCTTGACTTTTCCTGTACGACACAGACGGACGGTTCTTGTCATACAGTAGATGGCGCGCGTTGGCTTTGTTTCTCGCCACCAGCAAGGCGTTTGTGCGTGACAGATTTTTCGGTTTGTTAGAAAATTAAACTTTTGCGTTTTTTTCTATGACATCTATCGCTAAAGCCGAATGTAAACCTTACGCCGGACGTGCTTATTTAAGGGCGTCACTAAGCCTAACTGTTGGTAAAATGCGATAATACCAAATGAATACGATCTAGCAAGAAGTTCGCACTTAGCATGGAGAGCGCTTCAGTGAAGTTTTGCTGGCAGTGGTCATGCTTTTGATGTCAGCCGCACGAACATTTGAAACACGCTTCTGCTATTCCAATACAATTCAAAAATTATTGTTAATCTTTTGTTTCGCGTGGTCTCACATATTGTTTTTTTAACCCTTTTACTACCGTTAGAGCCACTTTTTTTGTAAAGTTTGCAATGCCATATCTCGCCAGCCGATTGAGCTATAGAGAGCTGTTAAAATCCTCTACGGATTCAGCAAGTCTTGTAGTTGATATTAAAAATAATTTTTTCGTTTTGGGTTTGGAGTTTGCTAAGGGTATGTTTTCGCCCTTTTGGCTAAGTTTACACCTGGCCCTGGGCGCCAATCCAATAAGCCATTCTTTGTTTCCAGCTTTTTTTGGAAGCTAGGCTATCATCCGAGCCAATGTAGTGCTTGATTGACTTTCTAGCATATCTGGAGCGTAAATTATGGCTCAAAAACCCAGTTTGTGACAAAAATCAAAAAGTTTTGCGAAAGGTATAATTTCCTCTTTCAGGCCAAACTTTGGCCAGCCATTATTCGGCAACACATTGAGCTAAAGAGCTGTTCAAACCCTGTAAAGACTCGTGAAGTCTTGTAGTTGAGAATAAAAAAATATTTTTAAGTTTTGGGTTTGGGGTTTTCGTTCAGTTTTTTGGTTCTTTTCATGACGTCATCGGCCGATACAATGAGCCGAATTTATGGCTCAAAGTTTTTTTGTGGATTCTAGGCTGTAAAATGAGTCTTTTGAGCCCTTGATTGACTTTCTAGCGTTTCTGGTTCAAGATTTATGCCAAAAGAATTCAAAATATTTCAAGAATTCCCTAGGGGATCAGTGGGGATTTTCCTAATTAATTTCCGGAAGTTTGGCCATAATTTTGGAAACAGAAACGCTAGAAAGTCAATCAAACCCTCTAAAGTCTCGTATGATAGCTTAGAATCCAATAAAAACTCGAGTCAGAATAATGGCTCATGGAGTTGGCTTCCTAGGCCCGATGACATCATCCAAATGTAAACAAATACGCATAAACATACCCACATCTTGTCAACATCAACAAAAAAACGACATCCAAAGCTTAAACGTTTTTTTAACTCTAAACTACAAGACTTCACGAGTCTTTACAGGGTCTGACAGCTCTCTAGCTCAATCGGCTGGCGAGTTATTGCCTTTGGTATAATACATCAGGGGTCAGCATTTGTGTGAGTAGAATTTTACCAATTTTTGGTTTTAGAGCCATGATTTTGGTTCCAGGTATGCTAGAAAGGCAATCAATGGCTCTAAAGACTCGGATGATAACCTAGATTTTAAAAAAAACTGAGCAAAAAAATGGCTCTGTGGGTTGTCGTCCACGGCCAGGTAACCTCAGCTAAAACATCCCCCTATTGTGACGTCACCCACAGAGAAGCCCCACTCAGAACGAAAGACAATTTTTTAAAATCTGAACTACAAGACTTGCTGAATCCAAAAAAGGTTTGAACAGATCTCTAGCTGAATAGGCTGGCGAGGTATGGTGTTGCAGAGCTTTACAAAAAAAGTGGCGCAAGCGGTAGTAAAAGGGTCTGCAAAAATCATCCAGTTTTTATTCTGCAACAAGAGACCTTGTTTTAAATCCCAAATTGTGGCATGTTCGCTTTGCAAGCAGTCTGAACGCAAGGTTTTGCTCTCGTAAAGCGTGTTGTTGGCAGATCGCATTTCACATCGCTTGATGCGTTCTTTTGTTTCTCCGTCGGTTTTGACTGGGATGCTCCACTAAACTCAGACAACTTTTTTTAAGACGTGGAAGCGCATTCTCTTCTCCCTGTGCTTNTTCCACGCTCTGGTGCAAGAAAGAAGGAATTTTGGACCGTTGGGTTGGAACATACCATACGGCTTCAACGAGTCTGACCTGCGNATCAGTATTCGTCAAACACAAATGTTTTTGAATGATTACGAAGAAGTTCCACTGGTAGCGCTCAATTACTTGATCGGTAAGTTCAGTTCAATTTGTAGGCGGAGGCACGATTTTCACCACTGAACCCTATTGTTTTCAATGTGAATGAGACGGACTAAACGTCAAAATGTGTTTTTCCTATGTAGCGTTGAACTTATGGTGTGTCGGTCCTTCTCCAGATACAACACGATGTTGTTACTAAGTTTCAGATTCTGCTGGTAATGTAAATGCTTCGCAGTCCTGGAATTTCAAATAAAATCTTTGTGCTTCGTCAGGTCTTTTAACCACATTTGCATTACCATTACCCAATGCAATTAAAAAGTTAACAATACTGTAGAACAGGGGTGGCTAACAAGTCGATCGCGATCGACCGGTCGATCGCCGAGTGTCAGTTGGTCGATCGCGCCTGATTTTGCATTGAATTGACAAGATACCTAAAAAAAACAC
>JGI24158J21664_10002481_pt1 | contig 22410 bp, 15 predicted proteins | sample Ectturendosymbi3_FD_21664 | JGI IMG/M metagenome (IMG submission 21664)
ATGTAAAAGCTGTTTCTAGTAAAGTTCAGGTACCGCCATTGTTGCGTCAGCGTCATAATACCAACCTACTAGAAATTCTAACCGGAACGCCGTTCCGGCAATAATTCTTTTACCGGAACGGCGTGCTGGGCTGTTCCGGCTTACTTTCACCTCTGGCTTTAAACCTTTCAAAAATTTCAGCCAATTAAGCAAGACTTTTCAACCAATTCTGGTAACTATTGTAAGACACCAACTCGTTTGCTTTCAGTTCTGAGAATAACTTTATTTCATCTTTCATCACAAAGCGCGTTTAGAATGTTTCCTTTCGATAGCCAGCGTACAGACTTGTGGAATAGAAAAACTCGTGTGTCGAAATCATGTCTTTGCAGAATTCTTTAAAGCAGGCAAGTATTAAGGCTTCCAGATTTCATGTAATTTGTAATTTTTATCGTAGATTCGAGCACATTTTACAGAGGAGTAACAACCACATTTCCATTGCAACCCTGCTGAATTAAAAGATTTTTACTTCTCCCGAACATCTGCGCTTGTTGAAAAAAACATTAGAGTTGGAGATGCTTTTGTTTCATTTATCACCTGGTCTTTCACATCTTTCGGCATATCTGAAATGCGCCTCTGATTAGTATCGCTGGAAGAGATATTCGTCTCATGTTTGCCTCACTACCTTCTAGAAGTTGTTTTACTGTTTCCAACAAACAGGGTTTCACAAGCGTTTTTTCCAATTGTGTGAGTTTTTGCTTGGCATTTTCAAGTGCGACTTCATACGATGCCTGTCTTATTGGAGGAAACTTCCAGCAAGATAGTCTGACGTTTCAAACTCGAATTCTATAACTTTTTGTGGCGCGGTTGGAATGCTTTGTCTCTAAATACCGTATCAATTTCGAAGGTTTCGCATAATTTTTAGCACTGAAAGCCTTTATATCACTGCAATACGCTTCTTCCGAAATGTTGACTGCAACTTCACAACAGTAGACTGTTGGTTGGCTATCTTAGTCAACAACTGGTTTAAAACTAGACTAAATTCTTTGTGACATGTTAGAAGTCATCGCGGTACTACATTATAAGCATGCGATGACGTCGTTCATGCCTATGTCTCAAAAGCTTGTGTTTCATAAAAGTAAATGTATTTGCGCCATCAAGCGTATACTCTCCACTACCGCCATGTATGTATCCTCGTCTCCCTTCATGTATTTGCGTTTTCCATGTTACTGCGATGCATGCTTTAAATTCAAGCGACTTGCGTGTGGGATTGAAGACGTTACTCAATACAACACAATACAATACATATTCTGATGTACATCAATCAAAGCCGAGTAGCGACTTGCTTTAGACATTGACTCCCGAAGTTAGTCTATAAAACTTGCGCGCATATAAGACGTGGATCTTATCCAATTCTTGAGCGACTGGTTGACGTATTGAGCTGATAACGTAAAGGCTAGAATACCTCAACACGTTTCAAAAATGTTTGGACTTCATGTTATTAAAACACTATGAAATGCATTGCAAAAGTTACAAATGTCCTCCAAACAAATTTGCATATATTTGACGCACACAGTCTGCACTAAGTGTGAATGTCGTTTTGTGTTTGTGAAAATGAAGGTACAATCTATTCTCACAACGGCTCTGCAGGTTTCCGCAACTTAACACAACAGTGGGTTCGTTAATCTAGTCTAGTATCGGTCGAAACCCAAACAAGGGTGGCGAAGGGTCAAAAAATGGGCCGTGAGCCGAGGCGATCCAAACCGGAGTTGTGTATTTTCAACGTTACCACCGTTTGTCTTTGTCTGTAGCGTATAGGTACTTGAGAAAAGAATACCGACATCAAAACGAACTTAGTAACTTAGGCTACTGCCAAAAACCACCGATACAATTTTTTTTTCATGGGCAGCCCTAAAAAAGTTTGGAAACTGCTGATTATAGCCATTCCAGCGTAAGCAGTTGAAGCTTTTTTTAATCCACGAGTGTTTAAATACCAAAATCCAATTGACTGCGAAAAAAGTCAATTTTTCATTTTAGTTACATGCGCTTTATCAATGAAACAGATTGCAAGCTATCTGTAAGTAATGGCAGTGTCAATGTCCTTAGCCCTTCCAAAATGAAAACCATCTTCCTACTTACGCTAGGTTTTACTGCTGAGACTACCCGTTGCAGGGGAATGATTTCACGTTTACAGTAGGATAGGATGGCAAGTAACATTAAATGAAGTTGTAACACTGCACAGGTCGGATTGTGATAACTTGACCCAAGCTATTTTTTCGTCGGAAAGTTAATATGAAATCATTGATGAAAACGGTAACGCTCAACATGATTGTGATCAAACCGTTACATTGCAGTTTTAATCGTAACAAATAAATATCCAGAAAGAATATTGTTGTTAAACAGTGTCTATGGCAGAGGTCTCAAACACACAGCCCGCGAGGACATTTTGTGCGGCCCGCGATGCTTTTTGGGAATTTTGAAATCATTAACATTTAGGTTATTTAGTTTATACATCGGTGTTTAAAAGTGCTAGGCTAGCGAGTCAACAAGTTCATTTAAAACGAAGGTAGAAAAGGCTGGAGATAAATTCCCTATAATTCACAATACCATTCGCCGTAAAAATGATGTAAAACTGTTTCTAGTAAGGCTCAGGTACCGCCTTTGTTGCGCCAGCGTCATAATGCAGCCCTAGGGTAGTCATGATGCGAACCTGTTTTTTTTTCCTCGTTTCACCCTCGGAGCAATTTGAGTTTAAGACCCCTGGTTTATTGCTCATTTGCGCAATAAAGACGTTGAAACTGGATTTCTCCTCAACCGAACTTTGAGCTTCAAGGCATATAGAACGTACATCACCGCTATTTAGTTTTGAAACAGTACAAAAATATAGGATTTACATTTAAGGCTACGGCTTATGCTGGAGACAAGGGTAAGGTGCACAGCATTTGTAGCACGCCAGCGTTATCAGAGTGGAGAGAATGTTTGCGATGGGCTTGAAATTAAGTTAACATCACTATCAGGCGAGATTCAACAAGCTGGTGCATCAGAAACAGCTGGGAAAAATGTTACTCCTTGTTTTACTTTGGTTAGTGATTACAAGAGGTTAGATACAAGATCGTATTTCATTTTGCCTTGTAAAACGTCCTGTTTTTATCGACTTGCATTCTGCAGAGTGTGTGTGTTTACACTATGGACTTCGTGTCTGGTCAAAAACAAATAAAAAAATTATCACTACTACCTTCCAGCCATGTCGTGAATTCTCCAACATTTACACTATATACACAACCATAAGCGTCGGAAGGGGTGGGGTCGAAGAGGGCCTTGGCTCCTCCCTGCTTTTGAAATTTAACATTTTCCTACTACATTTCTAGCAAAAAAGGTTGTTTACTTAGTTTCGAGTGGAGAAAATTAAATTTCATCATTTTTGCCCACCCTACGAAAATCCTTGGCTTTATCTGGAAATCATGGACAACTGGTGAATCACAGTGCATTGATCAGGTTCGACTAACTCATGCAATAGGTTCCGCAAGCATTTTCGATGATTTGCGCTGAAATATTTCTTTGGCTTACACATCAAACGCATGATTGACCTGTAAATTTTTGGTGCGACTTTCGGAATCGGGGGGGGGGGCAATTCCCCCCCTGGCTACGCGCTTGTAACCAAGGGTGTCGTGGAGCGGGAACGTTCCTACACCTTTTTTATGTGTGGGAACGTATTCCCATACTTTTCATAGTAACCTGACTTAACGATGTGTATTTTTACTCAAGATTTTCTGTTTGTTGCTCCAGACGTCGCAGAAATGAACAAATGACAAGCTATCTCTTGCGCAGCACCTCATAATTGTGATATTACTGAAAATGATTAGTTTTTGGTTGCGTTCCCACCCTTCACCCTTCTTTTTTCGCGTTCCCACACTGTTTTTACTTGAAATTGTCTAGTTTTTGGGTGCGTTGCCACACTTCTTTTTTAGCACTACACAGCCCCGCAGTTCACTTTGGTTTTCGTTGGCAACGGATCCCACGCACTGTGAACCCACGCGTCAGCACTACACAAGCAGCAAGTTTTCACAGGTTAGTAGGGGTAGCGCGGGGCCCTATTATAAGCAACCGGTCAAATCGGATTAAAACCAACCCTGCATACATGACGAAAACCATGCATCTTTAACATTTACTGCTTTGACAACGCATTTCGTATGAAGCACAAAGCATCGATTGCGGAGTCGTAGCAAAGAATCCACATGCACTGAATGCCCTTTCTGCTTCCACAGAAGCGGGCTGGGTAGTGAGCTTCATAGTGAGTTTGAAGATTTGCAGAGCATTAAAAAGTGTAAAACTCATTAGTAACGTTACTTATTTATCCGGTTAACCGACAGAAATATATCCGGATATCGGATAGCAAAAAACTCTCGGTTATCCAAATAATACTATCCTGGTGTTGTGGGGATTTTCCACTAGTATTGAGGTTGGTTAGTTTCGCTGACCTTGTATTAGCCTTTCAACATTCCACCTGCTAGCATTGCTTGCAGATATTAAGGACTGACGATGCGTAATGTTACGTGAAATCGATTTCCTTTGCGATTGATTCCTTGCTTGTTTCACCTGTGAAGTTACTTGAAACCTAAACTCGGGTTCACATTGTGTTGAAGCTGCTGTGCGATTTTTTAAAATTCTTAGTGTCTTTGCTTGTCCATAAACAAGTCTATCAAGAATATACTGCACGTAAACGTAACTTTTCGAACAGTATTAGATTTAAACTTGAAAGGATTTTAATAGTTTTCTTGCACGAAGTTCTTGAAAATATCTTCATGACATTCCCATAGCAGCATTTCAAATTTTGGGGACAACCAATATCAAACGTAAAACTTCTATTGCAATTTTGTAGAAAAGCATCTCACAATTGCACGATACATCACCACTGGTCAGCCTTGCACCAAATACAGGCAAGAAATTCTACATCAGTCTATTGATGCTTTCACTGAGAAGCTTCCCCCGAAACACTTTTTATCACCCAGGCAGCCACACCGTTGCATTTCTTAGCAGCAATGCGGAAAACATCTTCGGTCATTGCCAAAGCACTTTCACCGTAACTTTTTGCAGAAAGTAAAACTTCCTCAGTTACACTGTTCAATATCCGGCAGTGTTCATTTGAGACCATCTCATTGCAATAAAAATACAACCCGATCGCAACAGCAAGCAAAGTTACCAGAAGGAACACGCATAGGCCACATAAACCTGTAAAAAACGATTGGAATTTTAGTGAAGCGCCAACGCAATACACGACAGTAACAACAGCTATCACAGTCACGCGACTGACCGAATTTTCCGTTCGATTTTCGAACACGATCTTGGTTCGTAGTTTTGACAACCTTTGCACGTTCTCCTACCGCTTCTGTGTGCAGCGTTTCAACCGAAGATAAATTAGGTTTCTGTTGAGCCTCCCACTCTCTCCTGCGGGTAAATCAACACAACCTTACAACTGCAGACAGCAGTTTTAACAGAGAGTACCCTTGAAGCAAGCTATTGTTAGTCTGACTGCATAATTAGTATGTTTCAGTATCTCTCAGTAGGTGCAATTTAACAGTTTTCACTTGACAGACTGATACTTAAAAAAACTCACGAATACCTAAAATTCTGAAGTATGGTAGAACTGATATAATTAACAAGAAGATACGTCAATATTAGGTAAGCCAAACAACAGCTTCCATGAAGTCACCTGACGTCAATCGGCATATCAACGCATGATATACACCTATTGGGCTGTTTTGTAAATTCGTAATATTTCACTAAGGTTTTTAACAGTTTTAATGACGGGTAGGTTTGCAAAAAGCTGTTGAGTTAGCCTGCTCAATGCGAATAAGCAAAGCTTTTTCCATATTTAAACCTGGTTCCAACCAATACTTTCGACAAAAGCGGCAACAAAGGCACTTCTGTGGAACTCAGCAAATAAAGCAGAGTGTGTGTCGGATCTACGAACTAAGGTGGATATATGTTTCCTGCATTTTGTCGAATGTTGTGGAAGGTTTTCTTGTGCACTTCTCAAAATTCACGACACTCGGCAACTCATAAGCTGGTCGCTATTAATCATCAAGATACCGATAGCATGATGCACAGAGCCCATTACTGCATAGTTAAAGGGTATAGTCGCTAATTATTCCAAGTGATTGATGACCTTTAACTGGTATGCAATGGCGTAACGAGGTTAGATGGCGCCCAGGGCAAGAACTTTGGCGCCCCCATGTTCGAACCTGAGGTCTTTCGGAAGCGAATGTACTGTATTGAAAAAAGTACTTGTGACATTGTTGGGACTTTTCGGCGCCGCCCGGGGAATTTCGCTCCCTTGCCACCCTCGTTACGCCCCTGCAGAATGATTTTGAAAATCACACTACAGTAAACCTCGGTTTATCCGGATTTGATTTGACCGACAATTCTATTCTATTCAGGCGAAGACCCGGATTAAACGAAGATGGTTGTTTCTAGCCTGACGTCATCTAAATACTAAGATACCGGTGAAAATTATTTAAATTTAACACATTTACGACTCAACAGCCGACTTTAGCAGAAGCAAGACGAATTTACTGATGCATTTACAATGGTACATCAGACTAGTAACCGCCATATCCAGGTAGTTATGAGCAGTCTTAAGTGCGCGATTTTACTTGACTGCGAACCGAAGAAATCTGGGATTTTGGACTGACGCAGAGATTTCTGCGACTGGTCCATAAGCAGTCACTCTGTTTGGAAGGTAATGCCTTCTAGACATCTTACCGAGTATAATAGACCTGCACTCAGGGATAATGCTCAACACACGCTCACTGGACTGAAACCGTGGTGCGGTGGTGTGCCTTGAGCGTTATGTTCAACGTGATATTTCATGCCCGCGTGTGACTCGATAATCGTCTCTGCAATACCGTAGTTGATTGTTGCGGCGTTGCGTCTGAAAGCTGCCGAATCTTGAAAAACGGTACTTGCTGCCTGTGCAGCCTCCTGCTCGACGGGTGCAAGACAAATGTTCACGCCGCCTTTGACTCCCCACGAAAGCAGCATCCACATCGAAGGTATTCGCGTGGCCCAAGGCGCAAGCAAGATGAGCACCGCTGACCATTCGCGACACTTCGAAAGGAGTACAAAAAAGCGAGTATAAGGAAACTGAACCCCTCTACACGCAGTCACTGTCATTGTCGGCTTCAGCTTAAGCGGCAAGGATCTATGATACACATGCTCCGAATAAATTTTGGAAAATTAAACTCGAACATAAAATTATATCAAGTACTGATCTCCGCATGTCAATTAGATTGCTTTGTCTCCATTTTCGGGAAGTCCTGAGTAAAAGCATTTGTTTTCGCACTGTTTGACCAGGCCGTGGACGCCTCGTGGTTAGTAAGTTGGTGCATCCGCTTAGGTGCTGGTAGGTCTGGAGTGCGACTGTAGGTCTGGTCTCACCAAGACGCTTATAACTTGGTATTGTAGCTTTCTTGCCGTGCAAAAGTCTCTCAATTCCGGTCGGACATGAAAACGCAACCCTTTGTCAAGTCGTCTTGGCCTATCTCACCTCTTTCACGGAAGGCTAAATGTGCGGTTGAGGTATAGGCAACCTCCGCATCATCCTACCTAAACAACTCCGTCTAGACATCGTTGTGTGTGTGTGGTCGTGCATCGTTCGTGCGAACGTTGTGTCTTGTACCTGCGTTCGCACTTAATACTCGCGCAAAAAATTCGCCGTCAAGCAACAAAAATGTTGAAAGCGTATGCAGGCAAAATCTGACTTGATTGTCATAAACACGCTTTAATACAGCAATCATGGACCTTTTTTGCATCACATAAGCATGGATAGTATGGTGGTTTTCGTTTTACCTCTCCAGCACCAGGGAGCAAGTGAACCACCGACCGCCAACAGTTCATGGCATTGCGGTTGCATTTTTCTGTCCATTGCTTAATCACGTTTACGGCTATCCGATGATAAAATACCTTCTCTGTTCTTTTTCGCGCTTCTTTTGCTCTTTCTTTAACTTTGCTTTTCTTTCTTCCTCCAACTTTTCAGCAGCTTTCAATTCTGCAAGTAAAGTATAAGGAAATCACATAAATGAAATAAATAACCAAGCATGTGAACCTAATGGCCCCAAATAATAATTTTCACGTGTTTCCCAGATTGATAAGGTAAGGGTAGCAAGTGGTTATAACATCGAAAAATCCTACTCGTTTCACTCACTATCTATTGAAAATCGTTGCGAGGCCAAGAATCAGACACTATGATCTTACGAAATTACATATTTCGCCTACAAAGTGGGCATCTTCAGCTCTTATTCAGATAGAATCGTTTCACTCACTATGGGGTTTCCACTGATCATGCTTGTTGGATTAGTAGTGTCTCTTCTATATCAACTTATGGTATACCCATGAAAACGCAACACATTTTCATAAAATTTCATTGCAAATTTCATAACTAAATCCATTTTTTGAAAAGCTTTTTGTAGCTTGCCAAATTGTGTAATTGATTGGAAAATGTTCCATGTCAGGAGTGCAAGTTATGCTACATGGTGCAGACTTCTTGCTACAGTCGTTTAATCAGCATCAGATGTATAGATAATGATTTGAGTCTAGCCGCACTGGTGGAGAACAGGATCATTAAGAGAAAATATGAGCCCTGGAGTTAACTGTATCTTCCAGCCCTCAGCAGCAAGGTTAGCTGTTCATATGAAATCACCAAAATTACCCCAATGTAATAATTTTCTTTTCATAACACATAATTACACCAAAATTAACCCAATCTTGAAATTATTTTCTTGTCATAAAACATAATTACATGCTTTGTATGTAAAATTAGTAATTTTCAAAGAGTCAGATCAACAAAAATTCAGTTGCCAGATCATTTGGCTACGATTCACAATACCTTTGAGAATAGTTAAAAAAAACTGACAGCACAGGAGGCATACATTAGACCTAAAAATCAATTCAGCACATCTGAGGCAGCATGGCATGAACAAAACCAGACAATTTAAGTTTTTTCGAGATTTATGCACTTGGTTATTGAAGTTAAAATGTTTACTTCTTTATTCTAAGGAGTGCCAGGCTGTTTTTTTTGCTGAGACATTTCGGGCATATTTTTGCTGGGACATTTTGGTCATTTGTCTCACAGTTGTATTAAAACTCGGCATAACAGTGTTCATTAGCCTATATTTTCATACATTGTGACCAAAATAACTTATTTTTTTTGGTCATTTCAAAAAATTTCAGTCTATGACTGAAAATAGCAGGTGCCAAGTGCCGAATGTCACTTGTGGAAGGTGTCATTGAAATCCCTTTGAATGACAGTGTCAGCAGAAAGCCAACAAAATCTTGTTCACATCAACACTTGACATACATCAGCAAAAGAATTTCTAAGATTTGAAACTCTGCTTTGTAAACAGCCTAAGCCATAGAACAACCCAAACATTTTAGTTTCTGCAAATAAACGTATATGGGATGAACTGCACTGTTGCCAATTTACATAAAGGTTTTCCATTTCGTTCAACCAGACTAATTATTCAAATTTTATGAAAACCAATGAGCATGGGGTTTGGTTGGTCATCTTTATATCCAATGTATAACCTCACAAGCATGGGAGTTTTAATGGGAAAGGTAACTTTTATAACACTGGATAAGCATGGAAGCATATCATGTACTATGAACTTTGAAAGAAAATGACTTTGCAATCTTCAATAGCAGCAACATTATTTTTTGCAGAATACACTCTTTAAGGCAGGGGTCGGGAACCAATGGCTCGCGAGCCAGATGTGGCTTTTTTGATGACGGCATGTGGCTCACTTGATATTTTCTTAACACGATTGTTACAGATGAAAGTTTTTTTGTAATTTTCCTACAAAGTCATCAGCAACACCATGCAGCACCAGAAGTCGCATTAACAGTGGGAAGAATGTTATTAAAGAGAAAATTCAGACATTTACCATTGTTTAAAATTGTTGATTTTACTTAAAAATGCACAGGTTAGTTAAGTAAGTTAGTTACATTAAGTGTTGAAAAATATCACATGGCTCTCACGGAAATACAATTAAAAATATGTAGGTTTCATGGCTCCTTTAGCCAAAAAGGTTCCCAACCCCTGCTTTAAGGTATTTCCTTTGTCTGCTGCAACTATAGGCTGGGATTATTTGTTTAAACATTGGATACAGATCATAAAGCCAACCTATGAAAAAATGTGCATTTTCCAATGCAATCAAAACCAACTGCACATTAAATAACTGTCTGAAAGGCAATAAATTCTTGCTGGGCATTTTATATTTGATTTATCTTAAAATAACTTACAGAATTGTCATTATAACCTGTAATCTGGCACAATCAAGACACATTTAGGTAATAGGAACCCTTATCAACTTCATGCAAATCCTGAATGAAAAATATAAACAATCCAATGTGGCACACAGAACTCCACTTTACAAAAAATGACCCAAAACAACAGTTGGTGCCTTCAAGTGTTTCAATGTCTGAGAATCCTTGTTTATCTAGGTTGTTTACAACACTAAATGCTGTTATTACACTTATGCTTCATTAATGTCATCAGCTGTTTCTTTGCTAGTTGTTGCACATCCTTTGATATGCAAAGATTGTTCAAAAAAACCTTATATGCAAATGGGGAAATGTCCCTATACAACATTTCTCTATTTGCAAACTATTTTCTGGAAATGCTGATTGACTGCATGGTGCTGTAGAATAACTAGAAATAGGATTGTGCAACCTTCATTTGCAGGTAGATTTCTGCTTATGTGCAATGTATCTCTAATTTATCTTCATCCAGTATATACTGCATGTACAATATAATTTTGTTGGCTCCAGAGCAGGCCTGTGCAACATACAAACTGCTGGCCACATGCGGCCTGCAATATCCTTTGGTGAAGCCCACAGCATGATTTGTAGACATTATATAGTTTAAAAAAATCACATATAAACCTATTGTTGACATGAAAAATAATGCAATAATGTTTGCTTAGCAATAACAGAATTACTTCTATTACTGGCTAAGTGGTACAGTTGGTTGAGCACATGCCACCAAAGCTATCAGCCTGGACTCAATTCCTAGCCAGGTCATACCAAAGCAGGGTCATACCAATTACAGATAACTGTACAAGTGTGCTGCACATATTTTTTACTTATTAGTATATTTTTCAAACGAAAATTGAAGAGTGGGTTTTTTGGTGGGTTTTATTGTTTTTCTTAAGTGGGCTTCTTTAAGAAAACCCGGCTTGTTTTTTTTTACAACAACCCTGTACAAAAGACTTGAAAAGTGTACTTGCAGGCTGTCCAGCATTGTGCTTGGTGTTAATATGTGGGTGCAAGGAAATGGTTCACATGTGGTGCTGTCATTGACTCAACCCAACATCAATGCAGCATTCGCAACGAAAGCAGCCACTCAAGCTTCAGGATAAGATAAACATTACCTTATTCACCACATATAATACTTTTGTTTTTGCAGCATATTTGTCCAAAATCGTGGTGTTATACGTGGAGAGATATGTTTTTATAATCAGATGAACAGAGTTACAGACGTTCTAGCAGAAATAGCACAAGCATAATAAATTTATTTTAAAAAAGTTTTTGGACTGAGGACGATCAGTGCTACATGAAATCAATTTCTTAATAAAAAATTTGCTTCATCCCATCACCTTCGTGACGACTAGTTATTTGAACCATGCAAATACACGCAGATATTGTGGAAATTTAACTGACTAGTTGAAACTGAAAGCTAAGGAATTTTCTTTTCGTTCACTGGCTTTCACTGGAAACGCAAATTGTACAGACACAGCACAAGTAACAGTGTTTGTAAGGATGATGATGATTTAGTGTAGCTGAAGAGCTTGCTGATATGCAGTAAATAAAAGGTTGAATAACTGGAGAAAATTTATGTAGCAGAATAGTTGATTACAATCACAGAATAGATGATTGCAAGTGCAAACCAAAGTTAAAAATTTGTCAAAAATTAACTTCTTAGATGGATAATGGTACATTTTTCAACATGTTCACTGAATCTTTTACAAGAAAGGTTTTCTATGGTAGGACTTAATTATGCTGAGAAAATCAACATTTTCATTGAGGAATTTAACACTTTGAGAGCCGGGGTACGATATATTTGTACTTTGAAATTGGCCTAAAATCAGCAGTTTTCGGTTGCCTTACCAATGCCTTAGCTCATCTGCTGATTGCACTAGAGAGCTGTTCAAAGACTCAAATGGATTGGCCAGTCATTTAGTCTGCACTTGAAAAAAAATTTTTTGGTTGGGAGTTGCAGATGTTTTGTGAGTGATGTCATAAGTGAAGTAGTTTTGGGCCATTTTGGCTCATGTTGCCTGGCCTAGGGCCCAACCACTAGGCCAAAGTATTTCGCTAAAGTTTTCATTGGAAACTAGGCTTAAGTCCGAGTCCTTTGAGCCTTTGATCGACTTTCCAGCGTTTCTGGTTCGAAAGTGATGATCCAAAATAAACAAATTAATTATCTAATTAACCAATTAACCTAATCTTTTTTTTACTTCAGATTAGAACTTTTGAACCTGAAATCCCAGTCAGTAGGCTGTACCAAATTTGGACAAATGTCTCAGATCTCTACGTAAGTTGGTCAAAAGTTGCAGTTGGCCTCATTATTCACAAAAATGACAAAAATTGAATCAATTGTTGTTTGACGCCTCTTCTATGAGCGTTTCCATGATACCAACCGCAAAAATTGAAAAATGCAAGATCTCAACAACCGAAAGAGCTGGAACAAATTTTTTTAAAAATGAACCAGAACTAACATGTTCCGATATGCATTTAACTTGTTGGCTGCCGGCCTACGATATATTCGTACTTCGATTTCGGCCTAAAAAACAGCAGTTTTTGGTTGCCTTACCAACACCCTAGCTCCTCCGCCGATTGCGCAAGAGATCTGTTCAACGGCTGAAACGAATCGGCCAGTCTAGTAGATTGCACTTGAAAAATAATCTTTTGGTTGGGGGGTGCAGATTGTTTGTAACTGACGTCATAAGTGAAGTAGTTTTAGAGTCATTTTGGCTCATGTTACCTGGCCCAGGGCTCAACCGCTAGGCCAGTGTTTCGCTGAAGTTTTCATTAGAAACTAGACTCGAGTCCGAGTCTTTTGAGCCTTTGATCGACTTTCTAGCGTTTCTGGTTCAAAACTTATGATATAAAATAAACAAATTAATTAATTATCTAATTAGCTAATTAGTCAAATGTTTTTACTAACTTACATCATAACTTTTGAACCCGAAACCCCAGCAGGTCATCCAAAGTATGAAAAGACTCGGATTGTAGCCTAGTTTCCAGTAAATATTTCAGCGAAATACTACCACCTAACGGTTGGCGTCCAGGGCCAGGCAAAGTGGGGCAAGGTGGCCTAAAAGTCCTCCACTTATGACGTCACTCACAAAAAATCCGCATCCCCCAGGCAAAAATTTTTTTCGAGTGCAATCTACTAGACTGGCCGATCCGTTTGAGCCATTGAACAGCTCTCTAGCGCAATCGGCGGAGGAGATAGGGCGTTGGTAAGGCAACCGAAAACTGCTGTTTTTTTTGCAAAAATCGCCAAAACCACTCATACGCCAAGGTGTTAATACATTTGACTTGCTTATTTTATGTTTTTTGAGATATTTTGTATTTCTTGGTTTTTTTGACGATTTTAGGCCTAAGATTTGGATTTTTGATGCTTACTGGTACTTGTATGAAACTTAAGTAGCCTTAAGATAGAACGATGACCATAAGATAGAACGATGGCTTCTTTTGGTGCTACAAGACAAACTGCTGCAGAGCAAAAATTATCTATGTGGATGTGAAGGATTATCCACACTTGGGCAGAGTTTCATTTTAGTTGGGTTTACACTTTGTCATGACCAACTCTTTGCATATCTGGGCAAAAACCACAATAGACACCAGACGCAAACCAGCATCCTTTGCAACTGTGTTGATCATTCAGCAGGTTCCAAATACATTCAAATTTATAACTCCATAACCACTGTACTTTCAACTACAATTTGGACATCAACTGCAAACCATAGGAAGCTAACCTAACTGTGGAGTTGTGTTGAAAAGATAACTGTGTTAATAAGTTTTTTCAGTGTCGTAGCTTAGGATGAATTTGTGGATGACACCACTATGCATCTGGTCCACCTCCAGTAATTTTCAAAAAATCTTCTATACTGTTCAGTGTTTGTCCTGTTTTGAGCCACACAGCCACGCAGGTCATCATAATGAATGGCTGCCCAGTAGTTTTTGATTGCCATGTTGCTAGTGCTATTAGATATGATTCCGTTTGATACTGCTACTCTAAAACAAAAAATTATACAGCAGAAAAGCACTTGTCAAGAGCTGCATTTTCTTTGCACAGAAGCAACTGGTGGGAGTCCGAACATCAGCATGAAAATTACATGCCTGAGAATCCAATTAGTGATGCGCCTTCTCAGCGTCATCATCAGAATCAGAAAATCTATAATGTCTGAAGGTTTTTGGAAGATAATTTAGTGCAAATTATGAGAAAAAATGCTACGCCTAGCCAGCATGACCACAAAAGCCATAAATTTGGTGAGCTATGCAAGTATTTTAACTTCACAAAACTCAACCTCGTTGAGCTTTTAATGACTTCTGCCTCTCTCTCTCTTGGTTTGATGCAATCACTTTCATTGCAGTGACAACGCTCACTGCACACTGTTTGCATTGCTGATCATCAAGACAGTCACCCACAACTTTGGAAAAACTTTCTTCAAGTGGATTATCCTTTAAATCAAGCCATCGTAAGCTTTGCAGCTGGCAAAAAGAAACAGGAAGCCCCCTGAAATAAATGCAAAGAAACTTATTAAAACTTCTTCAATAAACTGCAAATATTTGTGATTAAACTTTAAACATTTCTTAGAGAAAGGAATTCTAACTTAGCATTTGGAGAATTTAATTGCTGTTAGCATGTTTTATCAAACCTACTTGATTGTGATGTGATGCATCAAATGGGACTTGGGACTCAGGTCATTGTAATGGCATTTATTTAACTATGTTCTTGGTGTTCAACAACAACTGGACAGAACACAACTGTCAACAACACATTTCATTGATTTGATGTATTCTTTAGCCCACAAAAAAAACACCACAACATGTGACATGGTGGAATTGAAAGATCTTTGAAATGCCGCGTTACACACTGAATGATGCTGGGTGCTTGGTGAGTACCTTCAACAATTATGAAGCATCAACTCTTTCATTGCCAGAGTACTTAGATCTAAATGTTTGGTGAAGACAACAACTGGGCTATGGAACAATGCTTTGATCAGGAGGATAGTAAGCTCGTGTGTTGTGGCTGCGGTGACTTCAGCCGCGTTTGACGTACTCATGATAACAAATGGTTGTTTAACTTCCTGATGACTTGACCACAACCATCACAATGTGGATGTTGTCTTTGATGTGTGCTGTATTTTTCGGACCTTAAGGGGCAGTATCAAAAATTGAATGCTATCTGTCCTTTTTTCATACACAAGGCGCACTGGATTATAAGGCGGATTAAATGAAGCAAAACTTAGGTAAGTCAAACTGTATTCTACTCTTTTCACAATAACTCCCAAGTGCCGGAGTCGCTAATGAGAGTTTAATCTGTTCTTACATACAAGGGAGTTTAATCTGTTAAACACGCCTAAACCACTACACAGGAATAGAATAAAATAAAAGTTGTGTGCATGCTTGATTCAGTGTGTGCCAATGTAGTTAGGAGCCTCATGGGGTAATACGATCTGTGATATGTGCTAGCTGCTCTCTCAACCACCTACGCTTCTCATTGCAGTTGTTGTTGGTTTATTATCTAACACGAAGGCCTGATTACAAAAAAATTGTAACTAGCAATTAAATAAATAGCACCTTTTACCACATACAATTGCATACAATTGTTCTAGACGAGAAAGCAGTCAGATTCATACATTAGGCCAGTGGTTCCCAACCAGGGTTCCATTTATAATACTCATGGGTTCCAGGACAAAAGACATTTTTCAATAAATCATTAAAAATACATTTTCAAAATGTCATTAAATCTTGAAGCAAATTGCTGTGGGTTGGCCACTGGGTGCCTCAAATTATATTTTTTTCTTTAGGGTGCCGCAAACCTAAAAAGGTTGGAAAACACTGATTAGGTGCACATTCGATTTTTGAAATAATGAAAGGATTTTAAGTGCACATTGTGATCCAAAAAATGCAGTACACAAATATACTGACTGATGCAACAATGGTTAACTGCCTTGTGTTCAGTAGATTTCTTTCTTGCAGACCAACCGGTACTAAAATTGTTAAGATATATATATGTACATAACTCAATGAACAAAACTAGTTTTATGTAAAACAATGCCACATTTTTTCCAGTGAAACTGCCTGGTTTTCCTAAAAATCCATGAGAGCTGAATCTGTTTGACTAAGCTTTAAGAAAGGCAGATCTTACAGAAAAAATAACACTGAAAATGTGTATTACAGTAAAACAAGTTATTCTGAAATGCTTGATAGGATATGAGAACTTAACCACAGCACTAGTCTGCAAGCTAAAATCCACAAAATAGTAAAACAGATAGCATAGAAAAATCACTGCAAATTTTTTAACACTGTTCAACCAGATTGCTAAAGACTACAAACATTGGATTGACTGTTTAAAACAGTGATTCATGACTTGGGGTAAATTTCATCTTGCTAGGGAATGAATTTATTGAATCATAAATTATAGCAAATGTACATTTTTCTGAATTTTTACAAAATCTAATATCCTGGATTTTTAGGCAAGTTAGCTATGAGACATAACACAAAAGTACATCTGACAATGTTTTGTTTGTATATTGATGAGAGGAGTAATGTCAGGCATCATAGATCATTGTTATGAAGTAGGTTTGCAGATAGATCACACAAGTTGGAGATGTTGCACCTTAGATTTATTATGACTGAGAGTTATGCTCCGTGATAGGTATTTCTTTTTAGTTCATCTTTACTCAAGTTTGATTTGAGCACCTTATGTACACAACACTGTTTCTGTTCATGACTTTATTTCGTCACTGTAAAACCAAACTGGGCTATGTCCAAATATGGAGTTTTGAGAAAATGGTACAAATTTTGGGAGCTAAAAGTTTTGCTGCCTTTTCACCTCATATAGTTGCTTCTTCAAACTCTGACCAAGGTCATATTGGTACATTTCAAATCAAGCAAATGTGATAACTCTTGGAACCTCCCCCTTGTTTTTTTTACCCCTTTGTGGACATAGACCTGTATAGAATTTTTACATTGACCCACTTTATAAATGGGCATAAACCTCTATGTAAATTTAAGGTTGTAAGCAAAAATGTGGCTTTATGGGCATAATGAACTGACATTATTGATCGCATGGACTAAAAATACATATATCCAATGTAAAGCAAGTTTTGCAAAGGGCATTCCCAATAAATGAAAGTACTTGCAACCTGTTTTTTGCTGAGATATTTTTGTCACTGAAACATTATAGTCATTTGTCTCACAGTTGTATTGAAACTCACGACAGCAGTGTTCATCAGCCTATATTTTCAGACATTCTGACCAAAATCACTTAATTTTTTTGGTCATTTCAAACACATTTAAGTCTATAACTGTAAAAAAAACAGCTTACAACAAAATTTTTTTGTATGAAACTAACATTATGTATGTTCAAAATGTACCTTGATGTCAACTTTTCTCTTGGGGTTTCTTTTTACTGTTTTTTGCTTTTTAGTTCAAGTGACCTAAAAATGTTCCAAATATGTGTTCCAGCGACCAAAATTGATTTATGCTTTTTTCTTCATTTGTAAATTTTGTATTGCGTTTCATTCTGCAACTGTCACATATTTATTTCATATTTCCAAATGTTGTCGATAAAAGAACCATGTGTAAATCTGATGCTTCATTTGTTTCTTGAGTTTTTTCCACCTTGAAGGCTGTCACTTTTGTTTTTGATGCAGGAATAATGCAGGGTTTCTGGCTTGTATGACAAGCTTGCTGAATTTTGACGCCTGAAATACTTTAACTTCCTTGTATTTCCAAAGAATACTTGCAGAAATGAACACCTGCTATCAAACTTTTCTCATATTCCAGAGCAACCTTTCATTACCCCAACTGCAATAAATGTTTTTTGTTAAAGCTAACAAGCTGTTTATGAACAGGTTGCTGTATAAGTAGTTTTCTGAAAATGTTGCATTAAAGATTGATGTGCTATCTAAGCCCAGACATTTTTCCTCACACTCTGTAAAAGAGCAATTTACATTTACACAAGAATATGCTGCTTGCTCTTTTGTTTGGATCATAATCTAAATTGCTACCATCATCTAAATCAGTAATATCTGACTTGAAGGAATATCAATCTCTTTATGCACTCTCTCACAAACAAATTTTCTACCTGAACTCTTCTAAATGGAAATAACCAGTTTCATAAATGCTTTAAGTCAGTGTCCCAGCAAAAACGCATTTATCTCTAGACTTTCCTGTGAGATTTTCATACACACTTGCATCTCTATAATTTATCCAAATGTTTGCTAAGATGATCTGTATGTTTTGCACAAGCATCTTTTAGTCATACAAGATGAGATCAGGCAAACATCGTCATTTGAAAACAGTGCATGCAGCAGTGTTACCTTTATATTAATGGTTTATCAAATGTTGTTTATATCTCATGGAACGTTCCCAACATTTTAATGGTTTATCAAGTTTATCATTCTAATGGTTTATCAAAGCATTTTAATGGCTTATCAGATGGTTTATCAAATGTTGTTTGCATCTCATGGAATGTTCCCAACAGGCCCCCAACACGGGACTTATACCTCATAAGGACACAATTTTCTTTTGAGAGAGGCAATGAGGCTGATTAGTGAGGTCTCGGTCCAAATTAAAAAATTTAATTTTAAATTTCCAACTTTTTCATGGATGCTATAATCTTTGGAAGATTGTTTAAATCAAGTAATGGCATTTCAAGCTATTTCACTGAAATAGAGTTCACTTTCAAAACATTACATTTATATAGCACTTGGTGTGCAATCAGAATTCCAGTGGTGATTAGGTAAGGTATGAAAAAAGATTGTTAAACACTGATCCAGTGGGACACAGTGGTTTCTTAACTAATTTGATGTGATAGTTCAAGAAAACTTTAAACTGTTATTTTGCAAATTTGATTTGTTGTTGGTTGAAATGATTATTCGAATGGACCTTTGAAGGCAAAATGGCAAAGATCTAAGTTTTTATTTTCATTTTGGTGGACATAGACCTTTGGCGAATGTTTTTTTTAAGGCTGTAATGTCCATTTGGTGGACATAGACCAGTTTTGTTTTCAAAATGAATTTAAAAATTGGACTTAAACCCTATGCTATTTTCTTAACCAAGCAAGATAAGGGCAATGAAACCAAGCCAGAAAGAAAGAGTTATGTTCAAAACATTAAAAAGTGCAAAAAAGTGAAAATCACTAAAAGTGGACATAGGCCAATTGGTTTTACAGTGGTGATTTGGAGTTTGTACGAAAATGATTGTAGCTGTTTCAGAATTAAAAAACCTCAATTGTACAATATATTTCACTGTTTTCACAATTGTCAGACTCTAGCACTATTTTCTCTTTCTTTCCATAGCATACTATAGACTGGACAGTGGATAGCCTTTGTTGGTCTTTTTAGTGAATAAGTTATTCATTAGTTAATAAATGCAGGTTTCAACATTCTCAGCTATTAGGTTGAAGAAGATAGCTTATCTACAGTAGAATCACACATGGACGTCAGGTCGACTTCTTCACAAAAAATGTTCAAAAACCTCAGTATAAAAAATGTGATAAGATGCTTCCAATCCCTCCACCCCACACACATACATGACAAAAACAGGTCTTTGCAAATCATTTGTGCTCAATTTCATGCTGTAGGAACCCTGCCTATGTCAGGATTCGTTTCTGAAGATATGTTAGAATTGGAAGTATCTTATCATGTTGTTTTTGCAATAGCAGAAGAAAAAAAAACGCATACAATTGGGGAGTGACTTATCTAACTGTACATCATGGACATAATTGAAAAGAGAACAAAAGGAAGTTAACAATATTTATTTATGAAACCATACAGTATGTTACTGTACAAGTGATATGCCTTGTGATATTTTAGATCACGTAGCAGATGAATTTGAAGTAATTAAGCAAGAGTCACCTTTCAGTTAGATGAGTCAATTGACGTGTAGAACTGCATGTTTTGTTTTGGTTTACTGTCAATAAATATTATGCAGTTGAGTTGAAAGATTGAGTTCTTCATGTGTGAAAGTCTAGAGATGACTAGTGAAGTGACTGATAATTAGGAAAAAGTCAATAATTTCTTTCAAAAAAATATATTCGTAGAATCATGTTGGCTTGCTATGCACAGATGGCACCTTTGCTATGCTCAGTGAAGTCAGGTTTTACAATTCTAGTGAATAAACAGGCATTGCACATCATTACTACCCCATGTGTTCTTCATCGACATGCACTGGTGAGTAAAGCCCTTCCCCTGAATATTTAAAAATAGTTTTTAAACATGTAACTGAACGTGTAAATTTTATCAGGGCAAGGACTCATCTTTAGTGCTTTGTAAAATTGTAGTGATTGATCTTCAATGTCAGTATGCTTTATTCCAAATTTATATTTTGCCACTGTGACTTTCCCAAATTTTAGTGTGGATTGGGCGAAGAGTTTCCAACACTGTCAAAGCGTGCATTTAAAGTTATTATAGCTTTTCAAAATACTTTTTTGTGCGAGGCAGGGTTCTCCTCAGTGATGACCATGAAATAAAACATCGATCTCGATTGATCCCAAAGATGACACGAGAGTATTTTTTTCAACCACTGTCTCCAGAAACTCAGACATTGTACGTAGAAAAGAAGCACAAAAGCCCCACTGAGTGACTGACTGGTTGAAGTTGTTTGTCATTTTTCAATAAAAAAAAAAACTTTAAACATGTCTATGCACTCCTTCCAAACTTTTTGCCTCTTGATTCACTGATATGCCGGTCCATGCTTGTTTGTAAGAGCATTTTATTAAAGTTTCATCTCAGAGACTGATAATAATCATGAGAGATAATTATGGTGTAATTTCAGGAAGGCATGCAAAGATTGCGTGTGGCCTACAATTTGAGTGCAGGGCTCTATACAACCTGCTGTGGCATGTGCTAGTAGTCATCAGGTTCAATGCAACATTCCTAACTTTGAGACCTTATTGAGAAAAAATGTATGTCACCTATTTCCAGTCACGTTGCTACAGGGGAGCTTTGGTGGGCTCAGCCCTCCCAAACAAAGCTCCAACACACCAAATTGAAATATGAAACACTATACATCAGTGGAGTTGTATCAAAATTTCTAATGTCAAGCCCCTTTGCACAAACTCAAAGCTCCCCTACTAAAGACTTTCTGGCAATGGTTCTGCCTGTTTCTTGAAAGATGCAGACAGTGTAACAACGTATAGTTGCACTGTCAATGCAGTTAGATTATTTGAACACTACAACCGCATTTTACTTTGAGACTGAGTGCATTAACGTTAGGGTGTGTGCATGCCACAACACATTCGTACTTCAACTGGCCTTGACCATTATCCTAATCTGGATTTGGTGTTGTAACTTAATTGTTTCGGGTTAGCGAACAACAGCGTTAAGAAAGTATCCATAACCCTACTGTTCTACCTCTAACACTGTTATGAAACATTCTGTTGTGTCTGTATCTATCGTTCTGCGTTACGCACAATGTGTGTGCTTGTATTCTAAAACTTCATGTCTGTTTCGAAACATTATAAATTAAAAAGTAAGTTTCGCACAAGCAATACCTTATTGGTTCCAGTAAGCACAAAATTCATGTGTCTTAGTGTAAGTATCAATTGTTTTAGTTTAAGTATTCCAGGAGAACCTGTCCCAGACCCTTTCCAGAAAAGTCATGCCTTGACTGTGACACACTAAACAGTGTTGGGGGTAAAATCAATTTTTTGATTTTGTTAAAGAGTAAATGAGACAAAAAAGGTAAAGAGCCACTGGTTTAAAAAAAGACTACACATGTCAGTAACCAAAAAACAATTAATTCAAATGCAATTTCTACCAAAATTCTAGTTAACACTTTGAGAGCCGGGGTACGATATATTCGTACTTCAATTTCGGCCTAAAACCAACTGTTGTCAGTTGCCTTACCAACACCTTAGCTCCTCTGCCGATTGCGCAAGAGAGCTGTTAATGGGCTCAAACAGATCGGACAGTCTTCAAGATTGCACTCGAAAAAAATTTTTTTGGTGGAAATTGCAGATTTTTTGTGAGTGACGTCATAAGTGAAGTAGTTTTAGGGACATTTTGGCTCATGTTGCCTGGCCTAGAGCCCAACCGCTAGGCCAAAGTATTTCGCTGAAGTTTTCATTGGAAACTAGACTCGAGTCCGAGTCTTTTGAGCCTTTGATCGACTTTCTAGCATTTCTGGTTCAAA
>JGI24158J21664_10002482_pt1 | contig 22409 bp, 14 predicted proteins | sample Ectturendosymbi3_FD_21664 | JGI IMG/M metagenome (IMG submission 21664)
TGCATTGTTTTAAATTCCAATGTTTGAACCAGACACGAAGTCCATAGAGCACAAGCACACACTGTCTCCACAACGCAGATTGATAATAACAGACACAGAGGGNTTCGTAATGGCGTTGGGGTAGGACCACAAGATTACAGACACTTNCTGTAATNACAGTTGTTCGCTAACTCGTAACACTTGGTACAACACTACATCCAGNGTGGTGTACTCCAAGAGCAGGGTTAAGAATTTTTCTTTTTTTCAGACTTTGAAATTCTGGATGTTTTTCAACGCACTGAGCTTTTTTCAAATTGAAAAAAAAACAGAAGAAAATTGGCTTTTTTTCTGTCGGAAAAGCTTGACCCAGAAAATGCAGATGAACCGCATATTGACACTCTTTACAAATCTTTGCTCTTCTGACGAGGGTCTGTAATCACTGAGGTTACGAAGAACTTCCAACCGCCCGTGAAGACTTTGGTTCCAAATTCCTGTCTGAAACTTAACTCAATTTTATACAAAAGCCAAAACAGGGAAGCCAATGATGGCAGTGTGCACTGTGCAGATGTTGAGGGAATAGATGTAAAGTCGGGGTCTGCAAATTCTTTTGGTTGTCGAACCCTTGGTAAAATCCTAGCCATCTCACCGAGCCCTGAACGATTTGAACTTCTCAGTTCCAATACCTCACAAATATGGGGGCATTTGGATGAACACCAGCTACTGACATTACATCTATCTAGCTGCAATTGAAAGGCAATGAGCAAGAAACATTATTATTATTACAAGCAAAAAATGAAAATGGCGAAATTTTCATTGCAATTTGAGACCCCATCAATAAGAAGGGTGTTTCCTGTGGGAAACAGCAAGAGCATTTTTATCTAGCTCGAGGCTGGTGTGTTTAGTAGCATGTCGCCACGCTCCTCAGAGTTCAGTCGGTTCTTCTGCTTTAGGAATGTATTTGCATGACTAACACCAGATTCAAGAACGTAGGAAACTGAGAATGCAAGTAAAAACGGATCAACAGCTGCACAAAATTTCGGGTATTAACAGCGGTATATACATGGCACTGCCACGCAGGTTTTATCGTTTAAACAGTGATTGAGCTTCGAGATCCACACGCATATCAGGGAGTTCATCTTGCAACTGTGAATTAATGTCTGCATTTTGCACATTAAAATCAAATTGCGTAACAATCCAATCCGGCATACGCATCCTCTGTAAGTGCTGCCACGAGAGCTCGGGGCCTTTGGTGTTTCTATTTCACGGCGAGGGTTGATGTTCTGCTGTTGTCACTATAACCCGTTGTTGACGCTGCGCTTGGTTCTGCAGGTGGTAACTGCGAGTTTATGTTGATTAAAGCCTAGCGTACTATAGTCGCCTCGCAAGTTTTGCGTATCACAAATTAATTAACATGAAACTAAAATGGATAAGCAGTTACTTCGTCCTCGTGAGCTACGTATTGAGCCTGAGCCCCCTGATGCTGCTGGCTTGTTTAACTTCTGGTTGCGAATAGTCGAAGACTTCATCTCTACTCTGCAAGAACTCCAAAGAGACGACGATCCTGTAGTCAACAAAAAGCGTATTATTATAAACTGTCTTTCTCCTGTTTACCCTCATGTTGAAGAAGCAGAGACCTATGATATGATCGTACAAAATTCTGAAAGTTCTTATGTCAAAAAGAAGAACGTCTATGCTCGGCATATGCAAGTAAGCCGTCGTCAAGCTAGCGGTCAATTTCAGAGTGAGTCAATTTCAGAGTTCTTACACGTCCTTTTTCCAATGTGACTGGTGACATGTATCTCCAGGAACTCACTCGCGACGCCGTCATAAATGGACTCGCGTCTACTGCTATTCGTCAACGTAACTTGAAAAGGAAGAACGCACTTTGAACCAAGCTTTTAAATTAGTTGATAACCTTGACAGAGCTTATTTGCCACTCTTCCTGTATGGGGCCCCTTGCGCCTGATTAATCGTTGTCCATGTTAGCATCTGACTCGAATGTTACAAATTTAGAGACTGCCGCCTCCGCGAGGCGAACCTCTTCTCCAGTTAAAGCAGAATCGTGCTTCTGTGGTACCGATCGTTGTGTTCCGCTCGCAATGTCTCCTATCAATTTATTGGAAAACGGGGTCATTTCGCTCGAGTCTGTCGGTCTAAAGGTTCATCAAATAATGTTGCTTTGGCTGCTATTACTGCGCCTGCTCCGTTTGAGCCGACCATTCCTTGCTTCTGCTCCATCGAGTTTAGGATCTACCGTTGCACCTGGGACGTTGAATGACTCACCTGTACAGGTCTCATTGACTCTGGCACGTCTAAAAACTTCTTCGACGTCGACGTTTCGGATTGGGTTCTGATCGAATAAACTTATCTGTGTATGGAGACAGGTCTTCTATCGGTATGGCTTCGTCGGAAATTTCTGTTGAAATCGGAGGCCACGGCAGATTTAAAACTCCTTGACCACACCTACGCGTCATCAAATTTCAAGAGTCCTGAAGAACCTTTATGCTGATGTCCTAGTTGGTCAAACGTTACTTAGACAGCGGTCTTCCGTTACGTTGGTGATGAGTGGGCAACAAAAAGTCTTAACGATAGCTACCTCATCCGAATCCCCTGATGCTGGTCGCACAACTGTCGCTGCTGCCGATTTGGAACCTTCACGTTTATTTGAATTCCTTCTCCTAGATTGCAAACCAATCGCTGATCCCTCTCGACGTTATAGCTCTGAAGATACGAAGTTCATCAGATCTGAAGTGCAGCGACTACTGGATGCGGATATTGTCGAACTAGTCAGGTCCCACTGGAGAGCGCAAGATCTGGCTGTGAAACAAGGTGAAAAGAAAAAGTGCCTCTGTTACCTGAAAAACGGCACTACACCGCCTGTGAAGCTGATGGTCAGTTTTTTCAGCACAAACGCTTGTTGTTTGGTGTTACCAACGGCATCTCTGCCTTCCAACGGTCTGTAGACGAATTTATTAAGAAAACATCGTTTTAAGAAAGTCTACGCTTACCTTGACAACTTGACCGTTACTGGCGAGACTCTTGAAGAACATGACAGGAATCGAACATGCCTGGTTGACGCCGCTGCTGAGTGGAATTTAACCATTAATGAAGAAAAGTCGAAATTTCGCGTAAATGAACAAGAGATGCTTGGTTACCTGGTAGCCTACAAATCAAGCCAGATCCTGAAAAGTCTGCAAGTTCTACTGGACCTACCTGAACCGACATGTGCAAAAGAGCTGAAAGAGTGTCTGGTCTGTTTTCATATTATGCCAAATAGATACCTAAATTTTGCAGAAAAGACGGTCCCCTCTTGCATTGCAATGACTTTCCCCTCAGCAAAGAAGCTGTGATTGCATTCAAAACGTTGAAAAACGATCTATGTGACGCTGGTCTAGGCTCTATTCAGGACGGCGTACCCTTCGAAGTCGACGGGTGCATGTGACTTTGCGTTGGCTGCTGTGTTGTCGCAAGATAGCCGTCCTGTTGCATTTAAGTCGCAAACTCCCGCTGCTTGTGAAAAGGGGTATTCTGCTGTCGAGAAGGAAGCCACTGCTTGAATTGAGGCGGCAAATGGATGCACTTTCTAAAAGGACGCCATTTCACAATGTTACTGATCAGGAAGCTGTTTCGTTCATTTTCTCCCACACGAACCGTGGTAAAATTTAAAAATGCTAAAATTCTCTTGTGGTGTTTGGAACTGCGTCAACTTCATTATGACATCCACCATGAACCCGGTGTCGTACGTTGTACGTTATCTCGTTCGTGTGCCTTCGCTCCCTGTATGCCTCTTCGCCAATTGCATGAATCACTCGGCCATCCTGGTTTCGCTTGACTGTATCACTTTGTTCGACAACGTAATTTGTCTTACTCCAGCGAGGAGACGAAAACCGTCTGTCGATTGTGCCGAACTTCGCCCTGAAATTAAGCTGCGTTTTAGCCGCATATTCAAACTCTGATAAAGGTTTTACGGCCGTGGGACCGTCTAAGCCTCGATTTCAAAGGCCCGGTGAGGGGAGAGTGCCCTTACCTTCTGCTTGCCGTAGATGAATATTCGNGTTTTCCTTTTGTTGCACTCGCGTTTTTTGTTTTTCCTTGTGAAAATATGAAGTCAAGCACTGTAATTGCTTGTGTGTCATCTCTGTTTTGCGTCTTTGGTTTTCCTAGCTGCGTCCACAGCCATCGGGGCTCACCGTGTGTTAGTCAAGAGACTCCGACATACCTTTCCGCTCGAGGCATTTCTTTCAACTCGTCCACCGCCTACCACCCTACGGGATCAGCTAGTGCGAACAGTTCAACCAAACCATTTGGCGAAGTGTTCAATTGTTGCACGGACGTGGTCTTCCCGAGGATAGATGGGATAAGATGTTGGCCGAGGCTCTTCACGCCGTCCGATCGCTCATTTGCCTGACTACTTATGAAAGGCCCCACGAGAGACTGTTTCGCTTTCCTCAAAGATCCGTGAATGGTATAATGACGCTACCTTCATGGCTGTTGACACCCGGAACTGCGTTGCTGCGTAGACATTTGCGAAAAAAGGGCGACTTCTTTTGCGATCCAGTGGAGCTTGTGGAAGGGAATCCAACTTATTCTGTTGTGCGTTTACCGGATGGCAGGGAAAGCACCGTATCTACTTCCGATCTGGCTCCGTGCCCTCACGCTCACAACGAAAGCAGGAACCCATCAAACGCTGACTCCACCTTCCTGGAACTGACGGTGTGGGCGGCAACGACATGGGAGATGTAGGCAGCGGGTGAAGCTGACGGTGTACGAGGTGAAGTGGAAAAAGACGAAGACTCTGTTCCAGAGGTCATTTGCCCTGAACCGGCTTTGCCGCGCCGCTCCTACCCGTAGACGCAAACCTCTTGATCGTTATGGTTCTAATGTCGCATATATTTGAATGGGAAGATTGTGTGTGGAGATCCGTGTGTTGCTGCCTCGCCGCCTGATTTTTCTTTATCGCGGAATGATGATTGCTGCCACGACAGCTCGGAGCAGTTGGCGTTTGTATTTCACGGCGAGGTTGAGCGGACCGTTCTGCTGCTGTCACTATTACCTGTTGTTGACGCTGCTCTTTATTTCTGCAGATGGTAACTGCCATTTTATGTTGATTTTAAAGCTTAGCGTACTATAGTCACCTCGCAGCTTTCGTGTATCACAAAAATGTAATGGGCTGGTTCACTATAATTGACAAACCTTTTCTTTTACAGGACCTTTGGAAAACTGTCCTTGCAGGCAATTTGCTCCGCTGCATTTGGTGTGGACGTTTTTGCCAATCAGGTTTGGATTTAATGTTCATAGTAAGGGCAGTGCTTCATGCAGATTTGCGTCTGTGACATTTATGCCATAGTGGACAACCGTAGTGGACAATACAAGGGAGCACAAATAAAACAACAAATTACAGACTTTTTCCAGTGGTTTTCGAACTTTACTACAAATTACTCCTGCTGGCGATTGAATTAAACGCACAAATGAAGTTCTTACCTAAAATCCCAATGCTAGAATTACGCTTTGCTAAGCCGTGATCTGATGCGCGTTGTCACCTTCATCTTCTTTAGCAAACCAACGCTTTCAAGGTCCTGATACAAGTTATTTTTGACCATTGCTGTAGCCAAAGGTGGCCTAGGGGGCCATAGCTTCCCCCGAATTTTTAGCATATCTAGTCATTTTGTGCTCTGTGAAGCGGCGTACCAAACGATACTGTTGTTCGCCTAAAATCAAACGTTTTCGACCCCCAAATTTTGGGCTGGCTACGCCACTGTTTTTGACCCTCGTGGAAATCTGCAGTCCTAGTTTTAGCAATAATGCTTCTTTACTATGAGGGTGAGTCTCGAACGAATGATTCTATGCTGTGTAACAAAATTTTTATTGCATAACAGGAGAACGGAGAAGAACCCAAAGTACTGAAGATGGCAAAAAAGCTGTTCGGCCGATCGTTGCTTGCCAAACCACTGACACTGCTTTTTCGTAAGAAATGTGACGTCAGGATTCGATTGTGGTTTGATTTTCTCGCATTGTTTTAGCCCAAAGCAAGAACATAGGAGATGTTCGAAAAGAATGCCTTTTAACTTTACTGCCACATAAATTTTCAGCGATTAACTGTCTAACTTTCCCATCTCAACGAACGCGATCAACTGGTCATATGCTCCGTAGTGGGGTAGAGGGCAAGCCCGTAGGCATGGGGGGCATTCGGGGCAACGCTCCCCCCATTTTTTGTGACCTCCCAAATTTTGTTGTGCCCGGAAAAATTATTTTAAACATAATAAAAACACATTTTCCCCCCCTAAAAATGTATTTTTCCCACCAAACCATAAGGCTGGCTACGGGCCTGGTAAAGGTATAGCACTGATTTTTCATATTTTCTTATTTTCGATGCGCCTTAACATCATTGTGCTTGTTGGACAAGATATCTTGTCAATTGTTTTGTTGATGTCTCAATTTATTCGTTTACGAATCATGCTGTGCCGTTTGAAAAGATTGGTGACATGAATGTTTTTAATCACTTTGCCACAGATCCACTGTTGTTCTGAGTAATAACACGCATTTTTGCAAAAAAGGCACTTGCGTGCTTAATTTCCTCAGAGTTGCTTTTTGCTCCACATCTGAACTGCCGTTGCACGTTTCACAGTCATCTCATCGACAGCAGAGAAAATCGCTGAGCTTTGCCAATGGAGTTTCTTCCCGAGTGACATAATGTCCTACATGGCCCGCTTGATCGAAGCAATGATCGAGAAGAAACGGTGTGTGGCTGACAAAGCAGTAAGTTGATGATGAATAATTTGCCTATTTAGTTTTGTTGAATTTGCAAAAAAACTGCAATGGTCATTTTCAGTCTTATTCTTCGTAGAAAAGAAAATTGCTCTTGCTTTCACTCTGACTATTCGTGAACTATTTGTGAAGACACTATCTATTACAAAAAACAGAATTCACATGACTTTGTCCATCTTCGAACATCAAAGTTATGACATCCATTACTGCGGTTTTTGTAATTTTCTGCGCAAATCAACAATCTTCTGAAAGGTAGTTTCTTAAGAATTTGTAGCCAAATACCGACATGTGCAAAGCCCTCTGTCAAAGATTAAATCAAATCTCTTTTACACAGAGAGTGGACATACTAAAATGTATGTTGGACACTGAAATTGACGAAAAAGATACGAAAAAATCCGACAAAGGTAAATCGATAGGATGTGGCTTTTTCTTCCAGCTTGTACAGTTCACTATAGGTTGCTTGCCTCATTTGTAAGATCAAGTGCATGTTTAATTCTCTTGTTCATCTGAGACGTGAGTAGTGATTTTACTAAAATAATATCACCCCTACCTGTAACTGATTGTAGGCAAGTGCATAAACCCAGCTGCTTCGTATACCGCTGCATAAGTATCATTTCGATCTCGTGCTACATCAATTGTTTGTTTGCATTTATAACAGGTGTAGTCAAATAAACAATAGTTTTGAAAATTTTTTGAAGGACCAAGGCATGGATTCCTAAGGAATTTAGTAAAAATTGAATTGCCATTTCTGAATATAGAAAGGGTTGAAAAAATCCCCCAGCGGTAGTGTCAGTATACTTGTTGTGCAACAATTAATACAAGATAAAGGCCCCGATTTACACAATAGTCGTTAGTATGTTGGGGGGGTTAATGAACTTCGTTAAGTGTCGGATCAAAACCTTTGGTCAACCATTCAGTTCAGATAAACCCTAGTGAACCTATTCTCGCCATTGGCCTTGTCCAAACGCAAATCGATTAGACCAGTGGTTCTCAACCTTTTTTTGCCCATGGACCATCTTTTTTAAAAAAATATCCCATGGACCACTTTGCTACAGAATGCTGTCACCTCAAGAACTAGTCGAAATTGTATTGCACATAGGTCACTGAACTCATGGGCATGTTCAAGTCTTATTTCTGAAACTCTCTGTGGACCATTAGAAATTCCAGGTGGACCACGTTGAGAATCACTGCTTTAGATAGAGACGCACGTTGAAGAAATTTTCATCGTTACAGTCAGGGGTGTTTGTGTTCAACGAAGTTTTCTTCTAGGCGCAACTCCAGTGTATGCGATTGTGCAGCAGTTGTGGACTCGGCCACAGCTTCTCACACGTCATAAACAAAATCAGTTAAAAAAATGTGTGCTGCAGGCATCTCCCGAACCGAACTTCTGGGAAATAGCATTCTGATGCTTTTAGCCGGTTACGATACCACATCCAATGCCATGCAGTTCCTGGTGTACAACCTGGCGGTTTATCCGGAATGTCAAGAAACGCTACGTGAACAAATTAAGGATGCTGTTCAAAAGCATGTACGTGTTTCATTGTTCATTCAATACATGTTTTCTATGTACAAATAAAAACATTTTATTATCCTATATCTGCTTTACGTTTTGCAATTTCGTAAACACCAGGTTCCATTAAAATGCTTAAACTTTTCATTTGTCGCTTTTGATGAAATGATGCTGCAGGAGCGGAGGTTGTATTTAAATTTTTTTTCTGCTGTTCAGCTTTCAAGCGTTTGTAAGCGCGATTGATGAGCAATACGCGAAGAAAGATCTTTTAAAAGTAATTTTGGTCTAAATTCATCTGTCGTAACTGAGAAGACTCTTTTCCATAACTATACAAGGTTTCGGTTGTCCACAAAGGTGTTTAATAGCAACGTTGAAACACGTTTTAGGAAATAACTTTTCGTCAGGACAAGACATGAAACACATTTTTGGAAGGGCCCGTGACCGTTAGTACCACAGTTTTCGTGAAATGCCTTGTATGCTTTTTCCAAAAAAGGTGCTAACAAATGCAGGGGCGTAACGAGGTTCGAGACGCTCGGGGCAAGAAGCCTTAAATTTGGCGCTCTGTGTTCTAATCTGAGGTCTTTGGGAAGCAAATGTAGTGTATTGAAGAAAGTACTTATGACATTGTTGGGACTTTTCGGCGTCCCCAGCAATGATTCGGTGGTTCGACGCCCGGGGAATTGTTCCCCCTTGCCCCCCTCGTTACGCCCCTGCTTACATGTGAGGTATTTTTGGTCTCGAAGCTTTGCGAAAGCTCTTCAAAATGATCAGGTAATTCTTGACATACTGTGCCTGCACTGTTTGTGTACACGTGATAGCTAAACGTGCTGCAAAAACGCAGCAAATTTCCGTTTCGTTGTTCGTTTTATCACATTCCACGAAATCCGACCCTTTTTGCTGCCATTACGCATGTTCTTGTTTGCCTGTGAATTTGTGTAAGCCGTGTTTGTGAACGACAGGGACACCAAAATTGTCCGAAGCTGAGGTTTCAGTTTCAACCTGGAAGGGACGTTTTTTTAGAATATTTGCTGTGCATACCCAATGCCGTGGCGGATGCGGTTTTTGAAAAATTCTACAATCCATAAAGATTCCAAACAACAATACCTTGAATTTTTTTCAATGTAGATTGCATGCAAAGCTACAACTTCCAAGTCATTCATTTAGTTAAAGAGCACCTGACAAATGTCAGTTAATGCAAACCGTTTACTGCTATGGCAAGATTCCAAAATTGAAGCGACTTGACGCAACAGCCACGTGGACGAATAAAAAAACAAGTTTCTTTCACACAAGTCATGAATTTTTTGCAGACAACTTGAGACAAAATGTGATAATCAGTTGCGCATAAAAACCAATTTTCGTGATGTTTCAACTTGTCATATACGTTCCCAAGCAGCATGGATCAGAGTTGTTAAGTCGGGTCGGCCCGGGTTTCCGGCCAACTTTGGGCTTAAGTTTGTCAAAATGTTTCGGGCCGATATCTGTCCTGCATACACAAGTTTGTTATACTGTACCATTCGAAGTAACGATTTTTCCTTTCTTGAAGCGCATTTCTTCTGCTCACTGTGATGACATTATGTGAATGAAGTGATTGCGATTTTTCTTCAGGTAATTCTATTTTCAAACACAGCTGCGTTCTTTTGTTCTCTGCTCGGATTAGTGTCACACTCTTTTTCGAAAAGCGACAGCGGTGAGGAAATTAGCACGTGATGGCATTGCGTCGAAAAGATCAATCACTTACGCGATTCTTCGCATATGTTAAGAAACGAAGGCCTACAATCCGCCTTTTCTTGCCTATAGCGCTATCCTAAATAGTTCCTTTCATGCTTATAGCGCCATTGTGGATAGTTTCGTGATAGTTTGTTTTTATGTTGAAATACAGTACATTACATTCCGAAGTATTAGCATTGACTAACAAGCTGAGTTNGTGCTTGTTTAAGTTAACGTTTTGGTCAAGGTGGTTGCTATCTTGGGTGTGATAAAATCATGTACCTGCAGCTATGCCCGCACATCACGTTTTTTGATGCCCAGCAGTTGCGCGTATCTTGACCCACTCAGTAAATTTGGCTTTCGGGCTAACTTGGGTTTCAAAAATAAATGTCGGGCTCGGGCCGGGTTCAGGCTTCAAAATGAGGCCCATTTACAGCTCTGGCATGGATTTCAGATGATTGGATTAAACGTATTACTTTTCTTCTGCTCACCACATTCAGAACCAGAGGAATAACTGTAGGTTTCTTCACTATCACAACAGCGGCGTAACTTCGTCGACTTGTTTAATCAGAAAAAGTTACCCAATCACAGTTACTTACTTTCAAATTATCTTTAAAAAGCAGTTGGAACGTCTACAACTAAACGCTTGCGGACGTCCCACAAGATGTGCTGGAGTGGGTTGTTTTGCAAACGTTTCAGTTGTTCTGACCCGTGGAAAGTTTTCCACAAGCGCCCTTGACTTTGCAGGAATCGCGTGCACACCAAAAAATACCAATGATTGTCAACTTGTCAACTTTTCTCGAGTGCCCTACAAAACTCTGCGCACGTGATACAATTATAATATAACGTCACACAAGAGCTAGATTTCTTCTTTTTACTTGAACTTTTTTTCCGAAAAACTGCACTCAGGAAAAAAGAGAGCAATTAATTCATTGTTACTTGCTATTAAATTATGCAATTTGCAACTTTAAGCACATTACATTAGAAATGCACCACAGGCCAATGATGCATGGATGTTAAGCAAGATTGCTAAGACGCAGAACGATTTGTCCTGCACAAAGCGACTTAAAACTCTCTCCATCAAGATTTTCAATTACCTGCAAGGCGTCATAATAGGAACCTGTGCCAAATTACGTGCCGTTCCAACTTAATTGGAGGTAATAGCGGGAATGTTGTACAGCGTCAGCTACTGTGCTGTCGCAACTAATCTGCGCGAATTTCCGCGCGGAAACAAAAATCTATACTCTTGTGTGACAGGACGGCTTAACCTACGAAGCAATCAACAACATGCCGTATCTGATGATGTGTTTGAACGAATCAATGCGGCTATATCCTCCAGTACTCAGGTCAACAAATAGCAATTTATTTGAAAGAAATAATTTTCGAACTTTAAATGGTGCATTAACGCAGTAAGATAAGATCGCTAACATTTGCTTTCAGTGAGGTTTAAGCGACGAGATTCTGTCGTTTAGTTGTGTCTTGATCAACAGTTTTCTTTTGTCGATGAAAAGCTCAACAGCAAATTCAGATAATTTTGCATCCCCGTCCCTACTCAAAAAAAGGNCACTGCAAAAATATTTTGTAATAACAACATCACGCAGCATGATTAGCTGACAATTCCTACTTGTTGACTACGTTTGCAATAGTGTGTGAGGCGAGTCATATGACGTGTGTACATGCAGTAGCTGACCTGTCGTAGTTTTAGTTCAATTGATCGATGGAATGACTAGCCGCTTTGACAAACAACCTTTCAAAGGATTGTTAAAGACTTTCATTTTAAACTCATATTTCTCAATGAAAAGAACAAATATGCATGAAATTGATTTATCAAATTTCTCGAAATGCTCGAAGTTGATAAATACCTGTTTCAAAGGTATTTACGCTGGTTTAATTCTTGCAGAAACACTCGCTATTGCGACGAGGACGTTATTGTTGAAGGAATGAAGATTCCGAAAGGAGCCCACATTGACATTCCAGTCTATGGTCTGACGCGGGATCCCGAATACTGGGATGAACCTTTAATATTCAAACCACAGAGGTTTGAAACAGACGTCAAGATGTTTCGGACGTATCAGAGTCCGTCAGCTTCGAAAAATAGTCCGGTTCCAGTTAACAAATGAACTCTGAATTAAATCGGAAGTGTTTTCTACGATGTCTGTCTTGGTTAATCTAGTCAGTGTTGATCTTACTCAAATTTTTATCACTTTTCGCAATGGTAAAGTTACAAGTATTATTTCACAGGTTCAATAAAATATTGTTCCTTCGGTGATAACATTTTTCCCGAACTTTCATGCAGTATCAATTCATTTAATTTAGATTAGCCTTCCGCGTTGTGTTTTTTAACAACGATTGGTTTCTCACCTGTTGTTATATTCGCTGTTTTGCTGCAAAAAGGTTTTGCTCTATCCATATACTATACTGACTCTCATTATATTGATTTCAACCTACTATTGGACGAAGATTGTAAAACTTGAGAAACTTGAGTTAAACTGAACCGTCGAAATAGACGTCATATTTTAAGTTGTGAAAAACAAAACAAAAGGGAAGTACTTTAAAAATGTTTTACATGCAAGACATCGCTAAGGTAACGAAATATGATTTCCCAAAGAAACCACAGTATGCTTTCAGGATGGAAGACATGAGCAAAATTGATCCTCTGGTATTTCAACCATTCGGTGTCGGACCCCGAAACTGCATCGGAATGAGGTTTGCTTTGATGGAAATAAAGATGGCGATCTGCAAATTGCTGTTGACTTTTCAACTGGATCCAGCTGAGGACACTCCAGTAAGACATCAATTGCTCTTTCACTTCCTCAATACTGCCTTGCGTCTGTACAGCATAAAAGCATTTTTTGAGAATGATGTTGGTAATGCTCATCAAAAATTAACCATAAACATTTTCTGTACGACAGGCATGAACTGTCCACAGAAGGAAATTTTTGAGTTTTAAATATCTTCTTGCGCAAAAGACTTCGCTGAAAATAATTTTATTTCTTAACAAACAAACAGAAGCACAATGAATTCACCTTTTTCTTTAGATATATATACTTCTTCACTTTGAAAAATGTCTGACCCTCTCTTCCAAAAACACCTTTTGGTCTGTGAAAACCTTGATACAGAAACAAGAACTTCTCTACCAACGTATGGTTGTGGCTAGCGTTTAACTTACGCATTTGTAAGTTCTCTAGATTCCGCTTAAATGAAAAGCTGCTTCGAAGCAGCCCAAAAGAGGTGAGGTTTAAATTTTAGGTAATCCTGGTCAGAGGTATTCTTGTTGAAAATTTGTCGGGTCTTGTGAAAACCAAACGTCAAACCTCTCGTCCTTATGGAACGGCAAACACGGCAAACCTCAATTTCGTGTAACCTAGCATCGTGATTTTTAATAGCTCGTGCCAAACTATCTTTACTAACATGTTGTGACATGATGATAACTGCCTAAGTCGCTGTATATTCCATTACTGCGTTTCCAAAATCTAATCTAGGTTGTTTTTTTCCGTGTCGTTGCAGAAACCACCACTGGACATCATTTTCAAAGCAAGCATGAGACCTAAAATAGAAGCTCTTCACCTTCGTGTATCGCCTCTCACCTGAAAGACATCCTTTCGTTTGTTTCGCAACATATTTGCTTTTTTAACTCATCAATCAATGGTTTATTTAACTGAATGTAACGCTTTATCTTTTCTGTGGCGCCACAGCTTGGATAAAAATTTATTTGTAAAATGAAAGCGACAAAATCTTTAGCGACAAAATATTAGTTTTAAATAAACAATCATGCAATGCTGAAAAAGCAAACCAGGCAAAATGCGAAAATGCTTCACTTTGTTACAAACAATCGTCCGTTGTGCTTTAATAAAACCAGAAGAAAAACAGATTGTTTTGCAGCACGAGCAGAAGCGTGGCATGAGGTGTTTTCTCTTAATAATTTTAAAGACACGTTTACATTTGAATGTTATAAGATCTTTTTTCAAACACGTTCACTGCAAGACGTTTTTGTTTCTTCATCCTATAATTTGGACGGTCTGTAATTTCTAAATGTAGTTAAATTTCTTTAGTTAAAGGGGAATTCGACATTAAATATTGTTTGTTATTCGGTTGTCGGTCAATCATTTTCATGTCAAAATGTCAAACGAACAAATGGAACACTAGTCCAAAGTGATTCCGAACAATTGTGGTTGACGCTGTTCTTGTTCCGCAGTGTTTTTCCATTTCCCAAAAACTGATGAAAACAAAACTGAAGTAAATTTAACGCAGTTACTGCAAGTAAAGAAGAAACATTTCACAGTTCGTCCCACCTGGAAGAACATAATTTTCACGCACCTTCATTGCTTGTTTAATCCAGTGGTTCTTAACCAGATGGCGGCACGCCTCCCCAGGGGGCGTCAATAAATTTTCAGGGGAGAGCGCTCCCTACAACATGAAAATGTTGTTCAATAAATTTACCAATTAAGTACATCTGTTTTTACAATTTTTAAAACTGTCACGGGGTTTGAAACAAAGGACGATTGCTTGAAGGAGGTGTGGTAGAAAAAAGGTTAAGAACCACTGGTTTAAGTTGTTCGTCCTCAAAGAAATGTCCATTCTTTATGTGAAGAACGGTTGAAACCAGTGGCGTAGCCAGACCATATCAGTGCCGCTCTTTCCACCCCACAAATTTGTCAAGAATTTAAAATGGAAGAAGATCATGTTCCCTGCTTATTCAAAGATATAAGGATTGCTAAAGCATCTTGAAGATCACAATCAAACACTCACAAAATGGAATGGGTCTAGTTTTTCATTGTTGATTACGTTTCTTTCTTTTTTCTGCTTGTCGCCACCTTCCTCATAACTACTTTTCCTACATTTTTTTTACATATGCATATACTCGTGTGGACCCAACATGTTTCGTCAAATGTTCTTCCATGTTGGTTGTTAGTCTCCGGTAGGCCCACTGCTTGGCTTTTTAAAATAGTTTGTTCAATCCAGGGTATCAAAAGAATAAAATTGTGATGGCGGCATACCTAACTCCTTCGCATCCGGAAAGTTTCGAGGATTTCGCGCTACAAAAACGGATCGCGCGTGGTTTTGCGCGAGCATAATTCTGGTGCCGAAAGCGGTAGAGAGCTATTCAAAGGCTCAAAAGATTCGGCAATTCTTCTATCCTGCACTCGAAAAAATTTTTTTGGCTGGGAGGTGCGGATTTTTTGTGAGTGACATCATACGTGGAGGACTTTTAGGCCACGTTGGCCCACTTCACCTGGCCCTGGGCCCAAACCGTTAAATGGTAGTATTTCGCGGAAGATTTTTTTGGAAACTAGGCTACAATCCGANTCTTTTGATNTTTTGGATGACCTACTGGGATTTCTGGTTCAAAAGGTATGATCTAAAGTAAGCACAATATTCGATTAATTAGTTAATTAATTAATTTGTTTAATTTAGATCATAACATTTTAATCAGAAGCCGTAGATAGTCGCTCAAAATACTCGGACTCGAACCTAGTTTCCAATGAAATCTTCAGCGAAATACTTTGGCCTAGCGGTTGGGCTCTAAGCCAGGTAATATGAGCCAAAATGGCCAAAAACTATTTCATTTATGACGTTTTACAGCACGCACCCTTTCTATGGTTCGCATTGGGTGGCAGTCTGCATTGATCCGCGCGGATGTGGTTACTGTTTTGACAGCTACGGTTTGCCACCTGTGTACAAAAAGTTTGAAAACTTTCTAAATCGCAATTGTGCTTGGTGGAATTTTAATCGCGCGACTTTGCAAGCCCCGTTTTCTACCGTGTGTGATCAGTATTGCGTTTATTTTCTNTTGTGCATGCGTCGTGGTGAACCAATGCGTGCCATTGTATCGCGTTTTTCGCGAGCTGTGGTTGAAAACGATCGTGCTGTTGCGCAGTTTGGGTATTTTCGCTGAGTTTGTCAATAAATCGTCATAGCATCACGTTTGTCAACCGGTGGACTTTGACAGGAAAACGAGCTTGGCAGGCCTGAAACTAGCACTCGAGCCAGAGTCTGACCCAGAGTTAGCAGTAGGTGCAGGGGGTTAGGTGGCCTAAAATGTAAAAAATTTTTATACTTAATTTTTTATTAAAATTTTTATACTTATAGAAACAAATTTTATATTGTAGAAGAAATTTCTACTTTTTTATAATTTAAACCTATAAAATTTTTTTATATTTTTAACCTATAAAATTTTTTATTTTAAATCTATAAAATTTTTTATACTTTAAACCTATAAAATTTTTTATACTTTAGACCTATAAAAATTTTTATGCCATTAGAAATTTTTATACTTTCAGAAATTTTTCCCTACCAAAAAACAACAAAATCATACCAATACTTTTTGTATTACGACAAATCGAAAAAAACGGGAGCAAAAGGCAGAAACGCGTGCGAAACAAACGAATCAAAGCAACAAAGGAACAGTTGATACGCCATCGTCGAGAACAATAAGTTTCGGGTAAAAATAAGTCAGCCCACAGCGCTGTTGTGCCAGTGTGCGAATTTCATTGTCAGTGCTCCTGAAAGTTGTGTTGGTGCCAGAACGACTCTTTTGCGTTTTCAGAACGTCCAAGTACTGCTGGTGGGTGAACTGGTTTTGTTTTTTGCTGATGCCTTTGGACACTTGCTTGTTTTTCTCACCGAGTCCAAAATAAGTTTTGCTCGAGAGGGCAACGATTGCAGAACCAGCCCACTCTTGTTTGAACAGCATGGGCGTGTGGCGATCGTACTTGAACTGATCAATGCAGCACTGTTGTGGTGACCACGGCTTGCCAGTGCATTGCGTCTCGACGTAATCAGCTCTGTGTCGGTCACAGACGTCTAGTGGCAGCCAGTGATGCAGGTTTTCAAAGTACTCGCGGTGCATGTGCAGTTTCACACAGTCTGCGAGTGTTTCCCTGCTGAAAGCCATGTAGAGACTGTCCATGTCAGATTGGACTCACTGGAAGTCTTTTCTGTCGATGAAATGCAGCTGGAAATCGAAGTAAAATCCCAGCATTCGGAGCTTGACGCAGCCGTAAACAAAAAAGGAAATTTGGAGTGGGAGGTCTTCTTTGACAGACTTTTTCAAGCACTCAACTTCATACAATTCGTCTGTGATGTTGTTGAGCCGGTGGAAAACACGCGAATTGATGAATTTTGTTACTTCGGATCTGTTGCAGTAGTGATCTTCACGGTGTCTTTCTTTGTTGGTCAGACATTTCCCGTATGACCTGTTCCCGTGCAGTTTTTGGGATTCGGCCAGAACAGCCTTTGAGGGGTTGCTGTCACTGGCATGGCGCGCCTCGGACACATTGAGACCGAATTGTTCAAAGCATTTCGACGGGTAATACTCTATAAATTCATAAACTTTGGTCACTTTCAGGCCGTGGTCCAAGTACCATTTGACCAGAGGGATGATCAGCAGAATCTTTTCTCCAAAGTAACAACCAATCAGCATCCGGCGAGGTTTCTTGAAGACGTTGTTTCGCTCGGTGTACTCACGCATGTGCTCGCCAATATCGTCTCGCGAAACCATGGTGTTTTTTAAAATTGGGCAGAATTCTTCGAATTTCGGTTTGAGCTCTTCAGGTGTTTCAATGTCGACTACTGATGAGTGTAACTTTTTTTTTGCTTTTTTTGCCACACCTTTTTGCACTAGATTACATTAAATCATATCTCATGTCTGTGATCTCACAGACGTGCTAGCAACACACAGATTCACACTGCTTGGCAAAAGTCTATAGTGAAACAAGGCGATCAAGTCTTGAAATTCTTGCGCCTGAATACTCACTTTTTTTCTTGCGCCTGAATACTCACGTAAAGTTCAGAAATTCTGACTTGTTTTCTTTGTAAATACTGCAATTATTGCAGCAATATCGGTAGACGATTTTATTGTGCTGTCTTAAAATTCTTCATAGCAGCATGAGTGAGAAGGGATCGAAAATTATTCAGAAAAACTGTAATTGAGAAACCTTGCAACTTAAAATTTGATTTTCTTGCCAACCTTCCATGTTTACGTTATCTTAAGCAAATTGGTAGAGCAAAAAGTTATGTTATGATAAAACACATACTGATTACTAATATGTGTAGCATGCAGGGGTGTAGTGGTGTTGGAACGCGTTCCCACACTTTTTTGCACTAGATTACATTAAAACATGACGGCGATCTCACAGATGTACTAGCGACTCGCAGATCCACACTGCTTGTCAAAAGTCTACAGTTAAACAGGAAGATCCAGTGTTGAAATTCTTGTACCGGAATACTCACTTTATTCGAACTATTTGGTGCATGCTGTCTTTTTATTTGATTTGGGAACGGCGTTGCCACATCCCTTATTTAACATTGCACCCTTGGTTGTATGAGCTTGCCTACTTGTTCAACTCCTTTGCAACTAAATTGATATATTACTAGCAACGTTGCTGTATTGATGCATCCTTGATGAAAATAAGTTTTTCAATACTGCACTGTGCTTCAAAATATACTCAACCGTTTCTTGACAAGTTGCAATACTTGGCAACAGAAGCACTTTCTGATCAGAACGATTTACAGCCTCAGCGTTACTCATGAGCAAAATTTCGCAACGAGAGCAACACCGATTGCTAAATTGTACAACGAGAGATATACCGCCTTCAAAAGTTTGCTACTTACACGGTGGTTGTCGCAAAATTGTGCAACATGACGGTCGCTTGCTGCACGATTTTGTAAAAAAACACAACGTTATTTGCAAAGTTTTGAAATTGGGATGAAATGTTTGCAAAGTTTTGCTACTCCATTGCAATTTCTAACATTTACCCATAAAAGTTTAGAAATAAACACAAAACAATTTTCTGTACGTAGTAGTAGGTGATTAGTAGGGTGGGAACGCGTGGGAAAGGCGTTCCCACACCATTTTCACATTTTGCTTTAAAATGAGTTTGAAGCTGTTTTAAAACGGCTATTTCTTTGGATGCGTTACCACACCTTTGCTCTTAGCACTACATCCCTGTATAGTAGTAATTGCAACAGGAATTTATAGTACTTTTTTGAAACACAGTGGGGTAAAGTTCATCAATCATGACTTGTTTTCTTTGCAAGATATGGCAATTATTGCAGGCAGCAATTTCGGCAGACGACTTTCATTTTACTGGCTGAAGGGTTTTGTCCTTCGTAACCGCATGACTGAGAAGGGATCCAAAAGGGTTCAGAAAAAGTGTAATTGAGAAACGTTGCAACCGAAAGTTTAAGTTTGATATTTCTTGCCAATCTTCCACGTTAACATTAATCTACGTAACTCGATGGAGCAAAAGAAGTATATTAGTATACAAGTCTAACGTAAAGCTGTGATATATGGCATGCCAATCATTTATACAGTAGTATGAGATTGTGCAAGTTTGCAACTCGATGGCCAAAATGGCGAATAATGTACAAGATGATGCTAATGATGAACCCTTTAATGCAAAAAATTATTTTAATACTGCAGATAACTAGATTAGTGAATAATTTACAAGATGATGCTAATGGTGAACCCTTTTCATGGAAAAAATATTTTAATACTGCTGTAAGCTGCAAATAAACTATTCAGCTTTTCGTTGTCTGACTCAACATGCTGCAAAACTTAGCAACCAGAACGATGCTGTTCAGAAGTAACGATAACGTGATTTACAGTCCAAGCGTTGGTTGGCAAATTTCGAAACTAGAGCAACGTTATTAATCAAATTATGCAACCAGAGAATCGCTGGCTTCAAAACTTTTGCACTAACAAGGAGTTAGATGCGCAATTATGCAACCACAGCATTGCTGATTTCATAATTTTACCACCAACATTGTGGTAGATACATAATTGTGGAACCAGAGCATTGCTGGCTTCATAATTTTGCAACTAACCTGGTGGTAGACACACAATTGTGCAACGCAAGGGCTGCTAGTTGCATGATTTTGTAAATAACGCGGGTGTGGCTGCAAAATTTTGCAGTAGATACCAAATTTTGCAAACAAGGTGGAAAAACGCTGCTAAGAACCTTGTGCATGAGTACAGAATGCAAAGTGCTCTTGTACACCATCTAGGGGTAAAATGAATTTGACTTTCTTGCAAAATTTTTGATTGCAAATTTTGAAATGTAAATATTTGAGACTTTCTTTGGGACAAAATTTTGCCACAACACTTGATATGTTGCAAAATTGTTAGCAGTCTGGGTCAGTCTAGTGAAGAATATTTTTTCAACTTACGTCAAATAATGTTTTATGTCAAAACATCTTGCAACCCAAAAATGCAACATTGCAGAATTTGGACCTTCGTTTGCAAAATTTTGCAACTTAGTGTAGCATAATGTTGGCGATTTGTGGATGGAAAACGCTTAAATTTGATGTGAAAACGTTAAAAATTACAAGTGTGGGGTAATAATCAACTACATTCAGATATGCAAAATCGGTAAAACTGTCACGAAATTATGTAAAACTTTACATATTTTGAGACAGGATATTTTGCGCCCGGCCTTAACTATAGGCCGGCACGTATCCAAAGAAAAGTTGCAAGCTATCTTAAAATATGAAATTAATAATGAAAATAACTTTGCAATGGTTGCTACTTTCGTTGAAAAAAGTCGTAACGAAGTGTTAACGATGACGTAAAAAGGCAGACAAATTTTGTTAAAATGCTGCTCTGCAAAAATGATACAGTTATATTAACTTCATTACAGAGGGAGGTGAAACCGACTAACTGTAAAGTGCTTCGTGCTGTACGTCAAAGCAATCGTAATGAATAATTCCTTGTTTGCTTTTGTTAAAACACGATAAACGTTCAAAGAAGAATGCTATGCAAAGGAGACTGGTGAAGTTAGCAGGTTGTCGATGCGTTTTGATTTGGCATTTCGACATGGTTATTGAATGACNTTCAAGTGAAGAGATCTTGGTCNGTTGCCGGAATATTTGCTTACCGGATTAAAACGTAGCATGCCGTGGCACGCCTCAGCCTTCTACAACCAGTGACAGGTTAGAGCATGAAGTGGCCGGCTTAGACAAAACCTCAAAGTAACAAGCTAACGTAAAATATGAAATTAATAACGAAAATGAAGATATTAACGTGAAAATGAAAAAAAAAATTACGATAACGCAAAAATATGAAAAATATCAAAAACACGAAAAATATTGAAANTATAGGTCGGGGGAGGGAAGTTGGGAAAACCCNTCGCTACCCGATCTCCCAGTCTTCAATCATCCGTACAATGTTGCGGCTGACACCCTCCCTTTACTACTATACACTTAGAAACATTTGGGCAAATTCAAACAGCTCCAATCATATTTGGGTGGTTGAAACAGCTTCATTCAACCTTGGGTACAACTGGAAACATCTGGGCACATTGGAAGAGTTTCATTCAGATTCACATATATTATTAATATTTGGGCAAATTACAATAGCCCAAATCAAGTTTGGGCAACAGAAACAACGTCATTCAAATTTGAGTTGAGTTACAAACATTTAAAAAATAGCAATATGTAGTGGTAACCCACCATTCCAACTAACCCTAATTTTTGTAAACCTCACATTGTTGATGCTGTAAAATGTGCAACCAAAAGTACCTGTAGCTGCAAAAGGTTATGTGGAAGTAATGTGGTGTAACTGTAATATGATACTTTGCAGTTATGTGTTTCGATCTTGCTTGATGTTGTGAGATTTGCAAGTGTGAATCTATATCCACGAAGGATTTATGAACAGAATTAACTACGTAACTGCAGCTGTAATATGTTGTGTGGTAGTAATGTAGCTGTGATTTTATATTGTTTGTTTAAGTTTTCAAGTTTTCATTTTATTTCATGAAATTAATTTCATATGTTGCAAACTGCCAAATTTTTATGTTTCAATTTAACGCTATGAAGTTAAGTTTTCATGAACAGTAGCAACTGTACTATTTATTGCACTGCATATTTTACTAAGGCTAGTACAGTCCAGTGAAGTACTGCTACTTTTATAAAATATTAATTTTATAGACCATTTTAAAGAAAGTTGCAGATGATTGAAAAACGTTTTTCATTGTTATTTCCGGTTTGCATGTAGTTATATGCATTTAAACAAAGGATTGACGATGTTCGTAGATTAAACAAATCCTGAGGTTAACTATATGATCTAGCAAGTTAAAAGTGTTTGATTTGAAAGATGTCTTCATTGTTAGTGTTAAGAGTTGTGTTTTCTCGAACTTTCCTTGTGCACGTTTGGCGCAAATGCCGTGGCGCTGATTGTTTCTGCCGGCAAATGATTTATTCCACGCCGCGCGTTGATTTGTTTTGCGCGCTCTGTACCTCGTGGTCTGTCGTTAAATACTGTCGCCTTTGCTGGTAACTCATTCTTTTTACCAGCCCGTGGTCTACTGGTAAGTGCGTCCGCTTCGGTGCTGGTAGGTACGAGAGTTCGACTCTCGGCCGGGTCTTACCAAGACCTTATAAATTGGTACTGCAGCCTTCTTACCAGGCGCACGGTGTGCGGGAGAGCTGCAGGGAACACACTCAGAAC
>JGI24158J21664_10002484_pt1 | contig 22403 bp, 13 predicted proteins | sample Ectturendosymbi3_FD_21664 | JGI IMG/M metagenome (IMG submission 21664)
GTTTTTCTGGTGTGCACTTTGTGTGGTGTAAAAATTGAGTCTGTTGCATGAGAGTTCTTTATTTTAAACTTTTCCCTTTATCAACACTACAATTTTTGCTTGTGCTAGAAATTACGGATGTTGTCGAGTTCTTGACATGCATTATCAAGAAACTTGCCGACCTACTATCCATAAAACTGTGTGTCAAATAATAACAAAAACATGCACAACAATTTTAATTTAGCATCCGGCTGTTGCAACAACTAACTAATATTTTCTTTTATTTTGCAGTGAATCAAAGATGCTTGAATCTAAGCTCAAAATGGCTAAGCAACTTGAAGAGATACGACGACAAAAAGAAGAGCTTCAACTGATAAAGTCTCGCTGGAAAGCTACTTGCGGCATGTCTCAGCTGATCAATGACACGGACGAGTTGCTCAATAAACGGTAAGTCCTTGCGCTTCAATCAACCTCTGAACCAAACACTTTCGCGATACAAGCATTTTAGACAAAATATAAAAGAAAACTTTTATAAAATATTAAATCAAACTTATAAAAGATGAAAGAAAACGACTATTAAGTTGTTAGTAATCAAAGTCTCGTATATCTTACAAGCAAACATTTGTGTGTTAGCTGTGAATTTATTGTATGAAGTGTTGTATCTTTCCATTTAGCTCAAAAAGTTGAACCTTGTTGCAAATTATGTTTGATGCTTGCAGACTTTCCGGGGAGCAGAATGATGTCTGTGCTCCGAGAAATAAAGTCTTGGTAAGCTGCTGATTGTTAAATTTGAAACAAAGAATGAATGTGAAGTAAGCTACTTAAGAAAGTTAAGCTATATCTGTCTGCTAGATACTTGTTGTGATTGGTGTTGTATAGGTTTGAAAAGAATCATCTTTCTGGATAATCGTTTTGTGCTTCAGCGAACTACTAATTCTTTGTTGTTAATACTAATTTTGAAGTTGCCAATCTATTAGAATTTGCAAGATATTTGTGACAGGTTTTCTCTGCATTGTTTGTGATTTCATTGTTTGCTACACAGAAGAGTTCTACACGCTCCACACCTGCTGCACCAAGCTCTACAAATCCCATGAGCTTCCCAGCGGCAAACAGCTTCGAATTGCAGCGGCAAGTTCAGTTCAGCGTCGATCTGGCTGCGCAGTATAAGAGCCGCGCTGCTGAAGCTGAGAAAAAACTGCAAGACAAAACTGTGTAAGTCAATTGTGATTGCAGTGCTTGTGCTCTGCAACACTTGCCATTGTGTAGTGGTCTTTACAGCACGTGGTTGTCACTCACGAGAATCACGTTTCTGTATACCGTCCTTCGTCTTGGTTAACGGCTAGTCTGCGATTAACCTTACTGTTACCTTCAGTAATATATACATGTTACATTACTTCTGCGAAACTTCTGTATAAAACAGATGTAGTTGATTAAATGCCGGTTGGACGTCGCGGAATCGATGAGGGTTTGTGAAGCTTTTCAGTTGATACAATAGGGCGTCTGCGAAGTTTTTCAGTACGATCGACACCTCACATTGTTATCATTCCGTTGCCTCTTACGCTATCAACGACATCGTGAACAGCAACACTGAGAACAAAACATAGCCAAGGTGTGTCTTTCTCTTGCGCGTACCTTAGCAAAGCACCTTTGGCGATGTTTCACACTCAGCCGTGCAGCCAATGGGTGTAGATACGCGCCTTAGCCTATCTACAAATTTTGACAACATAAATATTCTTGATTCAAAACCATAGAAAACCATTTTAACGAGAAAAATTAATGTAAACAGAAAAATTTAATGTCCTATCCGAAATCGCTTAACGACTTTAAAAAGGGTTTTAAGGTTCTTGAACGAACATCTTTTTGGCAGTCATTCGAAATTGGTTCTGACAGGACTACATATATGTGAACTGTGCACCAAGCTCTAGGACAGTGGTTCTTAACCTTTTTTACATATCTTACCCTTTTATCAAACAAGTTTACCAGATTTACTACCAGTACACTCAGTGATGCTCATTTATTGAATATACGGAATTAACGAACTCCTACAGTTTAGAATGATTTGTAAAAATTTACATTGCTTGCAATTTATGGTTCAGTAAATTTACCCCCTTGGCAGATGATATTTACCCCAGGCTAAGAACCACTGCTCTGGGACAAGGATTCTCACACAAATTTCTGCGTGCCCAATTTTCATGTTAATATGTTGCCTGCGACGCCGCGCACAAAACGGCATTGAGTTTGCAGAACAGTCGGAATGTTCTCAAAGTTTTGTTGAGTTATGAGTCCATGTTTGTGCTCACCTGTCAACAATGCCTGGTTGTCACACGGGTAGAACGTTCGATACAAGCAAAGTTACAGTGGTTAACACTAACTTTGATCTTCTGCTCGAGTTTTAAGTGCTTTTAAGAACATTAACATACGTTGCGGTACTCAGCGGGAGAGCCGCCAGTGGGACGTGCTCTTGCGCTTCCATGCTGTGCCGAAGGTGAAGACATTTAATTAATTTCACGGAGTTTGTCTTTGCATTGTCGGCAAACAAACCAATTAAATTTGAAAGAAAGCTACTCCCTTGTTACGTCACCATCAAAACCCGAAGTGCTCGGCAAGTGACCTTTCGGTGGCCGAGGTCCGCGCTTCAATGCGCCGCTTGGGAAAATGTTAACGTTTAAAGTTACGAACCAGCTAATATTTAATGCTTGCTTGTTTACAATGCACTGTAGATGGCACCTTGCTGCGCTTTTGAATACAGTGGTGACCCTGTGGGGGGGCCCTTGCAATCCAAAATGGACCCCAGGTTTAAGAACCCCTGCGTTGATGCGATCACGATTTCCGCTAGCTTTTTTTAAACTTTGTGAACCTTGGCTACAGAGATAAAGTCTCATTTATACGACCTCTTTGAAGATTCAGTGACGTCTGCATTGGTAAGGAAAAGTGTTTCTAGCTGTATTTCTATTCCTGACTACTTAGCGCGTAAACGATCAGTCTGCGTTGGTTAACGAGTTCGTGCACTATCCTTAAAAAAACGTTATTTATGCCTTAGGGAAGAACACCACATGAAGGCGTTCATACAGGACCTAGCCCAGAAAGAAGCGGTGGCCAAGCAGAAGTTGTCCGACATGATGGAACAGCTGTTGCGAAGAGCAGAAACAGCCGAAGAAGAGCTGGAGGTTTGTCGCTCATTTGTTTCCGGCGCGTTCCGCACAAGCGTCACTCGGTGTATTTTCTAATGTTTGCTCTTGTGTTGAAAGCGGTGAAGTGCGCTTTTGTCCGATCGAGCGACGCGATTGTGCGCATTGTTATCGCTCGTTGTCAAAACGAAGCTTCGGAAGAGTGGATCAGAAAGATTACTTTAGATTGTCTTCTCCGTGAAGCACCGAAAACGGCGGGGGTCAATTTCAACCCTCAACTTCTTTGTGGTCCATTCTTGTTAGTTATAGCGAATGTTTCGTGCATTATGTTTGTGGTGTTGTTGATATTGTGGCAGGAGAGTTCCGAATTATTTGCGTTTCGAAAGATTTATTAAATCGTTGCGAAATGTTGTTTAAACTAACATTTTTTTCATTCTGTCTTTTTGTTGGTTTAGGATTAACTTGACGTCTTCCCTGCTTTAACATATTTTTGCTATTTTCTGCATCTTCGTGTTGTTTTTGCCTATGCGGCATTTACGGTAGGAGGTACTCAGGATAAACCTTGCCAGAAGCATGTGATGTTATTCTAATTGAAATGAAACTAATGTTTTGCAGCGTACATACACATGATGTCCATTTGTGCACCCCAGTTCTTGGGTAAAAGCGGTAACGCGGGATATTATTGGATCAGTGCCCATCGAACGTAGAATTGCAGCTTTGCCTCGTTGGTTTTACAAATATCTGACTGAAGTTTTCGGTTTGGGTGCTTTCCCTATGCCAGTGTGTCGTAACGAGCCACGCCGTTAATTACAAAAACAATTGGGTTTTGACAAAAGAATGGCTGGTCACTGTGAACACGTTGCGCTGACAACAAACGCATCAGGAGTTTTTGTGATCAAAAGCGAATTGTTTAGCTGAAGTGCATTTCAGAATAAATCGCTACGTTAGGATAATTTTTCTTTGCATTGCATACGTAAACCTAGGACAACACAGCCAACGCTTCTAAGGTAATTTAATAGGGCATTGCATTTTTATGTAAAAGTAATATGGGTCACGTAAGAGATAACGTTGGTGAACCCTCTGAATGAATAGCACTGAATTTTACAAGTACCTTTTCGTTTTCAGCCAGTGATGTTTGACTCTGTCCTGCAAACTGCTAAGGCAAGTAGATTCTCACATGAGTTGCACTGATTTTATGGAGTATTGCCAATCATCGTCTTGAGAGTAAATTTGCTGAGAGAGTTGACCTGTCCGAGAGATCTCAGATTGTCGTTATGATTACACAAGTTGTAAAGTTGGCACTGACTTCATAAATTTATAAAATGTTGTTTTATGCAATCCTTTACTGGCGAAAAAAATCATCAAACAGTCATTTCTACCATTTTGGAGAATGAGAATTACGAAATTCCATTATTTTACTGCAAGTATAAAATTATCTTTTCAAAAATCCTTCCTATCATTTCAAACAATATTAGCTGAAAGTACACTTACAGCATTTTGAATCGTGCGTATTTCAGAATATTTACAATTTCAAAGCAGTGTGACGAAGAAATAATTGTGACCGCATTGAGTATTCAGAACATACCTCAAATTGCTTAATTCAGCCACACAACATTTCGCAGCGAAAAGCAAGTTCCGTTTGTGGGGTTTGGGGTGGGAGTTTCAAACACACACACACTCTGTATGGGAATGATTTATGGCTGCGTTTAAATATATACTTCACATTTGAGGCATTGTTATAGTGAGTGGCATGCGTACGTGGGCTGAGTTTATTGGCCCAGGTTGAAGTTACAGAAAAACGAACTGATATTATTTCTTCGAGTAATACCTCCTTGTGCAAACGCTTAAGATCGGCGAGAAGCCCGGAAAAGTCACCTTAGTAGCTAGTTTCAGTATAGCAAGCTTTCTTCCATGGCCCATTCATGCTCGTTCAACAAACTGTACCACTGCGGTTTCGTTGTTTCTGATTGGTTTGTTAATCAATGTTTGTGTGTTTGTTTTGAATTTTACCAAACAACCAACTTGATGCAAAAATGTTCAGGAAAAAACACAATTACAGTTTTGATCGTTTGTGTTGCTATCAGTGCACAAATACATTTCGTAAGCGCAAAAACCAATGCTATGTTTTGAGAGAAGTTTTTCCGAGCGCACACTATTACAGTTCTCTGTTGAATTTCCTTCAGATGTACAGAAGTCAATCCCCGTCGACCAACTTGAACACCAGCCGTTCTCCTAAACTGAGCCCGAGATCTCGAAGGCAAGTCTCGATGTATTTGCAGTCTCTTCCTATACTGGCGCGTAATCGCCACGCAAGCGGTTCACTGATTTCCCGTGTGTCGTTTTGCGGCGCTTGAAGCTAAGCTCTCCTTACGTTGCTGGTGGAGAGTGTCATAAATTTACGTAAAACATTCACCAACAGTTGCTAACGTATGTTTTATTTCACTGAAAGTCTACATCTGGGAAGAATAAGTAATAGTAACATAAATAGCAGCCATCACACGAAAGACCGATCGTCTATCTATACGCTTTCGAAGTCACCGCAAGACTGGACAGCCAACACTGCAATGGGATAACGGTCACATGAGCGGCAATCAACGATAAAGGCATAAAGCAGCATCACAGCAGGCAAACGCGACAATCAATGCACGAACACGATTATTACTCAAGGCACAACCAATATAGCACGACAGAGAGGTCGTACCAGGAGCGTTGTGTGCGTGTGGTTTTCTTTGCCGTTTCATAACTTACACTCTTACACAAGCGAATGGACCTTTGCATTATAAATCCTCTGCGTAGTGTGTTTGCGTAACTCCCAAACCTTACAGGGATATTGATTTCCTCGTCAACCCAACGCGCCACCGGGCGCTTCGAGCACCTTTCACTTGCGCGTGAAACGAAACCAACGTCACTTTTGCGGTTTTCCCGTCAACAGACCATGGCACAAACCCTGGTCGTGCTGTTAGAACTGTGATATGTTTAGCTCTTCGCAAGCATTCCAACGTTGTGTTGTAGCATGTTGACATAACGTTCCAGACGGCTGTTGACGCTCGCAGTCTATCTCATGCGCTCAATGTTTATGGGTCGTTTGTTGCAGTCTGACGATGACGCCGTCCAGAACGTCAGTATACCAGTGGCACTAGGGCAGTGGTTCTTAAACTGGGGGACCGCCTCCACAGGGGAGCGCGAGCCCTTACGCGCTCTGCAACACTGAAAGTTTGATCAATAAATTTACCAATAAATACTTTTGTTTTTACAACTTATTTAATGTCACGGGGTGGGCTTGAAACAAAGGATAATTACTTAAGGGAGGCGTGGTAGAAAAAAGGTTAAGAACCGGTAGCAATAGGCACAAGAAACACGTTTGCATCTTCCGTCGAAAAATATGCTGAACATGGAAAAAGCCACAAGAAAGTTCAATTCAATCAAACTTACGATCGCAAAAATCGGTTTTAAGTGTGTGGAAGCTGAGTTATCTTTTGTGCGGCGCTGCCTTGACTGCAATCATGCAAAGTTTTTTCGCAATATTTTTGTCTGATTTCGCAGAAAAGCATTCGGGGGAGGAACGTCTGCGTCGGCTGAGCGGCCATTCAATCGAAACCGGCCCAAGGTGGGTTCGGTTCGAGTCTATCCTGCATTTCTGTTTTGACCCCTCTGACCGTCAGAGTTACTTGCAGGCCTCCCGCTCCCCACTCGGCGCCGAAAAGACAACGCCTAAGATGCACAAGTCTTACGATAAGCGACGTGACAAAGCAGAAAACGCAAATCGTTCAACAACAAGGTGCCTGTCATTCTTGCAAGACATTTTTAGAGAAAAAAGATAACTTATTTTGTTTGTAGTTGATTTTGCGCAATTGCGTGTTCGTGCGGTTGTCTTCAAACAATGATTTGTTTCTTTCGATTATCGCAGTTGTTCTGTAACAAGTTTCAGTAATGCATGGCTCAAGTTGGGAAATTTATGAACCAAATTTTAGGCGGAGAAAGTGAAAGAAAGGCTAAAAATGCAGTTTTTGGACGAAACTAGTAACTCCTCACAACCGTTCGGAGCTTTAATGGGCCAAAAGAAAATTTGTTCTTATCTGTTTTGTGTGCGCGTCTCTTGCAGATCGCCAAGCCCTTTCTTGGAATCGGATCCGCACGACTTTGAGGATGAACTTTTGGCGCGCCGCAGCCCGAACTCACTTGGCCTGAGACGCGAACGCCGCCCGCAGGACAGGGCCAAGCAAAACTGCCCCGTGACCGGGAGGTCGAAACCCTCCCCTTTTTCGAACAAGGCCGGCTCACGACAGGTATTGCGTTTCTCGCGAACCTTGACCTCAAAAACCTGTTCCAACCTTGCGACAGATGCTCGTGGAGTTTTCACATCGGTTGGTGAAGTCAAGTTTTCCGCGAGGGCTCGCACTCAGCGAGAAATCTCTCCGTCGCTCAGCTTGCTTGCGTGCACCTGACTAAAAAATTACCTCATAAAGATTTTAAACCAAAGTCTCTCGATGGCCGAAAAATTGACAAGTCAGTCGCTTCCGACTTACCATGTATCATGTTTCTGTAAAAATACTCTGCAGCTGCTTTTCCCTCGCCCCGTACACTTGTGTAGCGTGAGGCAGTGCAATGCCGCGGTCAGTTTGCACTAGCCTGCTACACCTGCGAAAGATACTGCTGCCGTAACGAAAATGCGTTAGATGAAAGGTTAACCGTGCAGACTTTGCGTTTTCAACTGCGCTGAAAGTCGAACGTCTCTTCCCGTCCCCCTCTGTTAATCTCGTTATCGCGTATGTTCAAACAACGGCTTTGTCTCGTACCATTATAACCACATCCCGCTCAAACCGATCTCAGAGTCGAGAAGCGCGGGAAGCGGTTCTGTTCTGCGTCTTCGCGCACTTGCGGACCTTCGAGCTTCTCGACTGCGCTCTTGTTTGTCGGGAGTGGAGGGACGTGTCGCGCCATCCGCAGCTTTGGAGCCGCATCAAGCTCGAACACTTGGACATTCAGCCCCAGGTCAGTTGAACAGTCGCTCGAGTTTTCATGCCATGTTCTTTGCTGTTGGGCGTCAGCACTGTTCAAAGGCGTTGCAGTTCTCTTGAGCGAGCGCGGCGTCGGTGAATTGCCCGATGCTTGGCGCGTAACTGGAGTCGGTGTTGCACGTGGGGTCGATTTCGTTTGAGTTCTTAAACTTGAAAACGTTCTTTTCAGCGCATTTTAGTCAATACCTGGAATGGAATGCCGGCTAATTTTGTCGCATCCTTTTTGACTTGGCACAATGAAGTCGGGTTTCCAACAACGGAATTTAATTTTTTTAATTCATCAACAAATGATAGTTTCGCTTTCCTGCATTCTTTTGTATAAAGGTTATTTCTAAGCAGGGTTGTTGTAAAAAAACGACCCGAAAAAAACCACCCGTTTTTTTTTTTAAACCCACTTAAGAAAAACACCAAAAAAACATTTCTTACTTTTTCTTTGAAAAATCTACTAAGAAGTAAAAAATAAAATAAGCAGCACACTTATACAGTTAACTGTATTTTTTTAGTCAAACAAAACGAACAGCAACGAAATTTGAAGGACTTGGAAAAAGCGAATAATTTTTTCAGACCTGCACAATTGCTATATTTTAACCAATTTTTCTGCCTTCTCTGCATCTAAACATTTTCTTATTTTGGACCATATCAAATCATATGTTGAAAAAATACACTCTGTAGGTGCTGAACTAGCAGGGCATGCACATAAACTTGACGTGAAACTGCAGAGTTTGTGTGGGAATGGTTTTTCTCTGATTGGTGTGCGCATGCTTGCCAAGCCTTACCACGTAGGAGTGAACTGACCAACAACACTTTGCCAAAACAAAGATGGGGTACATTTCTTTACCCTCAATTTTGAATGCCATTATAGGTATAACAAGTCATTATTGCGTGATTGTGAAAACAGTGATACTGCATGATGCAATAAAAACAATTCAGAATGTTTTTTTTCGTTTTCCTTAAAAAAAGCACAAAATCTTGTTTCCTTTTAAAGAACCCAAAAAAACGTTTTTTTGAAAAAAACAGGTGGGTTGTGTGTTTATGAAAAAAACGGGTTTTTCTCAACCCTGTGTCTAAGAGCGTTGAGATTTGGAATCCTCAGTTGATAGCTTCTGAGAAAGCATCACAGAAACTCAAAGCACTAATAAGCCTCTATCTTGCAGAATACATGCTACAAAATTGCGGCAAAGTGCGGGGTCGTTTCATGAAAAATCGCGTTTTTACCGTTTCCTTTTTGTGCGATGCCGTGTGAGTAAAAGTGTGTCTGAAAAAGTAATGGTTTCATGTGATGTTTTTTCAAGCACACTTCTTTTGACTTATTCCTGGTGCAGTGTAGGTGGCTCAGAGGGGTCAATGAAACTGATTGGTTCGCTACAAGTTTTTACAAATTTTTTAAGAATATATTTTGTCGCAGCTTCTCGTCGCAATGTCACACTGGTCTTCAGAAACCTGCCTGCTCAGTTTGAGGAATATCGGCAAAGTGAACCCAACCCTGGATGGCAGCGATTCAGTGGACTTAGGTTTGTATTGCGCAAACTATTCCCATTCCTGTGCCAGCAGCACCGAGTTCAATTGAACAGCGGGTGGTAGCGACGTAGCGCCTAGGTGACTTTGCTTTGACTCAAACGTGCTTGTATGAAAACTTTGTCATTCAGCGAGAAGACGCCGTCAAGTAAGACGGCTACCATGCGTTGGTGAAGTTTGCATTGCCTTGAAGGCTTCCAGGCCATCGGTGTTGTTTTGAACAAAACAACTGTTTTGCGAAGTTGTTTGGGAAACGAAAGGCGCTAAAACAGTTTTTGTTTTTGCCTGAAGCTCACCTCGACGCTTTATCTGGAAAAAGAAACGCTTGCAATCGATTTTTAAACGACCCGTCTGCTTGTTTTTTTGCAGCGCGAAAGCGCGCCAGAGACCAAATAACTTTCCGACCTTTTTCAACAGGTGGCTTTGAACAAGGACTGGAGAGCATCTTGAAATCGTGCGGCGATAAACTGCTGGTGTTCTCGATCGACGACTGCGACCCTTTCATCACGAGTCGTTCTCTCTGGTTGCTTAGTTGCTACAACAAGTAGGCCTCTGCGTACATCAAAAGATACTCGTTTTCTGCGTAAACAAGGACATTTTTGTCTGGTCTTTTCAAAGAGACGCTTTTGTTGCAAGAAAGTCAACATGAACTGTCGCGTATGCTGAGTTTAGTTTTCGCTTTCAATAACTTCAATTGCGTGATAATAATTCAGGAATTTTTTAAAAATTTACGGAAGAAAATGACTGGAAATTTTTAATTCTTATTTTCTTCCCGTTTTAAAATTAACGGTTTTCAGTTGTGACCCTTATTAGAGTGTCGGAAACACAAATTGAAAAAACATGTCGTTATTCACCGTTTGAACACGATTGGACGCAATACCCCACAGGAAGCAAAAGTTGTAATCACGTTCGTCCGTTTGTAGTATAAAGCTGGACAGTAAAAGAACGCTTTTTGTGTTAACTCTTTTCTGTTAGGGTTTGTGTATAGATTTATGCGCTCTTTTGCAGTGGGAATTATGTGTTAGATGAAAAGTGCTAAACAACACTCGATTCGTGAAAGCATTGAAATATGAAAATTTTTTCTTTTCTTAGGAAAGTGCAGAGCGTGACGTATCGAAGCTCTTTGGACCCCCTAAACCACCAGGTGGCCTGGATGCTGGGGACCGCGTGCAGGGACATCGTGTCCCTTGAAGTTGCACCCAGCCACCCCTGGTAATGTCTTCGTCATAAATAGTGCTGGAATGTAATGAAATTGAGATACTTACAAAAGTTGCTTTTTGGAATGGCGCCTCTCAATATTTTATTGAGAAGTGTAACTACTGCTTTCATCCTTCGAGCAAATGTGCAAGCATCTCCTGCATTGTCACAGTCCGCAATCTGGCGTTTTACCTGCAGTAAAGTTTGGGGTTCGCTGGCTCTATTTTAAACGACTTGACGAGTTGTTGGTGATTTGGTGATTTCCTCATGTTTGCTCTGGAAAAATGCCGCTCGTGTCCGTTTCTCTCGAATGACCATCGTCGCCTCAGCATCGTTTGAAAAAAAACTTGCTTTTTTAAAAAAAAACAACAACGTTTTTTAGTTCATCTCGTGGTCTTTTCACGAACAACGTCGTCCGACTGATGTCGTGGTGCTGGCCCCAGTTGCAAGCCCTCAGCTTCGGGGGATTGGACACGGACGGCGCGGCTCTCTTGGCCGTCGGTGAGTTCCTCTCAATATGAGAAAGGCACACTTTGGCCGCGTTCGGCTTGACGCAGTCCAACATATAAACACAGTAACTGTTGAGAAGTGCGCAACAAAATTTACTCAAATTGCGAAACGTTGTTGAATGAAAGACCGAAAAGCATGTAAAGGTAAACCACCGATTGTGCACATGCAACAAACAGCACAAAAAGCCATGTTTGCTTTAAGCTGAACAAACACGCTGCCTGTAATCAAGCGCTGTGCGGTAATATCTGCCTAATAGCACTCCTCAGACATTAGTTTGATCTCCGCTTCGTGTGGATTGCCTTCATTTCGTTCTATGTCGCATCTCTGGCATTCAGCATCCTAACGCAAGAAAACTTACCGTTCAGACGATGCTTTGCGACCGTGTTGAAAGTAAATGAAGAGAACGGTGCTTTTACTCACAAGGTAAGACAGAAGTGCTTCTTTTTACGGCTAAATTTTAATCGTTTAAAATTTTCTCCCTGCAGCACTCAACTGCCAGCACATAAAAGTGATCGAGATGGAACACGCGAAAGGAGTGAACAAGAACCTGGCAGTGTCCGTTTGCAAGCATGGTCTGCGTGGTAGGCTTGATATTCATTCGCCTCAACTTAAGATTGGTGTCAGTTTTGTAGCCTCACGTTGACTCCATCTAATTCGATTCACGTTTCACACATGCCGGTAATTTCGATTAAATGGCATGTCCGAATGGATGATATACGAAACTTATGTAGTAGCAGGGTGGTTGGAGGCACGGGAAAATTTCTGTCAGGAATTTCTCGTCTCGACCTCGTGCTCTCGCGATGTTTTCATCTGCTTGCAACATTTACTTGAGTGGTTCTGTTCTTGAGGCATCCCGGCTTCAACTTCAACAACACCGCTACATTTAACAGTGATAAAGATTTTCTTCCGTCGGATTTATAAAATCGTAGTCAGGAGAGCAACGCCGGAGTACGAGCCCCTGTCTTTAGTTCAACTAGATTTCAAAGCATGTCTCATGGATGTTTCTTCTGCCTCCAAACCATATATTCAGCGTTTACTACTTTATCCCTTCCACGACATGGATTTGCTCCTTGCAATGATCTCAACTGTGCTTCGACTCTCTGCCAGACTTGAAGACCCTCCTGTTCACCCACACACCCGTGTCCCCAGCAACAGTGCGTCACTTCCTGGAGAACTGCTCCCTGCACTTACTCAGCGTCACCGTCGCACAGGAAGATTATTTTCCCAAGATGTCCAGGAACGGAAAGGTCTCGCCCGAATACCGGAAGATCGAGGCCTCGCTCTCCGTGAGTAAAGACTCGACCGCCGGCATCCGCCATATTTTAATCACCATATTTCTCCCAATGGTTTTGTCATTAGCAACCCGTGATTTCTGGTGTGAACAGACGAGAAATACCCGAGCATTTTGCGTCACAAAGGTTAAGGTGCTGGCGAGAAAAGCAGATCGCGCGGAAAAACTGTCGCGAAATTGTGACGGGAAAGACCATCGTTTTGCTCCCTTACCGGCCAGCATCAATACACTGCCCCGAGCAAAAGTACGATGTGAGCTGGAATAACGTGTTTCCGTTCTCGCTTGTAGCGTCATCCTTTTCTTGTGTGGGTACACCAGGTCACTAGGTGGCGCTTACGGGTAGTTTACCAGGCGCTGTATTTTCTGCCGTCAACGATAAAGTGTACCGTTAGTGAGCGCGTTAAAAAGTAGCGTGACATAAACCTTCAGTAGAAGCTGGTCGAAAAATTTTGTATATGCAGTCAATTCTACGACCGAAGCAGCTAAGTTATAGGAGCGTCGTTCTTTGAGTTCTGTCCTGTGGAATGTTGTCACTTCACACAAAGACATTACAATTTTCGGTGAAGGTTACGCCCTCTTCAGTTGCCAGCTTCAGGCATGTGCTCTATTTGTGGGTGAAACTGAGTGGACAAAGTTCCGAATAGTTGGATTTGGGTCAAATATATGTAATTTTACTAAAATGCTCCACAGCCAGTTTGGCGTCATGACTTATTGAAATCATGAGACCTTTGATCAAACTGCGACCACAAGAGTTTTAAACAAAGCTTTAGTGGTAAAGCACCAAATAATAAGTTTAGTAAGAATCATTGCTGCAGCAGAAAGTAGAGCCCGTATTGTATGGGAAAAGATCGACAGATATGTACATTGACGGGTCCTTTGAATCGTCTTATCTTTTGTCAACATCAAGTCAAGAAGCTAGTTCACTTTTTGTGTGCTTTACCATACATTTAACGCAATTAAAGTCTTTCTCGGTCGCTTTAAGATTGGTGTGAGTTTTGTAGCCTCGCGTTGACTCCATCTGATTCGATTCACGTTCCACACATGCCGGTAATCGCGCTTCCGTCATGCGCATGTCTCGAGCTGCATGGCGTAAGACAATTGTGACGATTTCCTGGATACTCGGACCCCTGCGCGAAACGCTACAGCGCCACCTCAATATAGGGAAAAACCGGTGCTTGTCATAAGCTATTTATGTTTGAAACAGGCACCACCACCACGCTATTGCGCCATCCTGGCAACTGAGGTGAATAGCATCGATGCTTTATGTTGCAACCATTATTATGTATCATTATCCCTTTTTTGTTTTTTCAGAAGCTGCAGAGGGATCCGATTTACTCGCGAATACTGGAAGTGCAGTGTTTGTAACAGAGATCGTGAAAACGCCCCCGATGTTCCCTGTCCAGCGCTGATTATCAAGTGATTTTTCGTCTGTCTTCATTGAAGTGTTCGTATTTCACCCCATACTTCCTTCGTTTTGTCGGGTTTTTCTCCTTCAACTTTCTTCCGACAAATCATACACAGTTCTTGCGAGTAAATTGCCAGTTTTTGCCCATACGCTTGCACCATTGACACAACGCTCCCCTCAACGATGCTCTCTGCTCAGTAACCTACTGTTTGCTCCTGTGTGCGAAGTCGCAAATGACACCATACCGCGCGTGTACTGCGCGCGATATTTAACCAGGGCGTCTGGTTTTTCATTANTTGCGTTTTGATACAAAGCACAGCGCGAAGCTTCTGTCTAGCAAACGGTCGCTCATTACAGTGTAACCAATGCGCGCAAACACTCCAAAAAATAAGAAAGCGTTGTTTCCGACGCTCACGTCAAGAAATGACGTCGCCTGCGCAAAATTTACTCCCTCGGCGATCGAAGGTAGCGGGCGATGAACCTGACATTTCGTGATCGTCTGCTACTCTGCTTTTTCGACGCAGTATTCGTAGAATAGCGGTGAAGCACGCATAGCTGTAGCGGCGTAGATTGCTTGCAAGTGCCGACGTTGACGGAGCTACAAAGAGGTTTCGCCCGATTCACAATGGTCGCCTCAGCAACAGCGGCTGCGATTCCGCTCATAGCTTATTAAGACTTTTTGCCGAACACTCGTGAGCTCGTGCTGTTAACCTCCTTTCAGCAGGCAAGCAACAGACGAGGTCAAACTTACAAAAATCGAAATGTATTTTTTTCCAATATCTTTCACCATGGGCGTCGGGAGGAGTTGTTCTCCACGGGAAGCCAACAGTGGTGAAATTTCATTTTGCCAACTCCGAAACGAAGAGAAAAAAAACATTTTTCTACTAAAACAAGTTAATAGCACAATACCAAATTTCAAAATCCAGGGGACAAGGCCTCCCTTGTCCTCCCCTTCCGACGTCCATGTCTTCCACCACTTTCAAAAAACGATTTTGGTGAATACAACGGCAGGAGTTTCTGAAAATTCGGCCGTTGCTAATGTTGCTGAAAATGTCGCTTGCAGTGTTAACGACTTGTGTGACGCTGCAACCTGATGCAACTCTCAATGTGAACGAACACAAAACCGCAAGGCACTGCCGTTGTCTGCGCATTCTAGCTCGTTTCACAAAAGTTACCCGCTGTTTGATATTTCGTTTCGTTCGTCTGCTTAACTCGACCATCGTCAAGACTGCTGATGCAAAGCTGCGGAAACTCGACCTTCGTTTCAAACGAACTTCTGATTCTATCTCATTCAGATCTTGACGCCCGACCGTGATGAGTTCGCGCTCACAGCACCTACCTGCGTTTTCAACTTTTCTGGCCGCTCTTGCGTTGTGCAATAATTCGCGTCTGGGTTTTTCACTGTGCATGGTGCTTGCTGGTTCATAGCTACACAAAACGCAGTTGTCCAAGTGATGCTTTGCGCTGATAGGTGTTTATTTTCGCATCTGTCTGTACTTGATCTGTCCTATTTGCACATTTACCGGAGAGCACCTATATTAAAAGTTTTACTCGTTTCAGGTCGTAATCTGAACTCAACTTAAACCTTCAAGCGCCTCTAATTTCTGTTTAGTTTTATGTTGTAGCGCCTTCCGTATTGCCAGTGGTGTTAACAGTCTTCGTTTCTGCTCCACACTCATAGCTTTGTAGAGGTGTTTTGTAGTTGGGTAAGGTATGAAATGGCTGTTGCTTTTGCAGAAGCATGTTTAGGTTTTTTTTCCATGCTTACCAGAAACTGAGCGTTCATATAAACATAATGACCGCGTGCGTAGGCCTGTATGGTATAAAAATGCGTTAAATTTTATTTTTGCAGTATTACAAATCAGTCTTTGACTGGATGCTTAATAGAGGTAGCAGTGATGTGGCAACTTCGCTTTATTACAGATAAAAGTTCAGATAGTTCGTTTGGAAATGCGTGGAGGCGAAATACACAACTCAAATGTTTGGAAACGAACAAGTGGCCAGAAGTGGGGGTGATTACATTGCAAATTTAATCGATTACGATTACTTGCCACATGCTCGGTTAAGACTAAACAAAATTACGATGTAACCGATTGCGATTACATTGTCAGTAATCACGATTAAATTTGTCTTGAAACATCCTATCTATATGTTTTGCTGTGTGTGTGTGATGGCCAGGGTTGCCAAATCACATGAAACTTTTCCAAGGACATTTTTTTCAATGAGGTACAGTCAGTGGCGTGAAGTGGTCTGGTGATGTCCGAGACGACTGCTTGATTTTATGCCCCCCTAACAAATTCTAGTATTGAACAGTGGAGTGTGGTATGGTGTTCAATGTAACTGGATATACGCTGTTTGTGACGTCACAATATGACGTTAGTTTGGCGAAGTTTGTTGACACAGCATGCATAGTATTCTACACGCACTCTCCTTTCTCGTTATTACAACCTGCAATGTTTCACTGTAATACACACATGTTAATCAGTCTTCCACGTTAGGAAATGGAGCAAAACACAGCACTCAACGCTAAGACAAAGCGGTTCATAACGTCAAAAATATCCGGCAAGCCATGAAAACAGAGTAGCAGAACACACTCAGTACTACGTCAGAGCAGTTCACAACTGCAATATATATAAGGCTGCGCATTTAAAGAGGGAAGTGAAACACACTCATCGGTACGATGGCGCAGTTCATAAATTTGAAGAAATGGCTGCGCGAATGTCTTGTCGAATAGCAGTCGAGCAGAGAAGGTATGCGGCTGGGATGGCGGACACCTGGGGTTGACAGTTTGAAACTTATGAACTAGCCTACACAAGAATTGAAATTGTGCATAAAGTACGCAAGAAAACTTTCGTCTTTATGTGGCTGTTATATGTACAGTACAACTACTGGGAGGACAGAACATATACGCGTTTGTGTGAGCCTTTATGATCAAACCGCCCAGAACCGTCGCCAGAAACTATGGTTCACAACGGGGACCTTAAGTTGGCGCATGGAGGCTTGATATTGAAAATTTGTTAAAATCTCCACTTATTTATAGTGCTTCGTATTTTAATTTAGGGGCCTTGGGGCATCGTCTGGAGGGGCGAAGCCCACCAAAGCACCGCCGTGTCGACGAGACTGAAACCTGAACTGCCAATTAGTGATGAAGCTCGAAATGATGCCCATATTGCAAGCACAGGTGTAAAGCCGCATTGGCGCACACTCAGGGTTGCCACATCGAAACGGGAAACTAATGATCAGGGACGCCGGAACGGGGGCACTGCCCTTACAAAGGGGGGACACAGGTGGCATACCAGTATCGTAAGTAATTTCATGCTTTATCAATATCAATTTGAAACAAATTTATTGCAGCTATTCGCCTAAAATTCAGAATGGTTTTCTATAATTTCTGTTATTAGTTTTTGAGGTCAACATTGTTGTTAAACATGTAAATGCGAAAAGAATGACTATTATCGCTATGGGTGTGCTTTTACACTGAACTCAAGCAAACAGTTTTGAACTCGTGGTACGTCAAACGCCTCATGCCAGCAAAAATAAACGTCACAAGCCATATTTCTTTACACACGTGGTCACGGTCGCACTAAGATCTTCCAAAATCCTGACGGACGGGAAACTACACTGGCCATCAGGATGACAACAAAAACACTTTTGAAGCAAACATCCTTTGCAGTCTAACCTTCAAAGTATTTCAAAAAGACATTTTTTCGCATAAAACATTTGCGAACCCATCGCCGAAATGGCAGCGCCGAACTGTCCTAGACTGGTCATTTGTGCTTTGAGAGGCGGTATCATAAACAAAAGTGTTATTCGCCAAAACTCAAACGTTTTGGCCCCCACCAAATTTTTGGTCTGGCTAAGATACTGCCTGCAGGGGCAAGTTACCAAACTTGCAAGCGGATTGTTTTACCGTTGGTCTTTATCGTGTAATAATAACATGGCAACAAATGTTCACTTCAAGTTACGATATTAGGCCCTTTTGTTGCATGTCACTCTTGAACGCTGACATCTTGGCAGGTAATGTAACGAGACAGTGACTGTTGATAGCTGCAAGCAGGGACGTCGGAGAGCGGTGGCACTGAATCCCTGACCTTTCAAACGAGGGACAACGGGGGCAAAGGTGACTTTTCATAAGTACTTTTATGATTTTTCAAGATCGAATTGAAACAAGCTGTCATAGTTTGTTTTATTAGTTTTGAAGTCAACATTATTGTTGAACTGTAACAATCATAATCGGCAGGCCCTAACCAGATTGGGACACCAGGGGAGGCGAAGAGTTTACTGAGAGGGGCCCACATTTTCTAAAATACGTCCAACACATTTTTCCAGGGAGGGACGAATTTTTTTTCAGGGGAGACCAAGCCCCTGCGCCCCTCCTAGTTACGGGCTTGATATTTGGTAACGTTCTTTTTGTTTTTCGTAAGTTTGCATTGCCCTCTACTTTTTTCTGCCCCCCCCCTGTCCTACCGGCGTCCCTGCGAATGATGCACTAAAAAGTCAGCGAAATCAAGCAAGTTGAAATAGGACATTTTTGAATTTGGATCAGAAAATTAATCAAACAGCCGTAATTATTTTTCAATCCTTTTTTTGTGATTTTCCCTTGATAGCTTGATCTGGGCAAAGCCGCGTCACTATCAGTTTAATTGGGTGTGCGTCAGAGATGAGCGGACTGACATATTTTTCAGTCCGAGTCCAATCCTGATCTGCAAACATTGAATCCGATCAAGTCCTGATCCGCCAAATTTTTGAAAATCATCAGTCCGATCCAGTCCTGATCTGCCAATGTAAAATCATGTAGGCTATTTTGCCTCATGAGGCAAAATAACCACTGGAGCTAGCTATTTTGCCTTAAGCCAAAAGGGAAGGCAAAATAGTTCCAGCAGTGCTTTAGCCTCATTAGGCAAAATAGGCACAGCCTTTGGCACTTCCAAAATAAGAATAAGTGTCTATTTGGCATCAAAGGCAAAAGCACTGCTGGAGTTATTTTGCCATTAGAAGAATCCAATTCGTTAAATTGGTCAAGTGACATGTACAATACACTTAGATTAGCGTGAGTTCCTTGTAATATGACCTAAAATCCTAAACATAAAAGCAAACCTACACCCAAAACATAAACCCAAACTCGAAACCTAAACCCAAAACTAAACCCAAAACCGAAACCCAAAACTAAACCCAAAACTAAAACCCAAACCTAAACCCAAGGTAAACCTACACTCAAAACCTAAACCTAAAAGCTGAACCTAAAATCTAAACTCAAAACCTAATCCCTAAACCTTAAATGTAAACTCTGAACCTAAACTTAAACACACACCCTAAACGTAAACCCTAAACCTAAACCTTTTGAAAAAGTACCTGGAAAGCACTCATATCAAAGGTGTAATCTCTACTAGCTAAGCCAAACGAAATGGTGAGAGAAGAACCAACGAACACTCGCACAACCGGCATAGACATTAACCACTCAACTATGTTTTTGTTGCCACTAGAACTCAACGTGATGTGTGGACAACGGTGGATACAATTCGAATTCCAAAATATTCCCAGCAGAGCTTTTGCTATTGATGGCAAAATATACACCGCCATCTTTCTATGGCAAAATATACAATACCAGCCTGTTTGAAGTTTTGTATACACACGACCATTTAGCAAATCTGTGAAATCGGATCACAACTAAAATTTTGGATATGNTCAGAATAATCGCATTAAAACAACATAANTTTTCTCAGTCCGATCCAGTCCTGATCCGCCAATTTTCAAAAAAATTGCAGTCCGATCCAGTCCTGATCCTGCCAAAATTGGCGTCAGTCCTGATCCAGTCCTGATCCGTGCTCATCTCTGAGTGTGCGTAGCACACCTAGACTCTAGGTCCCTGGCATTGAGGAATGTGAGAATCACTAGCGTTTGAGTACGTGAAAACTAGTGGTGACAAACACAAGTTTTGAAAAATTAAATTCATGCAGAATGTGTTAGTAGCCTTACAATAGGAAAAATCATCTTACTACAGCATTTTAATTTTTGTACGTTCACTCTTTGCATGCCCACCTTGCTTTGGATGCCCGGGACCATCACCTCGTTTACCCCCCTCTGCACGCTACTGGGTACGGTGGTCTACTTTCAGAAAGCTTGAATCACGTCGCCTATGGGCAAGTCAGGCTATGCTAACAGGAAATTGAAAAATAAACAAATTATGATATTATGACAACCTTTCTTCGTATCATGACGACACAATCTTTCTTCAATAATTTACTTTTTACTACACAACTATTTAAGATGGAACAAATCTATACATTGCTCTGTTCGTTTACATTGTTTATTCTTGGCTGTTGAATGTTCAATATAATCAATAGTTCTTAAACGTAAAAGTTTTTAAATATTCAAGAATTTTCAAGGACGCCGGAAAATATTCAAGGACAACCAGATGTTTTTCAAGAATCAAGGACATAACGCGTTTTGATAGCAAATTCAAGGACAGTCCTTGGCACTCAAGGACAGTCCTTGGCACTCATGGACGTCCTACAACCTTAGTGATGGCCTTTGGATCGTCTGCAAGCCAGCATAACTTTGTGTATCTTTCAACTTGAATCGAAATGAACAATGATGCCAATGCAGTTGCGCATCTGTCTATTAGAAGAATGTAAACGGTCAAGGAAAGTTCGCTGGTTTTGTTCAGATTTTTTTACTAATAGCCTATGTGGCGGATCTCTGTTGGCATGTCAATTATATGAAGGTTGGGGAAAAATGCTTTCGATTTGGAATGATAACCATCTCAGCAACTGCATGTTACATAGTGTTTCATATTTGAATGATTTTATTTGACAGCAGACACGAAGACAATAGTACAAACACACACGCTGCACAACGCAGGTTGATAAAAACACACAAAATATAATGTTTTATAACGGCATTGGAGGCTGAATCGTAGGGTTACAGACACTTTCTTAACAGACGTTTTGCAACGGCGTTGGAGCCAGAACCACAGGATGACAAACACATTCTTCATACTTGGTTCGCTAACCCGTAACACTTGGTACAACACCATTGCAGAGTAGGACGCTAGTTCCTAAAGTGGTCGAGGCCAGGTAAAGTACAACCAGTGGTGGGTTTAAGGGGAGGCGAGCGAGGCACTTGCCTCGGTTCCCCTCCTTTTTGGAACTCCCCTTGATGTGTTACGCACGTAAAGTTTCTGTATTTTTGATGAAAAAACTTATTATTCACTCATAATGTACTACAAAGCAGATCATAAGCAAGTACTCTGCTTTCAAAGGGCCCCCTACAGAAACTGTTAAATGCAGGTACTTTGCTTTCAAAGGGGCCCCCAATAGCCACTGAAATGTGTAAGTACTCTGCTTTTGAACTTAATTGAAGGGGCCTTAAAGAAAGTGAAATGTGCAACTACTATGCTTGCAAAGGGGCCCCCAACAGCACCTGTAATGTGTGTGCATCTTGCTTTCAAAGGGGCCCCCAACAGCAGTTGTAATGTGAAAGTATCTTACTTTCAAAGAGGCCACCAGGTCACCAAAGCAACTGNAATGTGGAAGTACCTTGCTATCACAGGGGCCACCAACAGCAATTGAAATGTGGAAATGGCTTGCTTTCAAAGGGGTCCCCAGTAGNAACCTTAATGTGCAAGTACCTTGCTTTCAAAGTGCCACCAACAGCAACTGTGATGTGCAAGTAATATAATTTCAAAGGGAACCCAAACAGCAATTGTAATGTGCAAGTACTATGCTGTCAAAGGGTCCCCAACAGCAACTGTAATGTGTCAGTACCATCCTTTCAAAGCGACCCCACCACCACCTCCATGAACAAATAAGGAAAAGCTTCACAACCAACTTCTATACCTAAAAAAATTGTGGTTAAAATTTCTTCCAAAAAGTATTCAAAAGACACTAAGAAATAAGAGTAAATAGACCTACTTGTACCAAATAATAACTTTTTATACCAAATGATAATTTTTTATACCAAAAGACGATTTTAAAAAAGTTATTATCACGGTTGGCTGAGTATGATGACGTCATCAGAGGGCCCTTTTTAGTATTGCCTCGGGTCCCCCCAACCCTAAACCCACCACTGAGTACAACAGCGCCGGATTGAGATGGTGGGGGGCCCGGGGCCCAGGCGTGGTGGGAGGCCCCATGTGTGGATCGGATAGAGAATCTTTAGGTAGAGGACGGCCGATGAAGTCACCAGTATTACCATGGATCATTCATATTTATGACGTAATCTTGTGACGTCACATTTGTTAACTCAACTTCAACAAACTTTATGATGCAACGTGACAATTGACAATGATTAGCGATTTGTGAAACTGTTGCAAAACCGGCCACCAGAAGCATCGTATTTCCTTTTTTTGAAATTTTGCT
>JGI24158J21664_10002485_pt1 | contig 22403 bp, 14 predicted proteins | sample Ectturendosymbi3_FD_21664 | JGI IMG/M metagenome (IMG submission 21664)
ACAGTCTCTCGTGGGGCGTTTCATTAGTAGACAGGCAGACGAGCGATCGGATGGCGTGAAGAGCCTCGGCCAACACATCCTCCCATCAATGCTCAGGAAGACCACGTCCGCGCAATAACAACTNAATGGTTCGCCAAATGGTTTAGTTGAACCGTTCGCACTGGCTGTTCCCAGTCAGATGGTAAGCGGTGGACGTAAGGACACTCACCCCTCACCGGGCCTTTGAAATCGAGACTTAGACGGTCCCACGGTCGTAAAGCCTTTATCAGACTTTGAACAGGTGGCTTCAAAAAACGCGGCTTAATTTCAGCGCAAGTTCGGCACGATCGACATACAGTTTTCGTCTCTTCGCTGGAGTAAGGCAAATTGCGTTGCCGAACAAAGTGGTAAAGTCGTGCATAACTACGGTGGCCGAGTGATTCGTGCAATTGGCGGAGAGGCATACAGGGCGCAAGGGCACACGAACGAGATAAGGCAACGTTATAAACACAGGGCTTATGGCGGATGTCATACTGAAGTTGGCTGAGTTCCAAACGCCACGATAGAATTTTAGCATTTTTAATTTTACCGCGGTTGTTTGCGAGAACATGAACGAGACGGATTCCTGATCGGTAACAAATGTGAAATGGCGTCCTTTAAGAAAGTGCAGCCATTTGCTTACCGCCTCGATTATTTGTGGTTGCTTCTTTCTCGACAACGGAATACCGCTTTTCACTAGCAGAAAGAGTTCGCGACGTAAACGCAACTGGACGACCATCTTGTGACAACACAGCAGGCAGCGCAAAGTCGGATGCATCCGTCTTGACTTCGAAGGGTACGCCGTCCTGAATAGAGCCCAGACTAGCATTGCATAGATGATTTTAACGTTTTGAATGCAATCACAGCTTCGTTGCTGAGAGGAAAGGCCTTGCAATGCAAGAGGAGACCTGCTTTCTTCGAGAAGTTCGGTATCCTTTTAGCGTAATATGCAAACAGACCAGACACTCGTTTCAGCTCTTTTGCACAAATCGGATCAGGCAGGTCTAGTAGAGCTTGCAGACGTTTAGGGTCTAGCTTGATTTGTTTGTAGGCTACTAGGTAAGCAAGCATCTCGAGTTCATTTACGCGAAATTTACTTTTCTTCGTTAATGGGTAAATTACACGCAGCAGCAGCGTCAAGCAAGCATCTCAGATTTCTGTCATGCTCTTCAAGAGTCTCGCCAGTAACGGTCAAGTCATCACGGTAGGCGCAGTGGTGTGTTTAAGGGGAGGCGAGCGAGGCACTTGCCTCAGGCCCTCCTTGAGGTGACTTGCCTCAGGCCCCCCTTGAGGTGTTACGCGCGTAAATTTTCCTTATGTTTTATGAAAGACTTATTATTCACTCACATAAGTAAGTACTCTACTTTCAAAGAGGCCCCCTGCAGAAACTGTACTGTTCAGGTACTTGCGGGGCCCCCCAACAGCCACTGTAATATGTAAACACCTTGCTTTCAAAGGGGCCCCCAACAGCAATTATAATGTAAAATTCCATAGTTCAAGAGGCCCCAACAGTAATTGTAATGTGTAAGTACCTTACTTTCAATGGGGCTCCCAACAGCAATTTCAATGTTGAAGTACCTTGCTTTCAAAGGGGCCCCGAGTAGCAACTTCAATGTGCAAGTACCTTGCTTTCAGAGTGGCCACCAACAGCAATTGTAATGTGCAAGTACTGTGCTGTCAAAGGGGCCCCCAACAGCAACTGTAATGTGTAAGTAGGCTGCTGTCCTTTCAAAGCGACCACACCACCATCTCCAATGAGCAGATAAAGAATCTTCAAACCAACTTCTATACCTAAAAAATTGTGGGTTAAAATTTCTTCCAAAAAGTTCTGAAAAGACCCTATCAAATAAGAGCAAATAGGCCTACTTACACCAAATGATAAGCTTTTGTACCTATTAATGATTTTTAGAAATTGAAGTATTTGCTATATTGGTAATTTTATGAAAATATCACAGATGAACAAAAAGTAGTCTTTTTTATGTCTCTGAGTTGAATAGATTAGACAAATTTCTCATTTCTTGTGACGTTGTACCTTAGTGAACATTTCCATCAGAAAATAAGACAACATGCAACTGTTATAGCAGGGACCACACTACATCTTTTATTTATAGGACATTTTCTTCTTAGTTTACAAAGTAATTTTGTATTATTACTGTAGCGCTGAAATGACTGTTAATAAGCAAACCTACGTTCATGCTGCTTACCACGTAGCAGAAATGGCAATTTTGAGTATTATGAACACTCATTTTTTCTACAGGTATTTGAGGTGGTTTGATTTAGCCAATACTTGAAGTTACAGATTGTTTGAAGCTTGACTAGTAAATCATTGGTTTAAGGTAGACTTGGTAGGTGATGTTTAAGCTCTTAGCCAGTATATCTTGAACCGTTTTTCTCTTAGCACAGATTTCATCAATCGCGTAGGCTACTCGCTGCAATAGAAATGTTTTCGATAAAGTACATGATGAAATATTTCCTACTATTGCACATTTTTCAAACAACTAGTGTCAATGCAAGATGAGGGCAGCCTTGACTCATCCAGCTTCAAAGCTTTCCAAAACAATTCTCTAATTGGATGCTTTTGTATGCTCTGTTTTTGCAGTCAAAAGGATGAAATTTGAAACAAATTTAGTGTTTTAAATATTCTTGGTTGTTTTTTATAGTTTCATGGATTCCCACAAAGACATAAATGTGAACAAATTTAGGATACCAACTACCAAGTATTTTTTCAAAAGGGGTAAGTGTGAAACTTTCAAAGGGGCAAACTGTGTAGTTTATTGATGGTGAATGCAGAGAAAAGGGGCGCGACAATAAAGTGGTGGCGATGACAACTTGTTATTGCCTAACTTTTAGCTATGTCTTCCCAACTTTCAGTGTTTTCAAAGTTCTGGATCATGAACACCCTTATGCATTTTCTCCTTCTGCTATTTCAATTTGCGGTAGTCTGAGGAACATATCCTTGGGTGACCGTATCTTAGGCAAATCAAACGTGATTATCACGGTTGGCTGATCATGGTGACGTCATCAGAGGGCCCCTTTTTAGTCTTGCCTCGGGTCCCCCCAACCCTAAACCCACCACTGGGTAGGCGTAGACTTTCTTGAGACGGTGTTTCTTAATACATTCGTTTATAGAGCATTGGAAGTCAGAGATGCCGTTGGTAACACCAAACGGCAAGCGTTTGTACTAAAAAAGCTGACCATCAGCTTCAAAGGCTGTGTAGTGCCGTTGTTCAGCTAACAGCGGCACTTGGTGATACGCCAATCAAAGGTCAATTGAACTAAAGTACTTGTCATGCGCTTTTCGGTTAACTAAGTCCTCCATGTTAGGAAGCGGGTAGGCATCCAGCAAGTTAAAGCGGTTAATGGTAACAGAATAGTCTATGACTAACCTTTTCTTCTCACCTTGTTTCACAACAAGAACTTGCGCTCTCCAATGGGACCCGGCAGGTTCAATGATATCCGCATCCAGCAGTCGCTGCACTTCAGATTTGATAAATGTCTTATCTTCAGAGTTATAACGTTGCGAGGGAGCAGCAATGGGTTTGCAATCTGGAAGAAGGAACTCAAATAGACGCGAAGGCTCCAAATCGGCAGCAGCGACAGCCGTGTGAGCAGCATTAGAGAGTTTGGACGAGGCAGCTATCGTTAAGGCTTTTTTTTGTCCATTCATCACAAATGTAACGGAAGAATGCAGTTTAAGAAATGTTTGACCTACTATGACATCAGCAGAGAGATTCTTCAAGACTCTGGAATTAGATGACGGGTAGGTTCCATTCACAGGTAGGTTCAGTCGAGCGCAGACATCGAGGTCGATGAAGTTTTCAGACGCGCCAGAGTCAACGAGAACCTGTCCAGAGGAGTCGTTCAACGACCCTGTTACGACGGCAGATGCTAAAGTTAAGGGAGCTGAAGCAAGAAAAGGTCGGCTGACAGACTGAGCAGGAGCAGGGAAAGCAACCGAAGGCACATCAGTTGATAAACCTTTCGACCGGCAGACACGAGCAAAATGACCCCGTTTTCCACAAACACGACAGGAAGCATTGCGAGCAGGGCACGAAGATCGGTTTCGTTGAGTGTCTAGACCGCAGAAAAAGTACGGTACGACCTTAGCAACAGACCGTTTGACATAGAGCGCTTTCAGAATTTGAACGATTCTGTCGTAGGTCTCTGCTTCGACGTGAGGGTAAACAGCAGGAGAGAGACAATTAATAATCATACGCCTTTTGTTCAGGGCAGGATCTTCGTCTCTTCGGAGTTCTTGCAACGTAGAGATGAAATCTTCGACTATTCACAACCAGAAGTTAAACACGCCAGTAGCATCAGGCTGCTCAGGCTCAATGCGTACCTTGCGAGGACGAAGTAAATGCTTATCGATATTTCGTTGATTAAATTGTGACACGCGAAACCTACGAGACGATTATCACAAGCTAGGCTTTAATCAACAAAAATCGAAGCTATCATCTGAACAGTCAAGTACGGTGACACCGACAGCAACACTTCACCGTAATGACCGAGAACGGTGCGTTCAAGCTTCGCAGTGATATACACACGCCAACTGCCCCGAGCTGTCGTGGCAGCAATCAGCGTTACACGATTGAGAAATCACGAGAGGCAACAACAAACAAATCTCCACAGATGCTCTAATTATAATAAAATGTTGGACCCAGATCCAGATTTAAAATTTTGGAACTGTGGCGGACTCGAAAAATGTGACTCCGGTCACCTCTGCTGTATGTGACGTCACACACGATGCATGAAGTTTAGCTGCAGGTTGAAATGTATAAAGGGATCAATGGAACACTATCTATCGAAAGAAATCCTTTCCCAGCAAAGAATCAACGCTAAAGATTGAACGCACCGTTCTCGGTCATTACAGAGTATATATTGCGCCTACGAAGCAGTCATCATCAGTTCTTATTCAAATAGAATCATGGGATGTTTCCGATCAACGGGGTATTTGCGTTAAGTTCTGCTTTGTGTTCCTGAATTAACAAAGATTCAAGAATCTGCAGCCGCCGCCAACTGTTGTCATTAGCAGATGAAACATATCTGTTGTGACCTGAAGCGACGATGAAACATATCTGTTGTGACCTGAAGCAGCAACTTTGATTTATACCGTCTCTCTCTGTTTTGAGCAACACGGCTACATCTACCTGACTTCTCGGCGGGCTTCATGAAAAACTTTGATGGTCCGCGGGGCATAATTAGCGTTTTCCTGTGTTAGAAACAACAGGAACGAACAGGCTCTGTTTCATTTTTCAATCCAGTTCACGCATGAAACTCACATAGGTTTGCCTTTTTTAAGCTGTTGTCAAACAGTTCTGAATTTGTCAAATAGTTCTGCTTTCTGAAAAAGCTACGCAAACATTACTGAACGAAATAACGGCAGTGTCCTCGTTTACCAACCAAACGCAGCTGCAAGGGAGGTAGATCTCACGATTTTGATTTGCGTTTGAAAGGTCTTTAATTAATTTACGTAAAACCATGGTCGAACACAAATTTACAATTAATTATTTTGCTGATTGGGAGCTGAAAGTTCAGCCGGTTCTTGTTCTCCATTGGATATCTCAGCACCATTTCCATTTTGCTGAAAGGAAGTTGATCCTTCATTTTCAAAGGATGTTGGTTTGATTGCTGCCGTATTATCCTCACTAGATTTTTCATCGACTTTTGCCACAGAGTTTGACACGCTGGCGGTGATAATATCTTCCGTTTCGGGAGTGACTGCATCGGAATTTTGAGTCAAATCGCCAGAGATCGTGCTTGGCTGCGGGGAATCAGGATCGTTATTTTTTGCGACAATCGAATCTTTGGTAGAAGACAATGGCGAAAGAGGCATCGATGCTCTGCCTTGACGCAGGATCGGATTCTTTCCTTTAGTGGACGTTGTAGTGTCGCTGTGCTGCTCCAAGTGGGAGGACGGCATGCGTAGGGCGTCTAATGGTGATTGGGGAAGTGACGCTCTTTCAGGTAGGTCGCGATGCGAAGGGGGAGATATGTGGGTTGATTCATTGCTCGCGGTGGCGATTGGTGGCGAATCTTTGGTTGGCGCGAGTTGGTCGGCAGAATGAACAGGCGTTGTGGGGGAGTTCAAAGATTTCCACTGACGCTCCCCTGGGGATGACGACGCAAGGCTGGGTTTATCAGACGGAGGTGGTGGTGACGGGGCGGGTTGGGAAGCTCTCTGATATGTACTCGGCGGCGTAACAGTTGATGTGTGTTGACCTATTGTTTTCAGTACAGTTCTTCTCGATTCTACGCAGCGTGATTTGATACTGGTCACAGTCGCCTTGCGAGATAATCGCCAAGATGAGGCACGCTTTGATCTTATGGTTCTCATAGATTCCTTCCTTTGTTGTTCTTGTTTTTCTCTCAGAGCAGCTGAAAACAAAAGTTTTTGTTACAACGTTCGCCGCGAAAAGGCGAGTTTCTGCCCTTTTGTGCTGTTTGACTGGTTAGCAGGATGTAGTTATTTTGCAGAAAAGCGAAACCTGCATTGGTTGAAATATATATATTTTTCAATTTTGTATTGAGAAAAACAGTTTCCATCTAAACAGTGTTCTCTGGTTATGTTTGGCAAAAGTAAAGAAACAACATAAAACACAACTGCCGCAAAATTACTGGATTTAATAATTAGTGCCAATAATTGCGATAAGCAGCGCAGGGAATCTTTGACATTTTTTATGACTATAAAAAAAAGGCTTTGCAGCCATCTTTGCCTGGATTATCTAAAAAAACAATACCCACTTAGATGCTTATTCAACACAACGTGATATATGCTGCCTCTTTGCTTTGCTATGCAAAATGAAGATGGTATCACAAATCAAAGCTATGGGGATCAGAAAGTCGCATTTAAAGAGAAATTTCCATCCTCTAAAATGCCTGTTTTTTTTAAGAAACAAGTTGGCTTACACATTGCATTTTCGTAAGAAGTGAGCACATTAGGCATGCCGTGTCAATAGTTCACATCAAAGTAAATGTTAAAAAAATATTAGTTTTGTACTTTCAATCTCTAAAAGCGTAAGTCTGATAAACCTGAAAGTTGATTTTTAGGTGCAGTAACTAAATATGATACTGTTCAGATTTTAATATATGACAATATGGGAGAGGAGAATGCTAGAACGAAGCACAATAAAAACCGTCCATAATTTCAAGTATCTGCACCATCATGAGAGAAAAATAGTTCCCTTATATAACTTTAAAAATAAACAGTGACAAACAAAAACTCTAGGTTTTGTGCAGGCTCTCGAGGAATCGGCTGACTGGGCTCTGTTTTCATTTTCTTGCCATGATTCAAACTTGCACATATCTGTATTCAAGTAATTTCACTCTACAGGTGAAACAAGCAAGGAACCAATCACAAAATTTTCATAGGAAATCGATTTCACGTAACACTACGCATCGTCAGTCCTTACATCTTAGTGAAATNGAATAAGAATAGAATAAGATCTATTTGAACACGATGAGATTATATGCCTGATGAAATTGATTCAGAAATCTTAACAATGTGTGTATGTCAAAACGGTTTGCTTAAAAGTATTATTTAAATTAGTTAATCAGACAATAAGCAATCAAATGCTTACATGCATTTATCCATAAGTAATACTTCTACTGCATTGCCGTGGTTGGTGTGCTAAATGTTTCAAAAATCTCTTTGCAAGCCGTTTTTTTCTGCAACGCTCAAACTCATTTCATGTCAAAAATCCTCGTATGTGCGACGAACACAGAAAAATAAAACAGCAACATTTGATGGATAGCGAGATAATTAAATTGGCCCTATCAACTTTTACTGCAGTGTAGACCAGCCTGTATCGAAATCAATGCACGACAGTTACTTTACTGTATCAGGAAAAATGCATGCAAGATAATTGATAAAGCGTTTGTGACTGTGTGACACAGCTGTTACACATACACTAAGAGTGCCTAGCGTTGAACAGAGCACTAACAAGCCGATAAATTAGATCTTCTGGCAATTTTTCATTATTAGCCGACGTTTCGCCACCTATTCAAGTGGGCTTCCTCAGGGCAATTTATCTGTAATTTACCTGCTTGATTTGAAACCTGGTGGCAAACGCTACGAAATAACAACATGAGTAGCAAAAAGAACAGGAGAGCACTAACAGTTTGTTGCGAAGACAAGAGAAGAACCGGTTCTGTAATTATTTTCTTTCTTGACGAAAAGTTGAGGAAAAGAAAACCTTAAAACTTAAAGTTGCGTTCAAATCAAACGTAACCAAAATTGAATGGGTTAAATCAACCGTTGTGTACTGCAACCACAGATACACGTTTGCGTAACAATCCTAATTCTATTCAATTAAGAGTCTTCACTATGCGTTAAAGTAGAGTAATATCGCTATATGTTTTCATTAAAGTTTGCTGAAGTGGTTTGTAGAATTGCATCAGAAATGCAACTGAAGTAAGGAAAAGTATTACGAGCTATGTCATGCAGTATCACCCACCCTTCTGACATTCTGCTTTTTTCATATGAGACATAATAAAACGTTTATGCTCAAACTTTTTCCATGTTTCGACTTGGTTGTAGCTTTTAACTAAATCTTGCCGATCGCAAGTGCACTTTGTTTGCAAGGGAGTAACTCTTTTGCATATATTCAAAAACTGTCAGATGCTTACTGTATATTTCTGAACGGTAATTGCTTCGATTTCCCTGTGCACGGTTCAACGTGATCAAAATCGCCCAAAGAATTATGCCAATAAACGCAAATATCCCAGCAATCATCCAAGGCCTGCAAAGCACGCAGAGTGTAATCAAACTCGGTAATATCTAAGGTTTGTTAAAGAGGGCATTGGAAACCGTCAAGATCATAAAGATTTGTTGTACACAAAAACAGCTTGACTTAAAACACTAACGATGTGTGTCAAAATAAAACAAAATTTTACATCGGTATCTAATGAAAGAAATCCTTCCACAGCAATGAATCAAAGACTATGAAATTTTCCGAGCAAGTATTTCGCCAGAGGTAGTTTCCGATCGGACGTAAACAGACTTGAACAAATTCTGAAAAACTGTTACTGACAACATGAAACTATGCTTTACAGCTGAATCTATGCTTTGTAATTTAGTAAAAAGGTAAAACGATCCTCGTGAATAAGTAGATACAAACGTGCTTCAGCATTTCGTGCATTCTTAATGCGTGATTTCAGACAGTTTTTATTCCGGATTCGATGCAATGAACTTCTTGTGAACAGTCTAGCATGTGGGTGGCCAACCTCTGGCACATGCGCCAAATTTCGCACATTGGATGATTTGAAATGGCGCATTGCATCCCTGTGATCGTAACAAAGTAAGATAGAAAACCTCTCCGGTTTTCTGTTTCGTACAAATCCCTTGTGAGTTGCCTGTTATCATCTTGAAACAAGCTATATATTCATAAATTTCTGGAAGAGAAAAACGAGCTATCTGAGGAACGAGCTCTTTCATATGATAGCAAATGGCTATTTGATTTGGCATTTTTAGTTTGTAGCATTTTTAGTATACTGTCTCAATCATCTGAACATGAAACTGGAGGGAAAGAACAATTTTTTTAAACTTAGTAGTGAATGAACAAAAGATAATAAAAGCGCCAAGTAACATACAAATGGAGCTCACTGACTTGAAAACAAATTCAATAGGAAAACAAAATTAGTTGAACTTTCCTTAGTACCTCGTGCTTCTGACGTGATTAAATTTCTGGTTATTCTTTCCCTGGGAAAAATTTCCCGGAACTAAGGAAATTCGCTCAGAGTTGTTTATGTGGTTTTGGAACGCCGTACACATGCGAAGAAGCATTTTAGTCCATGAAATTGATTAAACGTAAAACGAGGTCGCGCCTGACTGATTCAAATTTGAAGAATTCTCTGCTGCTCTCATCAGCATATTTAACTCCAAACATTGAGAAACTAGTGAAATCAAAAGAAACTCAGTTGTATCATGAAAAAATAAAGTGAATGTGAAGTTCATTTGCTACTTCACCAGATATTCCGTTTGCATTTAATACTATTGTTCAGCAAATCACTAATAATGTGAAATAATATTGTAGCAAGAAATAGTCGATGGTATGGCGCATCCGTACTCGCGTTTGAAAACTTTAGCGTAGGTGCGCAAAAGGTTGGCTGCTCCTGGACTCTGACAGTTGACATGATAACCTGCTAGTACACATCACGGCAATTGGTCACCGTTTCCGGTCGCTCCGGCGAACGCTTTACGTTGTGGAACCGTTTTACACTTCGTTGCTCTGACTTCATATTCAAGCATATTGAAAAGTTTGTTCTGTATCTAAATACAATCAATTGAGCAATCGACATTAGAATGCTACTGGAGAGTTATTAACGGACTAATAATTGATTGATTTATTGTTTCATATGACACAGCTAATAAACAGAAACAATACAAAGAAAATCGCACAATAAGGAAAACAATTGTCAGTGAAATTGAGAAAAAATGAAAATGCGATGGCATAAAAATCGCTCAATGCAAACAAAGAGTGGCACTGTGTTATGTAGGATTGGTGAAGAACCCCCATGCGGTCATCCAGTCAACCAACCTCCTTTAACACTTTTTGAGAATTGTTGAAAAAGAACAGTTGGAGATCAAAAAATCACAGTTTGAATAAGCAAACAAACATAGAACATGGTGAAGTAAATTTACAAAGTAAAGAGTATGCCTATGTACACAAAGGAGTGGATCTACGTCCTGAGAGACTGTTTGCCTTGCTTTGTCCTGGCAACCTCAAGACGGTCAGGTCGCTCAGTTAGGAGATTGACCAGCCCTCTTGCAAAAACTAGGTTGACCCATTAACCAGTGCGTATCTCGGTGGATTTTTGAGCTAAAACGACATCCTCACAACCTTCAAGACCCTAAAATAGCAATCAAGCACTCTATTTTTAGAATAACAACTTTCAGTTTTACTTCAAACTATAGATACTGGAAACTAATTTTTCACAACCTCCCGGGCACTAAGCGATGAGCTGTGGTAAGTCATTTTACAACATAGCAATTTGTCAAACACAATAATCCGGCGACTTTTCATTCTGCATCTGCGTATGAGGTCCCAGCATTGTTCTGTCTCTGAAACCTACTGGCGCCAGATTTTGTTGTCGACGAGTTGTCACCTCGACGAATCGACGTTGAATGTGGAAACTACAAATTTACAACAAACATAACAATTGAGTGTTTTGGGGTGTGGTGATGTTCTCAGTATTAATTTATTTCGCATCTGTCAATGTGCGCTTACTTCATCTGATATGCATACAGTATACAGTAGCTTTATTTGTTGTCTCTGAACGGCAGAGCACAATGAAATGTTAATGGCACTTACAAAAGAGAAACTAGGTTACTAGAACAAGCTACAATTCTAAGGATACTTGAAGAAAACGATGTCAGTATTGCTTCAAATTTTTGCCCCAAAATGCACAATTACGACAGCAAACAAAGCTGTTGCATTATTTACAATTGCAAAATAAAGCTTAAAATATCTTACCAAGGAAAACCTCGATGAGGTAAAACAGCAGATAATCTTTCACGTGGAAGCACTCTTCTCCCCTGGTCATATTACAGAAGCGGTCACCGGACTCAGACTTGCAGCAAAACTCATCCGGTGTGCAAGACAGGTTTCTCCCGCATTCGTACTCGTCAAAAGGATGTTGACTCCATTCATTTTTCTGCTTCGTCATTTTATCTTTTTTGTGGTAGTGTTGATTTTTTTCGAGAGTTTTATGAATTACGTTCGTTTCATTCTTTCTCAGGTTTCCTAGAAAAGTTTCTAAAATGATGCAACTAAACTGTTCAGTTTTTGTGAAAGTAGGAATGCAAAACGTTTTTGCAACATAAATCTGAAAGGTAACAAAGGCATCATTTTCTTCAACACTTCATCTTTACAGAGTTGCGACAGTATAAGCTTTTGTGCTTTCGCATTGCCAAGTGTCCTCTGCTGTGCCACACACAGAGGTGAAAGAGCATTTGGTCTGTAACCTTCAGCATGCAGAACTTTCTTTCCTACAGGAGAGTTTGGAGCGATTGTGTTGAAATGTCAAACTTTAAATGGTTTAAAACCAATTGCACAGCTTATTGTTTCCTAATCCTGCGACCTGCATCACGCTTTAAGAAATGACATCAAATATAAATTAAGACTAACATCAATGCTCTTATGCAGATACGTTACCAGTAATGACTTGACTAAAAATCTTATCTTTTAGTTAGAGCACGAACTCCTTGTGTCTACTCGGAACTTTTTGCTTTGTATCTATTGCTTCATGCACCTGTGGTGGTCCGCTTTTTGCCAACCACTAGGATTTACTTCCAGGACTCTAACAGATTACTTTTGAAACCCTGGTTTCAGAAATTCCAGCTTCAAAGGAGGTTTGGCTTATTTTCTACCCGTTTATTCATTAATAACCATAAAATATGACGTATGCACACGGGCTCCAGCAAGTCGTTGTCCCTGGGGGGGAGCAAATAGGATTGACCTAAACAAAATTGAAACTGGCACTTACTGATTTTTTCAGTAATTGAGCGTACCGTATTTACTCGATTGTGAGCCGCGGCTTATAAATGTTTTTTTCATCATTTCTTGCGGCTTACATTCAAGAATGACTTACAATCGAGGGCGACATACTTTGCTTTTTTGCCTTATCGAAAGGTCTAGAATTAGATGACGCTAAGCCCTTTCGCTGGCTACGTTTTGTGACCAAACTCTCCTTTCACATTCTATTCTCTTCAGCATCACGTGCACACTCCATTGCAGGAAGAATTATGATGAATAGAAGGCAGTTTTAGTGGTGCAAACATCGTTCCTAGATTTTCCAAAGGCGCGAAACGTGCTAGTATGCTAATGTATGTCGGAAACTTATGTAACCTGTGCTTATGTGCGGCTTATAATCAAGGCTGGTTTACATTAAGTTTTTAACAATATTTCGTGCGGCTTACAATCGGGGGCGACGTGCAATCAAGGGCGGCTAACAATCGAATAAACACGGTATGCGCCATATTCGAATAAACTATAAGAGCTGAAGTAAGCGCTAAAGATTTAGAGTCTAATACCAATGGTTCTTAACCGGGGGAACGCTTCTCCAGATAGGGCGTCAGAAAAGTTCCAGGGGGAGCGAGCCCTTATGCGCGCTCTACAACATGGAAAGTTTTTGACCGAGAAAGCGTTCCGTCCAATCTAGATACTGTATTTAAAAGCATGGGGGATTGATCCAAAAGGACAATTACTCAAGCGAGGCGAGATAGAGAAAGAGTTACGAACCACTGCTGTAAGCGGAAATCTTAATAAACAGTTCGTAAGAATTTTGGAATATAATTTGAAATCAATCCTGATTTTCTTGGGTGAAATGACCATTCTGGTTTTGTGTTTGAATTATTAACTTATGAAACCACCGCATATATTATGTGCATGTACTGTTAAGTAGTTAAGTATCCTATTTTGCTTTCATTTATTTAGAAATTTACCTGTGTTATTTCCATTTGTGCATATTCAGCACACACACAATTTTTGTGCTTCTCATGCCCAGCGGGATACGCAATACATTGCAATTCAAACCCTGTAATATCAAATGTGGTCAAAGCAGGGCTGTGGAGCTACAGTCAAAGCAATTTTGGGTGTCCGGAGCCAAAATCCTTTAGATGATGGAGCCGATGTCGAAGCCTGAAATTTGGGTTACGTATCCACTACGATAGTTTTTGGGGCAAGCTAGTTGTAGAAATAACACACTGGCTTTCAGTTTTTTATCGAACAAATCAACCAGGAGCCGGATCAAAAAATATTAGATGTTGGATCCGGAGCAGGAGCCAAAAACTTTAGATCCCTGGTGTTGGAGCCAGGGTCAGAACCTGAAATATGAGTTCTGGCTCCACAATCCTGGTTCATTATGCGGCCCGTGGTCACATTTCGCATAGCCGCAGCTTTGATTTCAGCAGAAGCGATCGCGCGTATGCGCGCAATGCAAGTAAATTGCTGGCAAAGTAGGCTGCACGTTGGGCAGTATTGCAAGGACACTAAGCTTACGTAAATGGTTTTACTTTGTGATGAACTTTAGCTATGCATACGTGGAACTTCAGAGCTCGGTTGAAAGTAAGATTTCCAAAGTTTTTATCGCAATTCGGTGGCGAATGCTATGTATGAAAAACCTTGAACAAACGCACGAAGTCACCATATCTTTAACTATCTCCTCTCGTTGCCATCACCTAACATGATTGACCAAAAGGATGACATGCAGACTTTGACAAACAGTAGCAGGAACACATCTCAAACGATTTTTACAAACGCAGAGTAGATTTTAAGTTGCGATAACAAGCTTGCTATGGCTCTTATGCATCGGTCGGAATTTTTAGGTGATTCCAACGCCTGCTAAGTGGTAGGCTAAGGTAAAGAAACAAATTTGACCTCATGATACCTCACCAACACTGCAAACGTAGCAACCAGACTAAGTATAAGCGTTTTGTTGCTCTTTGCCATCTCGCATCAGTTCATCCCTGTAGGGGAGGTAAAGGCAATCAGTGCAATGACTGGTGTTGTGCTGCAGAACAAGTGATTGCTGTGATAGCTTTTACCGAACAGTGCTGCTGGACTCGAAACATTGGCCACGACAAAATCAAGATCAGATATCTTTTTCTTGCACAAGAATACAGGCTGATGACTATTACACTCATTCAACAGAGAGACACCTGTTTCAGGTAGTTTTGAATTAACCAAAAAACGCATATTAAAAATGAATATATCCGACAAAAGCTGAAATGCGTCATTGAGCAAATTATTTTTGTAAGACCACTGCTATTACATAGTAGGCGAGCCTTACTTCACGTGTTTTCGCAAGCAAGCATAAAGGCACTTTCACTGGTGTATTTTATACAATCATTATGGAGGGAGAAACTAATCACAGCGGGGATCAAGAAAAACTATTAGTTTGAGATCACCCGGTCTGAGAGCTGTAAAGTAATGGCTAGCAAGTAAAGAAACTGGACACCACGCAACACGTAAAAACTAGCCCACTTACCTCCGGAGTCAACATAGGCAGTAAAAAGGAGACCTACAGCGGCTACTTTGAGAACGAACGCTATGTGAGTCATTTTTAATACTTGATTCTGGAATTTTGTTTAAAAGACAGCTTCATCGAAACGAGTACTTCACTTAGGGCACTTGGAATAGGGTACCGGAAAGTGTGGAACTTCCTAGGACAAAATTTTTCTAGGGATATAAATTTTCATTATGCCGAAATGTCAATGCTTTGGAAACAATGGACATTGTGCTAACATAATGATAAACAAACTGATGAATAAAAAGTACTGTGCTTCAGCAGCATTTTCGCAAGTGTAATTTATAACATTCTGTAATGGAAATTAATATCAAGAGCTATCATGTTGATTTTCAACAATTTTAATGCAGTGTTCATTGTAGTTGGATCAATTACAATTGAGTTGAATGTAATACAGCCAAATATTCATGTAATTTTATTTATAATTGTAATTGACTTAAGAAAGCGTCTTTTTGTTTTTGTGTAATGATAATTTGCCAAAATGTTTATATCTTACTGCATTGACATGTACTTTCAACAACTTCACAGATCTCGAACAAATTTTTAAACAAAACCAGTGAAACATTTGCCATGCAGCCTGCTAGAGTTTTGCCAAGTAAGGAGCGAAATGTCCATGGTGTGTTGTTGGCGTATTATTTGGATGGTGTATATAAGTATCCACCGTGCTATAGTCTATACCGTGCTGTAGGCAAGGGCAGAGTTATGTTACGTCAAGTCATATTTTTGCTGCAAGCGGACAACAAATGATTCATTTTGTCGCACTATAATCAAACAGTCAATACAGGTCTGGCGGAAGATGGCCAATGCAGTCATCGTCAAGCCTTGCCCACATTCAATGATTACCGACAAAAACACAGATGAGACACAAAACATGAATTCAAAATTGATAAATGCGCACGTTATAAGTTAAAACAATTAGAAACTCTTTTGTACACCGCTCGCCTGCCTAAGGTGCCCAGTACTCTTGATCCCCGCTGTGATTAGCTAAAGTACTTGCAATTTTACTTAGAAAGAAAACTTACTTAATGACAAAGATTTCAAATTTATCAGAAATACAGGCCTACATAATTGGTTACCATGCGTCCGCTTTTTGGAGGACAACCCCCCTTTTGAATGAATAATAATTAGTGCCGGTGCTACCGAACTAGCCAGATCCCGGATTTTTTAGAGTGGGGGTGTGTGGAGGACGAGTTCATCCGGATGTGTACTGACTGCATAGCAGTGAAGACCCTACTACTGAGGTAACTTTTTTAACAATCACGGTTAACCATAGACATTTTGGTTAAATCGCATTCTCACCGTTTCCCAGGCTTAGTGGAACGTTTCCGAAGCAGAATCGGCCTTCAAAACAATTCAGAAATTGTTCTCAAACTTACCTAACCTTGAAAAAGTAACTTGTTGAACGTCGGAAAAGTTTTATTATCAGCAAAACAAACACAGGTCCACGCCAAAACGCGTGGGGCAGGCAAAAAGTAACACAAAAACTACACGAAGAAACTCAAAATTCCACCAGTAACCTTTGTTGGCAGTCTGTGCAAGATCTGTGCCGTATTGTGTTCGAAAATTGCAGATGTTCATGGAATGAAAGTTCACGACGTTCGGACTTGAAAATTTGTTTAATTTCGAAAAATTTTCAGATTTTTGTTGCACATCACCAGAGACGTAACGAGGGGGGCAACGGGGCACTATTCTCCTGGCGACGAATAACTGCGGGCGCAAAAAAGTCACAACAGTGTCATAAGCACTTTTTCAATACAGTGCATTTCCTTCCGAAAGACCTCAGGTTCGAACATGGGGGCGCGAAACTTGTTTCTTGCCCAAGGCGCCATCTAACCTCATTACGCCCACGCATGCACATCACGATGGTCTAGCCAAAATGGCGAAATTTGTTTGCAAAAATACCTATCCATCAGTGGCAAACTATTAACCACAAACTATTCGCACAAAATGCTGCTGATTATCAAAGTCATTTGATCATAGAAAATAACGTGAAGGTCAAAAAAGGTATATTATTTCTAAAACAAGCACAACTTTCCCTCCCTCAGAAAAAACGCTTGGGTCACGCATAAAGACAAACATATCAAAAAACTAGAAACCAACAATTATGCTGGCACCTTGCCCTGGAAGGTGTTTATTGCATCACAATGGTATTGAAAATGATCAGACAATGTTTTCCGACGTCACAGCGGAAACTTGCAGTTTGCAGTGAGTCAATGAACAACTTCGCATCCATTCCATTTTTTGTACCAAACGCGACTATATCGCGGTAACGCAATTTTAGAAATACTGTACAGTTGGTTGAAAAAAAATCATTAGAGACAGCAGAATATTGGTCGATAAAAAAGCATTTGGTTTCGTGCTGAGCTGAACTTCTGTCCAAAAATTGTTGCTGGCAGGTGTGATGCTAATCAGTAGCCATCTTTGGCATGCCATAGCCTACTTACAGCTAATCTAGCTCACTTCATTTTAAGCAAACCTGACATGTAGGCTACATTTTACGGTTAGGTTTGCTGTTTTGGAATTTATGCTGTCACTGAGCGCTCTAACCTGTTGTTAACTGCATTGTAAGTTCGTTGTAGCGTAATTTTAATGCCTTCGCTTAACTAATAACATGAGCTATACTCATCCATGAAAGCTTGTAGGAAAAAAGTAGTATGATCTACAGCTTGTTCAACTTTTGTCCACAATCTGCTTAGTCCCGTCGCCACGGGGGGCTTTGGTGAGCTTAGCCCCATAAACAAAACAACAAGTCCCCCAAATTGAAACATGAAGCACTATAAATCAATGGAGTTTTTGTCAATTTTTAGACAGACAAGCCCCCTACTCATACGCAAAGGCCCCTAGTGAAAACTTCTAGCGGCAGTTCTGAGTCTGCTGCTTATTTATTCAAGAAGCCCAATCTTACCCAAATGAAACAAGAGTTCAAACACTTACGTGTGCAGTGGGATGGCCAGCCCAAAATTTCGGGTGGGTCGAAATGTTTAATTTAAGGCGAGCAACAGTATTTTGTTTGAGATACTGCCTCTTAAAGCACAAAATGACTAGATATTCTAAAAATTTGGAGGGGCCATGGCCCCCTGCCTACGCCTATCCACGTGCAGTTTATATAACGTAATTGTAATGCAAATACTTTATGCAAACACGTATTTACATAACATTGGGACCATATTTTTTATACGAAAACTTGTTTATTAGAATTTTCATTTATAGTGAAATAATCACGTTCGGACTGCCCAAGTTCAGCAAAATAAGCTTTGCATTTAATATTTTCGTCCTTATCCCAGTACAACAAATGGTTTATTTGAAGGCTATACAAAAAATCACCCCAATGGACGTTTCTGTGTCGGGAACCATCGATCAAAAACCGTATCTGAAAAAATTTAGTGGTGCTTCAGACCCCTTATCCCCCTGGATCCGCCTATGCGGCTGCCTAGAGCGCTGGGCCCAAGGGGACGCCAATAAGGACCAAAAATACAACTGTGTGGTTCAGAAAGTAACGAACGTACACCAAATAAAAGTGAACAAACATGATGAAAGCGAGTGGAACACATGTTCACGCGGCTTATGAGAACATAGAACCAGGCGCGGATTTACCATTAGGCTAAAAAGGCTTAAGCCTAGGGTCCGCGATTTTTGGGGACCCCAAAATTTTGGGAGTAAGGACAATTTCCAACACTTCTGTAAGCAATTGTATTCATAATTTTGTTTTGATTCAACGCACGTTTTTTCAATGTGTGCGGCTAAGAAAAGATCTCTATGAATGAATGAGTGCGAAAGATTGAAGTGAATGACGATTCTCCTCTTATGGCGTTGAGAATTGGTTATTGTTACGTATAATGTGTGGAACAAACCGTCTCACTCCATTTTTCAGATTACACGAGGCCAGTGATGCACTAAATAAATGTGTAATGAGAGTGTGGTCAGATGACTTCACCACTGTCTTTTTCGTTAGTTTCATTGTGGCTGTTTTTGCTCCTGATATCGAGGTAATTCAGAACAAAGTAATATGTTTTTCAATTGGAACAACTTGTTCAGTGAATGTAACGAGCACGTGTAGTGCTAAGTTGTATGACATCAGTCGTCGCGAACCTTCCAGAAGGCCCCCTAATTTGAAAGTGCCTAGGGCCCCGAAAATGAAAATTCGCCTCTGCATATAGGTACCTCACTATTTCAGATTTGCTCCAGAAGAGTTAATATTTTTAGTATTAATTTCAATTTCACATTAACAAGATAAGCGATGTCGCAATTTGGTATAAATTTTATTAATCTGATAAACTTTCCTAATGTACAGCAAACGACCTTCTTATTTCCTGTATACAACGTGATGATATGTTGAGTAAGAATCTTTGCATAAGAGAGGTGGGCGCTGGAAAGGATTTTCCCTAGGGTGTTTACAAGTCGATCAATGGCATATTGCCAGGGCCATAGCAAACCATGCTATCAAGTTCACTACAAATTATAAAGTTACTGTCCCTGTTTTTTACGTTTCTTGATTTTTCCGCTGCCCAGCTTTTGCCGGAGTAAGTTTACGTCAAAGCCTTCACTGCATCACCTTTCAGCCATCCAGTGTAGTCAGGTTAGGACCGCTGTCGAAACTCCAGCATTATAGCGTTAGTAGCCAGGATGATCAACAAAACTTCAATTACCGGACTCACCACCTTTATTTTTTTAACCAAACAGCGGGGGCGCGCAGAAGTCTGGCGATGACCGGGCAACTGCTTAATTATGCCTCCCTGCCAAATGCGAGACTCGTATTGAGGAATGCAAGAAACACCTAATTGATCAATGTGGGCCGAACGCCTATGTTTGTATGNTTATAAGCAAAATTTTTCTAGTAATGGTATGCATTGAGGAAATAGATATTGCATTGATGCATGCAAATAAGTATAAAAAAATCCGCCAGAAAAAGGTAGCACTTGTGGGAAATGATAGGAAATGCAGTTGTGCATATTTTTATTATGCATCGTATCTGCAATTTTACAAACATGCAGTTCGATGCATTACACTGCCGTCTATGTTTTTCTTAACTGTAAACAAATTTCTAAGCATGTAAGGATAAAAGCAGATGAAGAAGTAACTTTTCTTATTTGGCGAGAACATGTAAACAATTCAGTTACGCACATCCACTTATAAATTTCCCTTTCCCAAATTAGTTCTCTTATTGCATTACCTAATTTTTAAGTCGACTGAAAGGAATTATCTTTCAATGATCATTAAAGACCAAATATTTTTTACAATAATTGAAAGCGAAGAATCTGTCGCCAAAACTTCACCTGTGGCACAATTCGCATTGCCACTAAATATGAAACCAAGCAGACAAGACAGTATCGTAACATGAAGCGTTCTTTACTCAACTTTCAACAAGCAAATTTGAGAGGTCTCGGTTTTGTTCATTGCACTGTCCACTTTGTTTTGATTATGGCGTTCATAGTGAAATGATAATAAATTTACCAATGATGGAAACAAGGCGTTTAATACTTTTGGACAATATGGCGCTGCCATACTCGCGTCCCCCTTGCAAGCCTTTCACACTCTCTGTATTAAAGAACCCAGGCTCTCGATTAAAAAACAGGCTCTAGATTAAGAGCTAAGAGAGAATCGAAAGATATTTTGAAGACCACAAGTCGTAGATTATCAATAGGCTAGCAGGACTTGTCCAAACCTACGAAGGAAGGAGGAGAGATAGAGTACAAGGCATTAAGAAAATGATGGCAACGCTTTCTCGGGTCACTCATCTCTTTCTCGGGTCACTCAGCATACATCTGCTTGCTCCCCTCGCCCTCAGGCAAGTTCCCATCAGACTCATGCAGCATTTGTAAGTAGCCTTACAATACAAAGAAGCATCTAGTTACACCTTTCACGTAAGTTTTGTAATTTCACTTTTTGGATGACCCCTACCTTGGATGCCCGGGGCCGCCACTTTCGGCCCCTTCTGCACATCCCTGCCAACTGGTATGCACCATGACAAAAATGGTGGCGTTCGCAAACATCAGTGGCTTGTTGTGCCTGTGGACCTTCTCCGTTTGTTACGACACCAGGCCTACAACAAAGTTTTGAGGCATATGGAACATTTTTGTTTTCAACGGAAAAGGGTTGTTTTTACTTTTTTGGGTGAGGGGTATTGCAGTTTTAATGTGTACAGCAACAGTGTTTTGTTTACGTTTGCCAATAAGTCGCACCACCGTTGATTGAATAGAATAGCGTATTCATAAGCGAACACTTGTTAAAGCTATGAGGGGGCGCTGAAAACGGATCTTGCTTAGGGCGCTGAAATAGCTTGATCCGGCCCTGCTTCAGAAGACGTTTAGAAATGCCGAAATCTCCTTCTTTCTGCATTTTCAGCAGTTGAAATGAAATATACACTCATGCAACTTGACTCTTGGATAAATATACGTCGATTTTAAAGCTAGAAACACATCAGCAAATGGTAAAGCCTTTGTGATGTGCGTATGTTAACAATTTTTATCAAAAACGTTTCTTCGTTATTGGTGATGAAAATATGGTAACCCTATATATTACAACATATTTTGTCACAATGGGTTCTAATACGTTTGTGATAAAAATATCCTGATACTTGTTGACTTGTCCCATAATCATGTATGCTGTGTAACTTTGAAAAATATATATCAAATGATAGGTAAGCTAATGGCATTGCAGCATACTTATTGTACATAACTTTTGTTAAATGAAGTTGGCAAAAATCACGAACTTAAAAATTTCAAAATTTTTAAAACACTGTTTGCACTTGATTTTGTACTGTATTGATGGAAGTCATGTATTTCAAAATTCGATTTGTATAGATCATTATAATCAATTATTGTAAACTACAATACTGTAAATGGGAATGAAAACTACTAAATTGGATTGAACGCAATGATTTCAGGTCGGCAAATGGTCTTCGTTTACACGCAACACCTCAAGATTGAGAAAATATTCCACAGCATAGGCTACAGACTTGTGGTTCCCATGAAAGTCTGTTATCAACACCAAGATACTTGGTACTGTCAGTTTGCAGTATTTTACAGTAACATTGTTCATAAAAAATTCAAAACTGGTTAGAAGAGTGGTTGGTAAATATCACATAAGCTGATCTACAATAGTTTATGGACAGTCTGTTGGACCTCAACCAAATATTGACTTTATCAATCTCATGTTGAATATTAGTTTGTAGTGATTTAATATTGTTATGAGATAGTTAAAAGAGAGAGAGAGAGAGAGAGAGAGAGAGCGTTTATTGGCACAAGCATTAAACAATTTCATACAAATTAAAGCTAAGGCGCTGGGACACCGAAAAAACCTATTAAACAGGTTGTCTCCTCGGGCGCCCCTCGACAGTTTCATAAATTCTTATCGTGGTT
>JGI24158J21664_10002486_pt1 | contig 22402 bp, 13 predicted proteins | sample Ectturendosymbi3_FD_21664 | JGI IMG/M metagenome (IMG submission 21664)
AGAATGAAACGACCACGATTGTTAGTGCTGCGCTTTCACAACTAACTCGAACTGGGGATATATGCAACGTTGGCACTAAACTTCGATCAATGTGAATGTCAACGTATTTTCATAGCAGAGTGAATAAAGCTGGTTTGGCTTCATCAGAAATATGTGAAAAGCACGAGGGGTCTAATTGGGAACAACAGCCCCAGAGGTTTGTTCCCTTGTGAAGATGAGAATGCTCGAGCGTTGGTCTTGCAGAGAGTGGGCCATACCAGCTGGCTTGGTTTCGGTTGGCTGGTCACTTGGTTGTCCTCCCCAACCTGTAACAAACAGTGTTTACTGAAGTGAAACTATGATGTGTTTATAATATTGTTTTATGAACAACAAATGAACAACCAAATTTTGTAATCTTGAAAAGCTGCAAATCTTGAGTAAACGCTTTAAAAGCCTCGAGCACCGGTCGTTTTGAAATCTAAATTTAGCAAAATGATCTACTAAAAGGAAAAATTATTTTTGTCACTTTAACAACTTTTTGTTTGTAGGTCTTCAACAAAGTGCCAGATTTCTTGCTACACATATGGAATCCGCCGTATTGATTTTCTTTTTGAAAAGCTCAGCGACCAGAGCAAAAGAAGCTTCGCACGGTTTCAAACCTAAACACAACGCACACAAAATAGATATGAAAGCTTTTCTGTCGTTGCTTTCTTCTTACCTGCGAAATCTCCGCATGACCTGCGATTTTCGTTGTAAACGTTGGTGCCTCCCAGGCAGACAGTTTCCGGTTTACACGCTTCTACTCTGCATGCACGAGATAAACAGACTGAAAAGATTGAACGTAGCTTGTGGAAAGCAGTCCAACACTTGTTGTAGATCTACTTCAATCATTTTGGTCAAAAGCTGAAGGCATGTTTTTTATAGGCTTGTTCTGAGTTTGATATTACTGGGCGTAAACTACGTTACGTTACTGGCGTAAACAATTTAATTATTATTGCGACTGCTAAACGCGATATGCCGGGACAAAAAAGCACACTGGTTCCTGAGTCAAGCGCCCTTGACACTTTGCTGGCTTTCTTTCAAGTTTTGGATGAGTTCGCCACATTTGAATTTCTTTTTTTTGGTGCGATGAGGTTTCCTTTGATGAAAGGTATTAATTTTTGGGATGGTTTGATTAATTTTTGGGATGGTTTGAAAGGACAAAGTTAAGGTTTTATTGCATTTACGAGAAAATTTTGGGATAATTTTTGTCCTGTCTTTACGTTTCATTTACTTTTTGCATGAATCATGAAAATGCAATGTACACTGTACAGTCAGGGACTGATTTAGGGTGTGCGGGGCCCTAGGCCATCTCAGTTTTTGGGGCCCCACGCAGGTGTGACCTATTTGACGGTTGTCGGAAAAAACTGGCATTCGGGACAATTTGTTGCGCCCAGAAAAGTTTTTAATAAAACATATACTAAAAACAAGAATCTTACCATTTAAAAATGTATTTTGTCGCCCCAAACCTTAAGACCTGGCTACGGGCCTGTCCCTGGAGCAAACCGGCCTCAAACTTAGCCTCGCTACAGAGAATCAGTTTCTGCCGTTCACGCCACGCCTAACTGCAGCCAGCAATCACGCAACACAGTTGCAGTTCCACAGAAACTTCTGCACACCTGAATAACGAACTAGGCCAGTGGTTTTCAACCTGGGGCCACAACCCCTGTACAGGTTGTTTGCCTTTTTTCTTGTGGTTGAAAGAGCTTCTGATGAAATATTCATAAATATTTACTTCTTTATTTTATATTTTGTATATGGAGCCATTTTTGTCGTAGCCAAAATACTAGGATCACCTCGCAAAAATGATAGCCTACTTTTTCATTCAAAATTGTTTTAGATGTGATTATGACCATTACAAAGTTTTGAGTGTGATTATGACCATTCCAGTACAGTTTAGCAACGCACGAATTACCTTGTTACCTAAGAATGTGCCGTGTTTGCAAATTAAATATCTGAATGCGGTGGCCAACTTGGGAGTTATTTTAGTTTTCAATGAGTTGTGCTGTGGAATGATTTGTATAGGCAAGGGTGTCTCTCACTGATGCTGCCATGCAGTGGCGGATACAGGGGGGGGGGCAGTTTGGGGCAACTGCCCCTCCCAAACCTCTGTAGCGCCCCCTTGAATGGCGCCCCTTTGCCATAAATGCGCCCCTTTTTTGGTGCCCATGCAAGTAGAGCAGATTAAAAAATACTCTAAAATAAACAATATTTTTCGCTTAGTTAAACCTCAGGATTTACGTGCGGGACTTTACTCAACCACTTATCGCAGAGCGTGAACAATGCTATTGTTTCGTAATAGTTCCACTGTTTCGTTATTTCTTCTTTGCCGCGTGAGAACTGCCCAGCCTTCACGGCTTCACAAATGCAGTCGCGTTCGCTCAACACAGTTCTCGACTTGCTGCTGTGCTGTATGAAAATGGTCTGTTTTTTTACAAGTTTATTTTTTAATGCCTGTTGACTACCTTGAAAGGAAAAGGAAAGGCAGCAGTAAAAATAGGAATGCAATATGGAAAACTTGTTACTAACTCAAGATTTTACAAGCCCCCAAACCGAAAAATCGGTTTCAGGGCTATTGCCAGTGCAGTTCGTGAGTCCGCAGTTTGTCTGCATCGTAGTTTTGAAAAATGGAAGGTGAGTGGATGAGTTTCTTGACGCAACTAATCTTCAGATTAACAGGGGGCGTAACGAGGTTAGATGGCTCCCGGGGCAAGAAGCAAGTTTGGCTCCCCCATTTTCGAACCTGAGGTCTTCCGGAAACAAATGTACTGTATTGCAGAATGTACGTGTGACATTATTGGGACTATTTGGCGCCCTCGTAATCATTCGGCGCCCCCGCAGTACTTCAGCGCCCCCAAAGTGATTTGGCGCCGGGGTAATTGCGCATCCTTGCCCCTTCGTTACGCCCCTGCTGATTGAACCATAATGCAGCGCGTAAAAAGCTACAGACGTATACGTTAGCAAACAACTTGCCGCTATGTCACAACAATGCATTGAATGTGCTCGATTTGCTCAAAGAATTATGACCTGCGCAACTATGTAATTGTGAAACTCCTCACTTCATGTACATGGACAATGCAAAGTAGTACTGAATTACTGTTAGGGGTGTAACGAGGTTAGATAGCGCCCAGGGCAAGAAGCAAGTTTGGCGACTTCAAGTTTGGCGCCCCCATGTTCGAACCTGAGGTCTTTCGGAAGCAAATGTACTGCACTGAAATACGTGTGACATTGTCGGGACTTTTCGGCGCCTTCATAGTGATTCGGCACCCGTGGAATTGTGCCCCTTGATCACCGTCATTACGCCCCTGATTACTGCGTTCAGCGACGCGCCTCAACAAATCATGGTACACAGCTCTAACCAGAGGCATACGGGAACTTTGTGATTTAGGGGGATAAACTTTTCAATTCTCCCAATTTTTGCGCCACTTTGAGGAAAACGAATAGGAGAGTTTTGCAGGGCGATGGTACTGCATAAGAAACTTGCCTAAACATATCGGGAAGATTTCCTGAATTTTTAAAATCTTGTCCAAATCTCTCCCCACTTCGTACGCCGATAGCTCCAACGCAGAAACTTTGGCAAAAGGCTAGCTATCTTCATCTTAGTGCATTGAATAATTGGTTTTACGTGGTCATAAGAATTTTTGCTCAACACTTGAACATTTGCAGTCCAAAATTGGGGGGAATGACGGGGCCTTGCCCCCACCTGGCTACGTGTCAGGCAACAGTTACTGATGGCTGTTTGGTTTTGAACCTTTTGTTGCAATTGCAAACCGTAAGACAACTCACGCTGACCATGCAAAGACAAATTTGGCATGGTTAGCGACATCTGCAACCGACAGAAACATGCTTAGCTTAGTGGTTGTTAGATCATTCCGCTTGTATCATATAAATTTGAGCAAAAAGTAATCTTCTGATGAAATCTTTAACTTTTTTACTGGTGACTTTGGTGTTGGCGAAGGTTCGTGGTTTTAAATTGGTGATAGGCTGATTCTCCTGTGTTTTCTGCCCTGGTTGGATAGAAGCAAATCCATCGCCAGATCAACAGCATTGGGGATGACTTTGAGCTTCTTCGGGGTCTTCGTAATAATATACCATGAATTGAAAAATGACTTCATTGGGAGACTAAAGCTTAACTTTGGAGGTATTGATTGTGAATTTGGGGGCTCAGCCCACTTGCTTCCACTTCTGTTGAAAAGTGTTACAACGTTTTTAATAACCTGGTCTAGTGGGATTGATGTTTTTTTCTTCACATCAGCAATCCAATGTCGAAAAATGTGAAACGGTATTTAAGGACTTGATTGAAAATCTACCTTTATAAGTGGCGTCAAATTTATTTTAGGGCAATATGCTTTAAGGACCAGTGTAAATCTACCTTACGATTATGTCATCGTTTTTCACGATAGCCAGCAAAGCTACCTGAATTGGAGTAGTGTCCTGGCAAATGCCTTTCATTCACGTGTTGTTTTGAATTGTCGCTTCAGCAATAAATAAGTCTTTCGTGCACATGTAAATGCACAAGCTTCGCTTGGAAACGTGATTGTCATTTAGCTTTTTATTTGAGTCCTATCGTGGGAAATGAGCTGTCACGTCCAAGTCTAAGAAGAACCGTTTTGCTTCTAACCAGGTCGGGAATGCGTTTCAGACACTGGTCTTCAATGATATCGCTAGGGATAGCCAAAACAGTGGCAGACGTTTGCGCGCAGCATGCTTTTATACCCTACAAATGCATTATAATTACATTTTGTAGATATACGAGATCTGTGTAGCTTGTGAAAAATGAGGCCCACTGATTGCGACCCGTTTCAAACGTTTTCTTAATTAATGATATAAAGCACTTTCAAACTGTGGTTATTCCCTGAAAAATCGCATAGTTCGACAAACAAAAATAGCCACTTTTTGACCTACAAAAAGTAACCTCTTATGCGTGACACACAAGGACTGTCGCAGACAACCTTTGGTATTTAAGCAAGTGAAGACCTTTTTGACGCCCCCTTATTTGACTGCTCCCCCAAACGCTTGGTCTGGATCCGCCACTGCTGCCATGTGCATGAATTAAAAAAATTAGTCTTTGTTTAACATTCGTCAGTGTGATTTTCTATTATGCAAACATAGCTGCATTAGATATGCCTGACTGGAAAGTTTCGGAAAGGGGTCGTTAGGTTAAACTGGGCTGCAAAATGGGTCGCTACTCGCTGCATGAAAAAGGTTGAAAACTTACTCGCTGCATGAAAAAGGCTGAAAACTACGTAACCGCAAACAGTAAAGACCGCAATGATTTTTCTGGCAGATCACGACAAATTCTTTCTTAAGTTCCACGTTCAGTTAACACCTCACCACGCGGCTGTTAAAAAGGCTGAGGCCACGAGGTTTCACGGTTAAGTTTCACAGACATTTGTGACACAATAAACAGAGAGGTAAAAGTCTACAAGAGGCGGGAAACATTCTACAGCACCCTCAAAAATCTTTCTTTTGTATTGCCGACTTTGGTTCTTCGATTGCCTTAGTTCTTCAAGCGTAAATATAGTCTTTCCTGTATTCTTTTCAAGAACAAAGGCAGTGCGATTTTTTCTTGGAATTTACAGTTCTTTCGTGTAATGCAGAAGTTCTCTTTGTTAAATTTATGTCATTTCTTGCGTTTTTTGCAGGTTTATTTTTCGGATATATACATTTTTATGCGGGACCGTGTTTCCGCCCTCGAACATATCGTCTAGTTGTCAATGTGATTAGTGTACGTAAGCTCCTTTGTTATAGTTACCACATATTTTGTGGACCAAACAAGCACGATCCATACGGTGGACGCAGGGTTTATTTATGCCGTTTTTAAGTTGTCATTTTCCAAGCACTACAAAATATGGTGTTTTAATCCTCTATATTTTTATTGCTTGGAAATGCTATAGGCTGATGGTAAATAGCATGAAGACAAGTTTTGCAAACTTCAGTATTGTCGCAAAACCCTGAGCTAACCATATGAAGTAAGCCCAATGTAAGCACGTTTTTCCCAGCAAAACTCACGAGAGACTGTTTCAGCTGATTTAAGTAACAATCAGGCCTCCAACAAGCAATCTCTCTTTGCAGGCAGTCTAGTTTGTAACAACCAAACGTAGCATCCAATTCTGGCAATATTATTTTTCATCGGAGTTCTGCAGTTTTTGACGGTCAAAAGAATAAAAAAGAAAGAACACTACTTACTTGATGTTCAATCTTCCACTGACTAAAATCTCGCAGCAACTCAAGACCGTAAATCAATTTCGCAAACCAATGGATCGGTCTTGCGTTGTTGCGAGCTTTTTGTCAGTGGAAGATTGAACATCAAGTAAGTACTGTTGTTTTTTATTCATAACACTGCCAGGCACTGCAGAACTCCGATGAAAAGCAGTATTGTCATTCTTATATTGCGTTGCAAACGATATTATCGTATTGTTAAGGTGCTGATAAGAGTCTGTCTAGACTAGTGTTTCTCATCCGCGGTTCTGAGGGCCGCATGGGGCTCCAAAGCACCCTTTATGCGTCTCTCAGCAGGCTTTAATAAGACCTTTAACAGTTTGTGTAACAGAATTCGTTCCGCAATAAAGCAAATGTGTCAATTTGCTTGTGTTAAAATTATTATTTTTAGTTTTTAGCTCTCTAAGAAAATCGTAGGGTTGGATTTGTCTCCCTTCAGCGAAAAGGTTGAGAACCACTGATCAAGACGCTTGCATTTTCGCTCGTTTCAAAGTAAATTGTGAAATTATAGCACTGTGCAATTTCGCAAATTTTAAGTTAATAGTGAGTCCACATAGGAAAGAGTTGCGCGAGGCCATGGCCTATTTGGCCTATGCGTAAATCCGCCACTGTGTAGAGTACTTTCAAACACGGCATGAGTGGCTTGCTTATGTGCTGCAGACAGCAACTCTTGAAAGTGGAAGCACCTTCGTCGTTTCTTTTTTTGAGTAACAGAAAACAAAGGATTACTAACCAGAATCGCCCTTAGGTTACCTATATGAATCCATTTTTGTCCAGACTACAGCAACAAACACAATTTTTTAAACCCAGTATTACAAATATCCTTCATCTGTAATTTTGCCGTACAAAACTTTACGCACTTTGTGAACATATACACAGCACCTCAGAATGCTTTAACTACTAAAACAGGTTTTAACATGAATAACCTGAAGGCGTTGCACTTCCGCAAACTTTGCCCTGTTAACAGGGCCTCAATTAGCTGATATTTCCGAGGGGGGAAAAATGATTGTAGCTTCATGTTGCACCTAACAAATAAACGTGTTTTTGGAAATTACGGGGTTGCCCACACAGTTGCGAGCCTGCTTCTTAATATCATCCACTTTTGCACTGTACTATTTTTACTCTTTTATTTACAGGCTTTTCTGTTCCTTTTGGAGTTTGAACGTTTTTCGTTGCCATTTTGCCAGTTTTAAACAAAACATAAAAATTTGTGGTGTATCCTTGAATTTTCACTTTTAAGCGTTTGTGAGGCATTGTCGCCAGTGGCTGGTCTTAACAGACGCGCCTTAAGCTAATAAATGGTTTTTGATCACAAAAAAAACATTGTCGTTATTAGCAGACAACATACTTTTATGAAGATACAAGCAATTTATAAACAATATGTCTGTCTGACAATTAATTTACAAAACTAATGAACGATGTAAACCAAAATTATATTATACTGTAATTTAAAGGACTGTTTTTTTCTCTAATAACATATCCCTCACGATCGATAAAACTTCCACTGTAGTTTTTTTGAAATGTTACGACAAACCTTGTTTACAACCTTCTGATAATGTCGCAGGTTTTCAGTTACGTCACTTACTTTACACCAGGACAGAAAGCGTTAGGGACCCCAGATGGGCTGAAAGCTCTGAAATGGACATAACCCGGAGTGACTTGACTAGCAATTGACGGAGGTATTCTGCTCATCACAGCATCGTTGCTTCCCAGTAGGTAGCGCACAGGTGCAACCACGCTTTCGTTTAGTCTGCTGCAGTTGTAGCCTGAAATCACGTGACTTAGAAAGGTGATTGAGGTCAAGTAACCAACCAGGAAAGATAACAAGAGGAATGCAAACATGTAAGTTTATCAAAGCGCATCTGCACGAATAGCAAAGCACATTAATATCAACATCATCCTAAATGCAATGGCAAATCTATTTCTACTGTGGATTAGATTATGCTGTTTGAGAATCAGGTCAAACTGTGCCACGCTCGCTTAGCAAGTGATCAAATCAATTTCTACTTCCGCGTTCATCCCAAATAATCGGTTTCAGGAAAAAATTCCAACAAAACCGATTTCTAGGGTATCGATAAATAGCTACAATTACAATGATGTAATTCACTGGCTAAGTGCAAGCTGGACCTTACAACCTTTCTGTTTGTGAGTCAAGACACAACATCCTAAACATCTAGGAATCGCCTTAAACATCTTTATAACGCGTTTAGCATTCAAATCATGCCAAATGCAGTTCCGAACGTCAGATGCTGCTTTCGGCCAGCAAGTGAATATGACTTAACACATTTATTATTTTGTGATTCAAACCGCTTCAAAACACGTTTTCACAGCTTTCATAAAATAGCTTTCGTTTTTTCAAAGTTTTCTTTACGAAATAAAACATTCGTAACAAATTATTTTCTGTTTTGCTTTTTAATCCTAATTAAACTCTGCTTAGAACAAAACCACTGTTGCTGGTTTGGCAAACGAAATAGCGTTTGGTGACAAAACTCCACTTTTATAGCAATGATCATCATCACGAAGTGCTAAGTGCCAACGAGCTTTCTGGTAAGTCTGTTTTGTCGTTAAAACAGCAACGGTGCACATAAACAACCAGAGGAACTCACTGTCGATCTGACTGAATGTCGCTATGTCTCGCAACATCCGGGTCAACGCCGCGCGAACGTGGTTTTCCGTCACCTGATAGTCGTCTTCTCTGTTAAAACAAAGAAAAAGCGCACTCGTGTTTATGCTCGCCTGGATCGCGACCCTCCCAGCAAACCAGCAGACGAAAAAGTACTGATCGCCAAGAAACCCCAGTGTTAAAACATAGTTATCTTATGGAAAATAAATCCACTTTTCACCAAGTTATTGGGTGGTTTGAAATCAAGTTTTTTTCAAGTTTTCGTCTTGAAAAAAATGCGACTTTCTGCTAACATTTCCGTTGAGTTTTTATCAAACTAGTTCATGCGTCTTGTTTTTTCCTACAATCTGAAAAACGTGAAACAAAAGAGGCATGCAAACAAATGCACGAAAAAACAAACTTTTTAAGCTACCTTAATTTAACTTTCGTAAAAAAGGCTAAGAAATGCTCAAAATACTTTGCTGTCAAACAAAAGTTACACTGTGGTTTTTGGGAAGATCGACAAAGTTATTACAAAGATTACTTCATATAATTCCTCTAAACCTAAGCAATTTGTACCCAGACCAGTGCCTAATGTTTTATTGAACATGTTGCAGTATGGTAAAGGAAAGGTGCACGCTGCACCTAAAACAAAAAATGCCGACTGAAATGACAGCACGTGAAATGTTAGCCTATTTTACGAAACATATTTTCTTTGAATGATCTCTTTTGTACAATCTTCCAAATGTATTAATTTAAATAAGCTCGATTTCAATCATCGGTCCATCCCTCCAGGGAGCTTGGGCAGGTCAAACCCTGTCGAAGGGCACTTCAAACCCTACCGTCTACAAGTCAGTATACAACGTTCATAAACATAAGCAAACTCAGGCGTGATTCTTGAATCTCCTCGAGTAACTGCGAGGTTCCCTATACAGTAATATCTATTGACATTGAAACAGTCTGTGCAGTGGAACGGAAGGTGAATACAAACACTGCAAAATTGTTATTAACACAGGTTCGTGCCATTCAACGCGGTAGAACGGCCTTGTACATTCATTTTCTTTAAGACGCGTCACAGCGACACAACATTAAAAATGGTTTGAACGGATTTACCTGGACAGCAGTGTATACCCCATCAAGATGTTTTGGGGAGATCCTGAGGCGCGAACGCTGTTCACCAGATTGTCTGTGCCGGTACTCCAGTCCACCGTGGCAAACCTGCTTGGTCTTACTGAATTCCAGGTCTGCAATATTTACATGCATCGTTTCTGTCTTCGTGGTTAGTAACGACCCCGATCAACCGGACATTAACCAGAAAGAGCCCCCCCACCTTGACCAGGACCTTACCACACAATGGGCCCTCGTGAATCTGATTGGCTCTTTTCACGCTGCTCCAATGGATACCGTGCATAAGATTCGATGATGATAACGATTTCTATCGCGATTTTACTGCAAATACATGTGCTTCTTCAAAGTGTATGAGCACTTCACAAAAAGTTGGCTTAGTTGAAGTAAACGGTCTAACTAGCTCCTCAACTTGGATAAGGTATTTTGAAGGATAAATGTTTACTTTGAGTATAATACAAAAAAAACTACTTTTACTTTTTTTCAAGTCAAAGTACGGTAAATTATTTAAACTTATATCAGGCAGCAAGAAAACAGTTGAAGGCAAGTGTTAATTGATTCTGCAAATCAAACGTTTCCCCTTTCAACGCTCTGTCACTTTCATCCATGCATCATGTACAATGCTTTGCAAAGAATCCTCGCATTAAAAACCACTGTTTGTTAAGTCAACTTGAATAAAATACATATTATTACAAACAAACAAAAATCGACAAAATACAAAAAAACTGACTTGTTGGTTAGCAACGTAGAAGTAGACTTCNCAGATTGAGGGATCANCTGCGTTGTAAACGCTGTATGCCTTGTAGCTAGCACTCAAACCTTGATAAGTTATGTCTCCGTGGTAAGAGGTGCGAGAGCCACTACCATCAGCGCCAGTACCCGATTCAACCTGTAGTCAATATTGTAAGTACGTGTTTTTAAGTATTAAATATCGGGGGGACAGGGGTATTGCCATCAACGTATGTTGTCAGATGAAACAGAATGCAAGCGTTTTGACATTAGTATTTTGGCACTTATTGTATTCACGTTTTTAATATATTACTGTAGTTTACGGCCTATATGCTGTTGTATGTCAAAAGTACTAAATTGCAGAACGGAGTAGACCTGTCGTTCATTTTTGTGTTACTTCATTTGTACGCATGCATGTGGAAGATTTCTGTGCTCACTTCAGCTTGTTATTAAGCATTAGAGGAGTTTTTGCTGTCATCAATATTACCTTTGGTAAAATACGGTCTTTTGAAGATGTAGGATGTAATTGGAATTTATCTCACAGTTAATTCTGAAAAAATTAGGCGCACACACTTCTTGCTGCTCACAACTATGACTTCTGTTTTACATCGTAAAGAATATTTGGGGTTAAAAGGTTTTTGCAATGATTTCGTTAAAATTCATTCGGGTCGCTTACGTATAATTAAGCATTTTTTGTTTTACTGCTAATCAAGGAAGAAATGACATTTTGTCAGCGAAATGTAAATACAAACAAAATGTATGTTTTTCACTGTTACCAACAGCAGCATATTTGAAGCGAAAACAAAGTACCTTGCTCGAGGGATGAACAACAGCGTTATGCTGCATGGTAGTTGAGGCTGTGATTTTCAAACGTGAAAGACATTTCGTTCGCAACTATGTGGTACCATGTCCAGATCCCCAATGATTTAAATAGTTAAACGAGGGAAGGGGTGCATAGGTGAGCTAGCGACCTTACATGAAAAAAAAAATCTTGTTGCGCCCAGAGAAAGTTTGAATAAAACAGTGTCACTTTCATCTGGAAGGCATGGATTTCATAAAGAAATGGTAAACTTGTTGAGGTGGTTTACATTTTCGAGTAGAGAAATAGTCCGTGGAGAAACAAACAAATCTGGCAGCAGAGAAAATGTTTTGTGCTGAGGACAAAAATGCAGGTAAGTTATAAGCGAAAAGGTTGCGAGAAAATTTTAAAAACAACTGCAGCAATGTCATTTGTACTTGGAGATTTCTTTCATGATACAACCTAACAGGTCCATCTCTCACAAACATAGATGATGTTGTGTTTCATAGAGGAGCGTTAGAAAAACAATTGTACATATGTTATTAAGCACAGAAAACAGAGAAGATCAACAAAGCAACAGTAAACAAACTACATCAGACTGTCCCTGACGTGTGAGAATTTGTTGCTGATAAATGAATGCGTTTGTTAAGCTACCACTAAGCCGCAACGTAACTCACCTTGATACTGAAATTTTCTATTCTTCCTCCAGGGTTGCCAACCCACATCAGCATGACAAATGGGTGCTCAGTGGAACTGGAAACATCAACGTTGGTGTTGACGTCCCTGAAAGACAAATAATCGTGCTGGCGTCTTTATCAAGAAGTACAGTATGTCAGAACATTTATGAACATTCTTCTTGTCACGCAAAAAACGACTGTTTTGAAGGTTAAACTTTGCAAACGTGGAACAGTAACTGTTGTTCTCCCAGGTTTCCCCTCTGGCTCAAACTTCTAGTTACGACACTGGTCAGGACGTTCTGTATTTCGCTTTCAGGATCCGAGAGAAGGCTTACCTTCTCAACCAATTACTAAATTCAAATGTAAGTAGATGCCCAGTCGCATGACATGATTGCTCATATTATATTTGCAAGCTAATATTGGGTACGTCATTGGTAAATTCAATTGCGAAGAAGTAAACCTCTTCATTCGGCAACAACACAACAATTTGGGAAAGCTGAAGCCGTTGGACCGCTTTAACGCACTTCGTTTTGCCTTGGTTATTTCGAAAATTCAAAAACAAAGAATCAGTAACCAGAAGGGAATTATTCCAAGCAATTTTTCAACACTTTTGCTTATTCCGTTTATTCATAACCAGTTGAGTGATTTTTTAATGACCAAAAAATACGAAATAAATTGTGCGAATCGTAAGCACTGGCGTCACCATCGGAGGGGGTGGGGGTACCAATTTCCACATTTGCAATCGGTGGTCTATTTAATATCTTGCGTAATGTGATAAAGCATATTTACTTCTGCTCGTCGAGAGCGATTGGTCGTTAATTCAAGCAAAAAAGTTGAAAGAATAGGATTAAATAAACTCGATCGAGAGGCATTTGTATTTTGTCGTTTGCGGAGGGTCGAAAGAACGTGTTCACATAAGGCAGAAATGCAAGCAAAGTTTTCTTCCTTTGTGGAAATTCTGCCTGACTACTTCAGGTTGAATTGCATTTGTGATTGCCGTCTCCAACAACAACAAGAAAACCTGCGTCACTCCGATTGTATAAATGCAGCTGGTTCGTCACACTGGAGCTTTTTAGCAGTATTTGGTTCAAGTCATTGAAGAGAAAACTGCTTGTGAAATGCAATTGCACTTGGGGTTTCAAAAAATAATAAACAAAGTGCGTTGGCATGAGATCCTTGCTTGGTGCAGCCCAACTTACTGGTTTCAAAAACCGCATGACCAAGGTTAACAACCTATGGTTAGTATGGCAAGTGTTGCTTATGGCGAATGTTTTCAACTTGGGAAAAAGTTAGTTGGTGAATGCTTTCTAACAACTTTATTTCAAAGATTGTTGCCTTTTGTGAGGAAAAAAACATTTTTTTAAGAAAATAAATGATCTCAATGGAGTTTTTCAGAAAAGTTTCACGGTTTTGCAAACTTATCTGGTACGAATATTTTAGGAAACGCTCTCCCCATTCTATTTCAAACAATTGATAACATCGATTGAATTTTCTGCTTTTCCAAAGTCTTTGGATGTGTCTTATGGATATACAGCTGTTTCTGCAAGTTTTTCTGTTTTCTGTTTTTCACGTTGGCGTTTTCAAAAACAACTGTTTTCAACAAATTCCAGCAAATACTTTATAGAACATTGGTTGTTGCGTTTTTGATTTTCATGCCGCTTTGCAAGATTTCCAAATTTGCTTTGTTCTTTCCTGTCTTTTTTATAAGCCCACAACGTTTGAAAAGTCCTTACCACTATGACAAGTTAATCTAAACGTTTGTCAATTTTTGAAACAGTTTCCACAATGCTTGTTCGTATAGAACGCTAAAATACACACATGTACGTCTTGACCAAGGTTTATATCAAAAGTTAACGTAATTTTTTTGATTGTTTAAACATTTTTGTGCGTGTATTGAAGCATGTCATTGCGCTTGAAGATATTTGCATAAGGCTCCATTAACATTTAATTAGTATTTGTACATGATAATATTGAGTATGGTTTGGTTTCTTTTGTTTTCTTGTTTTGATTCGAAATAGACATCCAGCGGCCACGGGACAGCTGTCAGTTATGAAAAATTAGATATATTTTTCATTCACACAATTACGGTCTTGCTTCGCAACTCCGAATGGCTAATGGCAAAATAAATATTTAAGTTCACCTGTACTTTTTCCGGTAAACGATCTTTTTGTACGATCCTGAGCCGATCCTGTAGTAAACCTGCAAACCAAAAGTGTTAGAAAATCTCACTCACTGCAGTACTAGCGCTAGGATAGTGCTTTAATGTGTTAGCAACGTAAAAAGAGGCGGAACAGGGGCAAAAGTATACGTAAGACGGACGAAACACATGGAAAACTGAAAAGAAGAAAAATAAAATAAGAGAAAAGAAGGAAAGAAGAGGGCAAAAGAGTTGGCAGTAATTCGCTGATATTTGTTTATAGGATATAAACAATTCAAACAGCTGGATGCAATCTTCCAAACGGCGCTTTACAGTTTGATGAGAGTAAAATATATCTAAATATGTTGAAATGCAAATTAGTGGTAATGGTTTGTCAAGGACCTGCAGCCAGTTTTAAGATATGGAGGGGCAAAGTTCATTTTTGTGGAGAAAAATGTTTTTTTATTATATGTTTAAAACAATCATTTAGGGCGCAACAAATTTTGGTGGGCTCAAAAATTGGTGGGGGATTGTCTCCGAATGTTCCCCGTGGCTGTGGCTGCAGGACTGGTGTCTCATATTTATAGCGGTAAACAATATCTAATTTTGGTCTGAGATTTCAAGTCACTAAAAACAGAAAGTCGCAGCATTGGGAGTGCTTTTAAAATTTTACACTTGAAATGTGGCGTGCGCAAGACTTGCCTTGTTACCAGCGTCGTACATGTCTCCACCTCCGTCCAAGATATAGTCCTGCACGCGCGAGAAATCGTATTTGTACTTATAAAAGTTTGGAATGGTGCCGCGAATTTCTTGGGATGAGGCGTTGAGGGCTCGAAGAATGCTAGTAACTCCTCCTTCAAAAGCGGATCCTGGGGATTTTGTTCATTTGCTGTTTGTTTATTCAACACGAAGAGTAGACTTGAAAGTAATGGTAGAACATCCAGACGTTAGAAAATCTGGTTATGTTAGAGATGAGCAGAAAGTATTTAATGTGTAGGGTGTACAAGTTGCCATTAGCAGTTAATAACAAGTTCTTAACAACTTTGTTTTGCCTGCACTGAAATGTTTTAGAAGCTTCAACATTGTTTGAGTGGTTTACCGTTCATTGAAACCTTTTCCTTACCTTTTTTCATAAAACAGCGTTTATTATTGTTTTGTGGAGGTGCTATGTTCTCAAGATCGCTAAAATTTTGTTTTATGTGAAACAAAATTCAAGCAATAAACTGGTTTGATGTAAGACAGCGAAGCATCTATTTTTAGTAACTTACTGAAAGCTGAACAAAAGCCAAAGATATTTGCTTCTTTTCAGTTTTCGGAAAAATCGTCAAGGCCGAGAAGGGATTTAGATCAAGTTATTTAAGGATCCATTGCTGTAATTTTTTAGCTACAGAAAAAAAATATTATTACAACATGCTTCCATTTAGATTTTTGTTTCTCAACCTTTTGTTTCTCAAAATGTATTTATTTTTGTGGCCCCCCTGGAAAAAAATCCTTCCGACGCTCATTTATGCAAGCCTTTTATTCAAGTCAGTGCACGTAATGTTTGGCTTTTTTCAACTTCCTTGGCTTTTTGATATTTTTTGAAAAAGGCCAAATGAAATTTAGCTTTTTTTGGCCTTTTTAGCCAATTAGATTTTTTATGTCGATTTGACAAATTAAAGATGAATTCGGCAGATTTCTGGTTACTGCCAGATTTCTAGGCATTGTTTCTGGACACATAATGGTAAATTTTAATTGGAAACTCTGCACGAGAATTCCTAATTTTTTGTTTTGTTGTTTCATACTTTTAGATTTGCAGTTTGAGGTTACCCTTCAGCAAAAACAAAAGTTGCGAGTGATTAATTGATGGAGTGAGCTTTATTCTTTTCACGTATAAATACATATTGCTTTTTAAAAGCGCATTTGGGTGTTTTGAAGGTGTCGTGTATTTTTCTTGTATTTAGCTGTTTTTGGTACCATTTTGCTTTCTTTAGGCTTGATCTGCCATTTTTTGCTTGTGACTACCTGGCAACACTGCCAGTCACTGTCAGACTGCACTTGTGGTGCGATTATGCTGAATGATCCAAATGGGCGGATAAAAACTAGCGAATTTTTTTGATTGGATTTTGGTTTACGGACCTCCTAAAACATATTCGTGGACCCCTCAGGGTTTAAGGAAGCCAGGTTAACCCATTAATGATCACTGCTAAAAATACAAATCATATCCTTCTGGTTTTTAGTATCCTTTTTGTATATGTCCTAACATAAAATCAGAACCAAAATGGGTTAATTTTTTGCGTTTGCTTAGCAACAACATGTTCCATTATTGGAACAACGGTCCATTAAGAATTCACAGCTGCCTGATAACGCTAATTGACGTTTCTTTTCCTTTTTTTTGTTGCTTCAGTTAGACAACTGTTTAATCGTGAGGACACTATCGCAATTTTTTATCATTGCTGTGTTGGGTATGTATCAACATGCCCGTAGCCAGGTTTTAGGGTTTGGGGGACAAAATAAATTTTTAGGGGTGAAAGATTTTTGTGTTTTTATAAGTTTGAAACAAACTGTAACATGACCAGTGCCAGTGTGAAAGTTACGTATTGCAATTTATTTTTGTAACTCTGTGGTTAGCTTTTTATGCAATGTGCGGTAGTGTTACGAGCTGGCGTAACAATTGAACAGCTTAAAACCGAGCATCTGCAAAGTATGTTAATTTTGTCGAGTTTGAGTCTGATGTATATCTACATAAAAGAAAATTTTCTGAGCACAACAAATTTTGAGCAGGCACTGCCTCGGAATGCCCACCATGGCTGCGGGCGTTTGCACTAATATTCCCGGGAAAGACAGTGAGGTTGTTTACATTACTTCCCATCATGCCAATGTAGTAGGGTAAACCGTTATGCACAAGATATGAAAAAAATGATGCAATTAATTTCTTCGTTTGTGTTACTAGAATCAGGGATTGGGTGGTGCGGATTTACTTGCCAGATTTGCTAAGTCAATAGAGACCGCAATTAAAATGTGGTACGGCCCTTATGTTTGAACTTTGATAAAAACTGTGGCTATGCGAGACCGCATGTTACGGCTGAATGAAGCCTGATGTAGGATCTACGTGTGTTTATAATGTAAGCTGTAGTTGAACTGCTGAAAACATCCACAGTGTCTTTCTTTGAGCCCAGCGGGAAAATAATTATCAGCACAAAACCTGGGTTACATCACCCTGTGTAAGCAGAAAAGCAAGAACGTTGTGATGTATGCGGCAAAAACCCTTCACAAAATTATACGATTGCAATGTTAGGCAGCGTGAAAATTGCTTTTTAGCTTATCACAAACGGAAATGTGTATTTTTAAGTTTATTCAGTCCCTTGTGCTTGTTTTCATTGAATATACTTACTTTTAGAAACTTGTTAACTATGACTTTAGTAAATCATTTGCACAGCAAAAGATTGTCGTAGGGATGTTGATTCTGATACCAGTTTGGACCATTGTTCCAAAAATGAAACAAAAAGTTTCACCTCAAATAATTTATTTGGAGATCGCACCAAAGAGTTGCAAAGTACATCAGCACATTGGCTGGTATTTCTACTTTCGATAAATGTAGCATTTACCATGAAGTTGTTTTTTTCTGAGTCAGCATTACTTAGCAAATGAAGGTCACTTAAATGTGCAAAAATTTTACATTTTTAAGCAGCCGGCAAGAAAAAAAGAAAAAAAAATTTGAAAAATAATTTTGAAAGGCATGATTGCATTAACGTGATCTAAGATACAAATCAAAACTGAGATGATACAATGAAGTGGAAACGAGCGTTGACCATGTAAAGGTCATGTTCCAAAAATGGAATAAGGGTCATCAATAGGTTAAGCACCCCCTATTTAGATCAAGTTTAATCAAACATTTTGTAACATTATTTCAACCCAGATTTGTAAACAGGCCTCCGTTTGAAGCCCGAACCAGGTCCAAGCCCAATCCCGGCCCGAGACCGACATTTATTTTTGAAGCCCGATTTAGGCCCGAAAGCCAAATTTACCGAATGAGTCAAGATACGCGCAACTGCAAGGTATCAAAAAACGTAGTGTACGGGTATAACCGCAGGTACACGGTTTTATCACACCCAAGACAGCAACCACCTTAACCAAAACATTGGCTCAAACTAGCACAAACTTAGTTTGTTAGTCAACGATAGTACTGCGGAATGTACTGCTTCTCACGAAAAAGAGAAACTATCCACAATGGCTCTATAGCCATGAAAGAAACTATGTAGGATAACGTTAGGCATGAAAAGCCGGTTTGTAGGCCATCGTTTCCTGAAACAAGCCATCGAGTAAGGGATTGATCTCTTTGACGCAAGGCTATGCCGTGCTAATTTCCGTACCGATGTCGCTTTCTCAAAAAGAGTACGAGACTATTCCGAGCAGAGAACAAAAGAACGCGGCTGTGTTTACGAATAGAATTAGCTGAAGAAAATCACAATCACTCCACTCGCAGAAACCACTGCGGTAAGTACAACAAATGTAGTCATGAAAGAAAAAAATCGTTGCTCTGAATATTATACAACTGTCTTGCATGCAGGCCCGAAATCGGCCCGAAACATTTTGACAAACTTAAGCCCATACCCGGCCAGAACCCGGCCCGACCCGAAAAGCGCGGCCGGACTTACAACTCTGTTTCAACGTAGGCCATTCATAATTTAACCCTAAGCCATTATTGTTGGGATATGTTTCAAAACTGGTTAAATCAGCAGTGATCAGATCATTTCAGTTTTTGCCAACGTCGTGGATTTGATGCTCAAGAAATCATGACTGGAAATAGACTCAATGATGGTGAGATCGTAATTCGACTGGGGTTAAAACTTTTTACACTTGAAAAATTCTACGTACTTTTGACACAAATATCGTCCCTGAAGTGAACCTACGCAAATATGAGAGGCAGTCGAAGTCTGCCTCCTTGGTTTATCTGCAGCATACAATTGAACAGCACTTTCTACATATATTTAAACAAAACCTAAGTAAAGCTTGAAAACACAGACAAAACATAAAGCATTCTTGCCTGAATTACGGCTTCTGGTCAGCGGATAGTACTTGGAGAAAAGGGCTTGGAGACTTCCACCTTCGTTGTCGAGAAATTGATTATCAGTGTAGTATTTCAAGAAGGCCTGATTGTTCCATTGCGATATATCTACTCCGTTCGGGACGTGCCAGACCATTACGTCGCTCGCCTTAAAAACAAATGCAAAAATACTAACAGCTGCAGCATATGTTTCAACAAATCCAGCTTTTGCAATTTGAATGAGTTGATGTTGACAGTTTTCAAATTTATCCTTATCTTGCTGGAGAACGCCTAAAACATGTCAAGTTATTGCAAAATTGCCACAAAAATGTCATTTTTTTGTAAATTGCAACAGAAAGAGAATTTCTTCCGAATTTCTCTCGGTCAGCTCATACCCATCGAAGAAGGTTGGTTTTCACTTTAACTTTGATACCAAAATCTAAATCTCTTTATGTTGCGATGATAATCATTCCCTGAAAGCAAGTGAGCAACATTTTGACAAAAAAAAATTCTGCTGTTTGCGCATTTTGGTCAAAATTGGCAGCTCTCTCAGTTTGCAGCTCTAGAGAAAAGAGATTAGTATGAGCCAGCAAGCTATCACGCTCAAGTACTATTGTTTTCTTGCAGAAACACACCTTTGCCAAGTGCGCAGATGAACACGGCAAAGGGTTGCGCTGCAACAATTATTCTCACACTGCTTTATGCAGAAAATCATGGAGAGTCGCGTTTGGATGCTTGGAGTTTTTTTCATACAAGGGAAAAAATTGAACGATATGGTTTGCGTTGTAGTTTCGCGCACACAATCTCCGCATGGGCGAAACACAAAGTACAAAAATCCGTTTGTTTGCAATCATTCTGCGTGCTTTTGACGCCATGGAGAGACAAACATGCTTTTTTCCATCCAGAGGGTTAAAATATTGACAGTGCCAACAAGTTTCCGAACAGCTGTGAGTGAATATGGACTGAGTAGGAAGGACGAACACCATTAATACGTCCCACCGGCAATGCAAAATATTCTTGGTTCTTGTAGTCTGCGCTGGTAGCAGCCTCCACGTCCCCGAACACGTTGAAATTCTCCCAGTTTCCGGTACCTTTTGACAAAAATTACAACTTTGTCTTCGTTGGTGGCCAGTAAACATGCAGAAAAGCTCTGGTTTGTGTTAATGTTGACGTCAGACGCCCGAACCTAACAAGAGTGACAGTTTTGGTTTGGAGTTATGTATCTTGGAGTCAAACTCCATGCATTCCGTGAAATTAGTATGAATATTCCCTGTTGTTTGAAAGAAAAAACGAATTAAGCAAAACTGTTTTATTGCTAAACCATGTACTTTGCATTAACATCAACGATTATTGGGATCAAAAATAGGAGAGAAGCGTTGTGAATCAAATGGAATTACAGGATGTTTTTCAAATTTAGAATGAGCGCAAAACAAATTTTCACATAATGCATTCCATTTGCCTCACCAACCTCAAATCTGACATAAATTCAAACGTCGATGCAACCCTTCAAGTCCCGCGCAGGCCACTATAGTGCCCGGCCAAGTTTGATCAGCCATAACTCCTGAAGGGATTGGGTTAGAAAGCCAATGAAAACATCCCTGGATGCGGGATACAGCAAGGAATCCCATAATGCTGATACAAATATACCTTTGCTTTTGAAATTTATGAGTAAAATCCATATTGGTGCATTTGCCGTACTGATTTTTGACAATTTTCAGAGGAAATAGAAAATTCGTTGCCCACATCCCGTTTAGCCTTTCCGATCCGGTTTTTGCGCGTCGCCGACGTCTGAAGAACCCATGAAGAGGATAAACAGTGAGTTAAGGTTGATTTTGGGGGGAAATTAGGGGGTAGAGAAGTGTGAGTTGGGTAGAATGAATTCCAGGTCACGTTTTGGGGTCCTGAGAAAACGTACTGGAGGTAACTACTTTGTTTGATCTTTAAAATGTCCTAGGAGCTATTTTGAAGCTTTAGAGACCTTGATTAGCCTGCTAGCAGAGGTGGCCGGAGTCACCTTTTCAGACTCCGACTCCGCTCCTTTTCTAAAATTTCCGGTTTCGGTTCCGGATCCGGCTCCGGAAATTCTTCAAATTTGAGAATCCGACTCCCGTTTAGATTCCGGCTGCAATCATCGATCCAACCATAATTTACCCATGTTTTTACCTAAGAAATGACCGCAGAGACTCCTGCTATTGCCGAAATGGAAAAATAACACCGGGTCCGGATCCGGTTTTTCACAATCTTTTTACACCGGATCCTGATCTGGGTCCGAAAGAAAAACACAGAATTCTGACGGAGTCGACTCCGGCACTCCGGATCCGGTGCCATCTCTGCCTACTAGCCTAAGGGGTTGGGGAGTTATGGCCTAAAATCAACCAAAATTTGGCTCAGCCACCTAGTGGGTATTTTGATTTTTTTCAAGAATAAAATTTTCCTGTAAATGTTTTGGCTTGAAATTTGGTGGGATGTTGTAAGACACCCAAATACACCTTTTCTGCAACTTTGGTTGGGTTCGTGGGTGTTGACCGGCAGAAAAATGGGTTGAACAGCAGAAAACCACCAGAAATCTTGGTTTTTACCCCGTTGAACCCCAGCCAAAAGTTTCAGCTTTTTTGATCATCATTGCAAAGGTAAGGTCTTTACCGACATTTTTTATATAGAAAGTTTATTTCCAACGTGTTTGGTTTGAGTTCTATGGCTGTTTGAATTGACGCAACTGGTCTACTCAGTCTTCGCGAAAACCGGGTTTTCCCCTGAAATGACATCAAAATGACGTTACAGGTGCGCGCAACCCACCGCAAAGGATGCGGTGCGCTCTCGGATCCAATGATGCCTTCACTGACTCTAGCTTAACCCATTCAGGAGTTACGGCCGATCATAACTTCGAGGGCCACCACAGTCTCCCGCGGGGAACAGAGAGAGTTTAAGTAAGACCGTACGTTGCAAAATAAATGCGTTTGTGCGCAAAAACTCGAGCACAACTCGCTTTAAATCGAACACCTAATCACTGTACCTGTGTAATTGCTTGGCATTGCGCCCTGGTCACTGGACCATTTGTCCCCGATCG
>JGI24158J21664_10002487_pt1 | contig 22399 bp, 10 predicted proteins | sample Ectturendosymbi3_FD_21664 | JGI IMG/M metagenome (IMG submission 21664)
AAAGGGTGGTGATACTGTCAGACTAACCTGCTGCAGAGAAAACTGGAGGTGAATTGAACAAAACCTCTACTGACCAGCTATACAGCAAAGCTGGGGAAGAAGTACACAATACTCAAACTAGCCACTAACCAGCTGCAAAGCAATGATGCAGGGTGATTTTCATTTTGCTAATGGTAGCACCACAAAAAAGCACTAGCATTTGGAGGCTGTGTAAAAACTAATCAGGTTTACCAACTGCAACAGTGCAAGGCAATGACAGAAGTGCACTGTATGATAGACCAGGGATTAGAAAATATATTTGGCATGACCTCCCAAAAATAGTTCTTAATAATAAATCCTGTGACCCAAACATTTCGTTAGCATGTGTTTTACAAAACTTACCAGATATCAATCATACACATCACAGTTGATAGAAGGAAAAATGCCTACAGTTTCACTAACTGGTTGACTAACCCCTGATCAACTGTCAAAGTTTTTGTTAAGTGGCTGGCTATTTGTTTATTCAGCTTGAAGCTGAACATGTTGATCACACAACGAACTTGGAAAACCGATTGCAAACTAAGTGGAGTAGTCAACTATGCAGCATTCTGCATGAGTGATCTGCAGTTTACGTTTGATCCATTACACAAACATCCTGGATATGATAATTTTAACAGGCTAAATTACAAGAGGTGCTTCGCATAAATAATTTTCAGGAAAGTTTGTTGGTGGGCATCACAGTGTTTTGAAATTTGCTTTTTTGCATTTAAATTAACTTCAGGTCATTTTCTAGATTCATGTGAAAGTGGTTATGCTTGCATAGATTTTTATGCATAATGTTAAATGTGGTAAGTCTACAAGAATCAATATGCTGAAACAAATGCATTTAGACCCACAATTTCTAAGTACTTACCTAACCCTGATTGGACGTTGACTCCGAGATAAATGCCTAAAAGCGAGAATTTTGAAAAAGTCAGCCTGAGTGTCAGTGTAGCACTGGGGTTTTAAACTCAAATTGCTCCAAGGGCTCAAAGAGGATTCACAAAGTACCCAAGGGCCACATATTGATGCTAACGCAACAATGGTGGCACCTGGACCTTATTAGAAATAGCTTTTACATCCTGTGTAAGCTGTTATGAGTTATAGGCAAATCATGTCTAGCTGTTTCTGCGTTCGGTAAAAAGGGACATGTTTACTCGCTGACTGAGCACTTTTGAACACTAGTGAATAAACTAAATAACTCAAATGTTTACTATTTGAAATGGGCCATCATGTGTTTGAGACCCCTGGTGTAGCATAATACTGTGTGATCCCCTGTAAGTTGAGATTTTTTTGGTATATAAATTAAAACTACTTGGTGAGATCTTTTTTAAAATCATTTGCCAAACCACAAGTTGACGTGTTTGTTTCTTGATTTGTACAGTGTTTCTTCCAGTAAATTGTTTCTTGATTTGAAGTAGCTATTTTAGCTTGTTTTCAACATAAAACATGTCAGTTTTGTGTAAGCTGAATTTCCCATTATATTGCTGTCAAGCATTAGATGCCTCAACTTGCTTAGTTTCTGGAGGAGGTGGTGCTGCAAAAACAGGTGTACCCAATATTGTGGTTAGTTCACTTCTTCGGATTTTGTGTTCAATTGTAAACTTGGTCTTAGTTTTCCAAATGCATTAAATGTGTAGATTCATTTCTTTGTTAGAACGCACACAAATGTTTTTAACTGGTTTAGGAAATGTTGAACTGTTTCCATGCATTGTACAAGTAATTAAAAACTTTAAATGTGTTAAGCTATGCAAGGAAGTGTAATGTAGCCTACACTACTGAACTAACTTGATGTGCAGTAGTTAAATATGTTTTTGAAAAGCAGATATAGTGATATAGTGTAGTGTGTGATACTGTAAATACTTTAATATATATTGTTTCAGCAAGTTTTGGAATTACGAAAAGAAAAAAAATGCATTGCTCATCCTGTCGATCAATTAGATACTGGAAAATATGCTGTGATGAACATGTCTGTTCAGTCGATTCTAACAGGTTTGTATTACAAATGTGGTTTGGTAACTGTTCATTATTATTTTAGAAAAGAGACAATTTAATATGGCATGTTTCTTGTTTCTGGTATACAAACCTAATTTTTTATGACACAGTGAATAGGAAATTGAAGGGACAAAAGACAAAATGCAATTGCACTCAGAATGAACTTGTTTAACTGAGTAACCTCAGGTGTTTGACTTTTACAGAATGTGCATGTCATTATACAAACTTCAAGCTTTCATATACTTTTTAACAAAAATAAAGGCAGAAGTTTAAAAACCTTCTTGTATTTTTGATTATTAAAGTTGTTTCATTTGTCAAACTTGATGAATGTGTTTGCTCAAAGATAAGGAAAATTTTTCAAGTATGGTTCTTAGCACCGCCATTTAATTGTATTGTTCTGGATTTTATAGAAAAAAATTATTTTTCTCTAANCCTATTAATAATTTTGCTTCAAAGTATAAAAGAACACTCCATATCAAATAGATGATTTCTATGCAAAACTTCAGAAATACTTTTTCAAACCATAGCACACCACAACATCAAATGCTTTGCTGTGGTTTGAACACTTATGCATTTTGTACACATAATGTTGAAACAGATTTGCTGCAGCATCTACAGTAGACAGAAATAACACAAGCAGTTTTTAATGTTTTTATTTGACGAAACACTAGGCACTCATCTGATTTTTCTTAAGTTCTAGCTTTCAATGTGATTATTTAAGAGAAATTCTAAAAACACATGCTTTGTTTACAATATAATTTTCAAATTGTTTCACATGTAGTGAATACTGAATAATCTTCTATAATGTTTTTTGGGAAAGGCCAGCAGTTCTTTATTTATCGATGTGTTTGCAGAAAGTGATTTTTATATTGTGCAAATAAATTCCTAATTGGGCTAGTGGCAATGATGTGGTTGCAGAGAATAGCCTTTGCAAGTGAATAGGTTGGGATAATTTTATAAAATGCAGCATGAATCTACATTTTTATTCTTTGCTTACAGAAAATGAGTCAGAAAAATGTGGATTGATGGCAGTAGGAATGGGTAGTTCATGTAACGTCTATGCAATAAGAAAGGTCAAACAAAAAGTAGAGAAAAACAAAGATCAACATCAAGCTGGTTTGTTAAAATCGTGTTTTATGTGAGGTTTGGGCCTGAAGGTACTATGGAGAAGTATAGATTTTGTCACATCTGACGCATCACTGCAATATTCATTTTTCGTTAAAACAGAGTGAATGAGTTTTAAATGCTTTACTTGTTTTTGACAAGACAACAGACTTGAAATTAACTGGACCTTTGCTGTAAAAATATGAGGTATTTTCATGAAAACAAGTATTTTTTTCACTTTGAAGTATTTTCTTGTAGTCTCACGAAAGAAGAAATTATCTACAAAGAATAACAGTCACCCTCAAGAAACTTTTCAAGGATTAACCAATTACACATTTGACTTGCTTCATGAAATTGAGAGTATACCTGATAAAAAGGGCTTTCAAGTAAGCATATTTATGTATATGTTTTTGTTTCTTGCCTTTTCATTTAAAAGTCATGCTTTTTTCTATAGAAAACATTTACTGAACTAACTTGTCTTGTTTTTGAATTACAGCAAACAAGCCTAAATCTGATGTTAGGAAAATATGCAGATGGCAATGATCTAAATCAGAAGTTGTCAAACTTTTTGCCACTGTGCACCCCTTTCACTGCAACCAAAAGTGCTGTGGGCCCCTTTGTTTTGTCAACGTTTTTTAGATTATTAAGAGATTAGATTTGGCCGCTTCTTGGCATGTACAATCGTTGATGTGACATAATTCTTTGCTGAGGTGCATAAGAATTTTCATTCATAATCTGATTATTACACCACTTGGCAGTTCCCTTTGAGTTAGCCTCAGCCAACTTGCTAATAAGTGAAGCAGCGTAGCCGTGACAGTACGAAATTGTTTTAGAGCAATCCAAAAATTTATTTCTGTTTGAGTACATCATTTCTCAAACGTTCAGCCTTTACAGAAACAGCCGTTTTGCTTTTGAGACAATGACTTAGGGAATTCCTATTGTGCAATATTTGAGTTTTAACAAATTTTTAGTACATTTACTTTTATTCATGAAATGTGTTTAAAAAGTGGTTAGAGAAGACTACACCAAAAAAAGTAGTCAGTAGAGGATTCACTCGGGAAATTAAATGAGAACAGAAAGCCAACAAGCAAAACACAGTGCCTAAAGAAGCATTACGAGCGGAAGTACTCGAAAGAATTCACAGAGTTTGGTTTGACGTGTATCCTTATATCTGATTTGTCGCGTCCTCAATGTGGTATGTTCCGATGTTTTTGTATTTGTCATAGTAAGGTGAAACAGGTTGAATAACAAGATCAAAACCTTCAAAAAGAAAATTTAGTGGCTGAGGTAAAAGCGGAAGAATTGCCATGTTTTTACGTTTTCTGAGTTGGACAGCTTTATGAAAGAAAACGAGTAGAGTACAAATAGTATGAAAAATTCCATCATCAACCATCTTCATGAGCTTTCACAAGGTTTGATAAGTACTTTCCAAGGAACACAGTTTTGCAGCAACACGAGTGGATAATATCACGCATCACTGTATCAGATACCGATCATTTTAATGTGCTTTTGGCGACGACAAACTGTATCAGATACCGATCATTTTTAATGTGCTTTTGGCGACGACAATTGCCGGCAGGCTGAAGCCTGTAACTTGTTTCTTGCCAGGGCGGTTGAGGTGAACGCTCTTGCCCAAGAAGTGCTACGGCGATTCCAACCTTCCAACTATGAGGCGGATACTCTACCACTAAGCTGTCGCCGAACATGATTTACTGTTATAACTTCTTGGATAATTAACTACAAAAGGGCCCGAAACGTCCCGCTTTCTTGCTTTTAAATGGAGTATTGTTAACGCATCACTTTTTTGCTGCCTCTTGTGTCATGCGTGCAATAAAAGCCCATTCCGCAACCGCAAAGGACGTGGAACTGGTCTCTTGCTTGACCTTTGTCCTAGCATTTTTGTTAAAAAAACACTTGAAAATAATTTTTGCTTCCCACGCAGCTGCCACGTCGTGCCTGCTGCGCAGCGTTGCATTGGCACGGCATTGCGTGCCCATTTATTCTTCGCGGTGTGATTATGCAGAACAGCCTTGGCGTTAATTTTCTATCTCAAATCCATGTGTTTGTCAGGTTAGTGTACGCAGTCACGTGCGTTTCGCATATGCTTTTCTTATTACAGACTTCTGTTCGACTAAGCAAAGATGGCAAGTTCATTGCGACCGGTGGGTCGGATGGTCACGTGAGATCGTGGAATGTAAGTCGAAAATTGACATATCGATGGTTATTTAGAAGTTCGTAACAGAAGCTTCCATTTGCAGTTAAGTAAAAAAGAAAAACTGTTTGACTCCGGTGGTCATAAAGACGACGTTACTGACATCGACTTTCGTCCGGATGGAAAAGAGGTAAATGTTTTGCTTATTCGTGGTTGGTCTGTGTTAAGTTTTTGTGCTTGGTTCTGTGGAATAGGTTAGTCAAGTCAGAATGCTTTGATAGTGTGATCATGTCAATGATCACAGGTTGTTTTAGAGTTTATACACTCTTATACTTAATGATGATTGCACAGTGTTGTTGATGCTAAAAAATAATATGTTGGACCTCGATTCTCTTACACCGCTGGAAATAAACAAAACGCTTGGCAGCGCTTGCGCCTACCGTTCAGAACCGTCATGTTGTTTGTGAAAAGCGAGGTGTTCCAAATTTTTGCAAAATGTTCAGCTACCGAACAAAAAACGTATAAAAACATCTTAGTAAGAAAAATATCCGGAAGACTCTGTGGTTTCGCCCTGATTTGACTTATGCACACGAACGATTTCAATAGCAAATATCTATCCGCCTGTGCTACACTTAATGTGAATTTGATGTATGTAAATATGTAAGAGAATATTGTCCTGTCATGCTGAAGCCTTTTCCCTGAACTCGAAAGCAGCACTTTTTTGTATCCAAGTGATCCTTTTGAGCTGGTAGCTTCGGCCCTCAAGTTTCTTGTTATTGGATTGCTACTAGAAAACATAGTGAAATACAACTGGTTTAAAATCAATCTCGTTTCTTCTCCGTATTATACTGAACACTTCGCCACGTTTCACCTTCATGCTGTCTTTAAAGTTCTCAATCGAAAAGGTGGTTTTAGTGTTGGCTGCAAGCACTCGGACAAAAGTGCTGATGCTTGATGGGATGTGAAAAACTGCAGTTATTGACTTGGAAAAATTTCATCGCTTGTTATCGCTTAACTCAGTGGTCCTTAAAGTTTAACGCCGCAATACACCTAAGTCAAATCTTCGTCAATCTGGACACCCCTTTCCAACAAAGTTTAATAACAAAAGAATTGTGAGAAATAAAACAGAACTGGTAAATAAAATATTCACTAGAGTAGTGAGGAAAAAGGTCAATGCAAAGGTTGCATCACATCATCAGGACCAACCTTCTCCATGTGGGTACAATGTTGTTAGATTGCTAGAACCATAGAAAAGCCAATGTGGATGGAAGCAAGTCAAAGTTCCTAGAATGAGGATGTGAGTCCGGATTTGGTCTTTACTTCCCAACACTGTTGAATACGACCAACATCTAATCGGGGTATTGAGGCAAACTTTAAGAACCCCTGGCTTAACTGCTGCTTGATGGAACCTTTTCCGAATGTGCCATGACCCTGTATATCGGTACATTGCCAAGTTACTTTTTATTAATCAGTGAACATGTGCGAGATCTATAATCTTTGTTGTATACATAATTTTTGCGTTGATCTCAGGAAGCGCGAGACGTGCGATTAAAATCAACCTGCGTTTCGATGGCCAATCGCGGGATACAGTGCCTAAATCATGTTGGGCTGTGAAATTCTTAAATCTTCTAAGTCAAAACAATGTAACTTAAGTCAGACACGTACGTGCTGGCACATGCATCAGCGATTGAGGAGCGCTTTGCTTAAGCGGGGTGTTACTTCAGCGGTGTAGGTTTATATCAACCAAAGTAATACCCGCATTCTGTCTTGCTTGAGCAATAGATGTCTGACTTTCAGCGTGTATCTGNATGTTTGTTTGTTCNTTTGATTGTGTTGCTGATCTAGCAGTTCCAGGTATCTTGTGCATTTTACAAAGCCGATGGCAATAATCTAGTCAGTCTGATATTGTAATAATGTGCTATTAATAACCCCAGGTCACCAGCTGAAGAAAATTTAACGTGACGTCAGCTCCGTTAGGGGTTGGCATAAATTGCGGCAAACATTTTCGGATACACAGTGAATATTGTCTATTCTTAGACATGCACCATTGGAAAGTTTTTCATCAAACAAAAGATCCACGTAGAAAATAAGTGTAGATCACACTTAAAGCATTTAAGTTTAATGTTTTGCTTGTAAAGATGCAAAAGCTTCAGTTACGAATACAAGTTTCAAGTTCCTGTTTATTGTTTGGATTGCAACAAAGAATCTGTTTTGCATTCAGATAGCATCGGTCTCCAGGGACGGCACGGCGTTTGTATGGGATGCATCGAATGGCCACAAACTTCTGGAGTTGCACTCACTTTGGAATATGCAAATGCTTTCACGCGCGTACAGGTTTCGGAATTGCAGGTAAATTGTCTGGACCATCACGTTTGAAGACGTGCTGTTCTCCTCTGCCAACATTAATTTCATTTATAAAAAAGACGTGGCTGGGCTTAATATTTTTCAGCTGGATTTTTAGTACAAGTTGTCATTTAGACCCAGTTAGAATTTTTCGTGTGAAGTCCGACAAATAGTCTTTGCTATGCCCTTCGCACTTAAATTACCCTGTAGCACAGGGGTCTCAAACAGGCGGGCCGCATGTGGCCCGCAAGGGTGTTTTGTGCGGCCCGCGATGCTTTTTGGGTATTTTCAAGTAATTAATGTACATAGTAGTTTATTCACCGGTGTTCAAAAGTTCTCGTCCAGCGAGTGAACAAGTTCCTTTTAAAAGAGCCTAGAGACGTTAGAAATGATTTGCCTATAACTCACGATACCTTCCGCAGGAAATAAGATGTAAAAGTTGTTTCTAGCAAGGTTCAGGTACCGCTGATGTTGCGTCAGCGTCAAAATACGGCCTTCAGGTTACTTTGTAAGTCCTCATTTGGCCCTCAAAGCAATTCAAGTTTGAGACTCCTGCTGTAGCACTTTCAAGGTTAGATGCGCGTTTTGGTTCGTCAATTTAAAGGAATTAATGGCTGTATCTTCCGAAACCTACCACTTTAAGTGAAGATCTAGATTAACCAAAGCGTTTGACCTATGGTGGCAGTAATTCAAGCAACGTTTTAGATATTTGTCTGCTTCTGTCAGTAGCTCGTGAAGTTCGGTAAATTGGAGATTAAACATCACTCACGCAAAATGCTGGCAAGTAGGTGGTACATGTATAGGCTTCATTTTACTCCCCAAAAAATCCAACTGAACTTTGGTTGTGAGATCACAAATAGCAAAACATGTACGGAATTGTGACGATTAACAGAAAGCATCTCTGAGACGTATTTTGATTAATTTCGATGACAATTTTAATTGTAAATTTCAAAATAAAACAAGAAAGTCTTCAGTGCGTTTTCATAAGTTGGTTATCAATAGTTCGACGTTATTGAAATACGTCCTTGAACCAGTTTGTTGTGATCAGATATGATTGATGATACACGACTGACGTTTCAACAGCGTATCAAACGGTGGTAGAAATTCTGAACGTTACTCGCTTTTTTACTAAAAATTTACAAATAGCCGTGACTGACCTGTTCTGCGCATTCCTGCTGCAGAGGGTCGTTTTGACTACTTTGTAATAATTAATTGCCCGATTAGAAAAAATATGCGACACTTTTTGTTGTCTTTGTGCGGTTTTGCGTTAAAACTCTCGAAACCCATGTTTTTATGTGTATTGGTGTAGCTGTGTATTACTTTACTCTGTTACAAGCTGTGTAGATTTTAAGTTACGTCTTTTTCGATCGTTTGTGTGTAGATATGCAGTCGTTCCGGAAAATACGTCGAGATTCGTCTTGTTCACGTCCCACGCGCCGTTGAAACAAGACATCAAGCGAAAATCCCAAGTCTGCTGTTTGACGAAGTGGTCGAAGCAGCGCAACAAAGAAGGCGTAGAATTTGGAAATTTGCGGCCAGCTGTGGTGCAGCGAACGGGAAATGAACCTATATCGGCAATGGCGGTGAGGTAAGACAACCCATCTTGTCTTTATCCGCCGCGATAGTAGCCCTCAGTTCACTTTAGGTGCATCGTTGATTTAAAAACCCGTTTAGGCTGAAAGAAATCAGTATCACACAAATCAAGTGGCAAGTCATTCCAAAAGGCTCAACTGTTCGTGACCTACATATCATGCGATTGGAACACTAGTTTTGTTTTAAGTTAAAAATCAGTTGATAGGGAATAACCAAGAACTTCGTTCGTTTTAAAGAAGGCTATAAACTTTTTTGTGGAATCATAACAGGCGCCTAACCGGAACGAAAATTTATCGTTAAATTCGTACTGGAACTCTTTGTGAATGTCTGAGTATCGAGTTGCTGGGCGAAGTTGCTACGAGAAATGTGCTTAGCGTGTAGAGACATAGATCTACCTACATTTCTCATTTTAGAAATTACCTTAGTACGTTTCGTTCTTTGGATTTAAGTAAATGCTGAACATAGGCGTAGCCAGGGGGGCCTAGGGGATCATGCTGCCCCCCAAATTTTGAGAACATGTTGTCATTTTATACTTTGAGAGGCCGTATCCCAAACAATATAGTGTTATTCGCCTAAAATCAAACATTTTGGCCCCTCCCAAAATTTTGGGCTGGCTACGCCACTGATGCTGAAGAACTCATCAAAGAAGGCAGTGGTTCCCAAACTGTGGTACGCGAGGCGTTCAAAGAGGTACGCGAATAGGCCTACCTTCTCTTTTTCTTCACAATTACTTATCGGGTTTTGTGTACTTCCCTTGTTGGTTTTTGAAAATGGCAATTATAATTTCTGACAGCCATTTTGTTCAATGGGCATTTGTGTCCAGTCTGGTTTTCCGAACTTTTGATCGAATGATATTTGGTAGAATAAGTTTTCCTGGAGCAAAGTGGTGCATGGTGACAGTACGGGTCCTACAAACAGTGCTCGATCAGAAAAAGGTTGGGAACCACTGGTTCAAGGACATGCTTCAAACTTGAGGGATGTGCTGTGCGTAACAAGAGCGTCTTTAATTGTTGATAAAGTGCTGAAGTCTAATGTAGAAACATAACGATTGGCTTAAATTGAATTACGACCTTAAGTTGTATTTCAGTGTGTTTGTGGTGCCGCAATACTTTTGAAATAATCAGCATCAACTATTTCATCACCAGCAATCTCACCTCGTTAACATTGAGCCACCACTTCGTCAGACCGCTGCGTTAAAAATCAAAACATTCTTCCATCACTGTCGATCTGTCAACGCGGTTTCGCTCATCAACGACGAGAACAGTTACATTTATCTCTGATACAAATCTCTTGTCAAGCATAGTGTCTTCAAAATTATTGACAAAACTACCATTACCGCAGTTATTTAAAAAATCGAGATTGGCCAAAGGGTTGATATTACGCAAAAAGACGGTTACCTTTTCAAAAATGAAGCTCATCAAAGTGCAAACTATTGGTAAAAAGTAGCAATGGGTGTAGTGAGAGGTTTCTTATGAATAAACGTGAACGATTAAACGGATATTTTTAAGTGCGGTACCGATCATGGACCGTTTCATATCTTGTGCGTACGTGTTTAATAGTTATGACTGCTACAGATGCTGCTTCAGCCGCTGGTCATATATGTGTGATTGACTTTTTTGTATGAACTGAGCGGACAAACCAGATCAGAAGCACTGCTCGCGTCAGGTCGTCTTTCCACCATTCAGGCAAACGTCAGCAATGCTTCCATGCTATAGTCAATTGCACGCATCCTTAGTAGTTATCCTCGCGTTTCCCAACACATACATTGCGCGTTCAATCAGTCGTTGCAGGCAACGTCATACCTTGGTGGATGTAAAACATCCAAAAACTGTGGTTCACTCCGAAAAAGGAGGAAACGTGCGACAACAGCCACATACGAGTTTGCTTTCAGAAATCCCTTAACACTCGCTACAACTAGGAGGTATCAACGTCGTTTTTTGTCTGCAGTACTTCCGTTAACATGTTAGGCTAAATCTTTCGTTTGTTTCAAATGCTGTTTACTGAGCACTTCTTCACTATTGCTTTTTAAGCTCGAATGGTGTATTCGTTGGAGTTGGTTTCATGGAGGGATCGGTTGCTATATACATTGCCTTCAATTTGCAGGTATAAATGTTTCATTTTCAGGTGTTTAAGGTTAAATAGTCGTAAGTAAAGCAGTGAAAGCAATTGTAGCGTCTTCTAGAAACCGATCTTGTGATAACTGCTTTCCGCATCAAAGCTCATGTAAGAAATATGCAGTTAAGGTGACCGTACGAAAGTGTTAGAAGTATGTGAACGCGTGTACCGATTGAATATCGTTTTTGTTATTTTTCACGCCTTGGCCTAAAAAAATTTTGATGTTTTTGTCTGGACAATCCAGTTACTGTGTACAGACTGCAAGGGCTTTAAACAGTTTAAAGGTTGAGAACTTCGCTTTTATCGCTATAACGACTGACTGCCAGTCTTATCTAGGGCGTTGCGCCATACATGTACACTAATACGCCAGTAGTTCTACGCAGAATTCTTCACAATCCTGCTCTTTACGTTTGTTTGTTTTAAATATCCCATATATTTTTAACAGTGTGCAACCCGTGTGAAAAATGTGCATAGCATTTTTGTCACATCTCTTTCCTTTGTTGACGATAGCAAAGAAATTAGTGCCATCGTTGGTGATTCCGACGCGGCAGTGGTGTCCGTGTCCGCCGATTCGTCTTGTCAGTTGACGAAACTCGGCTCCAGAGGTAAGCAAGTTATCGTTCATTGGGTTGCTACTAATAATGATTTATCTCTTTGGTTAAATTTGCTATTGTGTTGGTTTTCTTTGTATCGTTCCACTGATTGTTCGTCTGTATGGTTAAAAATTTTTTCTTTGTTTTTTCAGCTATGTTTCCTTTCTGGGTGGTAATCGCCATGTGCGTGTTTGCGTTAGTGGTTGTTGGATTTTACCTTCAGAGCGTTGGATTTCTTTGACGCTGTGATCAGAAATACATAAATGCGTTGTTTCTGCGGAAACGACAACGATAGACAACCTTGGGCTGTTTTCGCAAGGGTTGCTGCAGGGTGCAGGACTTCGAATGCAAATTTCCGAGTACAATTTTGTGTTGCCATGCCCGTTGTTGTGGTCTGCAAACCAATGTGTGTGATGGTAGAAGAAGAGGGGCTGTCATTGGGAGTTCTGACACGTTCAAGATACGAACGATCATTACGCGAGAGTGGTTCATTGTGCAGCGGTAGCATTAGAAACGCAGATCATAGTGTATGTATTCGAAGTCGCAAATGCTCGAGAGTTGTTTGTTTGTTTGTATTAGTGGTCGCTCAATAGATGCATGAACTCACCGTCATTAGACCTGTGCAAACTGTGGTATATGCTACATGTATTTTGGTAGTTCTAGTTGGAACTAACTGGACTTTATTCTTTTACTTGGGTTTCTCTTTGTTGTTTTCAAAATTATTTTATGTACTGTTTTATCTCAGTGAACGAACAGTTTTTAATATGCGCATCACCTGCTGATTATTCCGCAACGCTTCGTTGTAATCGAAATTTTGCATTGTTTCTTTGAGATTTCGTGAAAGCAAAGATAGTCGCGCGCTCACGGCAAAGATTGCGACATGGCCAAACTCAACCTGAAGCAGCAAAAGTGTCAAAAATGATTTAGCATTTTACGAAACTGGATTTTTAGTGATTTATTATGGTCGCAGCAATTGCTTGCAAAAACTGAAGCACGTCCATTCCTTATGAGCAGATGTCTGAATGTTTAAGTGTTCGTTTGAATTGACTTTTTCGAGTATTTATTGGAGGGGACAATTGACTATGCACGAAAAACCATACAGCTGATTGTCCCTGTAACGTCAGTTTTGGAGATCGTGGCTTCTTAGGGGTTAATCTGTTACAATTGATTTTCTAAATATAATTTTTTCTTTAGTTTCCTTTCGGTGGATGACTGTGGTGGCGGTTCTATTAACGGTGACTGTGGTCATGCTTAAACCAGAGGTTTTTAACTAAGGGTAAGCGCACTGGGTCATGATTTCTAACAAACGTACGTTTTCTCAATAATTAAAAATTGAAAGATTGGCACTGTATCATGATTCAAATCTTAAGCTTTTGTTTTTTCCGGATCATGGATTATTAATTTTGCTAAGTAGAGCGTGTGTGCTGCATTATTAATATTTTCTTTTTTTGATTTTGGTGACGGCAATTGGCGGCAGGCCGAAGCTTGAAATTTGTTCCTTGCCAGTGCGGTTCAGGTGAAGCTCTTGCCCAAGGAACGCTATGGCGATTCACTCAGTGGCCTCGAACACCCAACCTTCCAATTGAGAGGCGGACACTCTGCTACTGAGCTATTCCCGCCATTATTAATATTCAAAACTCAGTTTGGACATTTGCCAAAAAGGGGATTGCAACGCTGGCATGGCCTTCACATTAACATTTCATCCTAAAACTTTTTTGTGTCTTCATCCATTATAAACCTTTTTGTGTCTTCATCCATTATAAACATTAGTAGAAGGTTTTTATAGCCATCGTCATAATTGTTTTACTTTGTTTTGGCTTAATTAGTAATTTTCAGTCAGATCAAAGACTACAAAGCCTATTCGAAACATAGATGTCAAAGTGGAGATGAACAGATAAATGTATATAAATGAGCACATTTCTTCGATATCCGTTTCACAATAAAGCTACCGAAAAATATTGGTTTGATGCGAAAAAAAAGTTGGCTGATACAATGAGTCAAATACCGTAATGGAGTTCAACTCTGACCGAACCCAAAGCTATCTTTCCTCATGCGTGAAGATACCAAATGAAAGGCATTGTATGTCCATAGGTCAACTTTGAGTTTAGTCCCTGGGTCAGTCTTGCTATTCTGAGCGCAGTACCTGTGTTCCTGGAAGCAAAGATGGTGGCTAGTTTTGTGAATCGAGCAGATTTTTTTTTAAAAAGGTGGAATTGCTGCATTTAAGCATAAATCACTAATGCAAAAATTTTCTGTGCGTGTCCTTGATTACTGTCGATTTTTATTTTCCTAATGGAGTCAAAAACTATGTTCGTGAAATTTTCTAGACTTCAGCGCTTGGTCGTAATCTAGTCTTTGCTTCACAGTTCCTACGCGGTCTGAGCAAGTTTTTGACCTTGTTTTTATCCAAGTATCCAAAATACCAGACAAACATTAAGCTTCACCGGTCAAAAGTCGTTCTGTATTTTGTAGCTGTGATCTCTAAATTAATCATGAAAATTCATGTTCCACTTCATTTGGCTTCACCTTGAAAAAGTCAGTACGGCTTCGTTAATATTTGCTTGGCTTCAGCCTTGGCCTCGACGTTACCTGAAACCTGAAACAATTTTGAAGTCCTGAAGTATGGCATTAGAGCTGAGATGCAATAACCTTCGTGCTATATTACAGTTGTCCCAGACCCTATTGTAACCGCGGGCCGGTCAACGCTGGACAATTTTACCGCTGCGCGGGAGTACTCTCGCAACAGTGCTTCCAAGGGAAGAACTGACCAATCGTATGCCCAGAAAGCGAGTGGTGTCACCATCGGTATACATTCTGCAATTTCGCGTCCCGGTATCAATTTATGTGGGGTTGAGACCACCGCTATATTATACATTTTCGTGGAATTGCTACTTTTGGGTCGCTTGTAAGTTGCAGCTTTTGAAAGCAACATTCCTTTTTGGTACAAACAGAGGTTTTCTACATCAGCGAAAAAGTTGGTTGAGACCAAGGCCTTAATCCCTTACCGAGGTCAACTCTTTGTTATTAAACTTGAGATTAGACGTACCACAGAGAAATAGGAACTTTTATCCGGAAACTTTTGTGTTTGTTTTTTCACATTTGAGTGATCGGCTTTGTGTTCACCTCTTCCTTCGGTCTGGCTTTTGTTTGATTATGAAGAAGATAGAACGAAAGTTAACAACATGATGAGTAACCCGTGTCTTCTTCTTTGTTTTCATTTCTAAGACTCCTCGCGCAATGATGCATATATTGGAATACTGTAGCGTTGATTAGAGGTGTGTTGCTGCTATTATGTTCACCCGTTTCCTGAATATTTGCGCAATTCCTGTTTTTGTGATCGTAAATGAATGCTGTCATCAAGGGTAGGAGGGTAAGCTTAGAATTTGTAACGTCATGGAACTAACTAGCGAGGAAACGTGAAATATTGTGGTTGAAGCTTTGCTGTGCCATTTTTTTAGAATTCAGTTCCAAGACCCTGTAATTTGAATTTGATTGTATATACCAGGGGTGGCTAACCTGCGGCTCGCATGCCGCATGCGGCTCTTATGTAATTACCAGAAGTCCCACTAGATAACATGCATCAGAATAAATGGCTTGTGAAGTTCTGTCATTGTCATGTTGCTTTGTGATATTTACAATAAAGCTAGCTGAGCAAATGTATTTGTTTGAGTGAGGAAGAAATGGGGTGATGTTCATGTGTATGATGTGGCTCTGCGGTAACGCGGTAAGAAATGCAGCTCTTGGTCTCTGACTGCTGGTTGGTCACCCCTGGTGTATAGGAATTCTAGAGAGAAAGAGCGCAGGGTGTTTTTCCTAACATAGCGAAGGTCCGAATTTTTATGACGTTTTTCAATATGTTTCCACCAACAACGAATTTTACATCGCTTCTGCAATCAAACCCTAATCTAAAAGATTGGGTCGTGTTGCTCCGTAACTGTTGATAGCAGGGTTGGACAGACTTTCTCACCAGCGGACTGCACTGGATTCCAAAATGTAAGCGCGGGCAAGATGGGGGAGCTAATGCATGGATTGTTTGTGTAAACCAGTGGTTCTTAACCTTTTTTCTACCACGCCTCCTTCAAGTAATTGCCCTTTGTTTCAAGCCCCCCCCCTGATTTTAAATAAGCTGTAAAAACAAATGTATTTGCAAATTTATTGATCAAACTTTCCATGTTGTAGGGCGTGTAAGGGGACGCGTCCCCTCAGTTAAGAACCACTGGTGTAAACTGATATCCATGTATTGTAGAAAACGAATTGACTTCATTAACATAAACTGTGGTTCAAGTTCAGCGGGCCGGATAACGAGCGTAACGGGCCGTGGTTTGCTAATGTCTGGTTTATAGTGATGTTAACAAGAAATTCCAAAGTGGACTTCCCGAACAGCACTCAGGAAAATTTTTCTTTTTAGTGTTGATCATCACTACGCAGACTCATCTTAGTTTTGCGGCTGTGCTCAGAAACATTTGCACTTTCAAAATGATAGAAGTGTATTGCTCGGTAGTTTGGCTAGTTGAATGTTGCGCGTGCTCTCAGCAGCAAACCTATTTATATTGTTGACAGCTGTTCAGTCAAAACGAGCTGTTGTGTTGCAATTAATGGAAGGAATGGTGCGACTAAAAGTGAAACATACCAACGTCTTTGTTCGCAATTATTCCGTCTACGCGTGTGTGATATGTTTGAAATGGACATGCAAAAACTTGCTATTGGCAACAAGCTACGCCAACACGATGCATATATTGGAATACTGTAACGTTGCCTTGGTATACGCGTGGATACATTGTATATGTGCAATCACTTTTCTCGTTTCTCTGCAGATGTGGAGGATGACTGTCTTGTAGTAATGCTTAGAGGCTAAAGTGCAATTAAAGCAATATGTGCAAATACTCCCTGAAAACTAAATATGTATGTTTGCATTGTCCAGGAGTATCAAGAGATAAACGTTGTCCAGCAGTGTCAAGAGAGCGCTTCAACTATTTTATCTACTGTACAGCCTGGTTGTTGTACCGTTTATCAACAGCTTGCGTACATGTCTACATCGAGCGCCCAGTAACAGGGGTTCCTTAAATCCCACTAGCGCGTGGCTTCGTTAAGTGTGTTAAGTGCACAATAACGTTAAGTGTATAGCTGTTTGATTTGCTGTTTACCAAAGCTTAATCCGAAAACGTATTTTTTAAATCTTGTACAGATCACAAAGGTTCTCCTAATCTTGTCGCTGACATCGTTACTATCGTGTGTGTGGTTGTCCGCTTTCAAGCCGGAACAATGTCAGTTAAGATGTTAATCTGTCATTTTATTCGCACTGAAAAGTGTTGAAGACTTTGATTATTTAAACGGCGAACAAAACTAAAAACTGCGCGTGAAACACAATGTGATTGTTTCATTTTCTTGCCTAAAAGTGCGCGTAAGAGCAATCTCAGCATTATCGCGGATCCGCGCGTTGTGATCTACGTGTATACACATTTATTCATCCTGGTATTCTGTACAAAAATTGCTTGCGGACACAAGAAAGAAAGCTGCGCAAACACTTGTCATAAGCAGACAGAAGCGGATCTAAGGGGATCAGTTGGTGGCATAAGCAACCCCCAAACGTAAATCATAATGATGCTTTACACCTCGTTAAATTGCAGAATTTACGAGCCACGTAAAAGCCTTGTGGGTCTCTATTACGGAATAGCGTTAAGCCGTTAACAATGCTATTCTTTCGTAATTATACTACTCTTCAGTCATTTTTTGTGGGCTTGGGAACTGCCCAGCCTCGCACTCCCAGGTCATCGGAAGGGCAGTAGTGAAAATATAAATGCAGTATGGATAATTCCTAACGCAAGATTCCAAATGTTTCCTAGAAGAAAAACAAATTTTAGTTGTCTTACTGGCGCAGTCTGCGAGTCCGCAGCAGGCATGTATCACAGTTCAGCAAAACGAAGGTTAGTGAACAGGTTTCTTGTCGGAACTAATGGCTCATGATATCAAAGTAATCAACTAGTGGTGAACCATAATGCAGCGTACAAAACACTAAAGAGCAACAGCGACTTTGCTTCTTTTATTGCATTTGCAAACCCATGGACTGTTTATGCCGGCCAAGAAAAGACAAACTTTACCTGGTTCGCTTGAAACGGTAACTGTGTTATCATCGCTGGGCTTCCAATGTATATCATTGCGCAGCACAAGTCATTCCGTTGTAGTCAGTGGCATGGGTGGCGGGACCTTTATCAAAGTGGTGGGGCACAAGTGATCGTCAAAAATCTGTAGAAAATTTTTGTGGTTGAATTGGCAACTGTGACGTCACAAGCATTAAAATATGACGACATTAACTTTTGTCAGCATCTTTATGCAATGTTATATAAGCCCTCAACGACCCCTATCTACACTACACCCTATCTATATAGGCTACGCTACACTGACTTGAGCACATCGATGTAACTAGTTGTTCTTAGTCTTACACAAAATTCATTCACAAGTAAGCACACAAATGCAACATGCACAAAGCTAAGGGAGCGTTCATGGGTGAGAGGGGGTTTCAAAATGATGATGGTGTAACAAAAGTATATTAACAGTGACAAGGCCCAATTAAAAGAACCCTAGTTAACAACTCATTGAAGTGGGACCGTGGGTGGTGGCACAAATACACAAAGCAAGCAAGCTTACGTTCTCCAGTACAAATCGTAAACGAAGACTCGGACTATTCCCGAGGAGCCCGTGTGCCGGATTCGGCACTGGGCTGTTGAAAATACCAAGAATGCAGCTTAAAAACAGGCAAAAAGGAGAAAGTGTTGATAACTGTCCTAAACACATTTAAAATCACAACTTTTCCACATCTAGAACACTGAAGTAATATGAATGAATACTCATTTCACAACTGCATCAGATAATGAAATGTACAGACAAGACAAAGCATATGTGAAGGGGCGTAACAAGGGGGGCACAATTCCCCGCGCGTCAAATCACTATGAGGGCGCCGGAAATCCCAACAGTGTCACAGGTACGAAATTAGCTTGCAAAAGAGCTCAGATTCGATCATGCGGGTGCGAAACCTGCTTCTTGCCCCGGGCACCATTTAACCTCGCTACGACCCTGCATATGCATAGCAAGTTGTCTCCAAGGATGCCAATTATATTGCCAATGCAAAAATGAAATATAGCTATTTAGCTGTGATGGAGTTTCGAGACTTGGTCTCGGTCATGACAATGTTCTCGAGACCCGTTTTTGCGACTCTCGGTCTTGGTCTCGAAGGCTACAGGTCTCGGTAACAAGCCTATTGTCTTGAGACTGAATATTGCAAGGATATGGCTTGGTAAAACTTCTGTAATTCAACAAGTTTTTCTTTGTTGCATTTGCTGGTAATAAACAGTGAAAACAGGTCTGAAAAATGCCAGAAATTCAAAAAAGTTCAATTTAGCAAGTGGTAGTGACGTTTTTTGAAACATTTCGGAAAAATCCACATATTTTGAAGTCTCGGTCTCGAAGTTTTAAAGAGGTGTCGGTCTCGAGGTTATAGTCTCGACTACATCATTGCTATTTAGTGTTGCCAATGCAAAAACAAAAACACAGTGGAAATTGATCTGTCAAATATTTGATTTTGCGTATAAGATTATTCAGCTAAATTTCACTATTTAGAGTGGTGTTAAAACGCTTGAAATTACACGAAATGGCAGCAAGTTTTCGATGGCGTGGCACGAAATTTTTCCTAAACACAAGCATGAAAAATTACACCATCTGGCAACACTGTTCAACAACATCCAATGCGGTAAGCAATCTCGAGCAGGGTTACCAGGTTGTGCCCCGTGTATTCTGCCAAACATTTGCAAAATCCTGACAAAATACAAAAAATGTATTACAAACAATATTGCCAAAATACTGCCAAATATCTGCATTTGTTTTTCATTTAACGATTTATTTCAACAATTGTCCCAATACTAAATGTCTTTCTTAAACTCATTTCGCCAAAATTTGAAATTTAAAAGTGGGGAGGGGCAGGACCCCTCAGAAAAAAGTGGAGGGGCCTAGGCCCATGCGGCCCCCGGTTCCGCCACCTATGATCAGTGGTGTGTTTAAGGGAGACGAGCGAGGCGTTTGCTTTGAGCCCCCTCTCGAGGTGTTTCACGTGTAAATTTTCCTCACTTATGGTGAAAAACTTATGATCCGCTCACATAGTACACTCTGAAGCAGATCATAAGTACTCTGCTTTTAAAGAGCCCCCAATTGCAACTATAATGTGCAAGTATTCTGCTTTTAAAGGGTCCCCAATAGCAACTGCAACGTGTAAGTGCCTTACGTTCAAAGAGGCCCCCAACAGCAACTGTAACTAGAGAAGTGGAGGACGATGCCAGTTTGCTATTGCTCAACTTTTATGTGTTGCTAGAGGAATACACACCTTGACATAGACGTAGCAAGGGGCAGTGACGGATTTACGCATAGGCCATGGCTTAGGGCCCCGCGCTTTTGGCGGCCGCGCGAAACTCTTTCCTATAACGTCTCAATATTAACTAAACATTTGCGAACTGCGCAGAGGCATAACTTCACAATTTACCTTGAAACGAGCAGAAATGCAAATGTCTACTCTAGACTCTTATCAGTGCAGTGACAACACGACAATATTGTGCATCTGGGCGTGAGAGACATTCAGGCCGTCTGCATGAAAGCGGTTACAAAATCAGAATGAAAAAGAAAAAATGGTTAATTGAGGTTCAATTTTCCACTGACAAAAGCTCGAAACAACTCTGGTCATCAGACATACAGTAGCAGTGTTAAGGCGATGAAGGGAGGCAACCAATATCCTGCCACAATGAAAACGTTCCATTGTTACGACATAGTTAGATAATACTGTCGTGCTGATACGGCATAACTGGCTTCACCGACAAGCCGCGTTGTGGAAAATTGCTATGAAAATGTGTGGGCTACAACAGGATTTTGTGACATGACAAATCTGCCTGGAAGCCTCAGCAGACATGAGAGGTCAACAAATCACATTCAAACCAAATTGCTTTAAAAACATTTGAAAGCACAAGGATAGATTTGGCTTTGAACGAACAGCGGAGAGTGCGGAGTCAGAGTTGGGCATTTTGCCTGGTGCCGCAGCCGGAGCTCAAATTAAAAATGAGAAGGATCTGGAAAACAGCTCAGTTAAAAATTTAGGCACGGAACTGGAGCTATGGCTTTTTGAGAGGTAGCTCCGTCTCGGTGTCCCTTCCTAGATACTAACGGTTTTGCCAAATAGACATACGTGTGGTCTTTATAGCACACTGAACGCGATTGTTACAAGTTACGACACCAGACTGCAACAATGGATCTGCAAGCATTCATTGTTTCTTTGGTTTAATAATCGCTAAGGCTGTGACATAGTAGATGGCAGGCGTGGTGTTACTTGTTGAACAATGGTTCTTAGAGCCGCATGAAGCTCCCAAGGATCCCTTGTGCGGCTTTCAGCAATCTTTCTGTAACAGATTCTATTTGAACAAGTGCTGATGATGCCTACTTCGTAGGCGAAATATATATTCTGTAAGAGCTTAGTGTCTGATTCTTGCTAGGAAAGGATTCCTTTAGATAGGAATAAAAAAGTAATGATCAAAAAGTAGTGTCTCGAAAAGTAGTGTCTTTCCGTAACACCACTATTAATGTGTAACAGACTTCATTAGTGCAACAAAACAAAACGCGTCAACTGACTTGTGGTAAGTTTTTTTATGCGGCTCTCTAACAAAATCATAGGTCTGTATTTGACCTCTTTTAGCGAAATGGTTGAGAACCACCAGGCCCGTAACCAGCTTGGGACACCAGGAGGGGCGAAGAGTTTTCTGAGAGGGGCAGTGATATAGTCGAGACCTTAACCTCCGAGACCTGTCTCAAACTTCGAGACCGAGACTTTTCTATAAAAGCCGAGACCGAGACCTGGAAGTTCGAGACCGAGACTCGAGACTTCACATTTCTCTGTTGGTAATTAAAGCTGACTCCTTGAAAAATGCTGCAGAAAAACGTTGCCAAATACCAAAATAAAGGTGTTTGCCGTTGCTATACTAATAATCATTTACCTACTTCAAACTCATACTGCACAACATTTCACTCACAAAGAAAAAATATAGTTCCGTGCTGGTAAAGGCTTGCTCGGGTCTCTAAATAATGCTAACACCGTCAGTACCTTAGCTCAAACTGCAAAAAATTTTCATCACTATCACTGAGGCTTATTGAAACATTTTAGGAGCACGGTCGGCGTCGCGTTTTTGAATAAGCCAGCAATTATTCTGAAGCTCAGCTGCACCTAAAATCCTAACTTGTTGGATGTTGAATACAATTTATTATTTCAAAAGCAATACGTATTTGCCGCCGAAAAACGCAAGGGATACCCAAAGCAAAAACACCCAAAGGTAAAAAGTGAAGAAATTTGGCCAGTACCTTTTGTTCGCAGTCGGGTGAAAATCAAAACCATATTCTGGTCGAAGCTTGAAGTGTTACATGCAACAGAAACAAAAAACGTTGACATGGAAAGATGTTTTTT
>JGI24158J21664_10002488_pt1 | contig 22397 bp, 16 predicted proteins | sample Ectturendosymbi3_FD_21664 | JGI IMG/M metagenome (IMG submission 21664)
AATGGTTGGTTTACTGCATGCGATGGCTTTTATGGTGCTTCTGCTTATTGGCTGAGTCATATGAAACAATAAACCATTACCATTACCATATAAAAAAAACTTTTATTTTTGCAATTGATTGCAGAACCACACAGCTCTTTTTTTGGTTCTACTGAATAGGACCATAACTATGGGGGGCACAAATCCCCTTGAAAAAATTTTTGCCTTCCGTGGAAAAAGTGTTGAACGTAGTGTAAAACTATTGTACATCTAACTGGTCCCCCTCAGAAAAATATTCACCTCATCCTGGTATCCCAACCTGGTGACAGGCCTGCTACTACAGCATCGCTGTCTTCATGAGATGATTTACGGACTTCTGTGCTGCTCCTATTATAAGTTCAACGGCCCTAGGTCTGGTTCTGACGAGGCTTCAAAACAGTATCGCAGTCAGAATGAAGTCGAAAAAGCCATGGGCCCGCGAAACGAAGTTGCTAGGATTACTGACGGTTTTCTATCAATTTTCAACTGTTGCAAACTAAAGGATTGAACAGTTGGACCCAAGATGCCGTCAGTGACTGACGATGTCATTGACTGTGCACACAAAATTATTGGCTGTGCTACTGCTTCAGAATGTTTACTTATATATGTAACTTTTCCATGAACACAAATATTTTTTACTAGCTTTTGCTTTAATAGGGTGGGTCGGTGATAATGAAAAGACTTGTGCTTCTTCCTGGTTCGTATTTTTGTGATACCCTGATTTTTGGCACATGTTTGTATTTCTTGAAGAGTAATATCACAGCTGGAGGATGCTACATTTTCAGAATATGCGTAAAAAATTTCGTCAGCATCCCGATCGAATTCCTTTTCTGCAAAAGTTTAGGATGGTCCATCACGTTCCGTGGCGGACAAAAATTGTCTAAAACAACTTTATATGTTAATAAAACGGGAATATTTTCGGTTGGATGGAATAGGCTAAATCTATGGAAAGAGTTGTAGCAGGCAAGTCGCATATTGGATCTGGGGTTGGAAACCACCCCTTGAAATTTACGCAGCTTTATCCGCGGCATTTATGCCAATAGCTTAAGCCCTTTTACAAAAAATACTACGAAATAAATAATAGACTTACGAAGTATAGTAATCATGCTTTTTCTCAAGCGTCCGCATATCTAATAAGTTAGGCGGGACCATTGAGCCACTGTTCATTGAACCCGACATGTTGCGGCTCAAGGGTCACTTTCTACGCCATTTTGAATCAAAATCACGTCCTCACTTAAACCCGGCCAGTCGATGNTTTTTTTCTCCTGCTAAAATGCATATTATGTTGCACTAAGTTAACCAAATAAAAGATGCCGGAAACAACTTAGAAACAATAGCGTTAAAACAAAAAGTTCAAGACCCAATCATTTTACCTCAACCACCAGAAAAGTTATAACCAGTGACAAAAACCTAAACGCTGTAGCGTACTTGCTTGCATTCCGTTAACATGGGAAAAATAAGCATGAGGAATATCTAGTATTGATAAGTGGCGCTAAACCTGTGTAGTTCTCAAAAAATCTGTGTGGTTCAAGGGTCCCGCTATGATCACAGGAGCCGACCTTCCTTTAACTAGCATCCATGGCGTTCTTCACAGAAGGCCTAGGCTGCTAAGGTCAACGGTAGTTTTCTCGTTTTTTGTTGGTGGAAGCGGTTGGCGAAATGGCCGCTTTCACATCCCTGGTAGAGACATAGTTTTAGTTTAGGATAGGCAGTTTTGCGCATGACAGTTTTCAACCAGTAGTAAACGGGATTTAAATCAAAACGTTGGAAAAGTATTGACTTAGCTACATATTGGCCTACAACCAGGGACAACGGAACGGGGGTGCATGACGACAGCACTTCCCTCCTGGCCTTTGAAAGGGGGGGGGGCAGCAAGGGCACAAGTACCTTTACATAATAGCATCGTAGGTAATTTCAGGGACGCCGGAGAGCGGTGAAAAGACGGGGTTAGTGCCCCTGCCCTTGATGGACAACAGGGGCGGAGGTCTTTCACAACAGAATTACAGGTAATTATATGGTTTATCAAGATCGACTTGAAACAAATTTATTGCAGCCATTCGCGCACCCAGAAACTACAGAATGGTTTTCTATCATTTCTGCTATTATTTTTGAGGTCAACATTGTTGCTGCGCAAGAACAAGCATAATTGGTAATTTTTGGGGTTTTTATCAGTTTGCATTGCCCTAAACCCTTTTAGCACCACCTGCCCTACCTCTGTTCCTGCGTCCCTGTCTATAACTCAAAACTTAGAAATTTGTGTAGAAATCAAAAATAGTCTATACCAGTGTGGTCCAACCACAGGCCCGCGGGCCCGACGACCGAATGCTTAAGGCCTGCGAACTTTCTTGGTAATGTTTTGCGTTATGTGTTGCAACAGGTAGTTTTGATTAGAGGAAGCATAACATCTTTTAATAAAAATGTAAAATATTAATGGCGTTAGACTAGACTGGAGAGTGCCTCTGGAAATTAGTCAGTAAAGATAGATTTCCCAAACTGAAAGATTTTGCAAAAAAATTTGTTTGGAAATACATACGTGTGAGACTACGGTAAAATGTAAGAACAGAAATCGTATGGCACGCGGAACACTGGACGATAGTCTCCGACTTGCTACCACTAACATTGCTATTGATAGAGGAATGATAGTGTCAGAGAAGCCTCAACCACAGGCATCACACTGATAGGGTTTGTAATAAATTGCTATTTGCTATTGTGTAATGATTTCAATGGCGCACTCACTTATCTTCTTTTTTTGTTTTGAATCTTACGAACCCTGTTGTTTTCCATTTTGTCGACGTGGCCCGCAAGCTGTCACGTTTTTGTAAAATGGCCCGTAGGTCAAAAGCAGCTGGACCACTCTGGGCTATACATTAAGCCTCATTTCTTGTAATGTCACGACAACGGTGACCAACAAATCCAAAAGATATTTGTTCCGTGACTCTTTCATTTTGTGCCTGTGCTAAACTCTTGCTCTTCATGTGATACTTTGTTCANTTAAAAAGTAGTATACAGGATGACAATATCTCAGTGGACCGTACGTTTGTTTGATTGTNTCCCCGCCACAGCACCTGTGTTTCATATTCTTGCATGANTTGCTGACTTCTATCATGACAAACATACACCTCAGCATTTGAAAAATGCTTTAAAATGTGCGGGCATCGAACGGATACAACAAACGCTGGTCATTTAACACCGCACTGCACACAAAAGAGAAAGTCATTAGCACCGTTCACAGAAGACAAATAACGTTTGATGGCCAGCATATGCACAATGCCCAGAAAGCAGCGCCACAACGCACGCAACATGCACTACGAGACAGCAGCTAAGTAAATTTTGACGCTATTCTTTTCGTGAGGTCATCCGACGCGCAGCTAACGCAACCACCAATCTGGTGGAAAAGTCTGCGTCGACCCACTGTTATCATCGACGGCCTGAAAAATAAGTACTTGGTCACAACTGAGTTCCTTCCGCAAGTCACCTACACGCACTGCCACACGAACGCTGTTGGAAGTAACCTCGGGAGCAGGGCCGGCCTTAAGCCGATGCAACTGCATTGGGCCCAGCGCCTCTGGGGTCCCCGTGCCATAATGTTTGGGTAGATGATTCATTTTGCCATATACACCTTGCGCTTGAGAATCCAGCAGAAACGCCATATAAATTTCATTGTTAACCAAGAACGCTCACGTCAGAACTAGCAAATTTCCTCTCGAACGTTAGCAAACGTGCTCGATTCTCGTGTTAGTGCTGTACTGCATATTTGCGCTCTACCACGATCGTAACACGGTTGATTGAACACGATGACGTCATGAAGTCACTGTTAAGAGGGGCCCCGCGCTTGGGCCGACCCTGCTCGGGAGGGACAGCCACATGCTCTTTTGTCGCGAAATGAGTTTTTTTTTAATCAAAAAATCAGCAGATCGAGATCTACTAAATAATGTGGATTAGGGAGGCTTTTTGTCACTAACTGCATACAGTGGTGGTGGATCCAGGAATTTGGAGGCCCGAAGCAAACAGTTTGAGGGAGGTCCTTTAACAAAAGTAGGCATCAAGGCTACTTGAAACATCGCAGCAAATATGAAACTTGTGCATGTCTTACTGTTTGAAACTACTCGTAGATACAATAATAGTAACCAGTATTTGGAAGTGCTGCTAATCACAAAACGCTAAATAATGAAAGGGTGGTCGATGTTTTCTTCCCATCAACGATGCCATTAACCTTCATGCTTCAGATTGCTAGATTCTGATATAGCAAAGCCCTCTGCGCCACACGCAGGTACAAACATTATTTGACGTAGGCCTATATACTGTAAATTCACGTATAANATGTTAAAGCCTGAGTGAATTTTAATTTTAAGTATTGCTATGAAGCAGAATTGGCAAGACAACCGGCACGTACAAATACANATTTTTATCGACATTTTAAGAAGGGGTCCCCACGGCATTTCAAGAAAGGGGGGTGCGGCAATTACTTCACCTGCCTCACCCTAAATCTTCCACCGATCTATCACTGCCGGNATATGGGCAAACTTGGATCGGATCGCGCTTTTTGCACAAGTGCCTTATATGGTGGCCTTTACCGTTTTATAAGTCCAAAGCCGTTGCAGCCATTCGCGCCAGTAGTATTCCAAGGTGAGCGTGTTCATGAGGTGGGCAGATGAAGGACTTCCGTCGTGGTACATCACAACTACGAGGCCGTTAGAAACCTGCGGATTAAAAATTGCCGCGTCACATCATCCCCAGAACTTGAAACAAGATAGAAGAGTCTTGTCAACGTTTTGCAAGAAATGCTTGTTTCCACGCATGCATTCTGTTCACCTTTCAAGACAAAAATGGCATCAAGATAATGCTGCACGAGGTTAAGAAAAAAAAGATAACCAGAACCAGATGACAAAGTGCTTACTTATTAACAGGAATCTAAAATCAAGAAATCCAAGTCATTTGACACTTACGAAATAAGACTGGACTGCTGTCAAAACTTTGTAACAATTATCGCAGTATCAAAGAGTAATTAAAACGCTTCATTTCTCAAACAAATCCAAGCTGAAAAAGTGCACTTGAATTCCCGAAAATATCGAGACACAAAACGATTATAGGCAGACGCACAAAACAGGTGTTCCTGCAATTGTCATCACGGAAAGTAACAGCCATCTCAGGTAAGGTTTGGTTGACATTTTGGAATACGCAAAAGCGCCCACCAATCGCTTTATTTCATGTAATAAAACGCAGAAGAGTCGCACAGATGAGTTATGATCCGCCCAGAACCAAGAGTGCCAGATCCCGTGGACAAAAGACACAGAAAAAGTGTAGCGTGTATCTCAATATTTTGGAAAAGTTCAACAACAGGACCGGAGCCTCTTCACAACCTCTTCACAACCTCTTCACTTCACGTATTAACTTGCTACTTGCCTTCTTTGACAAAGCTATTATTTCCAAGTTGTTTAAATGCGCTGGAAAGCAATCAACAACCTCGAGGCTGTCCCGTGATATCAACTAAGGCTTCCGTTTTGTGATGCAAGAAGCACTGTTTAACGTGACAGGATGAAGTAAATCAATAACCAAGAACTTCTCGTTTCACTGTACAGCTCGGGTTCTCGAAAAATTTTCAGTTGTGGCAGTAATGCGATAAACATCGAAGTAGACGTACAAAACATAATACAAGTTGAAGCAAAACTGCGGCCAACATCAGCATGATATTTACATGAAGTCCGTCTCGTGCTCAAGAACTCAGTACACGCCAAGTGCGAAACGTACTGCTTCCAAACATGTTTGGGTCCAACCATACGATAAAACTATTGTATTTTCACACATACGCAGGATGTTATGGAGTTGGTCAGCTGGTAGAATGTAAATGTACGTTTGTAGAAGAGGAATATTATCAATGACCGGTAACTTGCAAAGTCTTAATCGCTACAAATTCTCAGGGATAACAATTAATATTGAAACCAAAACAAAATAGAGTCCAACCGGTCACTGCATGTTCACCCAANGCCATTCCAGCGCACAAATTATGAGACTTTAACCAATACGCACCGTCAGTACACACCTGATCATCTTTACTGCGTGTTGAATTGTACGCACCAGCGTAAGCAGCCACTTGTAGTGGATAGTCATAGCAGCTGTCCAAACTGTCTTTGGGTTTTTTTGAAGTTTTCCACTCAATTAGACATAAAGTGCCCCTGCACGAGTAATGGTTACATGGAAAAAAGCAAACACAAGTGAACATCGCAACACATCAACTAAATTTTCCATTTACTTATTGCTGCCAACAGTCTTGTAATTCACGTTGTAGTTAACAAACTTAAATGTTTATTATTATGATTATTTTGATTTTGTTTAGTGACGACCATCAAGAAACTCACCTGAACTCAGCCACACAGTCACAAATGCCATAATATCCCAAAGCAGAATGCCACACCTTTTGTTCGATCTCGCGCACGTCTCTTACTTCAGTCAACACTGGAAGTACACTCGACCACAAATTATGGCAATTATTGGGCACCTGCACGGCATTCAAAGGTGTTCCGCTTAATGCATGTTCAATGGCGCTGTGACAGGATGATCCCGTTGCCAAAGTCTCTGCAAATGCACTCAACACATGGAATCTACACACGATGCACAAAAGGTCGGCCAGTGGCACGACACGGACCACAAACGATTGCTACGGTTGGTCTCGACCAGCTTTTCATTTTGCGTTATTGTATGGTTCATGTCACCCGTTCTTGCACATTATGTGCATTGCTAATTTCACATCAAAGTTTCTGCTAGAAAGCAAAGAAGGGTACTTGATTGCAAAGAAGTTACAAATTTTCAATCCCATTCAAAAGGCTTTTGGCGGCCTCAAAGTTTATTCAGCTTAATTCTGAATGCTCTTCATCGTACCGATGACACACGCATTGCCGTCGCGCTGAAGGTCAGTCCGTGTTTTTGCCTTTCGCTATCGAGCGTCAATGAACATTGCAAGACGCCAGTTCTTATTGAACACCGATACTCGGAAAACATCTTTTTATATACGATCTCATAATTAACAAGCAGCAATTCACTTAAAAGCCCAGTTCCAGTAGCTTTGCCGCCAAGCGCGGCACAGACAGTTTTAGTTAAGTCAGAATCATGACCTGAGCATGAGCAATGCTGGAGTTAATTGCAACTGTCATCCACACTGAGTGGTCGGAACGCTGACTTGAAGCGAAAAGTCGTTGCCATGAGTTGCCTGCAACGCGTAACAAACCTTTTTGCATCGCGTCAAAGGCTTCAACGCCCATCTTGGAAATCATTTTCTTTTTCCACATGAGCAGTATCAAGACATCTTTTTCCGATCTCGTGCGACTGAGAATTCTACTGACAGACGGCCACTTCTGTAAACCCTGCACGCCAAAAACAAGTCGCCGTTGCTATGGCAATCGATGGCCACCGCGCCATGGTTTGAATTATAAGTAAAAGCGAAAGTGTTCATTGAGAGCTCAGCGATGCATAGCAAATGATTTTAATACACTTATCATCCTACAATGAAACGCCCACAATAGAGCTGACCAACAAACCAACAGTTCTGTCTGCATGCGTGTGAAGGCGTGCAAGCACTAAACATTTACACTTGCCGGGAGCTTCAAGGCAACACGCAGTGATAAAACGCTCGAATTAGTAAAAGTAACTTTCGCAATCGTCACATTCACCAACCGAAAACAATATAAGGTGGCTCCACTGCGATGAACGTCGCGCTATATCGGCTGGCTTTGGAATCCATGACTACCTCATGAGCTAAGCGATGATAATTAACAATGGCCTTCGCATCCTATTAAGTTTCTTCCACTTGTTCCAGGGCGTTATTATGTTCAAGCAAAGTCTCGGACTTAAGCCATGCCAGAACAACATTACTGCAGCTTTGAACTGCTCCTGCTCAAAATACCGTCTCTGGTTCGCATCGGGCTGCATCAGGAGTGCACAAAGGAAAATCCAACAGTTCCTCTTTGGAAGCCGCAGAAAGATTGGAAAAACAGCATCTTGTCAACTTCAACAACTGCCCAACAAACAGGAACGTTGCGCTAATAGTGGAACAACTAAAATAATAACGGCAAAAAAAACTTCCATCCCTAGCTTTTTAAGTGGTAAAATCGCCTACTCTATGTTTCGCGTCATGCCCCAGTTAACTTCAAGCTAGCGCACGTGCTGAGCACGCTGAAGACTTGCCGACAGTAGGATTTTTCAAGACACTGTGTTTCTCACCCTGAGCAGGTATTTGCAAAAATAACCAGTGTGACGCAGTATTCTAGTGACGTGAGCGCACAACAATCGATCTAATTAATTAAACTTACAGACAAACCCACTGACAATGTAGTGAAGGATATGGCGCTAAAAACTTAGCTGCTGAAAAGTGTCGCGTGAAAACTACAAAAAAAAACACAAAAAGACTGCAAGTTACATTGCACGCTTTTCACTGTGCATAGAATACCACAACAGCTACAGAGCAGTTTGCAGGAACGGTTGCACTACTTAAAGACTGAGTAAAATGCAGCCCCATTTCCTTAGTTTCAATGCAGCTGTTTTCAAGCGTAAAAAATTGACTGCGGGCGCATCAAGAAAGGAGAAATATTTCAGAAGTGTAACAGGCGGACAGATGAACATGCTGGAAAACCATCAACGCCAGCTTGCTCGTAGTGCAAAGCTACACATGGAAACTCTTGCTCGATCGTTTTGCCTGTATCTTGTTACGGAAGGGTTTGACTTACGTAAAGCTCACCAGCCTGAAAGTACACTCCCTCTACATGCGTTATTCAGTAAGAGCTGTTTATAGCTGTAAGCAGAGTTTCGAATTTCTTATTATGTATTAATGGATTTTCCGAGATAAGCAAAAACCGCAACTTCTAAAGGAAAGGCGTACCAGCCTTTACAGCTTTCTGAATTTTTGCTCAGGGAAATAACTTTTACAAGTCCATCAGACAATGTCGTGTGTTTTAGAAAAGCGTGGCATTTGTCGCAGACTCCAGACATTTGTACAAATACGAAGCATCACAGCAAAGCAAGCATCGTGAGTCGCTTGCATCGGCACTCACCTTGCCGTACACTTGATGCTTTCGGTTCCCGTTCAACCATTGTCTCACACACAAAACCATACTACATATTGCACCAGTTCGCCTCTAGCTCTTAAGCTCCTTCACATCCAGTGAAAGCAACCTTAACACACACAGAAAAAAAACGCTTTTACAGGACGTAGATTTTGCTCACAACACTGTACTTCGCTAGAGCACATTGAAAAGCAGAACCTTTCAAGCAGCGTTAACTTCACATCGGCAGTTGCAACAACGCGCTCACGCAAACGAATTACTCGGTCTGAAAAAAGAAAAGTATGTTTTGATTGGCACGAATTCCTGTCTAACTGAATCAGACAAATTTCGCTTTGAAGCGTTGACAAGCTTTTTCGCCACATCGTTTGCCGAGTTCTTAAAAGATAATAAAAGTTATATCCAATCGCTGGTCCTGTAAGTATGCGGCACCTGAAATTGGTTTCGCTTCCGTACGAACAAAATAGCGACATAAATATTGGAAAGATTGGCCATTGTAATGGTGACCTTTACTTGACCTCGTGTGCCCTTATCATCGATTTTGGTGCCTAGTCACTCTGAACGTTTCACAGAAAACACAAATGTAACCACCAAAATGCTGTAACAACAGTCAAGCGTCCACTCGGGAAATTTCCACATCACATCGGGCAATCGGTGATAACAACGGCACTTGAAAAGCAACAAGAACGCTTGAGACAGAATAGTTTCGATACCTGTCACAAGACTACAGGAATGAGAAATACTTCGGAGCTTGCAGATGCAAAAGAACGCGTCATGCAACGACCCGAGCCAAAGAAAAACAAGATTTCAACGACCAATTTCGACTACGAGGCCTTTAAAATCTTTTCCAGGCCACTGCTGCAGACAAATGACACATAGGCGTAAGCGGCCTGCTCACGCGGGTGCCGGAAAAAATGACATCGGGATAAACCGCATGCAAGGTTAGCGACTTCCGATAAAGAATCAGGCGACGTTCAGTGAAACGTGAAAATGACAACTGCAACCCAACGAATCCATCCGACGGTATCGGGTTCGGCAGCAATGTTCACGGCGACATCGAGTTGGGAAAGGTTTGGTTTGACGGGATGTTGGATCAAATCTAACACCTGCTCGAATCTGTCGAAAGGAAGCTGACCAGGAAGAACACGGAATCTTCTAAGTTTTATTCGAAACCACCGGAAACGTGGTCAGGCTGTGATGGCGGTGTCACACTTAAAGAGCGAGCGAGTACTGTTTGTTCACAACGCACAATCAAAAATTGCACGACGCGTAAAGGCGCGCTTCCGCCACGATAGCACAGTTGATACCAACGCGCGACTTAAAGTATTAGTTTTCCATCTTAATAACTAGGAAGTCAACCCGGCACGGGGATTGCGCGGCGGCGTGTAATGGCGTAGGTATCGGCTCGCACCAAGCGATTAACTTTCAAAGGTAACATTTCTTTGGCTGGTACGCGCGAGTTGGGGCTTTCCCCACGCTGGGAAAAGCCGGGATTCGAAAAAGGGAGCCTGGAAAAAGTTTTCACACGAGATCAAACACAAACTCAGCAGCAGCACGAATGGAAACACAGCAGTGGTGGGGCGCGTTGCTCTGACAATTAAAAACGTTCGCTCAAACTTATACGAGCGAACAACGGACGCGAGGTCTGGTTCGTGATATGACCTGCCGCTCGCTTGTGCCACAGGAGGAGCCTGAACGCGAAGTCGTCATCGGAAGCGCAGAAAAAGAAGCGAGCACCAAACGTTAGGCCGGCAGTACAAGACGCAAGAAAAACGCAGGTTGCGTTTAAAAAAAATGCCCGTTCAAGTTTGCCGAAGCTCAATTCAATCGGATTGCTGATGGCGGCGTGAGATGCAGCTGGGTAGCAAACAGTGCCGGTGCGAGACGACAGTTTCCGGTCGCTCCTGAACGGATTTTTCGAGCGACCTTCGGACTGATCATCCGTTTCTAACGAGAAACACAGCAGCTTCTTCCATCTTCAGAGAATCGGCATTCCCTCCTGACCAACCGCCATAAAAATTAAAAATTGTGGGAGAAGACCACACTCGTGTGTGTGTGTGTGTGTGTTGCCTGGAAACGACCGCACCTGGGTGTTGGTCGTCTTTCCTAGTCGACTTTTATTCGTTTTGCTTCAAAGTCGCCGCCGTTCACCCGGGTTTCAATATCATCTGTCCTGGGTCGTTTGCTGGCGACGATTTCGCCAACGTCGTTGTCAGTCTCGCCAAGTTTGGCGGCGGTTCCGTCGCTCTTCAAGAGCGCTTTGTCGCCGGCGGCGGAATAATCGATAGAAACGCTGCTACTGTCAGCGTTGCTTTGAGACGGCTGCTGTGAGTCTCGGCGCGACCCTTCCAACCACCGAGCACTGAACCTGACGATGAGGCAGGTCATGTTGTCGCAGCCGGTGCCGTCGCCCATCGTGTCGGGGGCCAGACATTTGTCGAACAACTGAAACAGATAGAAAGGCGTGATGGTCGCAGCCGCTTCTTGCCATCGAGCGGCAGCCGCGAAGCCCAACTCAAACACAAACAAACAAGCAAGTCCCGCGAAGCTCTCCGAGAAATTTTAATCTTTCCTATGGGTAGGGTGCCTGGGTATCAGCACGGTCAGTGAACTTCCAACCAAAAGGGGCAGTGGGTTCAGACCGTTAATAGTAGATGCGATAGGACTAATTATTAAGACTTCATGTCAGCCGCAATCGTTACTACATGAACATGAAATCGAAATAGACTGCACGCACAACTCAATTGCTCCGCACTTCTGCCCTCAGCAAATATGCGCACAACGCAGGTGCAAAGTACTGTCACCCAAGGTGTGTCTGTCGTGCCGCTGACAATTTTCCCTTTAACTTGCTGCTAAACAGTCACCTACCTCCTCACAAATTTCCGTCAGTTTCATTGGCTTTTTCTCGCCGGCACCGTTTTCAGCGCACGTCGCATCGGACTGCGGCGAGAGGCGCTCGCGGACGAAGTCGACAACTTCTTGGCTGGACATGACGTTCCTGCCGACGAGAGACAGCATTTGAGCAGCAACACCAGAACATATGAATCTCGAAGCGTGGGTCTGGAGTGGTGCAGCAGCATGCGAAGATCTCCTTAGCTAACGATTAACGTTTGTTCAGCTCTAATACACCGCGGAAGAGTCAGTCACATACTTTGAAGCTCAATTCACACAAAAACAAACAAGTCAACGCCGTGAAAAAAAGTTTGCAAAGTTCTCCTACGCGTCGGGAGCCTGGGTGTCCGTACGGTCAGTGGATTTCCAAGTAATTGAAGCAGTGGGTTGAGGCATTTAATAGAAGATCCTTCATGTCAGCCGCTAGTCAGCCACTCTCAGCAAAAAAAGCGAAAGAGCCAGGCTCGCAATTTGAAACTTGCTTTACGAACGAAAACGTAGTGCACAAACAGTCATACTGACCAGATGCCATCGCACGCGAGCACCATGAACTCGTCTCCGGCCTCGAGCTTGACAGAACGGACGTCCGGCATCGCCGAAATCATCTGCTCTTCCAACGGCAGACTTTCGTTTGTTTTGTAGCAGTGGTCGCCTGAAAGCGGCGCAAAAACGTCCTTGCATCGGGTAGCGGGGTACGAAACAAGGAAATACAGCGGGTGTCGGGAGGCCTACAGCAAAGCGCGGCCCCGCGATGCAGGAGCACGTGCAGCACGCGCATACTGCTCAAGAACGGTAGTCAATTCACTCACCAATGGCTCTGGACAGATTCAGGCCCCCGTTCACTCTTCCCTGTACGTTGACGTGACCTCCGGCGACCTGGATCCTGTTCAGTTCCTTTTCATCTTCCGGCTGCAAAAATTACAAAAAAAACTTGTGCGATTTCAGCGCGCACTGAAAGAAAGGCACGTCGTGAGTCACGTGACTCTTCATGTCGAACTCAGACTTCGCTTGTGAAAGACACCGACGCGTTCACGCCGTACTCGCCAGCAATGAGCGAATACTTGGCTCGGATTGACCTTTTCGGTTCGCAACAACGAAAGGTCCACTAAGGTGGACCCAGGAGATGCACACCCAGCTGCACCGAACTTAGCTCATGCGACCAATCGTCTACATCAGCTATGTCAAACCCGCGGCCCGCATGCGGTCCAAGGCGCTTTTCATTATTGCGTATGTACAAAACAATGACAACGTGTTTCTATTTTGAAGATCTTAAATTCAACATCTTCTATCCAATGGTTTTCAGTGCCTCTTTATCAAAATCATTGCGTTTTGCTAGAAACTGAACGAACTGATCAACGCAACCGCTGTCGAAGTGATCTTGGAACTGACAGAGGATGAACAAAACTGTAGCAATTTTTATAAACAGCTAAGGTGTCAAAATCATGTAAGGCCATTGTCTCTACTGCTAAATGGCGCCACCAAGAAATCAAAATCACAATTGTTCACAAAAAAATGGTTTATTTGCTTGTGTGAGCGTACCACATAATAACATAATCTTTAGTTCTGGCTGGTCCATCATGTTGTCTCATTCGTCAAAAAGCTAACTAATGGCCTTGCCTGGTGTTAAGTAGTATGACAGGTCCAGGGGCTAGACACAAATAGAGGAACACTGTGAAGGGGGATAACTTTCGTTATTCATCTAATAACAAAGTTTCCATTGTGAGCACATAAACAAATCTTGAATTTGATACGCAATGCCATCGTGTGCGTAGGTCGCAATAAAGTAATGTGACAGAGTGAAAAGAACAAAAATGTTTATAGTTACTGTGCATACACAGCGCATGAGAGCTTTTTAAAATGATTGCAAATGAGTGTTTTGAATAAATTGCCAAACTTTTGTTGCACGGTACATGAAAAAATTTAACCTTCCCTGAAAATAAGCCTTTGTGCGGCGTTTGGGGGCGATAAAAAATATTAATCCTCTTTCATTTTCGGGAGATGCGGTATACAAACTAGCTTTTCAGATGGTAGAATTTTCACGAAAAACAGATGCAGTAGCGCTTGAACTAGTGCCAATCTTTTAATGAAATTATTATTGCTTCTGCAATAATTTAAAAATTCATCAATCCCATAGCACATCGACACAAAGACCCCGACCTACGCAATTACCAACAGCTAGTTAACTTGTTTATTCAGACTGCATGCTCGAAGAATTCACATGAAAAAAATTTAAGTCCTTCAAATGGTAACCTTAGGTGCTGACTTATAATTATTGTCCATCTGTCCCTACTGGAAAAAGTTCTTACGCTTAACTGCAGCTAAATTTTGAAGGTACGTCTCAAACAGCTCTAAAACACCAGTGCACCTATCTTCAGTACTGCGTAAGACACCAAACTTACAATGCCAATGTGATACAGTATATACAAAAAACGTTTGCCTGACGATAAGATGCTTATTAGCAAGAACAGAACTGTGGATCAGAAGATAAGCCTGTTAAAGTAATACACCCACGATTAAGACTTACTTTGTGGTCATCCGACATGTCGAAAGCCTTTCCGTCCTTGCGGCACAGCACACATCTCGAATCGCCGGCATTGGCAACATGGAGGTCGAAGTCGCGTAGCAGTGCGACCACAGCTGTAGTGCCGCTAAGGTGCAAAAGAAAACGTTTTTTTCGGGGGTTAACCAAAAAAGAACAGGGTGAAATACAGAAAGCAACACAATTCAACACAAACGAGACTCCGCATGTAATGTAAAAATCACGAGGAAAAGTCAAAGTGAAGTCAATTAAATCGGCGCAAGGTCGTAAAACAATAACAAGGCATACGAGCAGCAGAGTTGAAGCGAAATGCATGAATGTCTTGACATTGTTTGTTTGGTGCCACAAGAAAATTGCACCAAGCAGAGGCCAACGAATGATTTCTCATTTGACCTTCACGCATATTGCAGGTAAAGCTGCTTTTTCTGCGCCTCCAACTGCGAGCTCGCGTCGTTGCAGTAAGTTCACAGACAATTAGCATTTCCAACCATATCAGCCTTTCACTTGTACAGGAACCGATCCAACCAATGGACGTCATAATCGTTTGAATCATTATAAAAGGCGCGTTTTCCCCGAACCGTCGCTTTTTTCAGCGCCTTTGCGCCTCGCGTAGTTTAGGCAGCTTCCGATGTTTCGACGAAGCCACATGTGTTTTCCCATTGATAAGCGAAACCAGATAGAAGTGTATGGTGAAAAACGACCCCCTGCAGTATTCGTAATTGTTCACATTGCACAACTTCTCACGTGTTTCACGTACAAATAATAAGGACAACCGCGAGGTTTCAACAATGGCACCGATAGTTCTGTTGTGCGCAGCTGTAAAATTGGTAAAGCCCTGAATGTCGAACCATTTCTCATCCGAATGGAGTGATCTCAGCTACAATTGTTCGGCTACGTGACCAGAATGCCCCAGGAAAGTTTGGCCAGGCGAGTCCTGCTGGCTAGACCAACGGGGAAGCAGAGCAAAGGTCGACGAACAACTCCCCAGAAGAAAAGCGAGTGTTAAAAATGAATGAACCGACAGCATTACTGGCGCTAAAGACTGCGCAGACACCTGAATATCGTGCTGAGAAATCATGAACGAATGACCTTTCGCGCGGTTTCGCCGTCGACAGGCCAGCACTTGCCACTAACATAATGCAAAAGTTGAACGTCACTGACTGCCATTTACTTTGTAAAGCACAACGTGTTTTCGCGCAGGACTCACCTGTCAGACCCAGGAACCTCAGTGCCGGAGCCCAAAGCGCCAAGATCCGACAGTGCCATCCCCTCCTGCTTTGGCCCTTCGGTATTTTCACATTTTCCTTCTTCGCGTCCATCTCGTTCCTCTTCCGCGTCATCTATCTCGTCACTTTCTTCCTCGGAGTCCTCCTCGTCTTCATCGCTACTGCTCCCGCCGATCGCCTCGTCGCTTTCGAATCCGTCGTAGTCTGCAAAGATTTTGTAAAAACATGTCCGCAACCGAATTACAGATAAACTAAAAATGCAAGGCACTGTGTTATTGGTCGTCCTAAACGCAACCTAGTTAAAGAATCCCATTCAAAACATAACAACGTCGCATTGAGGAGGTAATCACTCTCGATATCTGAAGTATACATGCAGGACTGATTAGTAAAATTGATTGCATACAATTCGATGTGGTAAGTTAACGCATCGTGGTGCTTTCACCATACAATTTTAATCGACTAAGCCAGGGGTCTATAAACTTTTTGTCAGAGAGCCACACAAGCTATTACACAACAGTTCGAGGGCCGCATATCTGACGTAATGCAATTGTTTCGGGATATGTTACATTCTACCAAATTAACAAATGTCTCGTAAATATATTATTTTTTCATTATTGACAAAATGACTTTTCCCTCGCATGAAGGGGCTTCGCGGGCCCGGACGGAATGGCTTCGCGGGCCCGGATGGAATGGCTTCGCGGGCCCGGATGCGGCGTAATTTGGAGGACCCTGGACTAAGCCATACACAAAAATACATGAGCACAAGCGGTTACCCTCATCATCACTTGAATCTTCACCGTCAGGTTTTGCCAGCTTGCATTTCACTAAGGTTTTCTTTAACGGTCTAGGTACGATTTCTTCGAGCGCCGGTCCTGAAAAATGGAAACGTGCGACTCGAAAACACGCGAGATAACCTCCCCATCGCTCAAGAGTCGCGCAGCGTGCGCTTATGACATGTGACAGTAACTTCTACACTTCGCAACAAGTCAACAAATACTTCCTCAGGAGCAACGCGGTATCTCTTTATATGTAGAATAAAATCTTAACAAACTTTCAGCTAAAAGAGTAGTTAATGTCATACAATATGACGGAGATATAAAAGACATATCGAGTGATGTCTTCGACTTTAAAGTCACCTTGTGCACTTTCCTTCTCAACAACAGTTCCAGACGAGGCTGTACCATCCGTTCCAACCTGGAATGCAATTGGAAGCGAACTTATGACGAGAAATGTACGTCACTTCGATAGATCCACGCATTATTGAATTTCAATTTTGCACCACTAAAAATTGTGATTTATCTTGTTGGTAGTAACGCGCAACTCCCAGAAATTACTTGGCAATGCGTAAATGCACATTCGCTCTTCAGGTTATCTAACGCTACTTAGGCATTCGTGCTCTGAATGCGTGAACAGAAATTTGCGGAAATGGTTAAGAAGATTAAGCACTTTTCATTACAACTTACAGAAATAACGAAACTTTCTAATAGAAGCTCTATTTACTCTGCCTGCATTTTAAAGTTCGTGGGTGAAAACATGCTTATGCTCAGATGTTATGTTCAAGATAACAACAACGATAGAGAAATTTGCAAGATAATGAAAGATAGAAGTAATTTCAATTAGTGGAGTTCGCAGGCTTGTTCATGGGAATCCCATGGGAAACGTCCCATGGGATGGGATGGGACAGGCATAAATTGCTATGGGATGGGAATGGGACAGAAAAATATGTCCCATGAACAACCCTAGGCTTGTCCATGGGATGTCATTCCTATGGGAATCCCATGCGAAACGTCCCATGGGATGCGACAGGCATGAATTGCTATGGGATGGGAATGGGACAGATTAATATGTCCAATGGACAACCCTGGGAATTCGACAATATCATTATTTTGTGCGTATCATACAACAATCAATGGCTTGTAACCAGGTCTCTTCTAAATGGTTGTGTCAGACCAAATACTTGTTCATTAAGCATTCGTTAAATCGACCAACACACATGAGCACAATTCGAAAACTATAACCATGCTGTGCAACGGAAAATCANCTACTCNCGTTTCAAAGCGCCTTGTCGCAGCCGAAAAGTCATGTAATGCGCAAGCTATACGTAGAAGTACAAGTACACAAGTGCCCAAATAAAGCAGCTTACGAATACGCACAACAGATTTGCGATCACGCAGCGCAACCCTACAGCAGGCAAACCATCAGAAACTGTTATCTGCGCGCACTGTACGAACTGATTTCTTTACAGCACAGCATCGATGCAGCCCGCTTTCTTCGGCTTTTCAAGTAAAACAAATTATTTTCAAAGTAGCCAGCAGAGTCCTAGGCAGCAGGCCAACCTGTTCACCAAGATCTGACGCTTAGCCAAAAACAGGGCTTGAGTTCAAAACATGAGAGCCAAAAATTCTCTTCCTGAGCAGGTCTTCGAGTATCAACACTTAAAAACGTTGCATTGCATACAGAACTTACTGCATCGCTCGATACATCAGGTTCAGCTTTTGCTGTTGTCTGATCACCTGAAAAAAACACGCTTGCGGAACATGTTTGCAGCACAACGTAAACTCTTCGGTGCGTAAATTCTTACGTAACAAACACCTCGAAAGCTAAACCAATTCACAGAAATTCACCACTTTGCAGTTTGCACAATAGGTACAACAACACGACACGCAATAGGCTACGCGTTCCTGATAAGAAAATAGTTCCAACTTCGTCCAACTTCGTTTCCAACTTCGTTGAAATACTGGAAAAGCATCGTTCCCGCGCAAAAACTCCCAAACTTTAACGCATGACACAAAAAACAATAGTTCGGTAATTTTATCAGCGCTATGCGCTAGTTTGTTTGCGATCAACAATACAATGCCGTTGATCGAGGCTGCTTTGATGAGAACTAGCAAAATATTTCAATACGGCTTGACGGGCGAAAAATCGCCATTATTGACGTTCTACAACGGGTATGGTCTTCACACACAACGACGATACGCAAAACGTTAGATTTAAGAGTACAGCTACCTTGCGAATCGTCCACAGAAGCCCCTGGAGCAGTTTCCTTGACGTCGGCTTTCTACGATAAGATTATACATAATGTGAACACAAGAAATCAGTAGGCCACTAACACCATGATGACGTTCAAGCATAAGACACGCTTTGGTGTTCAAAACAATTGTCAGGCCAGGCATAGTTTAAATAAGGACTAAAATTTTTTTAACTCAAACTGCCGAAAATACCAATCAGAAAAATGCAATCCCGTTTAAATTTACGCCTTCGCCTGAAATACGACAAAAATGGCATTACTGTTCACCTCACAGACCAGTTTTGAAGAAAGAACTCAACAGAAACAGACCTCAGTGCTGCTGCTCTGCTTCTCTTCTTGGTCTGAGGTGATGTTTTCTAGCATTTCTTTTGTTCTGTTGGCAACCTGGTGAAGGAGAAAAGAATTACACACGCAGGCAAATTAGTTTTAAAACTGAAATCCATCAACAATCAGGGTGAAGAACTTTATTCTAATCATAAAGACCGTAAGGCAAACCCACTGCTAAACAACATGCATCAAGCTGTACAAAAATGGTTACGGTAAATAAACTTGAGCGTGACTTCTGGCAGAACGACGGCAACAAGATACGAGTAGCTATGCAAAGAGATGGTATGTTGCTGAAACAATAGGTTTTCACAGGTTGATGAATGCTTGGACACATTACGTGAAGGAAATAGAAGTTAGCTGTAACAGTACCGATCTGATTTCGAATATCAGAGTAGCTTAATTAATCGGCAAGTTCGAGACAAAGGGCTGCCCACAGCAAAGTGAAATTTTTTTAATGTGCTAACTATTGCAGCTATTTGCTTACACGTCTTCCTTTTGTCTGAAAAAGCCTATCTCAATCCCGTATCCGCGGACAGAGTTGAACCCGCAAATTAATGAGTCCACAGCAGTGTTCCCCCTAAGCCGAAAAAAACGGCACTTTCGGCACTTTTTTTGGACGCCAGCCGACAAAAATTTTGAAAACCGGCACATCCAAATTGGGACGCATTTTCCTTCACAGAAGAAAATTTCACAAGGCACAATTCCGTTATGTTTTCAAAGATGTGCGGGTCATTTTCCCGATTTAAGCCATGCTCAGGTCGCAGCAAGTACACACAGCAGAGAGCGGTGTAAAAAAGTTCAGACGCATTTTCACGATTTATGCGTCCAAAAACGATGCTTTTTGCTGTGAAGTTGAGACGAATTTTGGAAGTTATCCGCTTGCAAGGTTTACAAAACTAAACTCTCGGCAAAATTTCACGACTTATGCGTCCAAAAACGAAGCTGTTTGCCTTGATGTTGAGACGCATTGTGGAAATTTTCCGCTTGCCAGGTTTCCAAGAAAAAATTCCGGGCGCATTTTCACGATTTATACGTCCAAAAACGAAGTTGTTTGCTGTGAAGTTGAGACGCATTTTGGAAGTTATCCGCTTGCAAGATTTACAAGAAAAATTTCCGGGCGCGTTTTCACGATTTATGCTTCCAAAAACGAAGCTGTTTGCTGTGAAGTTGAGACGAATTAGGAAATTTTCCGCTTGCCAGGTTTACAAGAAAAAATTCTGGCCGCATTTTCACGATTTATGCGTCCAAAAACGATGTTGTTTGCTGTGAAGTTGAGACGCATTATGGAAGTTTTCCGCTTGCAAGGTTTGCAAGAAAAAATTCTGGGTATATTTTCACGTTTTATGCGTCCCATAACGAAGCTGTTTGCTATGAAGTTGAGACGCATTTTGGAAGTTTTCCAAGAAAAAGATCTGGGCGCATTTTCACGATTTATACGTCCACAAACGAAGCTGTTTGCTACGAAGTTCAGACGCGTTGTGGAAGTTATCCGCTTGCAGGTTTACCGAAAAGTTCTGGGGACATTTTCATAATTTATGCGTCCAAAAACGAAGCTGTTTGCTGTGAAGTTCAGACACGTTGTGAAGTTTTTCGCTTGCATGGTTTGCAAGAAAAAATTCTGGGCGCATTTTCACGATTTGTGCGTCCAAAAACGAAGCATTTTGCAGTGAAGTTCAGACGCATTTTGCAAGTTCAGCGCTTGGATGGTTTGCAAGAAAAAATTCTGGGCGCATTTTCACGATTTATGCATCCGAAAGCGAAACTGTTTGCTGTGATGTTTATACGCATTTGGGAAGTTTTCTCCTTGCAAGGTTTATGAAACATGCTCTGTGCGCATTTTTACAATTGCGCGTGCCCATAAATCTTTGTTGTGTTGTTCGGGCCCATTGCGAAGTCCTTGACTTTGCATTTTACTAAAATGCTTGGAATCTGGACACATTTTGACAACTAGTGCACCAACAAACTGCGACGTACAGGCGTGATTTCAAGTGAAGGAATTTTTTGAAAAAGACTTGGAATGGCACCATAGACACATTCTGTGATATCTCAGCATCGAAAAAAAGAACAGATTTTGTGAAATTTTACCTAAGTTAAATTTTCTGGCAAAATTAAACTTAGTCGTTCATAGAGGCCTTATCTTAACTTCTACTTGTGTTTTGCATTTATGCACCTTTGGCAGACAGTAAAACCTATTTTTTCTGGTTTATCACGTCTCATCACGCAATGGTAATCGGCTGAGGCCACGAAGTTTGACGGTAAAATTTCGCGATCATTTGTGATGTATTAGTCATGAAAGCAAACAAGCCTGCAAGAGGCGTGAAGAATTCTGCAATGATCATTGATAGTTATAATTAATACACAAGCTTGGCGAGATATAATTACGATGCACTTATTTCGAAAAACAGTTAACTCGCACATGCACTACAGTGCTAAAGAAGTCAGTGCTTGTTTGCGAAATTAGACTAAAAAACAATGTCTCGGTCAAGTCAGTATAAGTAGTCAAAAGGCTGGGAGAAGAGGTTTCCGTCAATCGATTTTGACATATCATTTAAAACCGCTGTGTGCAGTTAAGGCATGTTTGCCTGGAATTTTTCAGTGACAAAATAGGCTTAAAATGGTTGCGCAGAATCTAGTATAGTAACTTTCTATTCTAGCCCAGAGCCGTGTGAAAGGCTGTTGGGGGCCCCCCAAAAAAATCCAGATGGGGCCTTTAATATCAGCAAGCATTTAGGCAGATGCGTGCTTTTTCGATCCAGTTGCAAATTAACCCCCTGAGCAGCGCTATTTCAAAACCTAACCAGGCTAAACTAATAATGTACAACTTAGGAGAAAATAACTTTAATGAACTGCCAATGCAAAATAAGTGAAAACTAACTTCATCATTTGTTAGTTGTTATCATCAATAAAGTGAAACAAATATATCTTCTTGTGATGTGATGGGAAATTATTTATGTTGTGATTTACCTGTTTGATGTAGTTGCCGTACTTACATCAACTATAGTGGGCTATATGACAGGGGTGTGCAACCTGCGGCCAGCAGGCCAAATGCAATACAGCAGAGTGGATTTTTATGCCGGTCACTAGTGCTAGACAGCCTGTGTGAAACGAAAGCGCGGCCCGCGGTCTAATCTGTTTAATTGCGTTTGGCCCTTCAGTAATAAAGGTTGCACACCCCTGGTATACAACAATGTATGAAAGCGGCAGTCTCATTAATGGTTGAGATTTGCATCCCGACGATCACAGAGCACCTGGTGGTCGCTGCACAGCCTCATCATTTTAATAGCCAGTCTCAATGTAATCAACTTGGTGCTTTCACC
>JGI24158J21664_10002489_pt1 | contig 22395 bp, 9 predicted proteins | sample Ectturendosymbi3_FD_21664 | JGI IMG/M metagenome (IMG submission 21664)
TCTACTAGTAATTACTGCAATCAATTACTAGTTATAGAGAGGGTTGCCATTAATATAGATGCAAGCAAGAGCAAAATAAGTACAACAGTCAAAAATAAGGGCAAAGCTACTTTGTAAGATAAAGTCCTTCAAAAGAAGGATAAATCTTAGATATAAGAATGTTATGGCAATCTTTGGAATTGGCATGAAATGGGGGAGAAGAACCTATTTGCAGATTAGCACTGAATGCAAAATACCAGGTTAACATTAAAACTATCTATTTGTAAAATTTTGTTAAGAAACTAACATTCATGTGTTTCTGCCAGATTTCAACAGTTGCCACAATCACTGTTTTTAAGATACTAATGCAAGAATCATATCTGCTACTGAAAAACAGAAACCTTTACATTTGTTCAAGCATTCTGCCTGAACTCGTTTGCTGCACATGCTCATTTTTTGTGAAGCTTGCAACTGCTCTCATTATTCACACCTAGAATCTCGGATGCTCTGCAGTGTGCAATCACATTATCAGCCATAGTTCTATATTAATCATGAACCATTTCAGAAGCTTCTGTCAATGGTGGCCACATAACAATTGACATGTCAAGTTTAAACTGTTTCCTACTTTATTTTGTTTAAAGTACATAATGATACCATGAAGCATAGAAAATTCAGCAACTACAAGAAAGGTTTATAGATCATAAAAAGTATAGAATTTTGCTCATAGTGTAATATTAAAAAACAAATTGCATTTAAATTTTATCAAAAACCACTCTATAATTTTGCAACACACATTTCTTATATCTGTTTGGGTTGCAGAAGATCTAACTACTAGAGCTCAATCTTGACAATATTGAAATTTTCAATCAGTTTGGATAATTTTTGTGGATTTGCTAGGCTGCATGTTTAACTTAACTTAGAGCAACAGCAATGAAAATTCTAACCTGTGTTTACAGAACTTCACAAATCTTTTGCAAGTCACAAAGCTTAGCTTTTCAAGTTCTATTTTTTAAGGAAATGAGTTTTTTGTATTGATCATTCTCTATTTTTATTTAGCATCATACAGGGTGTCTATAAAGTCTGGCTCCATGGTAAAAAACACGAAGTCTGGAACCAACCTTATCCTCCACTTAACAGTACCAACTCCATTCGTTCTTCTTTAGACAGAGCCATCATCATTTAAAGAAATAAACCTATGGGCAGGAAAAATAACCTAAGCACATAAAATAGTAACAACCCATATGTACCCAGACTTTGTGGACACCCTGTAGCACTGTTGAGGCTGCTGTGTCAGCATTGTATGCATGATGCACCATGAGCCGGATGTGAGCCAAGAATAACACTTGCATCTAATGTATGTGGTGCAAACAAGCAGTGATAGAGTGAATATGGCATGTGATATCTATTGTTGCATGCTGTCACAGTGTGAAGTTTCGCGCTCTTGTTGCTTAGGCCCTCTGATCACAACAGTAGTAAATGTTGATGTCTTTGCAAGAAATACAGCATATTTTGTAGCACTTTGGTTTCAATCTTGTAGAAAAAGATCCCATAGATCTTGGAATTGCAGAAAGTTTATTCAGATGATTCAAAAAACAGGAGTAAAAGAAAAATAGATAACTGCCTGTTTGTGTTGAGTGGAAGGTTGTGTCACATATAAACAGGGCTACCATCAATCAGAACCAAAAATAAGGACAGCTGAGCAAAATTGGTTTTATTACCTAAAAGAAAACAATTGTTCCTGTTTGCATGACTACTGTCAGACAGGGACGCATCTAGGCGGTCTGTTTGGCTGTCAAGACAGACCCCTTTGCACCGCAGGTATTCAGCATTAAAGCCGATAAAATATCACACGCTGTCACTCCAGGTCTCTAATGCGGGTGTTTTGAAACAGGCAACAGTCTACATTTTCCTTGTAACGTTGCATAGTACTACAGTATTATGAAACAACAACGTTACTGCCTTATCTAAATAGCACCTGCGCAGTGACATGAAGCAATCCACGTTTTTGGACACTCAAAATTGATATTGCGTCGAACGCACATGTTTCTGAATTTCCTCCTCTGGCAGTGCCAGCTCTAATGCTGTCAAAATCTCATACACTGCCACGCACACGCAGGAGCTGTTTTGTAATATTTCGCTTCATGGCGAGAAGACAGTCTCCAATCACGATGTTTCGTTTTGCAGTTTCGGGCTAAATTTTATCTGCTGTTTACACCTACTAGGTTATGACAAGTAAGTTTTGGCTTTTCTCAGCGTCACACCAAGTAACGTGAGTTCGTTTCCACTGAAACTATATTTTTATAAGCAACTTCTCATATTGAAAGGCGCGACAGCTAGCCTCAAAAATTGTGGTCACATTATCTGAACAAAATATCAGTCAAGCTTCTTATTTCGAAAATAGCCTTTTTACAATTAAGCAATTGACGATGTTGTTTGCTGCGCAAGAAGTCCTATATTGATTTCGAATAATTCACTTTTACATTACGATGCAATGTAATCAGAGCAACTGCAATTCAAGCGTTCTTCTCCGCAATGATTTCGCAAGTATATTTATAACACCGCCATCTGTGATAGACAGCGCTCCACAGTTACTGTTGTGCAGCTGGTTGTTGGCATCGATTTTATAAGTGTATGTATGTATGGATAGACAGCTCTCATTGCTGTATGGCTGACATTTTGTTGAATGTTCGACAAGCTAAGTACCATTTCAGCACCATATTCGTAGGAAAAAACAGCGATTGTGATGTAATAAATGCGCTGTGCCCGAAAGCAATGATAACTTGGAAATTTTTTTCTTATGTGTTTTGACAATGAGATCAAGACCACTATCTATTCCAAATACAGTCAGAACCTGTTTGTCCCAACTCCAATCAACCGGAATCCCCGCTATCCGAAACAAATTGCTAGGAACAGATTTCTCCCAACGGATTTCACCTCTTTAATCCGGAAACCTCGCTGTCTGACACCGACTCGGAAATTGAGGAACGGACATGTCATATCAATAGAGAAAAAAAACGCTAAACTGGATGACGCCAAATGTTACTCAGCTGTTTATTAAATCACAATGGAGAGGGTGAAAGTCAATTTCGTACACACAATGAATGTAACAGTGGCAGACCCTGCAGGACGCACTTATAGATCTCTTGTACAGTTTTTTCATGTTTAAATCTCATTCTGCATGCATAGTTGCTTGTGTATACGGATCTGCTAATAAACAAAAACAACTATGAGAGTTTCATTTATTTAGTCATGTTTCACATGCAGTCTACATATTTGCTTAAGTTGACAGTTCGTCTGACTCTACAGTTTGTTTCTGTTTCTCCTTTCAATGTTCGCTTAGGCCAGACCCGTAGCCTAGGTCTAAAGGTTTGGGGGGCACAAAACATTTTTCGGGGTTCTCGACTTCCGTTTTTATTATATTTTTTAATAAAAAATTTTCTTGGCAAAACAAAATTTGGAGAAACACAAAAAATTTAGGGAGGATTTCCACCGAATGCCCCGCGTGGCTACAGGTCTGATTCCGATTTTACGGATACCTCGCTAAACCGACGTTATTTGACGAGACAAAGTAGTTCGGATAAACGAGGTATGACTGTAGTTACCATATTTTTGGGATCATAAGGTGCAGTATCAAAAATTAAATGCTAGCTGTTCTTTTTCCATACATAAAGCGCACCGGATTATAAGGCGCATTAAATGAAACAAAACTTAAGATAAGTCAAACCNTAATCAACTCTTTCCCAATAACTCCCGAGTGCCTGAGTCGTCACTGGGAGTTTNATCTGTCATTACATATGAGGGAGATTAATCTGTCACACATGCTTGATCCGCTTGAGACGAATAGAATAAAGTAAAAGTTGTACGCGTACTGATTCGGCGTGCGCCAATGTTGTCAGGACCCTTGCCGAGTTATACTATCTATGGTCCATGGTAGCTACTCTTGTGTGCTGCTCATTGCGATTGCTGTTGGTTCATTACGTCTGTTTACAAAAAAATCGTAACTAGCAATTAAATGAATGGTGCTGTTTACCACATAAAACTGGTTCTAGATGAGAAAGCACAACCAGATCCATACATTAGGCGCACCACATTATAAGGCGCACTTTCGATTTTTGAGATAATTATAGGATTATAAGTGCGCCTTATGGTCTAAAAAATGCGGTAGTTGCCCTGATTTGTTCGCAGGCAGTCATCTGCTTACCGCGCACGTAAAAACCTGTGAGCGAATGTTACGTCATAGGGCGGTTTATGAGGACAATTGTGGAGTGGTATGAGTATTGAGCACTACTTGATGCAGTCAGAGGGCTGCGTATCCTAAGGAAGAGTACAGAGAATTTGTGTTAATTAATCAGAGATGGGCAAATTGCAAAATTCATCGGTCGTTTTCTAGTCTTAAGAGAAAATGTGGTTTTATGCTAAAATGTGATATCAAAAGCTGCCTTTCTGCGACAGACCCCTTTTTCCAGGCTAGATGCGCCCCTGCCGTCAGATCGTAAGTTTGCCCCAGCTTTCCTAAGAATCCTGACCAGAGTAGTCAGTTTACGTGCTAACAATGCCTGATAGTGCATTACGTCCCTGTGCTGCAAGATTATACTACTTTTATGATGTCACAAAACCTTTAACGCAAAATGTTTACAATGAGATGGTAATGGTGTGTATGTCTGTCAGATATTGCTTGTATTTAGAATTGTTATGCTAGAGAAAATAATAAAAAATAAGGACGCAAGTCACAAATAAGGACATTTCTTAGAAATAAGGACAGTGATATTTTCTAAGACGTAGCACTGCAAAACAAGGACGGAATGGTAATCCTCTCATATATATACAAAAGGATTGTGTGCTGCTGCCTTCACTTTTTGAAAGCATGTTGTAGTGTTGTAGTATCTCTTCTGCATGCAAGTATTTTATGCTTGTGAAAAATTTAAGTTGTCCAGTTTTATGTATGTATCCCCATTTTCATGTAAAATTTNTTTCAAGTATCTTANTGTTACAGTTGAAGATACTAAATCCCCTGTGCTTGCGTGCTATTGCAACATGTATGTAGAACTACTTCATATTCGAAATATCTAGCCTATGTATTACTTGCCTGTCGTTTCCTTCCTAAAACAAATTGTTTTGTGTTGCAGGTCAGTGACCAAACTCTCTCCATCGATGGTGAAAGAGTGGGTAAAAAAGCAGAGACAGGCTATCAGACCTTGGTCAGATTTTGTCAATACCAACAAATTTCGAAAACCAGCTAGTGTTTCACAATGGACCAAACGTGCCACAAGAAACATTGAACATTACCAAACAAACTACATTTTTGTTTTCACAGGGCTGATTATATACTGCATGTATGTATTGAATTATGTGCTATTAAAACATTTTTGTGATTTGATTTGCAATAGTTTGCAAACCTATTGCCTTTACACNAACTTTTCATGNTCCCAATCTACACTGGCATTTGCAAACCTATTGCCTTTACACAACTTTTCATGCACCCAATCTACACTGGCATTATTCAGAAAGTGTGAGCATGCACACATGCTGCAATATTTTGCAGTAAACTGTTGCCTATTTTCCTGACATTGTTTGCAATGTGTCACTGCATAATTTTAATTCTTATTAACAGTTTATGCAAAATCGACTTTTAATCAGGTTTATTTAGAACAGCTTAGTCTGAGCAAAATCAGATAACATTGTCAGAAAGCTCTTTAGCAATTTTCTGGAATAAATTCAGTGTGAATCTGAAAACTCACCAAATTTTTTAACAAAACTGGCTTAGTAAACTCTTTTGGCGGGAGCAATATATGTGGCTTGTTTCATTAGGAATTGGTAGTCACCGAACACATTCAAAGGCTACATTTCATCATTTCACCTGGAAGCTTTTGCTTGCAATTTACAGGACTAAAAATGCATAAACTACATGGAATTGAATTCCCAGTAAAATAGTTTGTGATTTGATTTGACTGCGATACCCTTTGTGAAGACTTATTGTTGGAATGTGGATAGGTGCAAGTCCCAATCATCACAAAGTGATGAAAGCAAAACATGGCAGGTAGATTCCTTGAAAGGTCACAGCAAACCTAGACCTTTCAATTCTCAACAGCACTGAGAGGAAATCCCCGCTAACTCAGCTTTCCAGAAATGTTGGAAATGTGCTGATGCAAGAAAAAAAACTTACAACCTGGTTGAGCAGAAAAATGCTTAAAAAATAAGACAGGCTATGTAATTTACAGCCCAATGACAGTGGCCAGCAGTTCTTAGCCTAGCAGGCCACAGGTGCTGAAAAAATCGTCACTTGATTCATCGCCGCTTTGCTTGAAGATGAGCCGTTCTGTAATTGGCGTCAGTTTTGACTTTCGGCTTCAGTGAGAACAGCATTGTATTCATAGTGTGTTTGAAACTACAGTTCACGCCCTTGCTCTAAATCTTGCTTTAGATTTACATCATTTCACCCATTAAGCTTTTGCTTGCAATTTATAGGACTGAAGATGTGTAAATTATGCAAAATCGATTTCCTAGTAAAACAGTTGGCAATTTGATTTGATTACATCACACTTATGGAGACTTACTGCTAAAAGTTTAAGTTTGGTGTACAGAATAGGTTAATTCTAAACTGATTGACAGCTCTTGCAAATAAAGTAAGCATTAGGATAAAGTATGCAGGAAAATGTTCATTATAACTCTTTTAGATTGGGGTTATGTTGCAAGATTTGTTTAGGCCCGTACCTTAGGTTACATGAACACACACCACCAGTTTGCCATGTATGCCCATTAAAATAATTTAGTAATAAAAGTGGATCCTAATTTACTTAAAGCTGACTTGTACTGGATTTCATTAAAATATGCTTATGCCTAACACAGTATAACGTGGGCTCTAGGCAAAGCATTACCTCATGTTAATGTATATTTCATTGACCTTGCTATACATCTATTGCAGTGTTACTAGTCCTCTGCTGCTGATTGCAATTGGAGTATTTCTTGGAGCATGCTACTTCATTCACGTGAAAAATGAGAGACAGCAAATAAAAGTTCTGGGTATGAAGTTTCTCTAATTACAATTTATGATCATGACCTTTAAGTGAAAATTTGCAAACTATGCACAGGTTTATTTGTGGAATTATCTTTTCGTAAAGTAACCTAAAATTTCTCGCAAGGTTGTCCATACACTAAACATGTCATCTTCAATTGCAGTGAAGTTACATCTAATGTACTACACTTTTCCATTCACTTGTGCACGCACTGTATGTCTTTACATTGAGCTTAACTTCTTACCTCAATTTAGTTCATTGTATAATTACAACTTGTGTTTCGTTTTGCAGTCTGTTAGTTTTGTATTAGTCTCTATAAACCACTTAAACTGCACCTTTTTTCCCATCGTACGCCATTTGATTTTTTATGTACGCATCTCCCTGGAATACACTCGCTTCATTATTTTATTTGGTTGGTTTGGTTTAAAACCATCTCTCATCTTTGGTCATGCAGTGTTTTTGGTGTTGCCTCCATGAAGCGTTTTCACCTGAAAGAAACATTCTATTCAGGTCGTGAACTTACTCATGCTCACCAGTATGGAATAGCTGCAGCCCTTTCTTTTCCCTTGTTTTTTGTGGCTGGAGCTGGAGCGGCTGTATTTTGGGTGTTAGGTGAGTTGCTGCCGTTCATTGATTCAGTGACTGCCAGAGGCCAAAAATTTACCGTAAAAAGCGTGAAGAGCTGAATGCATGTGCATCAGTGAAATCAAAGTTGAATGTGTGACAGGCTCACAGCTAATGATGAGCAACGGGACTGGCAAGCGTTGCGAATATGCATAATGCAAATAGGCAAATGTGCAATGCCTTATTCTTTTAGTGAAGTAACCGAAACGAAAAGCTAGGTATTTCAAAAATTACTGTTGCTCCTTCCATTTTAGCTGAAATTGCCACCGAAGTTGTAAATCACCGTGGATAACAACATATGAGCAGAACTAGAAACCCTCGAGTCAGTTTATAGACCTAACCATCGTTGCTGCGAGGTTGCAACTTTCCTTCTTTCAGTGGTAGAAGTAGACAATCCTGGTCAGGAAGTGGTTGGAGAACAAACAGATCCGGACGAGTTGCATAGAATTGGATTAGCTTGGCAAACCTCACAACTCTCAGAAAACTCGTACTCTGTGTCATAATGTTTAAATGCTATCCAGTGATTTGGAAAGCGGAAACTTGATTTATTTCTGGGATGGGATCATATTTTTTCGTCGTGTATTTTGTTTCAAAATAAGAGTGTTGCTTCCTCCCCCTCAGAAAGCAGCTACTGCCATTTCGTCTGTATCTGGGAAGGGTTTTCTGTTTGAATTTCCCGGATCACTTCAATGTGCATAAAGCGCACTTGCGCTCTGTCTTGCAGGAGTTTCTTTGGTCCTCATCACTCTTCACGCGTCGTTCCACTTCACATCTGAAGAAGGCACAGCAGAAGACGAGGAGCCGTTCATGGAAACTGTATAAAACGTCCACAGTATTGCATCCTGCGTCGAGCGTCACTAGTGATAGTTGCGTTGTTTGTTGTAGAGCCGACGTGCACTTGCCCATATCCTCGTGAAAGCCGCTGTTTATAAAAAAAAAAAAACTGAATCAATAAGCGCTCCGCAGTTAATATTGTTCTATCATAATTCTTCCATTCCGCATTTCCTCCCGGGACGGTCACTGTGGCCGAAGATGTAGGAAATGTTAAGAAGCCTTGCGTTGTTTAGCGTGTTTTGCCAGATCTTCACTGAGGCGTAGTGCCGCCACAGACGCTCACTTCTCACCCGGCCTTTGAGCCGCTTTCCCGGTGGTGCAACAAGCAGAACCTTCCTTAGCAAACCTTTCGTGCGGCATTCTGCTTACAAAGCAAGGCCACTGTGGTTGAGATTCTTTTCCAAGGAGTGTCTTGAATCACAGGCGTACGAGGCGAGGGCGCAGGCAAGACTGTAGCCCCCTCAACTAATTTGCTTTCGAGAAAAGCTCGTTTCAAACATGAAAAGATAAATTTTTATCGAAATTACAAAATTTTTGAACAGTTTGATTTTATCAATCTAACTCTTTTCTGGCATAATGGGGTGAAAATAGCATTGGATGTGTGTTTGTATTACTTAGACAAGTTAAATTGTAAAAATTTATTAAAATCTACCTTTGGGGCGTCAGCATGCCTTATTAGGCAAAAACGCTGTAACCTCCCCAGATTTTTTAACGTCAGTGCGCTTGATGTTGAGGAATTCGTGAAATCGAATGTCGCGTTCCTCATTCCGTAAAATATCACGTCGTAAAATGTTCCTATAAAACGCAGTTTCTCGCTTTTATTTGCTATAGCACTCCGTCGATCACTAACCAGGATTTGGGAACATCGATGTGCTTCAGTTTGCCTTAATCGAAACCCCTTGGCACCGAATGCTGGCAATGTTGCGGAAACGGCGTTTGCCTTACTAATTCATTAAATGGCTGCTTTTGCTTCAGCATTTTCGATATGTTCAGCCGCTTAGAAAACGCCATCGCTAAACTGAAGCAAAGCAGCGGTCTCTTGCTGCTGTGGTGATTCATGACGTCGATTTTATGTCAGTTTTCTGGCAGGATAGTGTTGTGCTATCTGCATTTTAATCTTTTATAGTCTCGACACAGCCAAAAAATAGCTATTTTCGCCTCGCTTGCCTCAAAAGAGTTGGTTCGCACGAAATTTAAATTACACGTTTGTGCTGTTGTACCAGTGTTTCAAACGTATTCCCGTTCTTGTGCACAAATGCGACCCTGCGCGAGGTTTTCAGTACATTTCAAATAAAACAAGACGCACTTGCTTGCCCCTACCCAGCCGCGTAAACCCAGCTTGTAACGTTGCCAGGAACGTAACGAGGTTCAATGGCGCCCGGGGCAAGAAACAAGTTTGGCTCTCCTATGTTCGAATCTCAGGTCTTTAGGAACCAAATGTACTGTATTGAAGAAATTACTTGCAACATTATTGGGAGTTTTCAGCGCTCCCACAGTGATTCTGCGCCCGAGGAATTGTGCCCCCTCGTTACGCACCCGAACGTTGCAGCAAAATGTAAGAAGATTAATATCTGCCATCAAGCGGGTGAACGCACGTAGCGAATGCCTTTTCTGGCTTGTTACGGAAGCTCGCGTTAAGAGCAATGTGGCATGCGCTTCATTCTGTTTTTAAAGCTTAACTTTTGCTTGTCTAACTTAGGATAATGCATACATGCACTAGATTATGACCTCCATGTGTAAAAATATTGTGGTCATGACTAGCTGTAGGAGCGTAGATCCATAGATTTTTTGTCGGGAAGTCAACTTTGAAGTTAAAGTACCTGCCCAATAAGCACAAAACAGTTTAAGATTATCAGTACCGTTCAAGTACAAAGATAATTTGCAGTTTTTCATGCGTGCCATTTGTCTGGAAACTGTTTATCCGAGTATCGACTTGCCGCAGTAGCAACACACTATTTAACGAAACTCAGGTGAATTCGTGGCTGCGAAGACCCTCCTAGTTGATTAGTAGCAGAGTTTTCCTTTGCTCTGTTCCTTTCGAACTCATCCAGCGTTTTTCTCATTGATTGTGCCAGCACTTACATTGACGTAAGGTCTGGACTTTGTTTTTCTTGCATTTTTGCTGTTTTATCCGACGTTCGTAAGAAGCTTGTTCACCCCAAGATGTAGAATTTAGTGGAGTTCTGGGGCTTACGTTACCTTATATATTTACGACTTATTCTAGTGTGTATACGATTTTTGCCATTTGGTGCTTGTGCTGCTAAATAAACCTTCATGCAAATGCATACTCATGTATGTGTGCCGCCAGTGATCAGTGCAGTGAATTCTTTAAATTTGCTTCTCTTAATGCTCGCGCGTGGATTGACCAAGTTCATTCACGGCAGACCCAGCCAAAAACGACATTGGGCAATGCGTGTGTCGCCGATTGATACTGGGTGAACATAGTATCAGGTTGAATTAGTTCTACCGCAGGTGCGTGCGTGGCTGATCATTGCCGTGTCCGTTCATAACGGGCATCGACGATGGCAGCGTCTTAGCATTAGCATGCCAGAGCGATAGGAGTACTACGTTAGTTCCTTGCAACTCGTCACGATGTGCTTTTGCGAGGAAAAGACCGATCCTTCACTGCGGTTTATCCAGGGGTTCCCAAACTTTCCCTGGCCATGTACCCTTCAGCACTTCTATAGATGAGCATGTACCCCTAGACATGGGCGCTGGAAGGATTTTTTCCAGGGATGGGCCAATAGTGGATTTTCCAAGGGTGGGCCAAAAATATTTTGCAGGGGTGCCAAAAGTGGCAAAATTACATTTTCACCACTCTAAGAAAACATTTTTTGCAAAATATTTGATGAAAAACTGTCAACTTTCAAAATCCTAAGGGACCTTGTTCCTCCCTCCGATGCCCCTAAAAACGTCTTATGACAAAAAGCCTAAGGAAGAACACAAATATATATTTTCCAATAATCGTATAATGATTTTTTAATATAATATTCACCTATATTTATTTTATTTTTGAACCAGACACGAAGTCCACAGAGCACAAGCAAACACTATCTGCACAACACAGATTGATAATAACAGACACAGAAGGTTTTGTAACGGCGTTGGTTTAGGACCACAGGATTACAGACACTTGTTCGCTAACTCGAAACACTTCATTGTAGTCACTTCCTTTAACATAGTTGTTTGCCAACTCGTAACACTTGGTACAACACTACATCCAGAGTAGGACCAGTGTTGCCACTCTGTTCTGAAGAAAAACCCCAGAAAATAATAAAAAAAACTGACATACAAAACGTTTAAAAAAAGTAAAAACCAAACTTGAAAAGCGCGCTACCGGTACTTGCACATAAAAATTAAGGTAATATGCATTATTTGCATCATATTTTTAACAAGCTCAAGTCTACTGACATCACAGTTTACAAGTAGGCTAGCAGTAAATCAAATGTATGAAGTGACATAAAAAAAGCTAGTTAGATCTTTTATAAAAAATCATTTGTTTTCTTTTACTTTCACTAAAATGCACAAATTCAAACAAGTACATGATACATTCAAGGTCTTGCAGTTTTCTTTTCGCTCTAACCATTGCATTCATTGCAATATTTGACTACTAATTTAACATTCAAAATTTTACATTCATATCACAATCGGTGCGCCCGTAGAACAATTAAGAGATTCTCAACCACAGCATCTTCAAAACCAAAAAAGCATTCCAAATTCATGCACAAGCAGCCCTTGACATATCAGCGATACATTAAAGTGCTGACCTGTGCCTAGTTAGTGCTTAATATGTAAACCATTATTTCAAACAATTTGGTTAAGCTTAGCCCTACTATTCACATCTGTGCTGGCTACTGACTCTGCACATGATATTACGCATGTGAAATTACTGTTATTCTTGAATGGAAAATGCAATAATACGACATGCATTTATAAAATTTCACCAGAGTAAAAAAACCAAAGTTCCAGGCCACACGCAATCTGTGGGTGTATGCCTTCCTGAAATCACACCATAATTGTGATCCACACATGGACGTAAAGAAGGAACGAAAAAGTAGACNACATTTTTCACTCAGTTGAACATCGAGAAAAAGATNGCAGTTTGTTTACTGCGTAATGTTTATATTGCAGTTGTCTCTGAATGTTTTNGCCATCTGAAAGCTTAATATCTAATGGAATTACGGTACCAAATATTTGTAGTGGGAAACAGATTTTATTCGTTGTGCACCCAACGTCATACAAACAGTTTTGCTGCATTTAAATAATTTCATGCAATTCTCTTTAAACTGACACCCATCAAGCATACTTTGCAGTACACTTGGACAAAACACACAAATATCATCAGCAGACATCAAGTGGTTCAATAAGACTTCACATATATCACACTCAGCTTTAATGTTGTTTAGTTCAAGAGATAAACCATCCAAATATAGCCTACAGCAAACAAGTATGGACTCCATACTCCTCCTTGTATAACACCATTAGTAGCATGAAACTGTTCGGGCAAATTCATATGTATAAATAATTTGAAATGAGTAATGTATAAACAAACTTTTTCCCTTCTGTTGCTAACCTTAAATGTACCCCTTCAGATAGGCAAATGTATCCCTAGAGGTATATGTACCCCAGTCTGGGAACCCATGGTTTATACACTTTGAGAAATGTGATTTTGTCGAAGTTGGGCATGTTACTTTGCGTTAAACACTGTATATATTGGAACACATTGAGCTAAACCAATCCATTAAACAGATGGACGATACTAGCGTTGATGTGATGTTGCTCAGAACATCCGCATCAGTGGTTGGTATCTTGACTTTCGAATTAATGGTAGTCAAGAAAAGGCGTGCCCCGAAACGTATCGATTAAGCAAATTTTTCTCAAGCCTTAGACCCTTTCAGTCCCGCGTGCCCCACTTTTCTTGCAGAGCTTTGCAACCCCATAACTCGCCAGGCGATTAAGCTAGAGAGCTGTTCAAACCCTCTAAAGACTCGTGAAGGTATGTAGTTTGCAACAAAAAAAACGTTTCAGTTTAGGATGTCTGTTATTTTATTGCTTATATAATGATAGGATGTTTATGTTATTTTTGCTGACGTCAGCATTTTTGCCCGACCTCCATTTCAGACCCGCAGGAGCCATTTAAATGACATAAAAAAATTTTTGAGTTTAGCTGTTTTTTGGTTACATTTCGGGACTTTGAAGGGTCCCGAACGGGTTTTTAGCGTTCCTGGTTCCAAGATTAGGGCCAAAAAACTTAAAATTAATTTGGGAAATCTCCCAAACGTATTGAGAAAAGCCCCTTACCAATTAGCTGTTTTTTAGCCTAACTTTTGAACCAGAAACGCTAGAAACTCAATCAAGGGCTCTAGAAACGCGTATTCCGCCCTACAATCCAAAAATACTGCAAGCCAAAATATTGGCGCGTGGGATCGGATGATGACGTCATATAATTAACCAAAAACCATGCCATGATCCCATTGGCCCAAAACCCCCAAACCAAATAAAATTTTTTTTTTCTAATCTACACAACGCCACTAGTCATTACGGGGTTTGAACAGCTCTCTAGCTCAATCTGCTGCCGAGGTATGGCTGGCCTGAAAGGGTAAATTATGCTTTTTCTGAAAAGTTTTGAATTAGGTCAAAAACTGGGTTTTTGACCCATAATTTTGGCCACAGATATGGTAGAAAGTCAATCCAGGGCTCTATAGACGCGGAATTTTACCCAGTTTTCAACAAAACTTTGAGCCAAAAGAGTGGGTCAATGGGTTGGGGCCCAGGGCCGGCAAAGGTGGCCCAAATTTCCAAAACATGCCCTCTTTGTGACGTCACCTCCAGAAACCCCCCACCGAAAACGAAAAACGTTTTTTTTCGATTTTGACTACAAGACTTGCTAAATCCGTGGATGGTTTGGATAGCTCTCTAGCTCAATCGCCTGGCGAGTTATAGGATTGCAAAGCTCTGCAAGATTTGGGGCTTCCGCGGGACTTAAAGGGTTGATAATGTCTTTGTTGTAAGTGTGATATCAAACCTCATGTTACCCGAAAAGGCTTGAGTACAGGATATCGTGGGTTGTGAGAGTTCAGGCAGCCGGAGTTCCAAAAACTGCATGTACTACAATGGGAGGATGTTTTTCATCGTTTTGTCTTTGGACAAACCATGCGAGTAATTATTTCATCGACATTAACATAACATGTCTGGCTTCGTTCAATTTTCGAACACACCTATATTTCCGAAATTTTGGTGTAAATCTAATTCTCTTGGCAGTAAATATTTAGCACTTAAAAGTGGACATCAGTGTTTTCCAAAACGATAAAAAGGGTGGTGCTCAAACCGTCAGGTGACACACACCTGTCGTATCACCATTTCAATGTCGGACATTTGTTCAGTCGCCAATAGCACAAAAGATTTGCAATCCACCTTGTATCAGTGTATTGGATCCCAAAAATATCGTCACAGAATTTTTTTCAAACATATGATAAATAGGGTATCTGTAAAATGTCGGCCTGTGACAAAACTAAAAATTCATCAAAAAATTTTGCCCGATTTTTGCTAACTTCAAACGCTTGGGATGTGACTGCACCCCATCTCTTACGGCTATGACATTCACGTACTATATATCAGGGGTCACCAAATTGCGGTCCTCCGCCCTGTGACACATATAAGCTAAAATGCAATGATACACACAGTCAGTCGTTTATCTGAGCATTCAGAAAAACGGGCAGCGTTCCGTAAAAGAACGCGAAAAAATTGTTGATGCCTAACCTACAAGGTTAGCATACGGTAACTAAAGGCCTTAAAATCTAGGGAGCATCTGGGAAAAAATTCATATTGATTATTAAATGGAAGGCTCACGGAAAACGATAGTACCTTTTTAGGTTACAGTGCCATCACTGATGCTCCGTTACAATCTTTCGAAAATGGAAGTAACTAGACTCAGCTGCTAGAGTCCAAAAATGCAGCGTAACCACCATCTTCACAAAACCAATCAGAATTGCTAAATGATTAATTGTGCAAGTGTGCACAGATCACTATGATGAGCTTGAGCATTCACCAAAAGCTACTCGTCAATCATTTATTACAGAATGTCAAACTAACAAACAGCAAGCAAATGTCAGTTTACCTGGCCCTGATGCCTTAGATGAGGCATTACCTAATTTCTTACACGAAGGGCCAGATAAGTGCTAGAAAATATTTTCAGTAGATTCGACAACTGTTGCTTCATATATTAACAGTTATGGGGTACAACGCTAAACTGCAACCGGCAATGGGCCGCAGTTCACGAGTTCTGCAATTTTTGCTTAAGTGAAATATCCTTTGGCGACCGTTATTTCTAGGTCAATTCTGGTCCGGGATGGTGACGCCTGACGGGGTTCCAGCTATTCAAAACATGTATGCAACATATTCAACGCCGCGGTGGATACCATTTTCGAAAAGTGTAGTAATTTATCAACACAGATTTTAACCGAAACTTTGTTTTCCAGTGAAATTTGCAAAACTGATCAGATTTGACAAATCATACGATTGCCATACTTGTATCTTTCGTTCTGATGACAAGCAAGTGTCGTAAGAGGCAAACGCCCAATCCTGCCTTTGCTTGTAGGCGCCCATATTACTACACTGAGGGGTTATGTTAATTGCAGGCCATGGTTTTCGCTGAGTGAAAAATTGTGCTCCCACTTTGCAGCAAACTGATGCTGGGAAGCCAGTTTTAAACGGGTACTGCATGCTGTGTGGCAGAAGGTGAAGAAAGCAGCAGCACTTTTATCGATAAAGAAACTTTTTAAAGGCCTTGATTGCCGTTGGAAGAGAGAGAATGCAATTGCCCTCCTTGAACTGCCACTGACTGGCAAACAAATGAATCACCTCAATGCAAATAGAGACGAAAAGTGATTAATTGGCGTTCGATTAAACTTTATTGTGTCCAAGTATTTTTTCGCCCGGAAATTGGTAGCTTATCGTTCCATCCAACAAATTTAGGTCCGATGTTGATACGAGACAGTAGTGTAAAATCCGCACAGAGAACGCATAACATTCTTGCTAAACGCGAAAATGGATATTCAGGGGACGAGAAACGTGGGCTGCGGCGAGACTTCTTTTTCAATTAATACGCACAGCGAAATGGATCGATACATCGATTAATTCAACGTCCAAGATGCGGTGAAATGAACATTCGACTGGTAAGCACGCGATTAAGGCACCGATCAAACATTTAGATAAGACTAAACGGCACAAATACCGGCAACGCTGCTGAAACACCAATTCGGTATGCAACTGTTCGTTGCATTGAAAACAAATTATCTACGCGGAGTAAACATTCAAATTTATCGTTAACCCCGGGGAAAAAAACTTTTGGTGCAGTCCACTTTCCAATACAAACATCTTGAACCGAAAGAGAAACTTCACCTCACGCTAAAAAGTTCTTTGTTTCAATATTTCAATAGAAAATTTTCTTTTCATTCGCAAAACTTTCCCAAATCAACAGTACGCTCATAGCAATCACAAAAGAACACGATCTACAGGTGAAAAATACTTAATCACAAAAATAACACGATTTGCAGCTGAAAAATACTGAATACACCAGCCCTCGTTCATAACAAGTTAAACTTTGTGGCGCTTAATCGAGATTACCGGTACGTGAAATGCATTTTTTATGAAACAAAATCAATCCACTTGTTTTTCGGAGAAAACAACCGTTTTAGTGCATAGTAAATGTTAATTAGGTCCAAGTTTTCGAAGACTAGCGACAGAAGTTTATTTTCAAGTAGTTCAGGTGTAGTTAACAAGATACAAAACGAAGAAGCCCTAACGATGAAAGTATTTTGGAAAGCGAACGTCATGGAGCAGCTCAGTAAAATAACCTCTTCCTGGCACATTAAAATACCACATTTTCACTCAACAGTCATAGACAAGAGCACGTATTTCCGTCAAACGAGCGTAAAGAAAAAAATGATATGTCTTTGTAACTTCTCACCATTCATCCGTTTACAATCAAATTCACAACGTGTCCTTTCATAAAATGCAAGTGATAACATTCAGTGGACGGCGAAGTCTAACCCTTCAACAGGTGCAACGCCTTGGCAGTGTACATTAGACGATCAGAGCAAATCTTTCCAACGACACAGAGTTATATCATATAAACGGACTGGAGGACTTTAACAAGGCGGGACGAAGCGGCAAAATTGTCTAATAGAAAAACAGACACAACTTCGAAACGAAGAAAACAGATTCCAAACACATATTAAGTGCACGAACGAAGCTCGAAACAACTGCCTTGTGCGGTCGTTAATTCGCAAATAGCAGTGGTCTCCATATGCAAAGGTTTGTACACGCTTCGACCGAGAAAGGATAGCGTGCGTATCGACGAACACAAACTTTATTCGGGTTTCCTGAAGTAATTGAAGACCACTGCTATGCTGTAGCGTTCTTTCTTGGATAACACAATGAATCAATATACAAAATAACAGACAGCTGGGCGTTCAAGGCGAGTTCTCAACTGATACCTAATCGAACACAGTAAAACGTATACAAAACCACAAAAAATCTTCTGCACAGTCTGCGTCTAACGCTTGATAAAGACCGATGCGGCTCCCAGCACAGCAGGCGCAATAGCAAGAGATAAAAACAAAAAGCACGGCAATGAACTTGCATAAAGAATCTCAATTTGCACGTTTGCATAGCTGCGTTGGGGTCAGTCGGATCGCCGGCGAATAACTTCTGAAACGCACCTCACTTTTACAACGTGACGGATCCGAAAAAACAACGCAGCAGCAACAATCGAAGCCTGTTGTTGCGACTTCCCGGCTTTGCCCTGTCGCTATTACTTGAATGGCTGCAGCACTGGTATTGCACACTGAGTGAGACCGTTGTTGGTGTGTATAGACAAAAATGTGCATCTCATCCCTGAAGCAACTTCCAGTCAAACCGGGGATTAGGCGCGTGAATGAGTGACGGGTACGGCGGTTCGATCAACTGCCACAGGCCAACCTCGGGCAGCTCCTCCAGAACTAGGGATCCACAGTAAGGCACCTGTGGAAAACGTATTTTTTAAAATGGCATCGTGAAACTTCGTGCATACTGCAACTACACGAATATTTTGACAGGACTTGTGCAGAAAAGCACAGTGGGCGCGATAGACAAAGATCGAATTTCACTTATAGCACAGAAGCTCTATCTGCAAGGCAAATATAGTTCAACCATCAGTTGGACGATCTCTTTGAGGAAAAAACTCTTTCACAAACAGTCATAGCGCATCTACAGGTCCGAGCCATTAAATTCAGCAGTTCTCACCTTAGTTACAATGCTGACAAAATCGGGCATTGCTCGAGGACTGAGACCTTGTATCTGTCGAGACAGACCGTCAAGTGTCCCTGCGTGCCCGACTATGATGATATCGCCTGAAAGAACAAACAAAAGGCATACGGGCGTGTTGAACACTACTGTTGTTGAAAAATGTGAAAAAACAAAATTTATTTCCAAAATCCAATCGAAGTGTGCGATTTCGAAAGAAGTACCACGTACTTGTCACGATGCCATGGCAAACCACATCATCTAAGCAAGGCAGCACAAATGGCTACAAATTCGCTTGCAAGTTGCTACAGTAGCATGTAGATGAAGCACTCGTAAACGGCGAGTAAACAGCAGATACTAATCGCGTATGTATGGTTCTTGCCCAATTCAACTGGGTGCCATACCGCTCATGTTTTTGTCATATCAGACACCTCCACGTCAGAACAGATTGTGACAATTGTAAAAGAAGTTAGGGGCACTTAAAGGTTCCAAGCACAACCTGATTTCTTACATTACCTCGCACGCTTAGTTTTTTTCCTGTTTGCGCACAACGACTAGTTTATACGTTCGGTTCGCACAGAAGAGAATGGCAGCTTGTTCTCAACCTGTGCCCAACACAGATATGAGTCCTCCCGGTGTTAAGAGTTGAAGAACATTTCCGATATTTTAGCAACAAAACACTAAACAGTCCGATGCTTTGACCCCGTCGCGGATGTTTTTACCTCGAGTCTCCTTTATAATACTAGTCAGGAGCTTGTGGCATCGCTTGAAGTAGTCAGGACATTTTTCGTTCAAAGGCAAATCTTCAGGTTTGAATTTCGATTTGTACAACTTCTCGACGTTGATTCCGAAGCCAGCGAAAGCGTCTGCGTCCATGAATTTCGGTATACCACCTGAACAACAATGGCTTGCAATAAACATACAGTTTACGATCATAATCTACTTCGTTCACAATCCAGCTACAGTTGGATTGTGTGTCTCGAAGAAGGTCCCAGTGGCACTCAGAACGCCTTGGACAACATCGGTGAAAAGGAAAACACTATTTTTGATCAGCGTTCGGTTATAGATCTTTACCCGAGCTCCACTTCATCCACTCATACAGGCCGAGATCAACGGCAATTGGTATTTTCTTGTCTTGCTCCATGCCTGCGGTTGGTGGACATTTAGATCATGCATGTTGAAACGCAACGTGCAATACAAAAAATTAACTCAAACCAAGCACTGACCTTGTAATATGCAATGCGCGGTTTGGACACACCGTAAAGACGGGCTGGAAAATACGTGACTGACGTTAATACCCAACTGTCTCAACGCCTGGCCCGTTAACATACCCTGCAAATAAAGCGACAATTGCAGACAGATGCTAGTCGTCAGGCTTGTTGCGAGGTCACATCTTGCAAGGGACAGTAAAATCAATTACCTTTTGAAAAGGAAATGACATTTTATTTAAAGGATGAAGTTTACCGCCGTACATATTCCATGTCACGCAGTTCATTTCTTAAATAGCTGCTGCGCATGAATAGAAGGAAATCTGCATATCCAATTTGGATTTTTGTGCATCACATTCACACAGTCATGTACGACGTTTGTTGACATCAAGTATGGTACAGGCATTTCAATACAACTAATCAATACCTACATCATTTTCATGAACGTCTGGGATAGATTAATTGTTGCGACATAGGGGCAGGCTTGATAAAAATCATAATTTTTTTAAATCAAAAAATCTCTTTTTTTGATTGGAATTTTTATTTAAATCAGAGTTTATGATTTTTTAATTTGATGTGTGGGCGTTGCCCAACTAACACTTGCAATTTTCTATTTTAAAGAGTTTTGCTATAATTTTTATGCTTTGCTTCTTTAAGTACAGCAACTAGAAACAGCTGAACTTTTATTCAAACTTCCTTCGCGCTTAGGCAATATCCACTGTCCAGGGCTACCACACCGTCCTTATTTCTTAAGAATTGTCCTTATTTTGAAATACTGCGTCTTAGAAAATATTATTGTCCTTATTTCTAAGGAATCTCCTTAAATGTGATTTGCGTTCTTACTTTTCTTATTTGCTGTAGCATAACAATTTGAAATAGACAATATTTGATAAACATGCAGACCATTTCCATCTCATCCTGAACATTTTGTAATCAAGTTTTGTGAGGTCATAAAATTTGTGTAATCTTGCGGCACAAAGACGTAACTCATTATCAGGCATTGTTAGCACCAGGGCTGTGGAGTTTGAGCCCAAGCGATTTTGGATGGCTGAAGCCGGAGCCTGAAATTTGATTTCCGGTTCCACAGACATAGTTTGTGGAGAAAGCAAGTTTACCAATATTACAATGGTTTTTGGTTTTCAATGGACCAAAATGTTCTGGAGCCGGAGCCAAAGCTTCCAGACGTTGGAGCCGGAGCCAAAAAATCCAGATGCCTGGAGCTGGAGCCCGAAATTTGAGTTTCGGTTCCACCGTCTCCACAGCCCTGGTTAGTACTGTAAGTAGTCTAAGCTGGTGAGAAATCTGAGGAAGATTAATTTTGTAGTGACGGCTTAGCATTTAATTGAGTCAAGAAATAAGCAAGTAAAGAAACGTTTTCCGTGACGATTGCAAAAAGGAATTCGAGATATACGAGTTTTTTTCGAAGAATAAGACAAAGCTGAAGCAAATTGTTCCTGGAGATGAATATCTACATATATGCTCTGACGTTAGTCGTGCAGACAGAAACAATTTCACCAAATTGTGCTTGATTTTGGGAAAGAAAATAGAATTTTCCCCAGTCGTCCTTATTTTTGTTTCCAGACCGATAGCATTCCTGGCAATATCCCTTGAGGCAAATCATTGAAATGACAATACTCAAACCATCAGTTTATCAAATTCTCTAACATTTATGGCATGTTAAAATGCTTGCACAAATATACAAGCTTGGCAGATTTTTTGGTGCGGAGTCTGTTGTTAAAATAAATCACTATGACGCAGCTTTTCACCAATTCAGCTGCTGCAAAAGTAGAACTTACATGCATGAAACGGTAAAAAAACTATAATATATCTGTTATCTGTGACCTCACAGAAGCTACGATTTATGACACTTTAATGCTAAAACTTGTGTCGTCATAAGAACTCTGTCTTCTATACTAATATAAGTGAAATCCTATTAGAATGCTAATTAACTGTGTCATGGAAATCACACAAAGCTTCAAAGCTGCATACGATTTTTACTGCTTCATTTCAATCACTGATTTAAATCAAATGAATAAAAATCAATCAACGCTGAATATGGGACTAAAATCATTGATGCAAAAAGCTTAAATGTCAAACATGCGTACGATGGTACAGCTGTTCACTGCTAGTCAGATGCAAGCGAAACTAATGGAATAAAATATTACAAACCGAGGGATGTAAAAGCACAATTCACTTTTATTTACATGATCACCTTGTTCAAAACTGTAAACGCAGTGAACAATTTATCAGTGGTGTTCACGCAAATTACTCAAGTGGTTGAAGTAGAAGTATTGTTACTCCTGGTAAAATCTATAACACTATTATAGAAGTACTGCTGACAGGGGCGCAGCCAGGGTTTTTCTAAGGGGGGGGGCTGAAATTATGGAAGCAAAAGCTATGAAAAGGAAAAATTGCTTGTGATAAGAATAGCCAGGAAAGCACATATATTGTGG
>JGI24158J21664_10002491_pt1 | contig 22380 bp, 22 predicted proteins | sample Ectturendosymbi3_FD_21664 | JGI IMG/M metagenome (IMG submission 21664)
AAGGATCTTTATCTGAGAATTGTTGCACCTCGCAATTTGTTTATCGAATTTATACACGAGGTTCGAAGCGCAACCCGACTCCCCATTGAGAGAACGCGGAAAAGTTTATCAAAGATTTGAAAGACTGTGCTTGATTAAATTGAAGGGTCCATATAGAGCAGAGAAATCAATTGTTGTATTCAACCATAACGTCATAAAGTTGTATTTTACTGCAAATAAGAGCACTATGGATACGAGTTACGATGATAAAGTATACGAGCTTCTATGATAGAGTTTTCACCTGTTTGCATAATTCGCCTAATTCGTCACTTTTTCAATTCGCCTAATTCGTCACTTTTTTTCTAACCCCCTTGAGGTGACGAATTAGGCAAATTCTACTGTATTTTCGAAAAACTTATTGATTTGGTAGAATGTAACATATCCGGAAAAAATCAATTACTTAAGATGTCCGCCCTCGGACTTTTGTGTATTAGCGTATGTGGCCCTTTGACAAAAAGTTTAGAGACCCCTGCACTAGGCTAACGGTGCAAACAGTTTTGGAATCGTGAAGCCTGGCCATATAGGCCAACTAACGGTGGGGTTTTCCGCAGGGAGGCAAACATTTGCAGTTGTTGCAATTTGGCCTTGGTCTGCACGGCCCAGTAACAAACCCTTCACGGACCGGCTCCGGGCTGCGGCCCGGTAGTTTCCGATTCTTAATTTAATCCATTCCCATGAAGCACAAATGTATGGCTTCTAAAGATGAATGAACAAAACCAATAAAATACCAATTCACTCATCGCTTTCATGTTTCTTGCAAGTAGTTTGCGCACGTTCCGTTCAGAGTAGATTCGTATTTTTAAACAAAGAGTTCCAGCTCGAAAGCCGAAAAGCGATACCGGGTTTTCAACGATTTTTGTTTTGGCCATGCCTCCAACTTTGGTCGCAGGGATTTGGCGCTGCTGCATCAACTCCACCTACACAATGCTAAGGTGATCCTTTGGTTCAGGTATTGACCAAAAAAGGCTTTCCTCGTTCATGTCGCTGGGTTCAAACGCTTCGTACTTGCACGGTCAGAGCAGATGGCTTGTTTCTGTGCAGGCAATCTGAAACAACAGAGTAGTGTGGCGAAAAAGCTCGTGCCTCATCACGCTCGAGCCCTTAAACTGAAAAAAAATGTTTTTGCGAGTTTGCCGCATGTATCAGCTTTTCTGGCAAGCAGAACAGAACGAAGTTAATACCCCGAACTGATATATTTTGTCTCTGTAGTCATTTAGCGTCTCCGCGCGTTCCATTTCAAAAACTACCAGCACGCTTTGCTTTCGCGCCAGCTTATTCCCGCCTTGGCGCACTGCACCGCAATTTGTTCACCGATCATAGCGACGAGGCAGAATCGATTACTCGCACAACCAACCGCAAACCTTTCCCTGCACAAGCGGCTATGTGAAAATAAATTAGATGGCATGCAAGAATGTTAAGTGTTCAAGAATGTTAAGAGTCGCTTTCGTGAGGACTGTTGATTACAGGGAGCGTGAAGTCGCAAAACGCAAATCACAAGAGGCGCCATCTTTTTTACAGTGGACCGCTTGTCAGTTGCCAGCGTTTCCGAACTGCGCAAGCGACGCAGCGTCGCCATCGCTGCCAAGACTGTAAATGCGACCAAAGAACTGACCAAGGTAGGTTTGGACGCAGGCACAGCGACTCGCTCTGTCGGTGATGTTTCTTTTGAATGGCAAGCCATGCTTGTACCAGCAGTAAACCTGTCTTCTAGCCTTTGCTGTTTTGTCGTGTAATCACTTTTTATTTTTAATGTCTGCTTTTCATCAGCAGTTTTTTCTCACTGTTTTCTTTTCGCTATATCGCCAACGTTGCTCGGACAGCGCGAAAAAGAACTCATCGCCTTGGAGGCAGAACAAAAGCTGGTCGAAGAGCGGTCGACCGAAGTGCAGATGGAATTGCACGAGCTGAGAAACAGCAGTAAGTCGCGCTTTTCGTCGTTGCCTTCCGTCCGCTTGCAGCGCTCGCGACTCTTCACCTGCCAGTCGCGGCAAGCTGCGCTGGCATGCTCGCTTGTCTGATGAAAGTCAAGCTTGCGCTTTGCTTGTAGTTTTTCTCTCGTTTAGGAATTGTTAAAAGCGCAAGGCAAGCCTCGTTGTTTCTTGGGATTTGCTTTGATTCTGTAGCTTTTGAGCGTCTTTCCGTGTTCAAGGATCGATTTAGTTGCATTTTCGCGAAACATCTTGTTGCACAATCGATGAGCTGGAAAAAGTCCTGCAATCATCCTTCCGCCCTCCAGTAGCTACGCGCAGTTTTCTCCCCATTTATAGAAATACTCATTATCTGAAAGAACTCTGATTAGTGAACGCGCCACTCATGGGATTCTAATGCGAGCCTCAAAGTCGGACAGCGATAATGCCACCTCATAACGACTGGGGACATTTTGCAAACTAAGCGAAGTCACTTCAACAGATCGGAGCTCGAGCAAGTTGCCTCTCCTTGGGCCAGGACCCGTTCTTTGGGTCCTTTTGCAGTCGGTCCGGTTCACAAGACGCGCGCTTCCCCGGTCTTGGTTTGTTGCCAGTGCGAGCGAAAGCACGGCGCGCGAGGTTGGCCGCTTCATGCGCTTCATTCCGAGCCTTTTAGTTGTTGCGCTTTTCTCTGCGCATTAAATTTTCAAGCTAATCCCGTAATGTCAGACCGCTTAATCCACCCGGCCAGGACCGCGGATCGTTTTCGGTAATCCCCCCGATCGAGTGACGCGTCGCGTCTAATTGAAAACGGTTCGTTTTTTTAATCGCCGCGGCTCCCACTTGGCACGATGCATTATTCAAGCTGCTCCTCCGCCGTTTGCCGACGAACGCTCGCAGTCGAAACAACTTCACCCACGCCGTGGTCGAAACCACACAACAAATGGATCGGGAAGTGCAAACCATCACGACTGCACCAAACTTCTTCGCGGCGGTTGTTCTGAGGTCAGCAGTGACGCGGTCGCGCGCAGAGCGTGCTTGCGAAGATGCAGGGATCGCCCCAGCGGGTTTGCGAACGCGAGGGACGCTCAATTGCGTCTGCATCGCAGGCAACGCCGCCCTAAACACCATCGCCTCCCCCGGCACCGACAAAGCCGAGATTTCGTCCGTTTCGCCGCCTGCACGACGCAGCTTCTGTTCCGTCGCTAAAGCGAAGACCGCGTCTTAATCCGCGTATCTTCCGCTTTATCTCTCGCACGCACGCTCAGCTGCAACCGTTTGATGCGGTCGGAGCTCCGGGCTAAACGCGAGCGGCGAATCTCTTCCCCCAGCAGCTTGTTCTGTTGTCGCGCCGTCGCACGCGCCTGCTCCCAAATCGGTAGCTGGAAAGCCTTGATCGGATTTAGTTTGGTCTGTGGAGAAAATTATAATCGGCTTGGCCGCCCGCGATCCTAAATCCCCCCACCCTTGCTGCCGTCGAGCACACCGTGTGTTCTTTAAAGATGCTCGCCGCGGTGGCTCGCGGCGTTAGTTATCTTGATGGTGCCGATTGCTCGCCTGCCGGCCATTTATTGTCAGGTTAAAATGTTCCGTCGAATGTTTCTGGTGCTTCTTTCAGTTCGCGAAACAGGTCAGGGTTTCTGTCGTTCAGAGCTCAGGTCAGGCTAAGTTGTGACTTTTTCCGCTAGTTCGCCTGAGACCGAAGCAGGTGTTCGCGGCTTCAAACGGATAGTTAGGTATTTTTTGTCCATTACTGCGTCTTCACTTGTTTGCTTTCCGAAGCTTAATTGCGGACAGCTTGAAACTCGCCCGTGCAATCGCATGAGAGTGGAATTCAGTCCGCTTGTAGATTTTCATAGGTTTGGTTAGCGCTGCACTTTGACTGGCTGAATCAGAAGTTAACGGATTTTCGAAGAGCGTTGCAAAGGAAACCGTCGAATCGCGGAAACCGGGAAAGGTCTTCTGAAGCTGGCGATGGAGCTGCCACTCTTTTTTCTCGTCGGCGGGAAAAGTAAAACAAAATGGCGGATACGCGTTCTCGCCAGGCTGGCTCTTGACAACGGCGTCGACTCGCTCGTCGCTTTATCGGCTGTTTTGCCTTTTGAAGAAGATCCTGATTCCAGTTGAAATAGTGCTCGACCTTGCTTGAGCAACTTGACTCACGTGAGAGCGCAGTCTCCAATCAGCGGTCGAGATTGGATCGGGCGGAAAGCGCGTAAGCAGTGCTATTACGTTACATGCCGGGTACGGTTTTTTAGAATGATCCCAATGGTCCTCAGTGCGCCTGAGCCATTGGCAATTTTTCGCGTTTATCACTTTCATACACGTTCTTAGCTGATCAGATACCGCCGTGTGTGTTTTCGTGTCCGGACTCCGTTACTTGCGACGCCCGTAATTCCCACCTTCGAAAAGTCACGAGCGCCACGACTGCGATTGCCAGAAACTGCGGGGGAGGAGTGCTCCCTTTTCTCGAACATCTGCCTATACCGGGAAAATTGCCGCGCCAGATCTTTGCCCAATTCAAACAAAACGTTTCCCAACGTCCTTGCGCTCGTATCGGGCAGGCTGTGCGCGATGTAGCGCGCGCGCGGTCGTCGTCGATGCTATCGCGTCTTCGATGTCGCTGCCGGGGTCGACCCCTGTCAGTCAGGCTTAGCGCGACAGGAACACAAGCGGCCACTTTACCTCGCATCGACCTTGGCCGCTGTTTTTCGACCTCGGTTCGGTGCCCATTAACGGATACACTTTCCGCACATCCGTTTTCGTGAAATCCGCCACCCCCTCTCTCGCGTGCGTCGATGCTCGCGCGCGCTCGATTCGGCGCCGTCCTGCGTTCATCTGCAAAGATCCGTTTCTCCTGTCGATGCAGCAGCATCAGTGCGAGCACGCCTACTTCGACGACATGCTGCGCCGTCTCGCAGCTTATCTATTTCTGCCTGGTTGTTAAGGGCAGAATTTCGTGGGTCAAAAGATAAAAGCCCGTGGCCAGACGGGCCTCCTTTACCGTCACTTGTCTTATCTCCACACTTTCTTCATTTTGCTCACCGTGTCAACGACCGCATCCCGCGAAGATTCGACGCTTGTCTCCGATTTTCTTCTTCGTTTCGCTTTTTTTACATCTTGTGCCTGCGGTTGCGCGCAGTGCGAGCGGCGAAGGGCTCGGTTTACCTCCCAAAGTCGCGTTTCGCGGTTTTTGTTGACGATCGTTGTTCTTAAGTTAACCTGAACCGCGACTTGCAGTTAAAAATTCTTGCCGGCGCTAAAGCGCAGGATATTTCGTTCTTTTCGCTAGTGTGGTTCTGTTTTGAAAGAAAAAGAGTTAAGTCGGATTGATGGAAGCTTACAAGAAGAAAGTCTTATAGCGGCCCTGCTCGCTGAGACGCGCTTGTTCGGTTTTTGCCGAATACAAGAATTTTGTGAAATTATTGCAGAAAGGAAAAAATGAGTGATGAGCATACGGCCTGCGCTGTATGGCGGTTATACAAGGTGAAACAAGTACAACTAATTTCTGGCTGCCTCTCGCTTCAAACCAAATTTCGAAGTGCTGGTTGTGCATTCCGTCTCGATGCAACATTTGAAATCAAACGCTGATTGGGCATTTCGTCTCCATGCAACATGTGGTTGATGAGATGTTTTTTGTACTTCGGTTTCTGTTTGTGCTATTGTTTGTGAAGATTCTTCTGGCCTGCTCATATGTTCTCATACTCCTTCTCATATGTTACGAAGAATCAATCCTTGTTGTGATAGAGATAAGACTTGCATCTGATCAAATTGTCCACTTCATGCGTTTTTCACAGTTCCTAACTAAATTAGAGTTTTACTGAATTCGTCACTGCTTTACAAAAATTTGCAAATTAAGGCAGCCTGCGTTCTTTACCTTCATAGTGAGCTTGTTAGCAATGCTCTACGTTGAACTGCGAAATTTCTAAGCTGGTGGTTGAGTTCAAAGGAAAAAGCTCGTTGTTTAGTCTTCAAGATCAACTCTCTTGCTGCTCTAAGCTTTCCGTTACAGTCGCCATATTGGTTGTAGGTTAAATCTTTGTACGTCAGCGCACTGACGAATGAAGTTTTTGATATTATTCGTGAGAGTTTTGGCTGTGTTAGTCTTTTGGTTAATTTAGCACGTCAGCTCTTCTTTCGTCAAAACGTGCAAGGCAAGTTCAAACATCACCCAAACTCCAGCCCCTCCAATAACAGCACTCGTTCGCGTTCGTGAAATTCGCCATCCGCCACAGCAGAGCTTTCTCCGAATATATCATCGTAATCGAAGTAAAGATGAAACAAGCGTTCGTTAAAATGTTCTGCCTCGAAACATTATGCGGTAAAAACCTGCGAAAAAATCTGATATCGTAGAAATTTAGCAGCACTCTTGCTCAGATCTTCGTTTCTCCTTAGAAATTTAGCAGCACTCTTGCTCAGATCTTCGTTTCTGCGCAGCACCGNTTTCTTTTTTTTTCGTTAATTTTGGAAACTTGACCAGAGACCCTGCTGAACGAAACGTCTGAAACCAGACGNATATGTCAGTTGATAAAAGGCTGCGCTCTGCTGTTGAAAGGCCCGAAGCGGGGCGTTTGTCTTTTTTATCTGCTCCNCGCCGCACGATCAAAAATATCGATAATGTCCAGTAAGAGCGCTTGTCTTGTCACGTGAGCGTTTCGACCAGGTTCGCACAAACACGAAATTCTAATTAGCGTGTGTGTGGCTTCGCATGCGCTCACTGCGTCTTTCGGTTTACATGTATGAGACCGCTCAGCCCACAGACCTCCAACCCTCTATTTTCGTCGCCGGCGTGTATTTCGTCGCTGATGTGTCGTGTGCTTCGTCGCCGCTTTCTCGCTGCAACCAACTCGCTCCTGTCGTCGATGCCCGAGCACGCAACTGTTTCACTGCTTCAGAACTCGTCGTCGCGAAATCCCACGCTTGATTCAAACCTTGCCGACCGTGTGTCACAGTGCACCGCTGTTTGTTGTGCAACGTCACGCTAATTACGTCGTCGTGGACGTTCCTTTTTCGCGCTGTCGTCTGTTTGCTTACAGGGGCGGCACGACCGCTTGATGTTGTCGCACAATATGGCCGACGTGCTCCCGTTCACTCGGACCGCCTACCTGGAAAAAAGCGCCGGTTCGCGCCCGAGCCTCGGCGCGTTGAATCGGCGTCAGAACGGTCATGCTGTGAATCACCTGTGCCGCGCGGCTTGTTAAGCGTGCAGGTCGTTGCGGTAAATGGGACAAAATTGGTCTGAAAACGTATTGGTCACGCCTTGTTGTCAGTGCTACATACCTCACACATCGCGCGGAGCCGAGGGAATTTTTGACTTTCAATTTCATTCAGGTTCTGCGCCCATGAACAGGCGTCAATTTGCATTGGAAACTTATTGGGGGGGCACGATAGAGATCGTTTCAGCAAAGAGGGTGTCGGACGTTTGGTGCAAACATTAACGTTTTTCAGCATACGTCATTATTTCTCGCCGATGGTCTTTCTGATGAGTGCAGTTTGTTTCTGTAGTTGTTTTTTTTTAGTACGCGTCAAGTCTTGGGTACCAAAGGTTAACTTTCTTTCGGTAAATATTTTCCTAATTGGTCTCTTTACAGTGTCGTTATGAAAATACGAAACTGCCCTTCGCTATATTCCCGCACAAGGCTCTCCCACCTCTCTGTACTCCCACCTGCAAATCTGATTAGCAAATATCTGACATGCTGTCGCGTGAATTTTGTTTGAAAGGCTTGCGTCATTGGTTCGGTAGTCGTAGTTGCAACCGAGGAAGATTGGTACATGGCTCACGTTTGGCCCCGAGCCTCTTCAAGAAAATCTCAGTCATTTTCAACTCAGTATATTTTGGCCGATTGACCATTGCCACGTGATTTTGAGACTTCTTCAAAATAGGCTCGATTTTTGAAAGATAACTTTTTCGTCTCTTCTTGTTGCAGGGCGACCTTTTCAGCGAAACGCTGCCATGCAAGCAGTTGGGTGGTCTCGCTTTGGCCAGTTGGAGCGCTGTCGTTTAGATTTCAGATTTCGCAACCACCGCTTGTCGCGCCTTCATTCGTCGAGCCCCGTCAAGCCCGCCTTTCAGTCGGGATTTATTTTGATAGCGTGCCCGACAACACTCCGGCTCTGCCGGGCATCCGAGATACGTGCCCCGGACAGCCTCGCATCCGCTTGATTTTGAACAAGTTGCGCGCATGCTCCGCGTGTTTTGATGCTGTTGCCTTACCAACGGCGAGCTGGCTTCAAGCCGCTCTCTGTTGTCGCTTGACGTTTCCACAATGCGTTGTTGGTCTTGCGGCCCCGAGCTGATGCTTTCCGTCTCGGCCTCGGCCAAAATGGCTTCTTGCATCCCCCGTCGGCTCATTGTCCGACGTGTGGAACGTGCTGGGGCGGTCTCGAAAAGGTTTGGCGCCCGCTTGGGTGGCCGTACGCAATATCCAGTGTTCTTCAAAGACTCGTCTTGATGCTGGAATGAATGGCTCCCGTCAACGTCATTCTCTGAACGTCTGTCCGTCACTTGTCCAAGTGACCGTGTCCCTTGTCGCGACGCCCCCCTTACGTTGCTTTCTTGTTCTTCTAATCCTTTGCGCAAAAATATTTTCGAGCATTTTGCTATTAGTATACACTGAACCGTCGTCGTTTGGTTGTGTAGCAAATTTTTTTTAAATTTTTATCCGTGCGACGAGGCTAGTTGTGCATTAGAAACAACCGACTGTAACGCAAAACATTACTTGTTTTCTTTTTTTGCAGCAATAATGTTTCTTTCTACCCAAAAACCTTTCAGCTTTCCAAACACATAAGAACGCTTAGGGGAAAAACGTTTTCAGTTAACGAATTGAATAACTAAATGAACACTGCTGATTATGTTTTAATCACAGCCCAACCGTTTTCAACCTAGATATTTGTTGGGAAGTGCCTTCTTCATCGAAAGATTGTGCAGCTGTTATTTATTTGGATGTTATGTGCTTCAGACAACATACCTTGCACCCGTATGTTTTTCTTATAAATCTGCAAATGCTTTTCTCTTGCTGCCTTCCCAACGCTTGTTGGTCCGAGTGAATTCCGGGCTTGAAATCTGATCAGTTCATCATGTAATTTTACAAGAGCAGACAGGGATGTTTTGACTTTCATACGTAAACAACGCTGCTGGCGACATTCGAAAGCTTGCGCGTATGTACCAACATCGCTGCTTTACGAAAGAGTGTTCAGCACCAAACATGCTGGGTTTGAGATGCTTCGCCTATATTCGGAAACGTGCCAAGGTAGGTGCGTTGAATACCAGTTGGTGGTTATTTTAATGGATTCTTTCGATTATTGTTCGGTTTAATGGGCAGTTTGTGTGACTCAGAATTTTAGCAAATTGACAATACGTTGTTCGTTCGTCCCATGACTGTCACTGTGTCGTAGACTTTGTTTGAAAGCTAGAAAGGCTATTCCCTATACAATACTCAAACAAGTGATCTAAAATCTGCTCAAACACGTGTTTTTGCTTGACGCTTTACCACAAGTTCGTTTGTTTCTGCTGTTGCACGAAAACGAATTGACCGTTAGCATATCTAAGGCTTCGGAGAAGGCAGCTGCTGGCACTGCCTGTTGAAGTTTCGCAAACACGATTGATGAGATCTTTCGTTATCGCCATGTTTCATGTCCCTGGGGCTGTTTTTTAGGGTTGACGCCGCTGAATGTCTCGCGATTTTTGTCGCTTCGAACTTTTTTTGGTCCGTTTTTCGTCATTTCCGTCGTCGACGTCGCGTGACTCCGCGCGGACGCGCGTCACTCGCAGCAGCAGAATTATCTCGAAACCAGGTGCGCGCTTTGATCGCGTGACTGCAACCAATTGCTCGCTTTTTGCCAAATTGCCCCAGCGCTGCCGGCTGCTCGCTGGCTGCGCAGTCGTATAGTGTGTCCTCTTTGTTTGCCATGGGCTCGTTCGCGCAGCGGCAGCTCTCGGGAATTATTTTTGCCCGTGCATCGTTTTTTTTGCGAACCGCAAAAATTCCGCGCGCGTCGTTCTGTCGCGTCGCCGCTAGGTGGCGCGCTGAGCCCGCAGGGTCAGGCACGTTGCTCGTCGCCGCAGACTGACGCGACCCTGTGCTGTCCTGATTCAACCCATGTCGTATTACCGCGTTTCAAGCTCACTGTAGTTTAATCGTGCATTAAAAGGATGATGGGCTCTCGGCGGCTGCTGACCACTTGCATGGCTCCCCAAGGTGGGCCGGCCTTCTTCGTGTGGCTGTCAGACGCCTGAGCTTCGCCGACAAAGGCCTCTATGTATCTCTGCAGATTAAACTTAAGCCGCCTGGACTGGCAGTGGGAGCCTTGACGCTATTAGGAGCTTTTTGAAGCCTGGTGGCGGCGTGCTGTGGCGGTTCTTGCACCTGAGGCCTGAGTGCGATGAACGGGAAAGTTTCGCGACGCGTCGCGCTCGCTGCCCGATTCGATTTCTTTGGGATTTTCTTCTTCGTGGAAGCACTGTCGTAGACAGAGTTTTGTTTGAAAGATTTCCGGCGCGGCGAATACGTGCGCCCCTCACCTTTCGTCTCCGCGGCTCCGGGTCTCGAACAGGAATTGTGCAGTTTACTCTTTGAAATCGCCTCTCCCGTCGGAGGAACACGTCCTCTGTTTCCGGTGTTTTTTCTTCTCGTTCGCGTACGCAGTTGGTCGAAACGTGCGCATTTTGCGATCAGCCCTTCCGGCTGTGCGCCGTGTTGGTTCGCGCGGACTTTGTTGCTTTTTCTCACCTCGATTCGCCGTTGATCGAACGCATTTTCCCACGCCTTCGACTGTCGTCGCGCGACGCCACTGTGACGTCGCTCGCCGCGGCGTCGCTAGGATGCGCTCGAACGACGACGAGAATAGTGCGTCAGGGGGACTTTTAAACACACGGGCAACCGCGATCAATGGTGATAATTGCTTCTGATATTCAGTCAAACATGCGCCGACAATGCAGCACCTATTCGATTACGATTTAGTTCCGCGCCGCTTGCCGAAACGATTCGGAGCCCCTGCTGCTCGCGAAGGTGCTACGTTGCGGCCTTCCTCTTACCGCGGCATGGATTGGAATCCGATACCCGCGAAAACGTGACGTCAGAGCAATGATTAATGCGCTAATTTTCCGTTTGTTTGTGGAATTTGCGAAAATCGGCAAACCATTCACTATCGGGTGTTTGTCATCAATCCTTGAAATATTGGCGCTAGCCGCTCGGTTAAATTTCAGAGGTTTGCTTGAGGTTTGTCGGTGTACGCTTACCGAATAACTCTTGCACTTCTGTGCAGAACACAGGCCGCCACCAACCTGACATATAGACGAGGTTGACTTAGGTCTGCAGGGTCTCGCTACGGCGCCTTAATCCAAAAGGACAACTTCGTGCTTGTTTTGCCCAAGACAACGGTTGCCGACCCCTCGCAGTGGCTCGGACACGTCACACACCCACCGTTGTCGTAAGGGGCAACTGGTAAACCCGTGTGTCGAGCGTTGAAGGCTTGGAGGAGTACGATCGCGGTCGACCTTGACATTGCAATCTCGAAATGCCGGTCAGCGCCGGAAGTTCAGTTTTTTGCATGTTGTGGTCGTACTTAGTGTTATCCACGGGTAACGGAACGTGGAAAAGCCGTGTGCGGCCGTATAACGTCACGTGCTGAGGAAACGTGCGATATGGAAAATCGAATAAAGCAAACGTAATACAACTGTGTACATAAAATATCAACTCGCGACCCCTCCAAAAACGGTTCACGACCTCTCTGGGGGTCGCGACCCCCAGGTTAAAAATCACTGATTTAGCCAAATGTCGCACGTGATGCTGGTGTTCATTTGAACCGGGTTGGTAAAGCGTTTTCAGCGGTTCTCNATTGCGTCATCCGTCAAGAATTGACCTGCGACTTGTCTCCCCACGAATAGTTCGTCTGTAAGCAAAGTTTGGCGTGCGCAAGGGTTTGTACCATCCCAGTCTGGTACGAAAACGATCCAGCTTTTGTCGATTTTCGCTTCCCATACTGTCCTTTTCAAGTTCCCCTCTGGCGCAGTCGGGCTGCAACGCAAACGATGTCCGTTCTTTTCCAGAGCAACGTGCCGACAAACAGCGCGAAGCACAACTCACGCAGGAGTGGTTTCAACTGGTCAACAAAAAGAATGCGATATTGCGGCAACAAGACCAGCTAAGCTTGGAGTGAGTATGAACAGATGCGTTTTGACGTGTGATAAAATCTGCAAAGGTTCTCTGTTGCGAAACAAACCAGTATGTGACGGCCATTACAAACAAATAAGAAATGCATTATTCGCGAGCAAACGTGAGATTACGGATGGTTCTTTTGGTGAAATCGATTTTAATCTCTTCTGACAAGTGAAACAGCGACTAGCCTCTCCACGGAAATTTCATAGTTATTAATGGGCCGGTTGCCAGTATCGTCGCTGTTGTCACTCGTTCAGACCAGGGCTGTGGATCCCGAACTCAAATTTCAGGCCCAAGCTCCAGGCATCTAAAAGTTTTTGGCTCCGGCTTTAGAACGATTTGGTCCATCGAGAAGTAAAAACCATTGTATTATTTTGTACAACTCGCTTGCCCCACAAACCGTGTCTGTGGAACCGGAACCCAAATTTCCGGCTCCGGGCTCCAACATCTTATCCTAAAAGTTTTTGGCTCCGACTCCGGCTCGAACAATCTGTTAACTTACTGGTCGGCGACACGCGGATGGAGTTGCTGAGCGCGTGGAGTGAANATGCTGCAGTGATGTGCGCGCGAGAATCGCAGTGTGGAAAAAAGGCTCACAAAACGATTAAGAGTTGGACNCGAGATTTCTTTCTACACCGAGACGGGAAACGAAGGACGTCATGCAGCCCTAAATTTGACGTTTTCCTGGGGCACGTGACCTCCGTTATTTCCGGTCCAACTGGAAATAACGGAGGTTATAATAACGTAGGTTATTTCCTGTTACCTTTATAACAATAAACCTACAGAGTTCAAATTGTTCGGGTGGCAGTTGCCCGGATGGCAGTACTCCTGGAACCGTTTTGGTGCTATTGACCAGTGGAAGGTCGCAGTTATTCTTTGTTTTCACTTCTAGTATCTTCAAACAAACCGTAGCATGCTGTGCTGGACAGCCTGGCATCAACAGCATCATGACTTTCAACTAAGCTGTTTATTTGACGTTAGTGATCTGCCAACACTCCATCCACGATTCCGGCTGAGGCTTTGTGTCGCGGGAAGCCTATCTGTGTCTTTCAAACTCCCTGAATGAGACGAGTATAATCAAGCACAAAATGCTTATATCACATATTTTTCCTCATGTAAAACATGCAGCTATGCGCTTTTTTACGATTACCTCTGCTTATTTGTTGCACCTTGCTCATGCCTTAAGTGCGGACAGCTTGGGTTCGCTGTTGCGTCGCCTCGTTTCTCCCTTTGCGATTGTCATGGTCGCCAAGAGTCGACGTTTCCGGTGCTTTCGAAAACAGTAATTTGTCAGAAGCTATTCGCGTTGCAGATGAAAATGTCGCGTTCCGTGTTATACCGAGGATGTCTGCTCGTTCTTCCCGCACTTGTTGTATGAAGGCGTCGAAACACCTTCCTTCAGCTTTCTGAGCGAAGGTAAAAACCTCGGCAGGCAGCCAGGTGCTGCCGATCAAACGCGACACTCGCGACGCTTGATGGAGGTATTGCTACGCACCGGTTCGGGCTTCGCAGCCTCGCGTCAGTAACTTCGCGCCTGGGTTGCAGGGCGTCATCGGCGGCGCCTCCAGAGCCCTCCGAATTTTCACGAATCTTTTGGGAGCGCCGTAAATTGTTGGCAATTTTGCCTTAATTTTTTTTCACAAGCGGTAAAGACAGGTTTATTCTCCTCTTTCTTCAAGCAAACTTCATGCTTGTAGGAAACCTTTACGATCGCGTGACTCACTGTAACTGTTTCGCAAAACTAATTTATTTGTTTTGGTAGATCAGCAGTTACTGACGGGGTTCTATTGTCGCTGTTATTTATTAGTAAAAGTGCGTGAAGAGGAATAGGTAAAACTTTTCTTTAATGTTAGAAAGTGGTACGATTTCGCCAAATTAAAAATGCTCACACGTTGATACAGAAAAGCGGTATTGAAAAGCAACTGAACTGACCGCGTTTGTTTTCGAGGCAAAGGCGCGTAGCCAGTCAAGCGGTTTTGTGGTTTGTGAGTTTAGAACGACATTGAAACGTTACGGAAACACAAGTTTGCGTTTCGGCACCACATTGCAGTCAGCGGCGTAACCAGCCCAAAATTTTTTTTGGGTGGCAAATACTTTGACTCTAAGCGAGCAACAGTATTTTGTTTGGGACATTGCCTCTCAAAGCACAAAATAACAAAATGAGCTAGCAATTCGGGTAGGAATGGCCCCTTGCCTCCCCCTGACTACGCCTATGATTGTAGCGTGGTTGTGACGTGTCTCACGCGAGCGTTCTTGTTCCGCGGTCGCGCAACGCAATCGAAGCCCTGCAGCGCATCGCTTCTCCTTGGAGAACATGTCCGCGCCAGGCAGAGGTGCTGTGAGACGGTTAGTAAGATCTCGTCGGTTTATTTGCGTTTCGAAATAACTTCGCATCTCTGGCATTCCATCCAGCAATCACTGCCAGCCAATTGTTTTGCTTGCCAGCAATGCACCTTCGGTTCGTACGCTAGTTTGCACCCTCAGCCGTAATATTTATTTATTCACTGGCCCAGCGACTTCGGTCCTGTTCTGTTTCGGCTTGTTGATTGAAAGACGAACTGGCCTTCCGGTAAGGCAGGTCGTGTTTTTCAAGGGCTATCTCTTTATTGATGCAAGTGCTTGTTTTCACCACTAGCTGCTCCGGGACAAGAAGTGAGTCATGCCCTCTTAAAAGTTGAAAGTCAGGTTTCCAAGCCAAGGCTGTAGGTTCTTATTGAAAAACGACTGGCTGTACTTGGAAATAATTGTTGTTCGTTGCTCGGTGAGTTTGATCGCTTCATGGCGTTTCGCTTTCGATCATTGCGAAGTGGCTGAGTTTCGAGATGATGTAGCTTGTTTGCTGTTCCATCAGCTTGCTTGACTAGTTCGGCCTTGTTCCTGTTCTGGTGGAACATTCTCTGTTGCCAAACTTAAACCCGTTCAAAACGGTTAAAGGAAAAAATATGTTTGAAATGGTTTCGGCGAACGAAATCATTATGTAGAACAGGGTCAGCAACCTACGGCCCGCGGCCCGGACCCGGTGTCAAGCGAAATTTCTGACTTCTCATCCTGTGCGCATGCACGGAGTAATATTCTTCACATCAAATACGCTACGAAAACTGGTGATTAGGGCTTCGGGATTCGTGTTTAGGTAAGTGTGGCGGGTTATGGTTTGGGTTAGGGTGAGAAAAAGAAATAATTGAGGTCAACGGCTAAATCCGACAATTTTCATTGGTTAAAGTTAATGCCGTAATGTAGCTTGTTGTGTGTGCCTGACATCTAAACCAAAATGTTTTAATTTACACAACACACATCAAAAANGTAATTGCCAAACTTTTTTCTCTTACTCTGAGAAGCAAAATAACTGAGAAACAATACAGGTCAGAAATTTCGCTTTTGACACCGGCCCGCCAAGCGAAATCATCCGGCCCGCAGACCCTTTACAAATTATTTACAAATTGAAAATCAGGAGTTAATCTTCATGTAATTCCGTAAATTCCGAAGTTTTGACAACATCATAAACAGCAAAGGGAACGGAATTTTTGGTGGAAAATTACTACGGCCTGCCATACCTTGCAGAGTACGTTTTTGGCCCGCAGTTGGGAAAGGTTGCCGATCTCTGATCTAGAACATTTAAACCTTAGTGACTATGGTTAGGTTAGGTTTAGTCCAATGCTGGTTTACCCTTTCACGACGCAACGTCTGCGTCATTTCGAAACCACGGTCTGTCGTCAAACGTATATTCGCGAAGAGACATTTTCAAAACCACTGCTGTCAGCTTTCCAACTGCGTTGCTGTAACAGCGGCGTAAGCTAAATATCTGTAATTCAAATGAGCTGGGCGATAGAACTTGAACAAGAAACGGATTCTCGTCCGACTACATGTTCAACTTTTTTTCTGACGCTGTTCTGGATGCTTGCCATGTGACTTTTCTGTGTCTTGCTCCAGTTGTTGTTTTACGAAAGAATTTCAGGTTTATTCTGAATTGAAGAACGCGTCAAACTTTACATGTTCTCTGCACCGCTTTGGAAAACGTCCATATGAGGTTGATAATATCAAAACAAGCCAGCTGTCTTGCGAATTTCGCTCAGGAGTTTTTTTACAGGGTTGATTTTTTAGCCTTATGCTTCATTCGACATTCGTCGTCTAAGTGCTATGACCAATTGCAGTTCGTTGTTGCCTCTATTAATACATGTTACTGACAAAGGTATCTGATAAACGCAAGGTGTATGTACGTATTATTCCTGTTTTTAGAGGTCGTGGTGTTCGAAGTTCGTAAGACCTCGATTGATGGCTAGGTTTACTGTCTCAAATAGAATTTGAAGTTCTGTTTATGACATAAGTTCCCTTTTTTTGAAATGTTTTCTAAAGATGGAAGATCCTGTCAGTCGAAAATATTGAAAAATTTCTACATATCTTGCTTATTTTGTTTTTTCACTCCACTTTACCAGTTTCCTGTCGCTTCTCTGTCGACAGTGTTCAGTATACGTTATCACCGGCAATTTGCAGTAGATGTCAGTTTCTCGCTGCTGGTTGCGTGAAATTGCCGAATTAAAAAAATAAACTTATCGCAGAAATGGTAGCAACAAGAAGTCAGTTAGAGAGGGTTCCAGAACGGCCACAATCCCTGTTTCCTAAAAGTTCGATGTTGTTAGTAGCGACGGGTTGTCCGTGAGTTAATAAAAAAAAGTTTCGATTATTATAAATCGCACGTTCGTGTTTCAGCCACAAATTACGCACCGCCCAGCGCCCGCTGTCGACCTGAGCCACTTGTTGATTAATCCCGATACATCGCGTAACCTTCACCATGAGGTCGTTGAGCGCGGCCTCGGGCCAAACCATTTTGTTTGAATCAAATCTCTACAATTTGCGGTTTTCTGTTGCTTTTCAGGGAGGAAGAGCAGGCTATTTTGGAGGAAGTCGAAAAGATTCACGAGGAATTGATCCCGCTGATGCAAATCGAAGGTATCTTGACCCGATGCGCATCGTTGATTCTTGTTCACGCCGTATTGACTTGTGTGGGTCTTCGCAAGTTTTTTTGGTGCAGTGTGCGGACAGACATCGCTCACGTGGGTGCCAGGCCCACGTCAGCAACTTTACGCGAGCCTGGAACTATGTGAAGATAAGCGAATTCATTCGCTCAACGTTGCCATCTTCTTCAGTCGGCCTGTTTCTGGCACCCAAAAGTGACACTAAAAGCGCCGAGGAGCGCCGAAAAATTCTGTTGGAGACTGTGCAGCTTCCTCCTTGTTGGAAACTGTGCAGCTTCCTTCTTTATGTAGGTAGAGTTAAACGTTTACGGAAGCAGGGTAGAAACTTCCCGCCACAGGTCTCCTAGATCCAGAAAATGCTCAAGTGGTGTTACAGTGCGAAAAAGATTAGAGTTCCACTTTTTAAAGCAAACGGTTAAGTTTTCCATTAACGATAAATTTTGTTTGAGTGACGCTTACAAGTGACGTCGCTTCTCCTGTGGCGTAACAATGGAATCAAAGTAAAGGGGATGTACGAAGGGGTGTCCGTCCGGATGAAAAGTCGGTCTTAACTTGCATTGCGGCGATGATGAAGCCGTCTTCAGTTCGGCAATCGAAAACAACGTGGAATGATACAGTACCAAGTGTGCTCTCATACTGCTGAAGTAAGCAATCGTAACTGTGGAGACTTTTTCCTTACGTTTTTGGAAATTCAAATGTTGCGCAAGTGTCCCGAAACGCAGATTTACGCTGGTTTTAGCAAAGAACTGCGTGTCGTGTTCTTGCACCGCGACATGGCGCCTGCTGCGCTTGGAAAAAATTGACTTGCGCTCAAAAAATGCCACAACCCACTTGATCCTGAATGAATCTGTGTCCGTGGTCCGGAACCGGACAAGGATGCGGATCTTTTTGAAGCGGCGTCCACTTTGCTTTTTAATTAAAATCCCGCGCTCATCTGGCGCCGCACGAAGCGGAGTGCACGAAACTGCTGGTACTGGCCGAGTGAGTGCGACCGCTGCGAACGCGCGTAATCCTCTCGCTGCGGTTTTGCCGTTGCACTGGCCGGCACCTTCGGGTTCGGTGCGCTCGGCTTTTTCATTGCCTTGTTCTTTCGGTTTGATCGGTCTTTGCACAGGTCGTTACGCAAACGGACGCGTTGCCTAACTCGCGTGCGATGCTCGTCGTGCTGCGCAGAAAAGGCTTCGAGCTCTCTTGCGCAATCGGCAGCCTGTGTGTGTGCATGACGAAATAAAAAAAGCGCTTTGCGGTATTGCGCTTCGCGATACATCCGCGCAGGACTGTCGCAATCGTAACAGTAATGCGCGGTGCGAGCAATGACGCGGCGAGCGGTTGTTTTTCATCGCGCGCCATGTTTCTGGCGACGATTATTTTTTATTTTCCGCAATGGATCTCATCCGCGGTTTCCTTTGCGCGCCGTTGGCGCACAACCAATCGACGCGACTTTCGCCATGTCAGTTTTGACCGCCAGGTCGGTTTACAAACGTTAAAACCGAATCAAACGATGCACCGCATAAACACAGTCAGATTGTTATTTAAGTTAAGCGCACCTTGCCAAATGAACCGCATTTTGCGCGTAAAATTGCTGAAATGAAACTAGTTCTTCGTACGCCACTGCACACGCTGCTCTTAACCTCTTGCGGACTCATTTACACGAACATGGATTGGGTTTGAGCAGGCTTTTTAAATCTTAAGATCTTGATAGTGAAGACGGCTGTAAGCCTGCGACGCCGTCGCCATCTTAAAGTGACACATCAACGTGTCGCGGCGCCCCAGTCAGGAACCCCTGGGTTAAGGAGCGAATGGAGACGGCATTTCAGATCGTCTTCATCCAACGACTACAGTATGTCTTTTCACACGAATTAGTTACCGAATAAACTTTGCCCGATTAAGCAGATGCACTGACGCATGACTAATGTTTCCGCATTATTTTTATCAAGCTGTAACAAGTGTTACCGCTTTATTTTTATCACGTTGTGACACGCGGCAAGATCGCTGCTTATTTGGCAGGATCAGTCGCTTGATCCACTCCACATCGGATCTTTTAAAGTCGCCTAAGAGCGCAGCCAGTGCTCTGGTGGCCATTTCGAGGCGAAATCGGATTACAATTGATGCATCAAAGTTATCGGTCCAATCTCGTGCCATCATCTGTATACGTTTGCCATGTATAAGCTCGTCGCGGCGACGGCCACGACCGACCTAATCCTCACCTTGCCGCTTTCGACGCCAAGAAAGTTCAACGCTTGGCCGGCATGGCTGACCGCTAGGAATCGAAGCGGAACGACAGTTCGCTCGCATTCCCGGAGACAACACGACCGGCGCTCGGCAGAGAGAGTATGGAAAAGCACTTCGATTAGATTTGGCGAAGGCAGTGTTAATTTACACAGGCCCGTTCGTAAGATCATGGGTAAGCGTGTATCGAAACCGATATAGGATTGAATATTTAAACGAAACTTAAATCTCTAAACTGTATGGACAGGGCCAAGCGTTTGCCCAAAGCTCGAAGTTAAAAGCAGTTTTTTTAAAGGAAAATGTTATGTACCCGGTATGGACCTGTAGGGACCCGATTTCTCTGATTTTAGGGACCCGATTTTCTCTGATTCCAGGGTTTCGATGATAATTTTTTCTCATTTTAGGGACCCGATTCGGATCCCTAAAAAAACTTAAAAAAAGCTGTTAAAAGCGTTTCCAGCTGTTTGACTGAAGCTCGTTCCGCCGGTACACAAAGTTAACTTGTCACAGCACATAAGAAGCATCCCTTTTGCGCGCCTTAGTCGCGTGGCGCTGCGATTTGATGCGCTGACGTCATTTGCGTGACAATCACTTGACGTCACTCCCTCAGTCGGCGTCTGCAAGTCTGGCCGCGAAGTGATTGTTTATATATTTATCGGCATTTTTCGTTTTTTTGCTCTTGTTTCATTAAACCTGATGCAGATGATGGACCTCAGTTGAAAAGGTCTCCGGTCGACGTTGCGCTGTTTTCAAAACTCCGGCTGGCGTTTCGTGTTTTTCCTCGCCATTCAGCAAACGACGTCACTGCATTGCCGTGGCAATTTTGATGCGTCGAGGCCAAGCCGGTTTGAAATGTCTCTGATATCAAGCCCTGCGACGCCCTTCTGCAACGTCCCAAGTCAAAAAGAACTGAGCCCGCGCGATACGTAAAAGTCGATACGTACCAAGCGAAAATCAGATTTTAGCCGTGAACTGTTTTGACAAAACACGCTTTCCATTCGCCGAACTTCGTTCGTTAGGTCCTGGTTCTTCGTTGGTTAGGACCTGATCCAGGTCCGAGCAAAAAGCTGCGTCCTGTGGCGCAAGTCACAAGGAAAACAAAAGGAAATCATGGGGCATTATGCGTCGAAGGCTGTGTTTTGGGCGCGAATTTTTGCGCACGCAAACGACCAAAGACTCGGACTCGACCAAGCACTGCCCTAACACTAGCCCTCGCAAGCGGACATGCAAGCCGACGCTTTTGCACGCGCATCAGGTCCTGTGAGAGCCCCTTGTTGAGGCCTCGCCCTTCCTGGAAATGTTTTTCGTTTGTCTCCCGGCAGCAGCGCTGGGCCCGAGCGTCGTCGTGTCGCTGCCGACCGCCCGCTTATTTTCAACACAAACAACGGCCGCGATATGTATATACACGGCCCGGAACGCGTCCCGCGGCCTAACGGACCCCCGCGACAGCGCGGCCGGAACCGCGCTTGCCTTATTCGGTGCCGACGCTGCTGGTCTGGCGCGTGAACTCGTCGAAAATTATTTCAAGTGTTATTTTCGGCCGCGTTTTATCGCGCGCGCGAAATTAAATTCCCCGGCGTTTGCACTTGGCATGCTCGCGACCGCAACCCGGACGCTAATCTTAGCACAGCGCTGCTCGGTGCCGAGCCGCTGCCTGTGTTTGTTGGGCGTGTGCACTGAAGCAATCGATCAAAACTTGGGCGACGCGTTGCGACGTCTTGTTTTCTTCCCTTTTTTCGATCCGGACTGGAATGAAACATTTTCCGCGCGCGAGGTCGCTCTTGTTTGTTGTGCGAAAAAAATAATCGCATCACGCAACCGCTTGAAAAAAAGTACAAAACAAAAGGTATTACTAATTCAATGTGTGAGAAAACAGATTGTTTGCACAGATTTGTTCCTGTGCCCTTAAGTTTTTTTTCGAACCACGGTGTCATTCCATGTACATGATTAAAATTTCACACCTTGGTTGTTTAGCTCTGTTCACAACTGACAAGTATAGCCTATATTTGACCCATAAAATTGGGCAACCACCGTCCAGCAGACGTGACCCAATGTTTGGATCTCGCGGCACGTTTTCGGACACCGGTCCGCTCTGCGTTCCACAAAACCCTGCAATTTCGCTTTTCCATGAACTGCGACCTGTCGGGCGTGGAATGTTTTTTCGTTCTTGTTTCGAGGCCACGTTTTCCGTTAATCACGCGTTCGTTCATTGTGTTTCGCGACAAACGTGATTCACGCGCTGCGATCTAATGCTAGCGCACCCGCACCGCGATAACTGCACGTGGCTGCAAGACCGCGCACGCCTGTTATAATTAGGTCGGCCACCGGGCGTCCCCCTGCAGCGCGAAACCCGGCATTTAGTGTCCGCAATGTCAAGATTAGTGTGTACCTTCATGCCTTCTAAAACAGGCGTTGCACACGCGTGCACACTGCAAAAGGCGAAGGTGACGCGTTCGAAACCCGACCGGATCCTGACATTCTCTCCACGTGAAATGCGCCGGCGCTGACGGACCAGCAGCGCGCTGCCGCTTGTCACCATGCTTTCTGCCTCGTCCGTCAGCGAGCCCAGGCGCGCGGGCGATGTCGACGGTGACGCGCTAGTCGCGTTAGCGTCGTGCTGCGCAATTTAATTTGCGGACCACCCTCGCGAACGCTTCCACGCGCGACCCGGGACGTCCACGCTACTGTCCGTCGTCCACAAAAGGTCCGCGCTTGAAATTTTTGACTCTCTCGTGAAGGGAGATCCATCCACGTGGCTGCTACAAGTCAAAAAGATAGTTTGAAGCTTTGCAATTGGAAACACGGCGATGGCTTTGGGGTGTAAACTTTTCGTATCTTCTTGGCACTTCAGCACAAAAAAGTAGCCTGGAATCGGAAAGTCGAGGTTGACCCCGTAGATCCATCATAAATGTCCACACATTACAAATCCGCAAGTACTCACGTGGGTAAGCGTTGGTTGTCTAAAAACTTCCCGGCAAGCAAGAGTAGATCGTTATGCTCTGGTTCCAAAAAAAAAAAAAAAAACGGAACCAAACTTTCGTGTTCCGCTGTTTTTGCACGAATCAACATGGAGTTCTG
>JGI24158J21664_10002494_pt1 | contig 22367 bp, 19 predicted proteins | sample Ectturendosymbi3_FD_21664 | JGI IMG/M metagenome (IMG submission 21664)
GTTTTTTTGTGTGGGCACTCCTTAATTTTGAAGGAAGTTCTTTTTAACATCATTCGAGTTACCAAATGGTGGCTAATAAAGGAACCTGATGGCCACATTATGACACTTACACAACAATGGTTGTACCTCAACCTCACTAGACATCTATTTTACTTCTATTTCTTGCGAAAGATATCATGAGTTATAGGCAAATCATTTCTAGCGTGTCTGTGTTCGTTTCAAAGGCACTTGTTGTTTTACTTGAAGAGGACTACACCAGTGAAAAAAAAAACATTTAAGAATTTCCAAAAAGCACCGTGGGCTACAACGCTCTCTGAAGGCTGTGGCCTGCGTGTTTGATAACCCTGCTGTATATGGACTGCTTATATGAAGCTTCACAACGATTGCTAGCATTTTTAATACTTTAACATGGTTTCTAACAAACAATAAAATCACAGTTAGTAGACTAATTAAAGAATTCTAGACACCAAACTAAAGATTTCCTGTGGACCATAAATTTTAATAATATCTTAATGCAGGGTTTGAAGCATTGTCTGTAGCAAAAATTATAGCCCTAATTGTTGATAATATTGTGCTGCCTACCCCGAGTAATACTTATTGCTTCATCATATACAAAGCCAAAGAAAGAAGTTGCGTGTCCACGCAACGCTCACATACACTCACATATTTCTTGACCAGAGATGGCCTTTCTGCCCTATTACTACATGTGCCATAGCAGCAATATTCAAACTCACAGCTTTCCCCGTCTCAGTAGCCAGCACATCACGCTATGTCACCATTACGACACGTGACCAGCGACCACATGAGGCCACTATTATTACATACACGTAACTTCTGCATTACGAAACCACATATTGGGCCACCTTGATGCAGTGAGGAAATTCATACAGTCTGTCCTGTGATTTCTTGCAATTATTTGTGTGTTGAATTTACTTGACTTGCAGCTGATTAGTTTCATGTTAGCATGTATGATTTTCCAAGAAGGTCCTTCCCGATTTCCATACTTCATCCAGCCCTGATTTGTATATGCAGCACATGTGTATATGTTCAATATATTAAATTGTACACGATATATATATATATTTGTAGTGATATCATCAACATCCTATTTAATATAGTAATCACATCTTCCTTTTTGACCTAACTGTAATATGTGGATGTGTACCATTGCCAAATACATACACTGAAAATTGGTAAATAAGACCACCCACTGTTGCTGTGAGTTTAAGCCATTGCTCGTAGTAAGTTAGTGCTTTGCATGACACCTTTCTGTTAAGCAAGTTATTAATCGATCAGATCCATTCGAAAAGAACATTTTCTGATTAAGGGCAGGGTTGATTGATTTAATTTTGATTCAAATCAAACTATAAAAAACGGATGGTTTAATTATTGTTTTTTCAATAAATATACTGGTACTGGTGCTATGAACTGATTTGCATCAAGCGATATTGCATAAGTGCGAAAAAAGTTTGAATGCCAGTTCAGCTGTTTCTTGTGTACCATACTTGAAGTTAAAAAATACAAATAAGGTACATTAAAATAAATTCTTTAAAATTAAAACTTAAAGGCTTAGGTGGGCACCCCCTACACATTAAATCAAAAACTCTGATTGAAATTTTTAAAATCTGATTTGAATTGTAAAAATCCAACTTTTTTGATTTAAAAAATGATTATGATTATTTTTATCAATGCTGATTAAGGGTGGTACCAGGGTTTTTTAAGGCGTTTTAGGGACCCAATGTGGGTCCCTAGAATCAAAGAAATTTATCATCGGGCCCCTAAAATCAGAAAAAATCGGGTCCCTAGAATCAGAGAAATCGGGTCCCTACAGATCCAAACCAGGTCCCTAACATTTTCCTTAAAAAAAACCCTGGTGGTACATCGACTCTTCAGCACTTTAGCTAATATGTGCTTTGTTTAATTTTGTGTTGTTATTATCTGCAGTGGATGCAATACGTCGCATAAAAATAACTTTCCCATATGATCCTGCCAATGACGATGAACTCAAACTAGAAGTTGGAGACATTGTTGATGTAATTAATGATGTAAGTTCCTTAACCTTTGCTTCTTCAGTATGACTTTTATAAAAATCTTCTTCTGCCCTTGGATTTGTTTGTGTCTTAAATTTTTTGAACGTTTATTGAATGACAAGATTATTAGTCATTCACACTCAGGTTTTGCGAAGTCTGATTAAGTTGTATGGTTTGTTTGTTTCATTAAAGATTTACGAGTAATTAGCTTTGGAGGAAATTGGTCGTTTTTTGCGTATGTATGATTGGATTCCTAGCATTTTTTTTTCAATGGCAAGGCGGTGATAGGGAGGCGAAAATACTCAACTGCTAATCGATCACCGAGTTAACTTCAGTAGCTTAATATTGTGACTTGTTAGTTTCTTGCAAACTTTGATCTACTCTCATAATCGTTGGAGGTTGTTGCTACAGCAATTTATCTGTTAAATTTTTACTCTGGATCAACTATGTGCCCAGTTACAGTGTGGATTATTCAGGGCTGCGGAAAAGTAGCACAGCCCCGGCTCTGCCTCCAGAGTTGTTGGTTTCCATGAGTGTGGCTCTGGGTCTAAGCTCTCTTTTTTCGGGGCTCTGGCTTCTATTTGTTTTCACACATTGATATTTTATTGTCTTGGTGTTCCTCAAGTTGAATGGAAAATGAATTAAATGAAGTGCACAAAACTAAGAGAATATGCCAAACGTTTTTGAGTAATTTAATCTGGTAGTTTTTTACAAGCAGCACTGTCACCATGAGGAAATCAGCGAAAAAACAACAATCATAGATTCAGAAGATCCAGAGAACAGTCACTAGCAGAAACGTAACTCAAGATAACAATAATATAAACAATCTCTGGAGAGGAAGTCGCTGGTTTTGCCATCAATGCACGAGGACCTTTTGTTGTTTCTTATGACCAGAATCAAGAAAATGGCTGTTTGGAAAACTGCATTTGTGTCTGAGCATTTAAAAACAGACCAGTCCCAATTGACCAAGTGTCTTCCACTCGTTGCATGCTTTGCCGGTTGCAGCCTTGGCGATTCCAGCTATCAGCGCTGCCTGGGCAAACCATGCAAAGAGCGCAAAACACACAGTTGACTCTCATTTGTTCTTTCAAACACGCACACATTTGCAGTAACACAAATGCGAAGATGTGTTTAAAAGCCCTTTGTTCAAAGAAATAGCATAACAAGATATTCACGTTAGACTTCTCAAAAATAGCTGAAAACTTCTGATTTCTATCTTTTGCACTCATAATAAGCAGTGATGAATCGCAAATAAAGCACAATTTAACACGAAAAGCTTGGGAGAAAATAAGACTGTTGATTACCATGCTGAAAACAGATTTTTTCCATAGATGAAAACTTCAAGAGAAGTCCATGTTTGTATTCATTGATTTTTATACCCTACTGATAATGTACTACTATACAAAGCAATGCTAGTTTGCTACCAAACTGGCATTGTTTACAGTATTTATAGTATATATTTATAAATTACAATTTTATAACTTCCATGTTGCGCTACTGCTTGTAAACGTGATGTTTCCCAGTGAACTTGCTAGAAATCTGGGAAACCTTGCTATAGTATGCCTAATGGTTTCTAATAAAAATTCCTACTTTACAATGGCGTGTCGTGCATTTTTACATTTAAATCTGCAATGGTATCTTATCTTAATCATCCCTGCTAACAGCATGACTACACAGCTACAAAACCTTTGGATATTCTATTATATATCTATTCAATTTAGCTCAGTTCTGTTTAGATCGCTATACTACTACAGATCCGGTTTGATCATTCTGACTATAGAAAGTAAGGTGCTGTGGTAGTTCGTTTTTTTTTTACTTCTACAACAGTGGTTCACAACCATTTCGCTGAAGGGAGCGAAATCCAGATTTACAATTTTGTTAGAGGGCCGCACTAAAAATTTTTTCCACAAGTCAATTGACACGTTTTGTTTTATTGCACAAACCAAGTCTGTTACACAAAACATTAGAGGTGTTACCAAAAGACACTGACTAACGAAAGGAATCCTTTCCTAGAAAAGAATCAGGCACCAAGCCCTTACAGAGTATATATTTCGCCTACGAAGTAGGTGTCATCAGCTCTTATTCAAATAGAATGTTACAGAAAGATTGGTGAAGGTCGCGCAAAGGATGCTTGGGAGCTGCATGCGGCTCTTAGAAGTGTTTGAGAACCATTGTTCAACAAGCAACGCTATGCCTGCCAGCTATGATGTCACAGCCTTAGCGATTATTAAACCAAAGAAACATCAAAGGCTTGCAGATCCACTGTTGCAGTCTGATGTCATAACTCGTAACAATTGCGTTTAGTGTGTCTATCTGGCAACACCATTGATATCTAGGAAGGGACCCGGAGCTGGAGCTTCTTCTCAAATGGCCGCAGCTCCAGTCCTAAATTTTACACTGAGCTTTGGCTCCTGATTTTTAATTGGAACTCCGGCTCCGGGAAAAATGCCCAGCTCCAGCTCCATAGCCCTGGATTACGTGGTATTTTCACAAGAATTCTGAACGTGATACTAGCGTCGTGATACAATTGCTTAGTTCAGCTCTTTAATGGCTTGGTTCAGCTATTTAATACTTTCTTTACACAAAATTCTTTAAATTTACTGCCTTGTGTTTGCTTTATCAGGCTTGGGGGGCGAAAACAACGTGTCGTGATAAAAAGGGGGCGATGGAATAAAAAAGTTTGAGAAACGCTGATCTGGAACCAACGATCAGGACAGCTGAGCAAAATTTGGTTTTATTATCTAAAAAGAAAACAATTGTTTCTGTTTGCATGACTAACATCAGATCATATGCTTGACTATGAATTACAGGAATCATTTGTTTCAGCAATGTCTTTTTCTCAACTTCCTTCATGTAATCGTCACGAAAATTTTTTTTTCGCTTGTTTATTTCTTGAATTAATTAAATGCAAACCTTCGCTACAAAACCAGCTTTCCCTAAGAATCCTAGGCAGAGCAGACAGCTTAAAGTGCTAAGAATGCCTGCTAGTGCGTTACCTTCCTGTGCACGTCAAGATTATACTACTTTTATGATGTCACAAAACCTTAATTACAAAATGTTTATGATGATATAGTAATGGTCTTTGTGACTATCAGATGTTGCTTGTATTTAAAATGTTATGCTACAGAAAATAAGAAAAAATAAGGATGCAAGTCACAAATAAGGACATTTCTTGGAAATAAGAACAGTCATATTTTCTAAGACATAGCACTGCAAAATAAAGACAAATCTTAGAAATATGGACGGTATGGAAGCCCTGATTATGTTTTTACATATACTGCTGGATACTGCTGGCTGGGGAGATTGATTCCTAATTTTCAAATGATACGCCTATGCCATAACAAACTTTGTATCCAGCATTATGAAAACATATTTCAAAACTCCAACAGACATGCGTGTCAGAAAGACAAGGCCTTTATAATTCCTCCAGATTTTTATTTGTGTAGAANTTCAAATGGACATGAATTTTTTTTAAACATTTCAAAATTTTCACCATTAATATGTTGAAAATCAGTGTAATTCAATGTGAATATACCATTTTAGTTGTAAATATTTTGTTTGGTTGTCTATGAGTTAATGAGAATGTACTGGAGAAAACTCCAGATGCAGAAAACATTGCATTTCAGTTATGCAGTATTTTAAAGAACTTTAAGGGCTAGTTCCATTTTATCTTGAATGCAGTTGTTTGCATAGAAATAGATGTTTTCTATGTAATTCTTGTTTTCAAATTTACAAGCAATTTTTTACACCTACTTTGAAACGCCAGTTAATGCATCACAACTGGTCTGCAGGTGCTTTTCTCTTTTAACCTTGTTTCAAGGCCCATGTTGGCACATCTGTAGTGAATGATGCTATGATGGCATGTTCACTAGCAGCACTGCATATACAGTTTTTCTTTGCACACATCCATTAACATCAAGTATTAACCTGAAAAGGCCAGAAGTTTCATATTTCAGTTTTTTTTTGGTATGGCTTAACTGGGATACGCAACCCTGTCAACCACATTAAAAACTTTAACGTGGTACTAGCCATCTTATCCAGAGGTGGGGAAGATTTCTGATTCACTGGCTGCGTTGGGTTTGAAAATTTGAAAGCAGGCCAGATCAGCAGCAGATGCATGGAATGTTTGTTTGTGGTATAAGTTAGATGTATAAATGAATTGCTTTTATCAACATACAGTAATTTAGATAACTTGGGTCATGTGTGAAGTGTGACCCACAAACTGTTGTTTGCTCATACCTGGCTTACACCACTGAAAAAAAGCAAAGCTTCATCTGCTCTGTGCTGAAAACCTGTTGTGCAGCTTTTTGAGTCTTAACTGAATTTTGTGGGCACATGATTCTAAGATCTCCATCGACTTCAAGCCATGATGATATATTGCCATGGTGAATGAAAAAATATGGTATTCAAGACCAAGACAGACAAAAGCATGCGATTTTGTGCAGAACTAATTGTTGGTAGTTTTGGCCATTTCATGTGCAATTTTTAGAGCCCAGGGGACTCTTGGTTTTAGGTCCTAGGTCTAACCTGATGTTCACATGGTCTTTAGTGACGACTAATATTTGCCAAGCCTTAGCTTTGTCAGCTTTGTGTTATGTTTTTCCATTCACATCCTAATTTTGGGCAGGTGGAGCATTTTTGTGCAACTTGTCATTTTTTTCATGTGTGCTATGATGTCTATAGCGATTTTTGACACGAGTTTTTAGTGGCACAGTATTGTATTTGGCTCATAAATAACCAACTTCTATTAAAATTTGCAGTTCTTTTGTTATCTTTGAAAATCTCAGCTGGTTTTAATCTAGGTTTCAGTCATCCAAGTTGTTTTGGTGTCATTAGCTTCAGAATAATTAAGAACTTCAGTGATATTGTGAATGTGAATGGTAGATGTGAGCTCTTGTCATGAGCAAATTTAGTAGTGTGGGTGGTAGTGGTACGCAATGATAAAATTGATATTGGCTGGGTTGCAAACACTTTAGAAGAAAACGATTCAAGGGTTGCATTTTCTCTCTAAGCATCTTGTAAATCGTAATGTCTATCAGAATACTGCATAAATATTTCAATAACTTTTGGATTACTGTAGTTTAACTGTTCATGAGAATTCTTGTGCTTGCAGGAAGAAGAAGGTTGGGCTCGTGGCAGGTTGAAAGGACGTGAAGGGGTATTTCCTACGAATTTTGGTGCTGTAATAGAAAGCACGCCGTCCCCCGTCCAGATACCTGCCCCTAGCGGAGCGTCCGAGCCTAGTGCGCCACAGGACGAAGTGCCTAAGCACCAAGAAGAGAATCAAATTCCTCCCAAAAAGGCAAAGCTTTTGCATTTTTCAGGGTTCCCACGCGGTATTGAAAGTATTGAATTTCAAAATTGGCTGTCAAGACCTTTGAAAAAATATTGAATTTTGCCAAACTGTACATTAGGTATTGAAAAAGTACGGAAATTCTAAATGGAAAAGAAATCTCAAGTATCCGAGCAGAATTTCACTGAAGGCAAAGCACTTCATTATCTATGCAGTGTTGTGCAATGTGTAAAATTGAGTTTCATGATTAAGAATTTCGACAAATGAAGAGAAGTAATGGTATTGAACTTCTTAAATTTAGTATTGAAAAGATATGGAAAAAGTATGGAAAATGATTTTTAAAAATGCGTGGGAACCCTGATTTTTTCCTAATCGTGTAGCGTTTCTACATGACATATGTCTGTTCCTGTAATGATTTTACAGTTTCTGTTTCATGCATGCTTTAACAGCAACCCCGTGGCTTGCAAGCAATAATGAAAGCAATAATAAAGAACTTACAATTTAATGGGTTGAGATTATAAGGTCTTATGGCACAAGACTTAATGCAGTACATGCCCTTTGCAGACCGTAAATTTTCATGAGCCTTTCCAGAAATTTATTGCAGTCTTATTATACGTTTATACGTATCTATTGGAGACATTTCCTGACCAATGCAGCGATTCTGTATACAGTGATTTTTTTACCATCGGTGTCCCTTTTTTCAAAAAGTTTCTACAAAATAGGCAAGCGTACTCATTTTTATTCTCAGTTTGAAAAACCAAAGAATACGTTCTGGAAAATCGCGGTTTTCGTTGTAATTGTTTGTCGCATAAAAAGAGTTGCACAAGATATCGAAATGCCAAAGCCCGGTATTGCCGTTGCTGTTGCTTTAGATAAACACGTTTGTGTTGGTGTTTTTCGCGGTTGTACCTTGGACAACGCAGAACAGTGATTCACGTTTTTTTCGTCGTAGGTTAAAGGGGTTGGATTTGGTAACATTTTTGGCGACGGCCCGATCAAGCTGCGGCAAGCCTCGATCGGGGATAGCGAAGCCAAAGACAAGCCAGCCGCTGAGAAGCATCCCAAAAAAGCAGCACAGGTTAGAGTGATGAAAACTTCTTGTCCGAAATGATTTATTTGTGCGTTTGAGTTTTGGCGACGAACCTTGACGATTTAAAGTTGTCCATCAGCGGACACAGCATCGTATGTTTGTGCTTGGATGAAAGGCTGGCATTGTCTAAGAAGCAATGTCCGTATCAGGGTTGGGGAGTCGGAGCCAGAGTCGTAAGGAGTCAGAGGTTTTTGGATGGAGTCGGATTCCTAACAACACTGGGAGTCGGAGTCAGATTTTTTTCCGACTCCGACTCTGGATGTTCAATTGGATTATTTTTTACATCACACTCCTAAATTGGGAATTCCTGTTGAAATGATACAATTTCTTTTGAAACTGTTGTTGAAACAGATTTCTTGCTGTGCACCATGATCTCCATTGACTTTTACAGCCAAAATTCATTCCCTATATGTTAAGGAGTCGGAGTAGGAAATTTTGGAAAGTCGGAGTCGAATATTTTACCTCCGACTCCGCAACCCTGGTCCGTATGTTGCTTCGTGAAATCGCGGACAGAATGCATAATAATTTTGTATTGCAACAAACTGTCAAGATTGCCAACTGACGTGGTTGATTAGATTCATAAAACTTGCGTTGCCGCAGTGACGTGTAATTCAGCTTGCATTGAAAGTCTGTGGTAGTTGGAATTTATTCCTAATTTATTTTGCGTTGCGAAATCGTGAGATCAACCGGATGTGTGGACGGACCCGCAACAAGCTCAAAATGTCGGATAGGGCAAAATGAATTTAACTATGCTTTTCTTGTCGCCTAGCAACAGAGCTCCCGACAGGTGAATGTTATTTTTGCATTAGTATTTTTACATTTCTGTCGTCTTTAACCTGCTGCGTATGGCAACGCAGGTCCTGCTCATTTGTTTGTTGTTTTTAAACCGCTTGCAATCGAATCATGTGCGAAAAAAGCACATTCCAATTTTGACTCGTCGATATTGAAGAAAATACAAATGTGTATATAGAGCTGTACAAATCGAGTCACACCTGGTTGGCAAAGGGAGAACATGCTATACTTTTGTTGATGCAGCGCTCAGCGTTGCGCATCACTTGCCCTTTGTTCAAATAAAAATAAGAAAGCATCTGGCGGATGCGTGTGTGGTTCAACTCGGACGGGGCAACTTTAAGGCAGCGCCACACGGTATCTCTAACGTTCTGGAAAAGCGTCAAACAGATAAATAGAGCAGTTAAGCGCTTTCCCGAGCCGATTCAGAGCAACTGTTACTTTTCGTAATTCGTAAGGTGCACCACAGTGCTGTGCCTTCGTCTCACGTGAAGTTACCACCGAAAAACAAGACTAGCTGCATTTTTGCAGTGAATTCTTGCAAAATGGCCGGTACGGATTTATGCAGATCTGCCTCTAAACATGTTAATGTCTTTTTTTCAAATAATCAAGTTCTGCTATCACCACCAGATTGCCTTCTGTGTGGTGTGACGCAATACTGCGAAATTCGCATGTCTTCTGTGACCTGAAGTTTGACTACAGGTTGCCCTTGTCTCAGTTTTCAGTTTGTTTTTTTTAAATGACGCTTGGTCGCTTGGTATTGCCTTGACCTACCCCTAGAAACACACTGCTGGTCAGATCGCAAATCTCATGTCAAAAGAGCCTGTTTTTCGTCACCAGTCGTTTCATTGATGATAATTTCAAAACATCTCTTACCTGTTCGCTGTATATTGATCGGGGTCGCACGCACCATAGCATCCAGGTGACTTGGAAAATTTGGATTTATTTTTTCCTAGAAAGTGACGATGACGAAATTTTTTTAGTATGTGCGTCATTTTCAGAGAAACGAAGCGTTGTTGTGATTTTCGTGGAAGTGGTTGCTAACAAGGCTTAGCATTCACAACACACTTAATAAATGCATTAGAAAAGAAAGAATGCGCCTAGATCTAGTTTTTTCTGTCATAGACCGAGTTTTTTTTTTTAATCACCGGAAAGAAGTCAATTCGATCATAATGTCAGAATATATAAACAAGTGAAAACTGTTACCGCGAGTTTTAATGCTATTATGGTATAAATGACCGAAAGGTCTCAGCGGAGAAAAACAAGCCTAGATCCAACAGCTGCTTTTGGTCATAAAATAAGATTCCTTTCTTTGACATACAACAAAAACGAAAATACCTATTACATATTACGTGCATCTCAGTTGTAGCTGAGATCCGAACGTTGAATAAATTTCTTGAGTAACTTCACATTTTCGTTCAACAAATCTCAACTCTCCTGGTTGCGGAGCTCTGGGGTTGAACCCCAACTTTGTTCACATCTCAGAGGTGCACAGTAGTTTCAGTTTGTCTTGTTTTCAGCGCATGCGTTTCATTATTAGGAAGCCACTGACTTTTGGTATAGTTTTCGTATTTGCTTGCTAGGCTCTTTACAAATGCTTATATGTGTGCCAGTTTCAAAGGCGATGTAAACCTAGTTTTTGCAAGCCTCCAGCAAACTGTAGAAGATTTTTTCACCGTATTTGTTGTTGACCAAGGCTACTGGTCCGGACAAAGTGGAAAAACCACTGCCTTTGGTGCCTGAAAAAAGTCCTCTGCCGCAAACCCACCCTTCAAAAAAGTCGAAACCCTTAGAAAAGTGTCGAGTCACGTTCGACTATCAAGCAGAAAACAACGATGAACTGACGTTGGTAAAGGGTGAGATCGTTACTATCATTGACAAGAATGCCGGTGACGCCGGGTGGTGGATTGGCGAAACTGTGGACGAAGACGGAAAGTAAGATCCTTGTGTTCTGTCGCTCTTTCGTTTGTGAGTCGGATTGTGTCGCGTGTTGACATTGTTGATGGGATCAGTTAAGTTAAGAGCGATTTTCGAAGGTCAGCGGCAGTGAATCTTCAGGGATTAATTTACTAATTTCTGAACGTCGATTGCGCTTCATTTTTATGCAATCATGTCTATCGAAGGCCTGAAGGCATCCAGGCGGCCGCCGCGGTTGTTGCATCATAAAAGGCTCGTTATTCGCCAGCAGTTGTGCTCCTTTCAACCGCCACAACAGTTGAAAAAGAAACAGCGTTACATTCATTGCTGTTCGTGCTTTAGCCTTATAACTTTTCACCCGTAAGCTTCACTTGGCAGTTTTTAGAACTGAGGGAGCGTGCTTTAACGTAAAATCGATTTCCTATTGAGAGTTGCCGATAGATCCCTTGCTTACCCCTATCGTGGAGAGTACGTATTTAAATCACCTTACTTCTTAGTATTCGACGTGGTGAAACGCAGTGTCCGTCCCATCTGTGATATGCTGTCACTTTTCGAACTGGCGCTTCCCCGAATTATTTTAAAATTTTTTCTCCGATGACGTGTTCGGCAGCCTGATTCCGAGCAGCAATCGCTCGGCGTTCATCGGTTGCTTGTTCTGTCGCAGGCGCAAGCGTGGCGTTTTTCCTGACAATTTTGTCGAAATGCTGCCCAGCGCTGACGAAGATACCAGCTCAGAAGTAAGTATTTCTTTCTGTAGTTGCGTCATCGTTGCAGGGTATGACTCGTTACGTGGTTGAGTTCCACGTTTCATCAAGTGTTGTCCGCATTGATTGATTCTTTCACTCGTATAATGGATGCATGCAACCATTCGCTTTACGAATTGGCATTTCCTAACTCGTGGTAAAAACCCCTATACTCGAAATGCCAAGGTGTTAATAACTTTAGTTTATCCGTAGAAAGACAGTGACTTTAAAATCGTGTTTCTTTCTCAGCCTATCGAATGTGTACAGTACATGCAGTTCATCCAACGAAATGCAATACGCAGCACACTGTTACACGGCGGGTGTCTTGAAAAAAGTTCCTACTGCAGAAAGCATTCGTTCATAACAAAATTGTGTGCCTGAGTCATGCTCAGAAAGAGTAGATCTTGCGATGCATAGTCGCTGCCTGTTCGGTGAAGATGCAGTAAATTAGCTCATTAAAAACTCGACCTTCATTTTTTCACAGTTTAAGTCTTTAATATTCAAACAGCCAAACACGGTGTCAACCAGACTGGTATTTTTTCACAGAGCAAACAGATTTACGTCTAATCTTCTGAATTGCTAAACACTGGCAGCAGATGTTCCTTTCCGTGGTGTCGCGAGACGTTCAAGGGAGTAACCCTGTTTGTGACGTGTTTACAGAGCACCAGGAAGTTTGGCCGTGTTAAATCGAAGTTCCGACCGGGTTTTGATTGTTTTAGCAGACGCTTCCTTTACATGTTGTAGGTTTCTATGCTGCTGCTGTGTGTACGATTCGAGCGCCGCTGTGATAACGTTTGCATTACATTTTCTGTTATTTTTTAATCCGAATCATCGCTCGAGAGGCCCAGCATGCCCTCCCGTCCACATTTGATGGAATCTTTTGGAGATCGATGCTGTTTCCAGGGTCTGATTTGAAACGGCCGGCTTGCGATACGCATGACTTGCTGCGGGCGTAATTGCTGGCGACGTGCTTGAACCACTTAGATGCCGCGTTCTGTACAAAACACCAAGTGCCCACTTACCCTACTCTTGTTCTTATAGTCGGCTTGACGTGATTCTACATTATTGCTGTGATAGGTTTGCTGGTAAAGAGCAAAATCTTTTTCACGGCTTCTGTCATATTAGTGCTGCAGTGCGAGCGCAGAGTTGGATAATTATTACAGCTTTTTTTTATCCTTGCGAGGACATTTTCCTGCTTGGGTCGGTTCGTACATCAACCAGAATTGCCATGATTGGTGTGCATTCGTTTTTTATTGCTTTGTCATTAATAGGTGTCGGTGGTATCGGTGATTGTCATTGATATGGGAGTAGGATAGTTAAAGTTTTTCGGGATGGGGGGGCAGAAACATCAATAAAGCAAAACAGACAAAAAAAGAAAATTTGAAGCGATTGCAATCAAGCAAAATGTAGAACAAATCAGCAGGGTTGAACACTCAACTTTAGGGCATGGTGCAACGGGTGTGCTAAACGTCAAACCATAAAACCTCGCCAGCTTTGGATCGTCGTTGCGACAGATCTTCATCAGAATCTTGAGCCATCATCGCGAAGCGATATGGACAGTGTTTAGTTGACCTGGATTTGCTGCGAGGATGGTCAACAGAAGGCGAAATCGTCGTTACGTCAGGTCACTTGGAAAAATATGCTATAAGTATTCAAATGGATCCGTTTATTTTTTGCAAATATCGACCGTAGTGAAGGCAAACAAAACTTGTAGTCTACAAAAGGCTTCTTTTCTAGACTGAGTCGGGTTGTTTATCGTCAAGGAAGTCGCAATGAAAAGACTCTGCAGTATTCGCGTAGTTTTTAGGAAATTAACGTAGTTCGCAAGAGCGCTTTTCTGTAGATCGCTGTTAAATACGCCTATCTTTCAGGGTTTAACTGTTCACGTTAAGCTTCAGCTAGTAAACGGTTGTGTTTTTTTGTGGGTTTTAAACACGTGTGTAGTTTTGCCAATGCACTGTGTTCCGCAGCTGCAGAAAACTGTGTTCAGGGCAGGTTAGCGTTTGTTCCCTCGCACTTTAATGTTAATGTAGGGTTTCTCAATCTATGGGCCACGGAAGATATTTGAGGGGCCACGGCCTTGTATTATTAAATTCGAACACGTTTTGCAAGATGGACCTTAAGTCGAAAATGTTGGCTGTTTCTGAGCTGGCAGGCTCAGCCTTCGCATTGATTGTAGCGCAAGTTGTGTTATTAAATGGTTTTAGTTTTTTTCGGCTTTGCACATGGGCGGACAGTTGTGGCATTGGAGAAGTTTGCGCAGTCGGTGGGCCACGGACCCTCTGTTTCTTCATTAATTGGGCCACATGCTTGAAAAGATTGAGAACCCCTGCTTTAATGTCTCACACTTTGTTCACGAGGTCGAGCTTGACCGTGGTCCGATGTTGTGAAATGGGCAACAGCTCAACCGTTCTGTCAGGCCTGGACGGCACGACAGAAAAGCTTACCTTGTATCGATGTTCTGTTTTCGTCCGTTGAAAAATTAGCTAAAATAACCGTTGATATGCACCTTTCCTACATCATACACTTCTTCGTTTTCTCCCTTGCCGTGATTGAAAGTCATTGAATCGTGTCGTTGCATAAGATTACAACACCGTAACCGTATTTTCAGCCGAGGAGACCACATATCTAGAGTTTGTGCGAGTTACTTTTGAATCTGGCAAAGCGGCGACGCATATTCGTAAATCCTTAGACGATTTTTCGGATACGTATTCAGTCAACGCTTTGAAATACTTGGAAATAAATTTGCGAGATGAAATTGTTGAGACAAGCAAAGCGTTGATGATATTTTAGAGGTTTACGTTTTGGCACGTCGCGTGTCAAAATTGTCAAATATAATTGGAATTTAAATGACAAATCCAAACGTCACCGCATCGGCTGAAATTCGCGAGCAGAAACACGATCAGAAATTATGACATATAAAGGGATATTTGTTGTGCATTTTATTGATTGTTGGTACGCGAGCGGGGCGGGCGCGGGATAAGAAATTCTGTGTGGGTAACTGAATGTTGATTCGTTGAGACTGACTCAACAGCGTTGAATTTCATGATCAAGAAATTCAACGCCACAGAGAGCTTGTGGTACAAAAGTGTGGAGACGTTCTCGAGTGGTGGCGAAACCACAGATAGGAGCTCCCAGATTTCAGTGATCTTGTAAGAAACACGTTCTGCATGATGGCAACTAGCGCTGCTAATGAACGAGTGTTTAGTATCGATGGTCATGTCGTGAATAGCAAGAGGAAATTTGAGGAGTTCGTCAGTGAATCACATACTTTTTTTCAAGCAGTGTTCTGACAAAGAAGCGCTGAAGGTTGTCTAAAAGATTTCACGTTTTTTGTTTTACAGTGTTTTTTAAAGAGCTTCTGCGTGACTTTGAAATGAACCACTGAATGAATTGCCGCTAGCGATGAAACACATGCATAAGATCTTAGTGTTCTTCAGGCACCCAGTGACGTGTTTAAGTTTGGGAGGGAAACAGTGCGGTGTGGGCACGGGTGTGGAGGGCGTGCGGGTCAGAAGTCTGCAGGGCGGGAGCGGACAAACAATTTCAAACCGCGCAGGGCGCTAAAGGTTATCAGCGGCACTTTGTTGGTGCTGATCATGATTTCCATGGTAGTTGGGACAATGCTATTGTAAGAAAACAAAAGCATGTTAGAAAAAAACGTGAGCGAGACATGATCCAAAAGCAGTTGCCTGTTACTGCGACCCCGATCTGACTTTGAAAGATTCTTTGTTTAAACTTTTACCCAAACAGTTCCTGGAGTTTTGAAATGTCGGTATCCGATTGTTGATAAATTTCAGTTACGGTATCGGTGAAGCAGTGGTGGTATGAATACACCTCTTAGTGTCTAAGGCCAGTGAAGAACATTGAAGATCGGTTTTGGCCCATCTTTCCGAACAGATGGGTTTTTGCTGCCGATTCCAGTGACGTCCGGTGCCTTTGTTTGGATGTTAAAAGTTTTGACCCCTCAGAAACCGACGCCCAATTTAATCTGTGATGGGAGTAAAAAGTGTTGCTGCGCCGCATAGGACCGTAATTCGTAATGTCGCACCCTGACGTTTTGATGGGGATGTGCATGCAAGACGAATGTGTATGTGTCGCAGTTTTAGCGCTTAAACAGATCGAAGAGTGTGCTGACTCTTGTTCGTATGATGGTGTAGAAATCAACACCCAAAGAAGCCACTGACATCAAGTCACCTGAAGCCAAGCCTCTGAAGCCGAAAACCGACACAAGAAAACCATCAGGTGGAAGCATGTAGCAGTGTGTTTTAATTTAACATATTTGAACCTGCGCTTGTTTGTGGCTGGTGTATCACCAACCCTTTGAAACGTATCGTAGTGATGTTAATTCTACTGTGAAACATTATAAAATGAAATAATTGTTTTTCAAGCTTTTTTTTGGTCGTTTGTTCGTCAGCAGGGAAACGTACCTTTCTGTTTAGTTCAAATACAAATGGCACTAGACTGAAGGCTTCCTTCATAAGTTTTAATTATTCTGTGATTAATCTTTTGTGTATTGCTCAGTTCTGGCAGCAAACCTTCGCTTGGCAACCTTTACAATGTATTCTTGAAACTAATAGGATCACTAAACCGCGGTACAGAATGCCGACTGGTCAGCAATCCGTTAAAACAAGTGTACGCCGGTCGCGGTTGCACCGAACTATGACGCAATGACGCATGCCCTGTCTCGTGATCGAGCATTGATGTGCGAGCGCGCGGCGTTACATTGTTTGTAACGGTTCTGTCGGGCATCGACACTTCCACACTAGTCTCTTTGCCAGCGCCAGCGCGTCATCTAACTTGCAGTGTTGCCATCGTGATATGAAACAGCCAGCCAGGTTTGTTCTGCTTTTACGTTAGAGCCTCACGCTTCGTCGTAGGCGTGATTCCTGGTAAAAATATAACGTAAGTCGGCGCTGTTGGAAATATCAGAGCTCTATTTTTAGTTAACTACACGCCAATAAGATCGACTTCCGACTATTTTTTTTCTAGTTTACGTTGTCAGTGGAAGTGCAGTTGGTTTCAATTTCCCAGAGTCATAGCCCGATACGATCCGGGCGTTGACTTTACTTTCCCAGCTCGTCAGCTCCAACATGTGTATTGCTACTGAGGAAACGCCAAAACACATTTGAATACGATCACAGCTTGCGTGTTCGGAAACTTTAGCACTGCGTTTCCTAGACAACGTGCTGAAGTAGATGTTTACCTTCGATAAAGAACGGCCGGAAGATGTCGCTCGTTCAGTTATCAGCAGGTTCATGATTGATTGTCAAGTGGAAAAAAGGAATTAGATTTCTTAACTCTTGCGTTGTTGTTCGCATGTGTTCGTGCTGTGCCTGTCCTTTGTGGCAGCCGCGATGGCGTACCTCGATTGTCATACAATGTATTTGTTTCCGTAACCATCGAAAAAAGTTTGTTTTTGTTTTTTTTGAGCAGACGAAAAAGTGCCGGCAGCTGCCAAAACGAAATCGAAGATTACTCCGGGAAACTCGGTTAAGCGACCAGCTCCACTGGTGACGTTGTTTGTCATAACTTGTGTTTGGTGCACTGCAGTTTAATGACAGCCTCATGACCTCGAAGTGTCCTGTTGGTGCTTGCAGCGACGCAACCCAAGTTCATTGTTTCGAAAGTAACGCAGCCATCAAAAACCCCTTGCGTGTATTCGATTCAATTAGACACCGTAGTTTCTTTCACTGAATTTTTGAAGTTTTCGCGGCACTTTAAGTAAACTGTATAGCGCCGAAGCAGTTATCGAAAGTGAGTTTTACCCAGCCATGCATCCCGGTTTTTGACTGACACGATTGCGCGACGATCGACCGCGACGCCGCACCACGTCGTCCAATGGAACGAATTGCGGTGTACGTCACATGCGGGCTTGTGATGCGTTTTAATATGCCCCTGCGATCGTCAAACAGTGGGCTTCTGTTTGTCGTGCGCAAACACGACCAAAGGATGTCATCGCCGCGATGTCATAGCCGCCGCGCATGTGCAGTCTCTTCTTGTTGTGGTAAACTTGAGTTCTTGCTGGTTAGACAAGCTCCGCAGTGCGCTGATTTGGAATTTCGACAGTGCTGTCACGAGGATGGATTGAGGCAGCGTTTCTCTCGTAAATTTGTGATTATACGCTTTTGACAAACTTTTGGTGTTTTATCAGGTTTGTTGATACGCTTCTAACTCGGATACAAACTAAATGAGACGGTTGAATGGTGGTACCACCGTGATTTTCTGAAGTCTTAGAGTCAAAAAACGTATAATTTGCGATAGTTGCGAGTACAGAGCTTATGCAAAGTGGGAGTTGAGCTGAGCCTTTTCTTTAGTTTCTCTGAGTTGGAGTAATAGGCGTATATTCCGTAAAAGGAAAGCTGCGCCAATGATATATTCGGTGATTCATAGTGTGAGGTGAGGCGAGCATGTTTAGTGCTTTTCAACTATGAAGTGCACAAATGTGTTCGGTATTACAACAACTGTGACGACATCGTCAACAGCATTTACAATCGGTGCTAATCTGGTTTGCAGGCTCCCCTTGTTCCTCCTCACAGCAAACCTATACGGGAAGAGGCTGCGGTTGAAGATGGTATGTGTTGTCAGCGTTTGTCCTTTTCTAGCTAGTTAAAGACCATTTGCACGTGACTTTCATGCCACTAACTGGTCGTTTTTCTAAGTCATTTTTTGCTTCTGACTTCGTCTCTTGCTGCATGTCAAGGAACGTTTTGACTAAAAAGATTATTTTGGGTGAATCTATTGAAATTCTCTTAATTTGTGTCAAAAAGTTGAAATTTAGGAAGGCTGCCGTTCGGTCACGAAGCTTTTTCTCTTGCAGACATATCAGCTGTGGTGAATTCCACAAACGACGAACAAGCGCTGACGCACTACAGGCGGCCAGGAGGACCCAAAAACCGGCGAAAACCGGACACGGCCGGTCGCAGAGAGCGAGTAAGCGAGTCTTGGCCATGCCTGAAACGCATGCGTGCTTCGAGATATACATGATCATCTTCGTGTCTGGAAAAACATTGTTTCGTTCGGTGTGGCTCACATATACGAATCGCTGGTTGGCATTTGGGTTGGCCTGCCGTGAAAAAAAGAAACGGTTGCTTTCAGAGTGTTTCGTGCAGGTGTGATTTTGCGCATCCATCCACACATGGCTTAGAACGTGCGCGCACAGGGCACAGTCCGTCGTCGCATGTCCTTTACGAACGGTATTAGTAATGCACTGCATGACTGCTTAACACGAGCAAGCGTCAGAGCTTTTATCGTTTTCCTGCCTGTCGTAGAAGTCTGTTTTACCAAGTGACGTTTTTTTTTCATCAGGAAATTTCATTTCAGAATAGACATCGTCAAATCAACGTCAGCAACTTCCACAGAACGGGAAATTAATTTGCTGAGTCATGCTTCTTTGAATGCGTGCAGTTCACACAGACCTGCGCTGCAGAGTTTTAGAACCGCTTTTTGCCAAAGTTTGATTATTAAACTCCAGGAGACTTCGCACAACGACGTGAAAACGTCTAGCTTTTCGAAGTCCCAAGAAAAACTTTGCGATGTACTTAACTGCCTGTGCGCTTCTGTTGCGTCTATAAAAGCGAACTCACCTTGCTCAGCCGGAGCTGGTGATTCACTTGGTTTTCAATCAAAATCGAACACGTGACTATCCACATAAAGAGCAAACGTTCAGTTCATACTCGCTTTTGCACTCGCTTTGGAATGTCACGAGTGGTCTGCAGCGCCCATCTCCGCATACTCTGCGCCGTGGGCCACGCGGCTGCTTTCGCAGTGAATGCTGCACTGGTGGCGAGTCACGCGCTTTCTGTACAAATTTAAACGCCGTCGTCTGCGAGATCGCGGCGCTCGCCGTTGCGCCCTTTGTTCCGCACTTCCTGGTAACGCTGTGCTGCAGGCGAAAGAGTCGCAGGAGGCGGCGGAAGCGATCCCGGAGCTGATGGATGACGACGACGCAGCCGACAACGCGAAACAGGAGCCCACCGTCGAACATGGCGTCCCAGGCGGCGTTTTGCCGAAGAAAGAAAGCAAGCGCGGCGTCCAAGTCATGCCCAATCCTGCCGCGTCGCCCGACGCCGGGAGCGAGACCCCGTCCTGGCTGAAAAATCTAAAGAACCGGACTTCGCAAAAGAAGCCGCAACTGCCTCCCCCTCCTCTGTCCCCTGCGCGCGACGACGAGGCAGGGGCCGCGGAAACGCCGTCCTGGCTGTCGAATCTCAAGAAATCCAAGTCGAGCACGCAAATCTTAACGCCGGCCAGCAAGCCCTCTGTTCACCAACCGCAACACAAGCCCGAAACGTTGACAGCTGCCAACCACGGGCCGGCAGCAGCGCCCAACCACGTCCCGGCGCGGCCACCCCCTGCCGACAAAGCCCCCTCTGCGCAACGCACTAGGGCCTCAACCAAGACCGAAACGGATGCTGAGGTATAGTCTTGTCTTTGTAATTCGGGTGATGTGTTGTACAGAACGTCGCAGTGTGTGTTACTGTATGTGTGAACCGGTGCCTCCTGTGTCCACCAAGTTGCGATGCTTGATTACCAGGATAAATTGTCTATTTCTGCTCTTGCCAATCAAATACTGTGCTCCACGCTGTTATTTGTGTTCGGCCAGCTTCCCCCTCTTAGTACGAGGGGCAATAGCCGGACGCAAACAACGCTTTGTGTGCTGCGTTTAACCACATGCTTTCACAAATTTACGTTTGGATCCACATCCTGTAGGTCAGGGGTGGACGATTAATTTGACTCTGAGGCCATTTTGAGAAGGCCGCGTTTAGCGGAGGGCCGTACCTTCTAAAGGATAATGAAGCAAGTATCGGTTAAAAGCCCCGGCACTAACATCCACTGTGGTAAGTTGAAGGAATATTCACATTTGAAGATTATGCCTGAATGCTTCCGCGGGCCACTAAAAACGCTGCGGGCCGCTAATTTCCCACCCCTGCTGTAGGTTTGTCGTGTTCCTGCGACAAATACTTCGCTAAACGATGAAATCCCTACGCAACACCCTGTTGTTTTGGTGCAAATATTCGTTGCATCGGTACGCGCCACGCACATTTTTCGTGTCATTTAATATTAGTTGTTGTCACTGCTGCAGCCGGATCGCACGTGCGCCGCTTGGCGTGGGTCGAAAAAGCGTTCGCATCGTTTTTTTTCTTGAACTAAACTCTGTGCCCACGGACGCAATTAGGTGGGGGACGCGTCCCCCCACTTGTTCAGGCATAATACGCCATTTCCCCCCACATTTTTCTCTTTAGGTTTGGTACTATATTAGCTTCACACCAAGCTGTCCCCCTCACATTTTACAACAAAATTGCGCTTATGTTGCCTGATGGTTTGTTTTTTTGCCTGTGTAGTGTAAGTGTGATTTGCAAGAGTAGTGCTACGCTTGAACCGCATGATGAGACAAAGTGTGTGCCAGCCTCATTTGTTTGTACATTTTTCATCGCTTGCGATCGTTACGTCGTCGTGCGGGTAATTCCAACACCACCTCGCTTTATGTTTGCATGGGTTTTCGAAGCATGAGCGTCGTCGTTGCTGTTGTTGTTGACACGCGTCGTCATATGTTGCTGAAGCAAAAACCGCTTTGAAAGCGAAAGTCAGAGCAGGGCTGTTTGCGCTGCTGTGCGCGAAGCTCCCGCGCACCTGGTTTCCATTTGACATCTCCCGACGTGATGACGACGTTATAAAAACCTATACTTCCTTCAAGGGCAAACTACCTTGTCGCGACACAAGCTTTCCAATCGCGCTCTTGATTATCCGCCAGACGCAGGGCGGTCGTACTCATCAATAAGTGTTTATGGCACTTTGTTAACTCGTTTCGGGCGAACCGCGTCACAGTTTTTATCTGTTGTCGGAACAGCTCTGGTACTTTGCACGCCTTAGTTGCACGAGCAATGTCGCACTTGCCAGCTTGCCGCGGCCGCTAAAATCTCTGGCAATACTCTCAGGTTCACACGCATCACGAAACAGCTTCGGACGCGGCGGACACGAAGCCTACCCCGGACACCAAAAAGATACCCATGAAACCCCACGTTGCGTTGCAGGTATTTCTGATGTGCGCCTCAGATCAACAGTACGTAGCACGTTGGCGGCCATTAATCACGTATCCACAACAACTAGGCTATCTTGCTTCTGTTTATCTCTTCAGTCAGATGTTTAGCACATGCGTGTTGCAAAATGCAATCGCCACGAGTTCAAAATCTGACCTTGTCGCCGAACTTTAAATGTTTTGTTTCTGGTAGTTTAGCGTGTGCAATTGAAACGTTGCTGCCAGCGTGGTTTTCTTAATTGCATATGAACGAAGTGGTTTTTGGAGCAGTCGTTGACATCGCCACTCTGAAAATAGTTGCGCAGCAAGTTTGGTCCGACCCTACAGTAGCTTCATGTGCACAGTTTTTCCAGTTTGGTTTGACCGTTGTCAAGAGCGGACGTGTTACTGAGCTCTGTGTTGCAGCCAGCTGTGAGCCCGCAATGCAAGTAAGGACGTCGGACATAAGTTCGGTCCAGACAAGTAT
>JGI24158J21664_10002495_pt1 | contig 22366 bp, 8 predicted proteins | sample Ectturendosymbi3_FD_21664 | JGI IMG/M metagenome (IMG submission 21664)
TGTTTGAAAATGAAAGACGTAAAGGAAAATTCAGTTCAATGGACAGACTGGGACAGCAATCGTGACTATCTTAAATTTGACAAGTAGACAAACATTCAAGTTCAACAAAAATAAGTACTGCTAATAATTATAAATGCATCATATTAGGAAAATGCACTGCCAGAAATTCAAATTAAAATACATCACACTACCTTACCAAACCCTTTAGGCCAAACCAATTTTATCACTGGGATTAATTTCGCTACATTATTCCACGTTGGTTAGTAACAAACACTCAAATGTTCCTTCAGTCTCGGGCCCCTCCGTAACTGTCGGGCCCCGGAGCAATGTTCCTGCTGGATCTCCCTCTCATAGGTCCTGGATCAAACCATAGGCCTACGGGGACCTTTGAAGGGGGCAAAATTTTCGATTCTCCCTAATTTTTACGCCACTATAAAGAAAAAGAATAGGAAAGCTTTGCAGGGCGATAACTCTGCTTTAAGCAGCATGCCCAAACATCGGGCATTTTGCCTGAATTTTTTTCAGACTTGCCCGAATCTGCCCTCCGACTGGGTTCTAACGCAGAAAGTTTGGCAAAATAGCAGCTATCTGCAGCTTGTTAGAATGAATAATTGATTTTGCGCGGTCATGATAATTTTTGCTCAACAGTTCAATATTTGCAGTCTGAATACGCCCTTGGCAACACTGACTGATGGCTATGTGGGTTTGATCCTTTTGCAGCAATTGAAAAACCGTAGACAACTCACGCTGGTCACGAAAAGACTCAGGCCGCTTGTTCCTACTTCTATTGAACGGTGTCACGACTTTTTTTAATAACCTGGTCTAGTTGTATTAATGTATTTTTCTTCACATCAGCAATCAAACCTCGAAATACGTGCAACAGTATTAAACACTTGATTGAAATTCTCCCTTGTTAGTGGCGATGTATTTTAGAGAAATATGCTTTCAGGCCCAGTGAATCTGTCATGCATTATGAGATCGTTTTTCACGATAGCCAGCTGATCTATGAGAGTAATGTCATAGCAAATGCCTTTCATTCATATTTTGTTTTGAAAATGCCGCTTCGGCAATAAATAAGTTTTCCATGTACATGTAACTGCACAAGCTTCGTCTGGAAAGGTGGTCGTCATTTAGCTCAGAGTCCTATCGTGAGACTTGAGTTGTCACTTCCAGGTGTAAGAAGAACCAGTCTGCTTCTGACCAGGTCGGGAATACGTTTTAAACATTTTTTTCTGATCTTCGGACAACCAAAACAGTGTCAAACACTGGCTCGCAGAATGATTTATGATATATCTACAAATTGTAGAAAAAGACATTGCTTGGGACGCCAACACTGTTCTCAGTAATGTATAGCTTGTGATCAACGAGGCTCATCTTTTTCTGAATTATTGATGGAAAGGGCTTTGAAACGATGTTGATTCCGTGAAAGATCGCATAACTCGACCAACAGAAATAGCCACTTTCTTGACCTACAAAAACGTAACCACTTTTTGTGATTGTCGAAGACAACCGTTGGCATTGAAGCATGTGGCGACCGTATTGGCGCGTTCTATTGGACTGACCCCCCCCCAAACGCCTGGTTCGGATCCGCCATATGGTTTTATTGCATTGTGGTCTATACGGGAGCGATGCTGATCGTGTTATTTTTCTTTAGGTATTACTGCTTGTTTTATTGAATGCGACTACGTAGTTGATGTTTCACGTAGTTTGTTTAACAGCTGGTGTTGGGACCTCGGGAACTTTGAAATAACGCAGTGGACAAAGTAATTCATCATCCATAACGCACGGAAGAAGATTAGAAACAAATTTTAGGCTTTCTGGTCACTTCAGTTCAAGGTTGCGCTAAGCACGTTGCCCATTGTTTATCATGTTTTTTCCTCGCAGCGGTCAAATTGCCCTTTCCTTTTTTGCGTTAAGATTTCTGTGATGTGATCTATCACGTCACGCGGGAGGCGCTGATTGGAAGGCGGCCCTCGTGCAACGTGCACAAGTTGTCACAGGTGGAAAGCGTGGCAGCTAGAAGATGGTGTGGTAGGACTCGAGAGCTGTCTTGCATACCACATATTAGTTTTCAAAATCTATCGATGAAACGCGTTGCATTCTGTTGGAGCTTGTCTTCAATCAACTGCAAATAAATTAGAACTGCGAGAATCTTAAGCTGCCTGCAGCCCATTGGCCATCAGATATTTAAACCTGATGGAACGTATAAAATGACTGTAACAAAGTAGTCGCGTCGTCATCTGCATTCCGTCAAAAGGTTTTGAAACAAACACAGTTATTCAGTTCAGGAAAATGAATTGGCAATCTGCTCACCATCAAAATCCTTAACTTGTTTGTCGCTGGGCCCGAGTTTTTTCTCAGTGGCCTTCCCGACACTTTTTTCTTAAGTGGCCGACGGAAAAGGCGCCAACCTTTGCTTATTGATTCATTTACGCCACGCTGGTGACTTTGATTTGTTTTACGTAAGTCGCTGTAACCTTCAGATTATGCAATGCACACTGAAGATATCTTTCGTGGAAATCCGGTGTTACTGGTGTTATGTAACGATTGAACTGCTTTCACCGAAATACCGCAGATGAGGACTGAAGCTGAAAGTCCCACAAAACACCGCAATTACCCTTCCATGGATTTAGCGGGAGCTTGAAAAGGCGCTTAGATGTGGCCATTATCTGATTAATTTCAGTGGAAATTTTTCCGAGATGTCGTTTAGGAGCTTTTCAGAGACACTTCGGAGAATGCTTGAATACTCAGTCTCCAATTACATTAATCACTACCTACGCTTAAGTCTATCGTATCAATACTTACACAAACCTCCTTTCTTTCTCGTAGTTAAGAACACCTTGTTTTAGCTGCTTTTCACTGCTGATGGACAAGTCATCATATGGTTTGATTGAAGACCACCAGTAGTCTGTATTTGAAAGTTCACATATTTTGTCAACTACTGTCCATGTTATGGAAAGAAATCCTGTCTCAACACAGAATCAGACACAAAGATCTCACAGAGTATGAATTTTAAATTTTGTATTTGCCGCAGTTTATGACATCACAACCCACTGCGATCAGATGATTGCTACGAAGAGAATCTGGGAATGATTAAACAGTCAAACAGTGCACCGCGTAAACTTCACATATGCAGTGGCGTGGATTGTTCTTAAACGTCGAGGAATAACATAATAATTATGTGAAAAGATCATGTTTCAACCGCAGCTATAGAATAAAACAAACTTGGGGACAACATCACCTAGGCTTGTAGGACCTGCTCTTATGTGTGGCTGAACGAATTACCACCCATGGGCGTCCGAAGGGGTCAAAATAGGCATTTGCCCCTTCCTGGAAATTGGGACTACGAACGAAAATTTCTAGAAAACCAGAAGTCAGAAGCTTAGTTCCAATTACCGCAATTGAGGTAATTCTTGCATTGACAAACTGTTTGCCGGTATGACACTGACACTGCATAAGAGCCAGTTTCACTAATTTGGCTTCGTGCAGTGATGAGTTCGCAGTGCAACCATGTCCACTATTTTTTTTTATAGAGGCAGGTTGCGAAACTGGCAAGCGCATTGTTTTATCGTTGGCCTTTACTGCGTAACAGTAACATGGCAACAAATCTTCAAAGATTCGCTTCAAATAATGGTGAAAGGCGTTTTACCGCCCGCGACTGTTGAACGCAGACATCTTGGCTATAGCGGAATTGCACGTAATTTTATACTGTGTGAAAAAAAGCGTGGGTGAATCTGTAGCAATGCTTCCACAAGTTTGAAAAATCCATTGCTTGTGTGAAATTCCCTGGTGTGAGACTGTAAGTGTGAACAGTGTGCCTGAACTGAGTGAATAGCTTAATCAAACTACTTTAATGGAAGGGGCGGATCCAGCCAGTAAGATTAGGGGGCGATTTCAGCACTAATTGGTGGCCAAGTCTCATAACGGCTTCGCTGCAGTAAGAGAGATGAAGTATAGGCTACTTCACAACACTGATGTGACGAAACAATGGACGACAAAATGGCCTTATATTGTGAATTTTGCTTTCCGAGTTGTACAAAATCGTGGTGAATATAGTTACTCTCTTGGGTTTTAGTGGGGTCGATCGCCCCAATCGCCCCCCCTTGGATCCGACCCTGTTTTATGCAGGCTTCTTTTCAACAGCAGTTCCAGCGTAACTCTAGAGGTTTTAGCCAGGGGAGGTAAACTTAGCTGAAACGGGCCCACTTGACACTGTAGGTGACCCACTAGCCATGGGCGTCGGAGTGGGGGCCAAAACGGGCATTTGCTGGAAAGTGGGACGAAGAATTAAAAATTTCTAGAAACCTGAAACCAGCTGCTTAACTGACTTAATTCTTGCAATGGTAGTTTTATTTGCCGATATGACAATCACACTGCACACGAGTCAGGTTCACTGTTCTGGTGTCATGCAGTGATGAGCTTGCAGTTCACTAAATCCGCTCCACTGCCTGCACAGTCAGGTTGCAAAACTTCGGAGCGGATTGTTCTACTGTTGGTCATTATTGCGTAACAATCACATGGCAACAAAGGTTCACTTTTGAAAAAAGTTACGATAGTAGGCGTTTTGTCGCATGTGACTGTTGAACGCAGACGTCTGTGGCAGCTTAGCAGGTAATGCAGCGAGACAATAACTGCTGATAGCAGTGAGCCACGTAGTTTTATACGGTACGAAAAGAAGGATGAGTGAAAAAGAAGCATTGCTGCCGACGAAGCGCATATTTTGGGACTGTTGCCGTAACATGGGGCATGTTCTTTGTGGTGTTGAAAGGGTAAAGAGTTTTGTGAACGTCCATTTGCATTGTATCGTCAGCAACCTGAAAAGGATAAGCAAAATGTCGACTTTGCCCCCCTGGAAAAATATCTGCCGATGCCCATGTTGTCACCTTCATCATGGTTGATTGATTGTGCCCGTCGTCATCGGTGATCACTCAGTCTTGGAAAGACCTTTTTGCGCAATATTTGAAAATCTGAAATTTGCAAGAAAATTGCTACCAATTAGTACTGATAACGTGCTGATGCATTCGGACTTGCGAAATATTTTGATGCTTCGCTGGGTACACAATCATCCCGAGCGTCGTCCTTACTCCCCACAGAAGGTTCCGGCTCATTACGTTTTCACTGAGATGTTTCTGTCACGATAAAAACAACTCTGGAAATGGTGTATTAAGTAAAAAATGAAGTAGAATAGTGGTCGTTCCCTTGCATTTCGGACGAAAGTTTTAAAATTTGTGGGTGGTCGAGATCCTTGATCCCCATTGTTTCCACGGCCTTAATGACCATGCTGACTACGATGTTTGTAAAATTCTCAAAACGGCAAACTTAAAATTGGCAAAATATGATCGCCCCTTTCAGGAAATCAACGCAGCATGGGCGTAGCCAGGGAAGAAACTAGGGGGGCATGCACCCAATTTTTAGCATATTCGTATCTAGTTATTTTGTGCTTTGAGAGGCGGTATCCCAAACAAAGTACTGTTGTTCGCCTAAAATCAAACGTTTTGTCTCTCCCCATAATTTTTTTAACCCCCAAAAGTTTTGGGCTGACTACACCTGCAGTGCGACGCTTTGTTATGGTATCGCTTGCAGAAAATCATTCCCAGCACAATTTAGACTATATTTGTGTTCAGGCGTTTTGTCAATTGTTGAAAGATTCAATGCAAAAAACCGACGAGAACTTCGTAATTACTGTACATGCAGATTTTCATATGGCTGAATCTTTTGTAAGCAGTGCTCACAAACAAAGGTAGTAATAATAAGGTTACCAATGATTGGATGAGCAGCCTTTGTTCGCAATAGGAAATATGAGTGCAAGGTTTTGGAGGCAATCCCGGGATTATTTCAATTTTACCGTTTCAAATTTGAAAACACACTTTGGCACGCGTGGTTTTGAGCTTCCAAACCTTTTTTATGTCACTAATAGTATTGAGATATATAAATTCACGCACATGATACTGTATTCCCTCCAAAGCGATGGATTAAATAGACCTGCATCCCTAATGGTGTCTGCGATGGTGTCGGTTAGCTGTCCTCAGAGTCGGCGTCGGTACAGCAACAAACGAGAAAAACAATCTAGACTTAGTGACCTTGATAAAAGCTTGTACTACGTGGGCTCTGACTTGGTCCACAGCAGACAACAAAACAAAGTATTTTTACCTACATACAAAGAATGCCCGTTGTGAACGAAACTGCGCTTGAGACAAGTGACAAATACTTGAGTTGTAACGGGCATAAAAACATGAAATATGCTAACTACCGATCGAAAAACATTTGCCACTATAAATTAATGACGTACAAAATCCCTCGATGAGCAGGAAAAAATTGAGAACTTCTACAAGTGCCTGGCTGCTAGCAGCTTTAGCCTGTGCAAAATATTAGCACTGTCATACTATTCTGTTGATGATTTGAAATCTACCCAGTTTTTTGTTGATTCCATTTTGCAGAAATGTTTATTTTTCACTTAACGATGCACATCTCTTTTACAATTACGCAAAAACAAAAAATCAGTAATAAGTTTGTTGTTCTGTTATTTTCAACCCTTCAGATTTTGAGAACGAATAACTGAAATTTCGTAGGTCAACCTTAGATTTCAAGAAGGAGGTCTATGAGTGGACCTTTTTGTCCATCTTCAGTTCTATTCTCTATCAACATACTACCAGTTCGTAGGTGACTTTTTCATAAAGTTGCTGTAACTTAGTTTGAAGCATACCCACCAAAAAATTGAAATGAAAAAAATCTTTGATTTGTCTCTATTGAATGTAAGCAGTCACGCGTTATTGGCAGCAATTGCTTCTTTCCTGAAGCCTCCAGGCAGGAAAACTTGCGGGGCAAAATTAAACCCCTCCCCACATTGTACCCTTGGTCAGGTTTCGTTGCTGCCCGGCCGCACGTCACTGAAGCGAGGTGTTTGCCTTAAACTCAAGACACAAGTGTCAACTCCATATAATATAATAAGTATTTCAAATCAAGGTTTCGTTTTCTCATCAATTGAAAAATGAGGTCAGTATATCACAAGCCATTTTACCGATTTTTAGCAAACTGGTGCCTCAAGGGTTGTTCAAGAGGTCTCACTGAACACAATTGTAAAGTGTTTTTCAAATGTGTAAGACATTTTCTCTTTCAACAACCAATGTCAGCCTTCCGAGCAACTCGATTAATTCATATCAAAAATTCCCATTTGGTTTGCTCTCGTGAGATCCATGGTCATATAAACAGTCCCATAAGAGGTTGATTTCAATAAATACCAACTAGGAACTCCGAACAAAATGTAACCACCAACTCTGCTGCCAGCAACCTGAATGTTTTACAGCAGGAGTGTGCAACAGGCGGCCGGCGGGCCACAACCCGGCCCGCCAAGACATTTATTGTGGCCCTTGCCAACACTGATTTTTCCCCATCATGCATGAAAATTCATATGTACATGAAAAAACTAAAGTGTACACGAAAAAACTAAATTTTTCGTGTGACCCAGCTAGATGTCTGAGGTTGGTTATATGGCCCCGCGACAAAAAATGTTGCACACCCCTGTTTTACAGTATCTGAGCGGATTGAAAATATTCATTCGAGGAATTGATCGATTTTATTCATTGTAGAACAACAAAAATGTAACACGTGATCGATAAATGCTTGCTGAGGTCGAGTCGAATGTCACTGGAAAAATAATGTAAAACGCTTGAGGATTATGTATGAAGCTAGCTTCCCTCCACAACATTTGAACACCCCTTTTGTTGGGCTAAAACATTTGTACGTTGACAAGAAACAAGATCAAATTAAGTGAAAGTTAAGATAAAACTGCGGGAAGATATGCCAGTGAACTCATTTTGCTCTTTTGAACATTTCAATGGTAATTAAATGGGAGATTTAAATTAAAGTGTCGAAAAAAGTTATTAGTTTTTCGAGTAAATACCTTCGATCGTGGGGCAAAAGTTTGGTGGTCCTCGTCACATTTCCGATTTGTTACTCCCATGAAAATAAACAAGAATCCAGTCATCAGCTAATTGTTCATAATTTTGCCAATGTTGAAGCATTCTCTTTTGTGCTTTATGGCATACTTCAAATTACGGTTTGTCAGTTTTGTACAAGGAACCAATATTTAGTGTCATTTTTTTTTCATTTTGTATTATCGTTATTCCGCGCTGATTGAATGGAAAAATTTAAGCGAGGTAAGATTGGGGTCGGAGAAGAAACAGATCACAAATGTGGGTCTGTGGCCTAAAAGCCCTGCCTTAAATCATCCCACACGCTTTTGCTGCCCAACTTCGTTTGATTTATTTTCTATAAACAAATTTTTGCCGGTTTTTAGACAAATTCCAAAATCTTCTGGTCGTTGTTATATGCTAAACGGCGGAAAAGATTAATCAGTAGTTTTCTGAAAAGTATGGATGAGTTCCGCAAAAGCGGTTGATGGATCCAATCACTAAATTCATAGGACAAGGGGTGCTTCTTCCACAGCTTGCAAGAACGATGGTTACGATATGCTAAGACGTCTGAAAATTCCGCTTGGGAAACCCGCAACAGTTGAGAGGTCGAACGTGTTGGACGTAGACCTTAAGAATGCCCGCTTGAGTTTATAACATTTCTCGGTATCTCCGCTACAAGAGAGGTCTTCGAACACTCAAGCGGGCGGCATGTTTCCGAATAAGTGCTAAGTCAGCACCTGGCAGGGTCACGCCTGATGCGAATGCTCAAACGTTTCAATCTTTTACAAGCTGTGGGTGGTAAACAGAATGGAAGACGACGAACGCACTAACTGACGAAACAAGGCCGATATGGGAACCGCTGTGCTGCATGAAATGTTAGGATGCGTTTACGAAGGTTTGAGCTAATAATTTGAAACGTAATCTTTGGTCATCGACGAAAACAACTCCTCATTCCGAGTGCTTACACTGGACAAGTTTCGGAAAGTACAGAATCTGAAGTGTAACGCTTTCAAGAATCAAGTAATTAGTCTCCACAAAGCGATGAAGTCTGAACCAATAAAAAAAATTTTTATTTATAGGAAATCGGCTTCACGTAACACTATTCAGCACAGTCCTGAAGTAAAGTAAGGGCAGAGAATGCGAGCAAACTTAAGACTAAAAAGAATAAATTTAAGCACAAACTGCGGCAAGTAAAAAAATGGAAAATACATCGTTCTCATATAATTGCTTTCACTAAAACTTTACAACTATCTGACGCCAATTACCGAGTAGCAAACCCACATTGATGGAACCACGCCGCGGTTACTCAAACCAGGGTTTTGGTGGGTCGCGTCGTATAAGTAGAATTGCGTTCCTAATGCTGGCAACTTGGCAGACGTTCTCTAAGGAGCTCCTTTAAAAAATGTTAAACATTGTGAAGTGAGGCGTCAATATCGGTCACTACATGTATGGTAAAAAGGTAAAACATGTGGACGAAGCCGAATGGGAAAAAATCAATGAACAATGCAAAGGCTACAAGATTATTTTACTTGGAGAAGGATCCAGAGAGTTAAGATTGAGTTGTTCTACAAAATTAACAGTGGGAGCTTCACAGCCAGGTGGTTTATTTACGATGCCATGGAACACTGAACAGTGTCGCGATAAGGCCATTTGGTCGCTGTCATCCCCATTATCTGGTTTCTTCCAAGAACCGCGGTGCAGGCCCGCAACCAGGTGCCTCGAAATTTTTAAAAACATTGTGCCTCGAAATTTTCAAAAACATTGTGAAAGTGCCTCGAAATTTTCGAAAACATTGTGAAAGCGCCAATAAGTTTAGTTGTTAAGTACAACAACAAGTTACAATCATTTTGCATCCGCCGGAAAATTCACCTAGTTGCGGCCTTGCCTTGGTGCGTTGACCACCTTGTGGAAAATTTGTTTACTGTTTGGCCAACTTTGTTAATGGCATATCACACAAGTCGCCACATAAATATCATAGTTTGCTTATCAGGTGTTGGTTCAGCGGGAAAATTTCATTATTTGTCAGTATTTGCGAGAGTTGGAACCACGGATTTGTTGCGTTTTCCATGGCAACGCACTTTTGAGAGTCATAATATTTTTTGTGGTATGTCAGCATCCAACCTCTTCAGGTGTCCGTTAGTATGACCAACCAATAGGGTTTACAACTCTGTGAGACATTGAGAAAGATACCTTCTCTTTCTATGACACTCACCTTATGGGCAGGGCCGGGTTTACCAATAGGTTATGTAGGCTTAAGCCTAGGACCTCAAGATTCAAGGGGGCCTCCAGCAAACTGTCGTACGCGTAGAGTCAATTGCCGGTATGTGATAAGTTCGATATATATATTAGTCAAAATTTTATGTCTTAATTATTCATTTAATTTTATTCACCAAATCAGATTCCGTGTTGATAATGCCAGGATCTTCCAACGAGTTTCCATGAATCTCAATATGACCGTTGGTCAAGCCACATGCCGGCTGTTGTGTCGATATGCTCAAAGCACGTTGGCTGTGTCTTGTGTTTGCTGAATCGTATCGATTGTTACGTTGTAATCAGGCGAAAAAGCTTGTGGCTGTTCGTGTTTGAAATGCACCTTATGAAAGCTTAAGGTTGTACTGCAGATAAGAGCTATGTGTAGGGCTAGCAGCATCATCCTACAATAAAAACATAACTGCTTCTTCTCAGCAATACTGTAGTTTTGTTAGCGTTTCTATTACGTAAAGCTCGTTTGGTATTTTTAGATGCGATTTTTTCCATCTTAATTTTCGTTAACAAAGTCCTAAAATCAGATTGCTTTTGAGTTCGTGGGCAAGTTTTTACTGCTCTCGTGCTAAACAAATCGTAGAAGATCTTTAATGAGCTTGAATAGCAAGCAAAAGTCATTTTGCCAACTGGTAACCACAGAACTCTTCCCAAAAGAGACAAAGAAATGGATAACAGCAAGAAAATGACGAAAGCGCGTTTGGGTCTGATGCCTTAGATTAGTGGTTCTTGGTTTATCCAACCACGCGAACCGTATTTCTTAGCTTGATCGTCACTAACAGCTCAGGAGAAAGGTCTTTTTCAAGATTCAAAAGAATCAAAAATGAATTAAAGGGACGCAATGTTCCAGAGAGGTTGCCCACACTATATGCATTCTGTGTATTAAAAGTGACAAAGTTAGGCAAACAAATAATGAATTGCTAGATTATTTTTTTATGAAGACAGCCAGGACAAAATCTTTTTAATTGTTTACTAGGCTCTGTTCAACCTTACTTGATTCGATGATTGTAGCTTTTTATAAGTATTTCAATAATGAAAGCATAAGGGAAGTTTAAACCAGTCCCTTCGCCACGAGGGAGCATTGGTTGGCTCAGTCCCTCCAAATTTAAATTTGAAACACAATAAATCAGTGGAGATTTTATCGAATTTTCAGAATGTCAAGTCCCCCTGCGCAAATGTAAAGCCCCCTATTGAAAACTTTCTGACTACGGTTCTGGTTTAAACCTCACATCCTTTCGCGCGAGTTTCCTTGCGTTCGATTCTTAGCAGTCTCAAAACATAACAAACACGCGAATTGCGAAACTAGGAGTTGCAACCATTTGGGTGCGTTTTATTTGACGTGTTGTGCTCATGTGTGAGATTTTTACAGCCGTGGTAAGCGAGTGGCAACGTGGTCCACACATATGCGCAGTGTCCTTGTGTTTTTTTGAGCACAGATAAGAAAAAACAGGTGTGAAACTTATGAAAAACATAGGCCATGTGTTTTTTCAAATATTTCACCGTGAAGTTTTCGGTTGGTTTGCCTGCAAAAATTAATAATCCTGTTCCCGCCAGCCAAATACGATTTCAACAATTCCGTGTCATAGAACGCTTTTGCGTCGAAGGTAGCAACAAGAAAAGTGGTCGTGGGATAATCTAGTAACGATTTAGAATTTTTTATTGCCCGTATGTTTAGAGCGTCACTATCGTCATTTTCGGCTTTGCGCAAAGTGATCAAGGCTTTTCCATTTTTTCCTCGTAACAATGGGAGAGGGGGGCCTCACAACTGGATTAGCCTAGGGCCTCGCACCAGCTAAATCCGGCCAAAAAATAGCCCAGCAAGACAGCTATTAAACGAGCATTTGAAAAAAATCACTGATTGATTTTAAATATTATAATTGGCTTGTCGTCTTAAACGGCTTGCAGAAAGTACAAGCTGCCTTTCTGGTCTTTCTCTATATTTTCATGTATCGCCATTAAAACGTTATGTTTTTGCAGGTTTTTTTAAAGCGTTTTAGGAACCCGATTCGGCTCCTTACAATTTCAAATCGAGTCCCTAGAATCACAGAAAATTATCATCGGGTCCCTAAAATCAGAGAAAATTGGGTCCCTAGAATCAGAGAAATCAGGTCCCTACAGATCCATATCGGGTACCTAACATATTCCTTAAAAAAACCCTGGTTTTTGTGTTCTCCCTTCGGTGAACATATGTGGTTGATTTTTGTTATAATTTTAAGTTTACTACCCATCAGTATAGCCACTTCTGATGTTTTAACATCATTTCTGATGTCTGATGTTAGGAATTTCTGTTGTCTGATGTTTTGGCGACAAAGCTGATGTTGACTGGGCTGTTGACTTGGTTGATGAAAGCACTGATGTAAGCATTACCCAAACCCTTGCATTTGTTGTTAGATTTTTGGATGATGAGCAAAAAAATAAAACAGCGGATCAGTTGCTTGATATTATCGAGATGGGAACTTCAGAAGGTGGTACGGCATTTAGCGTGTTAACACAATAGGGTTACGTGCTGAAAACTGTACCACCATGATGGGAAGAGTGTCAGGTTTTCAAGCACATATGAAACAAGTGTGCCCGCACATTTTTGTGAATGGCTGTTTGTTTATGCCATACTTCAGCATTGTGTTTTAAATGCTGCAAAAAGCCTACCACATTGGAGCAGATTATTTGCTAATGATTAAATGTTGTGACAGCGTGCTGCGAATCACAAACCTGCTTCGTTTTGTCGAAAACTCGTCATCCGCGTGCGTCATTAACCAGGGAAGTTTTCAAAATGAAGCAGAAGAAATTTTGTTTCGATCTTCTGCAGTGTGTGCGCTACTGCTTTCGACAGCGTGAAAAACATCAAAGTGATGAGGTCAACCTTCGACCCGAGCAGCCAATCCGAATTATCGCTTTACAACAGCGGGAGGTTCTTTGCCGCAGAAACAACAAATTGGATGAGACGTGCGTTCAAAGTCAGCAGATGCTAGTCGGTGTCGACGCTATAAACAAAACGAAAGCCAGATAATTGCCTTTAAGCTGCGAAACTGAGAGAAATGTTATTGCGTTCTTCTGTAAGGCACGAGGTGATTTGACAGTTTTTTAAATAACATTATAAAGTGGAGGTTTTCCTATCGCATCCTGATAAGATGGCTCGAAAATACAAGACAGGTGGTTAGAACAAAATACAGCATATAGTTTCTTAACTTATCCAGACTCTACCTGAGAGAAAATCATACGTATCAGATCATAAATCACTGTGTTCGCTTTGTGGATTCAAACTTCACCGCTACGAAGAAGAGGTTTTGACATTTTTGTCTCATTTGATTACAACTATGCAGGGTTGGATTTAAGAGGAAGCGAGCGAGGCACTTGCCTCTCCCCTCTTTTTAGGCCCCCACTCGATGTGTTTCGCGCGTAAATTTTTCTCATTTTTGATGAAAAACTTATTATCCACTCATATAATATACTCCGAAGTAGACCACAAGTAAGTACTCTGATTTTAAAGTGAACCCAACAGCAATGCGTAGGTACCCTGCTTTCAAAGGGCCCTCCAACAGCCACTGTAATGCGTAAATACTCTGCTTTCAAAGTAGGACCGGCCTTAGCAAGTGCAGGCCCGATTTGAAGCACTTTTTCGGGGCCCCACTCAGACGGGGTGTGCATAAATTTTTATCAAGTCATAACAAGCTAGGTGTTTCTGTGGGGGGGCATACCCCAGTTTCATTTCTCCAGTAGAGAATTCTCGTGTCCGCGGAGCAGACATCTCCCTTACACCCAATAAATCCATGAGTTGTTACACTCAATACTTCCTCTGTGGTAATGTACCTACCGCGGTGTGCAGTAGGTCAACTGGCCATTTTTTAAATGAAAGTAGCAACACTGCTTGATATACGAAACAGCCAGCAAAGATAAGATATAATGGCTTAGCAACAAAACATCAACAAACAAAAAAACGTGACAACAGGACATCACACGAAAACTACAGTGCAACATCGTGTTACAATGCAACACAGTAATGGCAAATCGGAATGAAACAAATAGATGGGCTGTGGAGTCGGAGCCCGATCCCAAACAATTTTGGATGATTGTAGCGGGAGCCGAAGCCAAAAACTTTTAGATGGTGGAGTGGAAGCCAGAGCCTGAAATTTGGGTTCCGGTTACACAATCCAAGTTTGTTGGGCAAGCGAGTTAACTTACTGCGGGACGAGTGGGGTTTGCCGTATGTGTGTGCATAATTATTAGGGCCATTCAAAGTCATTAAAGTATTATTTTTCTGTGCTTCAGGAAGCTTTGAAACGAATTTTAAAGCAAAAACCGCATCCCTATGAAATTTATAACAAAGGTTACGAAGTCATAAAAAGTCATATTTCTCATGTTAGGTCAGGAAGTCACATTTTGCGTATTTTCAACCTATGTCAACGAGGTAACCATCAAAACATCAATCTCAAAATACCAGGTGAAACTACTAATCCGCTAGGTCTAAGCTGCATTTGCTTCAAATCAAACTATATGCTTTGCTAATGTTTTGAGCTGTTTATTTTAGTGGGGCTTCAACAAACCATGAGGCTGCCATCTCTTATGCCTATTTTTGTTGTTAACGCTTTTTTGTGCAGTAGTGTAGGTTGCATGATCCGACTCCATCATTTTTGTTTGGTGATATAAAGTCAACATTTTCTGAAAAATAAAATCATATTATCAAGTTTTCCATGTCATTAAAAATAACCCAAATAATTATCATTGTTTGCATGAGCATTGGAAAGGGGGTGAAGGGGGGCCTTGGATCTCCTGGATTTTGAAATTTGATAAATGTTTTTCTCTTAGTTTCGAGTTGGTAAAATAAAGTTCAACCACTGTTGGCCACCACCTGGAAAAATCCACTATTGCCCCCCCGGAAAAATATTCGAACAGCGCCTCCACACTTTTCGGTATTCGAACAGTGTGGAGGCTACGTATTATTCGATGTCCTTAACTTTTGTGTATTTATTGCAAGCCTTTGCTCGACTTTCTGACACGGGCTTGTTTCTAGTTTGCTTCATGACACAAATCGCTATGGCAAATGCCAAGAACAAACTTGATGTCAGATAATGACGTCATACAAGATTTCAACCATTCTTAAAAATGTTTTACTACAGCACCCTGATGTGAAATTTTGTTCAAATTAAAACACTACGTCAATAAATCCAGTGCTCAGATATGTTTATTTTGCTATTTTTAATCCTTATCTAACTTACTCAATACTAAATTGACGTCATTATCTGACATCAAGCTTGTTCTCGGCATTTGCCATAGCGGTTTGTATCATGAAGCAAACTAGAAACAAGTCCGTGTCAGAAAGTAGAGTAAAGGGGGAAGAGTCAATAAAACTACTTTACTTCCACTAATTAGATTGCAGAATAAAGCTGTTTAAGAGCTTTTAATCATCACAAAACTAAAACGGATTTTCTCTATTCTTAGTACCGAATTTTGAAACTTCCTGATTTATTTAAATTATCAGTTGCCAAATTTATCTACGTTATTATTAACAGTGAACTGCCTGAATACTTTAACAAATTTTTTTGTAAGATTGCATCAGTACACATACCGTTTCCGTAGAATGAAAGCACATCTGGATGAGCTTTCTTTAATGTGCATTGGCTCCAAATTTTGTTCTGAAATTCCTGAAATCTTCAAGTCTCTTACATCTTTTGCATTCAGAAAATATGCAAAAATGTCTTGTTCTCTAGTTGCCAATATGCCAGTTAATTCTTCATTCCTACTGTATGTTTGTTCCTTTTCTCTGAACGATTTTATGCTTTTTCCTTCTGCAGTACCCTTCTCCCATCCAAGTGCCCACCCTACCCTTCCTGTACATAATAAGCATGTTTTTCAACCTCTGTGTTTTTTGTTTTTCTTTGATATTATGCTTCGTTACTAACTTCTGTCCGATTTTTAAATCATTGCATTTTGTCCCTCCATCTTTCCTCTTCACTTGAAACGTCTTCCATTTAGTATTGGTTTATGCTAACAGTAGGGGCGGATGAGAAGTTGATCAACAAAGTCTTTCTCCAACCCTTTGTGTCTCGAATATGTAGCTCACACCAATTCGCAGAAGTCTTACGTTTTCAATTTTTCTCATTTTTATTTTTTATTAACATGCAGCTAACGTTTCTGCCCTGTACTGTTTTGCTTTTTTATTACATTTATGTCACTTGGTGGTTTGAGTCACAAAAATGCATGAATAAACCTATCTACCTATCCACTTTAAAAGCCACAGTTGCTTGACTCAAAATATGCGACTGTTTCGCACGCAACCTGACATGCGAAAGCGGATTGTTTGCCCACATTTTAATGTGCTTGTCCTTTACAGATTGGTGTTCAACACATTCACGGGCTCACATTGGAATTTCGGAAGAGATAAACTTAAGCGATTAAGGGATATCGTGCATACGGCATTTTGAAATGAGGTCGGTAATATCTTTTTAGCCTCTCAGGTGCCGATAAAGCATCAAAACAATGACAAGATCTTCGACTGAAAGGCTATCATCCTCTGCACTTGCATGCAAATTTTGTGGAATGGTTGCTATGGTGCAAAAACAACCTTGTTATGCAGTAAACATGAAAGCAATGACTCACATAACGGTTGAATAACACCTCATCACCTGAAGCTTGCGAAGCACCTAAATTTAGGTTACTCAAAGCCGGCTAATACAAGACAATATCAAACGAAATAAGAAAAACGGAGCATGAGGTATTGAGAGCTTGCCCAGCTTAGTTATACAGTGTAAGATAAAACCTGTATTTAAAAAGCAAAAACTGACACTTTGACATTTCATTCGCGCTACTGACCTGACAGAAATGTACCTCTTTACGTTTGTGTTATCATTGGTTCTTTCCACAGTAAAACTAAAACACCGTCCAGCTTGGCCTGCCTTCACTCAAATTTCTTCTCGTACCCACTTTGGGTCGCAGTTTGCACTGGGTCTGCGCATCGGTGTCCGTGGACATTTTTCCAGACTGGGGTCGAAACACCACGGGATATTTGAATCGTGTTTTGATATGTACGGTCTGACGTTTCAACAGCAAAGTTTGTAACAAAGTGAAAGGCAATGAAAGACACATAGTTTCACCAGTATAGTGGACTTTACGCAGGCAGCCATATTGCGATCGAAGTGGTGAGATGGTCTAGCTGTTGAATGGCTCATACTTTGTAAAAGGTTTTGGATTTTGAAAACTTGCAAACATTCAGACATAAAGCTGGCTTACTTCAGTCTAACCGTGTTCGCAAAGCGTGAACACGAGCAAAGATTGGACATTTGCATCGCAAATAACAACTTGTCCGTGTTTTTTCTGAAGAAAAAATGAGTAGATTGAGCTGCAACACTTGCTGTACTGTTTGCAGAGTGTGTAAGATCATTCAACAGGAGTAGGAACTTGGGTTGCGGAATCGGTGTCGGAGTCGCAAGGAGTCGAAGATTTTTGGGTGGAGTCGGATTCCTAACAACACTGGGAGTCGGAGTCGGATTTTTTGTCCGACTCCGACTCCACAAGTCTAATTGGATCATTTATTGCATCACACTCCTAAGATGGAAATTCCTGTTGAAATCGTACAAGTTCTTTTGAATCTTTTGTTGAAATAGAGAATTCTTGCTGTGCACCACGATTTCCACTGATTGCTAGTTGCTACCAAATTGTTAACAGCCAAACTTCATTCGCTTTACAAGGAGTCGGAGAGAGATGTATTTAGCGACGGTACGTAAAGTACACACATGTTCACAGAAAGACGAAGAAAATAAACAAGCGGTATGGTTGACAGCAAAACACAAGAAATAGGCCTACAGTCTTTACTGTGTACAGTGGGTTATTTCATTTTTTTAATATATATTTTTTTTCCGAAGCTCGGACATCGACAAACCCTAAGGTTATCTGGTCAATATGTCCAATGAAATGTCTTAAAGACCAATATGTAAATAGTAATATAACAGAAACTCACACGATCTAAAACATAAAAAGAATTACGAGGAAACAAATACAAAAAATGAAAGCAATACCCCATGAAATGTAATAAGAGCCAATGACAATGAAATTTGTTTTTCTTATTTAATACTGTGAGAATACGAACTCTTGCAATTGAGTGCAAAAAGTGCTTAAGGGTACAAGCTTTAAAAAGGGTAGAGCCTTTAAAAAGTCGGAGCAGTAGCGTAGCCAGCCTAAAATTTCGGGGGGGGCAAAATTCTTGATTTCAGGCTAGCAACAGTGCTTTGTATGGGATGCCGCCTCTCAAAGCACAAAATGACTAGATATTCTAAAAATTCCGGGGGCATGGCCCCTTTGGCCACCCCTGGCTGCGCCTATGTGTCGGAGTCGGAAATTTTTGAAAGGTCGGAGTTGGAGTCGGACATATTACCTGCGACTCCGCAACCCTGGTAGGACCCAATCACTGCGACAATGATGGTAGATTGTCGGAAATTTGAATATCCAACCAGCGCCTAAGCCGTCCATTCGCAACCAGGACATTTTTCATTTATGGCAAAAGATCTTGGTTAACGACGATTTGTTCAACCATTTTGAACAACAAATAAAAGCTCTAGGTTTTCTGTAGTCTTTCGAGGTATCAGCCGACTGGGCTCTGCTTTCATCTTTTTGCGATGATTCAAACTTGCACACCTGTATTCAAGTAACTTCACTCCACAGGTGGAAGAAGCAAGGACTTAATCGCAAATTTTTAATGGATAATCGATTTCACGTAACACTTTTGAAACAAGTTGCTCATACGATGACGAAAGAAAGTGAATCCGTAGACGCTTAAGGTTTCATAACATGAGTTCGGGCCGAAACTGGTTTTAAGCTCGCGATTCAACGCTTTATGGTATTAGCCAGAGGAAGAAAAAGGTGTAGGATCTCCTTGGCTTTCAAATTTGATACGTTTATGCGCACTATGTATCATTATTTACAGTGGTGTAGTGCTAAACGTTGGAGTGGGTATGAACTCCACGAGAAAAGAGTTGCCATGCCAGTCCAAAATAACTGAGAATTTCTTCTGTTGAAACTTTTTCGCAAAAATTGGTAACAAGAACGCCACAAGTGGTGATGTCGGTGCCGCAATAAAACAGTGGGAGGAAGTCGTTCTTTTCCGGATTAGACTCACAAGAAGCGAGCGCAGTGTTCCCAAGAATTAAATCACTTTTTTCAATCCCTTGTATGGCATTTCACATTGTATTTACTGCTACATTTTTTAAAATCGCAGACCATGGCTTCAGCTCCAAAGTCCGCTGAAAGTACTGTTTGACCACCTGCTTGCGTTTGACTTTTCGTTCATTTGGCCCTCGGTAGCGAAATTCATAAACTTATCGCCCTCTTCGAATTAATCCTGCCTGGTGGGGGGCATTCGCGGTGTGGCACTTAAAACAAGACAAAAGTCTGCAATGTTTCGTCAGAAACGTTGCAATTGTGCTCAGTCGTTTGATGCCAGAAAAAGAACTGAGGTCATGTTGTACTAAGAACAAGGCATGGTTTGATAAATCAGGAAGTTGAGAATTACTCTGCTGTGAGAATATCACGAAAGGCTATCGCAACTTCAGGGAGGATATTCAGTTAAAAAAAACTTCAAACTTAAAAAAGTAGGTTTTGTAACCAAAATGCTCTGAGGCAATTTAGTAAATCCAGCCAGGTAATTTGTTTGACGTCAGAAACTCAACAGGCCTTTCTTGAACCCAAATGCGTCAGCCTTCAAGATCAAAAGCACGCCAATCAGCAACTGAGGAAGTAACGACTTAATGCGTTCAAAGCTCTTTAAACGAATTTCTGAGAGTGAGTTACAGCCTCTCAATAAAAAACATACTTTGTAGAAGCAACAATGTCATTGATGCAGATGTAAGCTTGGTGTCGAAACATGACGTCGTAAGTGAGAAAATCTTCCTTAATCGTTTAAAGAGCGTGGATTTATTGCATACATATCTTGCAATTTTGAAAATAAACACGTCAAAGCGGTTTGCTCTTATTTTACAGAGTTCCTCGCAAAAATATGAACCGAATGACTTTGTTCTCTGAAAATATTTACCCAACAAGACAAGTCGTGGATATGTTTTTTCTTAAATGATCAAACTGTTGACGACGCACTCGGTGTAAACAAAGGGAGCAAGTCACCAGCAGCCAAGTAAAAAAAGCACGTAACAAGTGAGATTAATTTTTCTCCATACCAGGGGTCACCAACGTGGTGCCCGCGGGCACCAGATCGCCCGCAAGGGCCAAGTAGGTCGTCCGCGGGCCTGTTCTAAAAATAACATTAGCATGATCAATATCTTCACATTACCGAAGATCAATACTAATATAATTGAAGGTAACTTGAGCAAAATTTTTATTTCAGAAGTGTGTATCAAACTAGTCTCCCTTCGCATTAATCGGTACACAAGAAGTAGCTCACAGTTTTAAAAAGGTTGGTGATCCCTGCTCTATACAATCCGTGAATGTGAAAAATATTATACAAAAGCACCATAACACAAGCACAAACGCTGCATGCAAGTCTGAATAGAGGTGAAAATAGGAAGCACAGCCGCAAATATTCAGTTGATGTAGCCATTGTCGAATCAATCCATCTTAGTTTGTAAGCGATTTTAAAGTGCTTATTTGTTTCTACTGTTTGAAAGCAAACGGGGCAGACATGGAGTTCGCAGATGTTGAAAAAAAACGTCATCAATTTAAACAAACTTAATCACACGATATAGTAGAAACTATGTGCAGTGAAGAAATATTGTTGAATGATATCATTGCAAACCTTGATTTACAGATGTGAATGAGGCATCAAAAGAATGATGACAAGTGGTTGCAATGAAAATGCACCAGATTAATTTTCAATAAATCTGTTAGTTTTTACTTTCACCAAATATTCGCAGACGAACTGGAAAAGTGGTACAAAGAGTGGATTCGCAAACTTAACGTGGCTAATAAATGGGATTCTGGCAAAGGAAATTATGCTGTACGCAGAGTTTGTGTGGAGAAAGTAGGACTGAATAGGTAACAGTTTTGAAAATTCAGAAACTTTCTCTGTTATGGTTCCGAGCGCTTATCAGGGCAGTCGAATACGATACTCCGTTTCTAAACCCCACAAGAGCTCAAGATTCGATGTGCTTAGGGTTGTGGGAAGAAAAATCCGAAAAGAAAAGTTATGGAACATATTTTACACTATAGGAAAGATGCAATGCTATCCGAAAGATAGTTTCAAAGCACTGTATTTAAGTAAAAACAATTTTTAATCAAGAAGCGTTTATATGGATTTTGAAGGTTGCTTCGAATCAAAATTTAAACCAGTTTTGCATGTCTTGAAATTAAGGATTTTATTCGACGGCACCGTAAAATGCAATTGAACAAAGTAAGTCAAGAGTTTTTTCTGCTCAGTTTTGATAAATATTACATGAATATGTTATGAAATTTAGCAGCTAGGATTAAACTATCAAATATAAGAACAAAATTTATTTCTTCCAAAATACTGTCCTGCGTGTGAAAACAGCAATTTTGTGCATCTGTCTCGAAATCCGATCGCTGATGCATAGTATACACTGCTTGGAACTCACTGCGTGTTCAACTGCACGTCGGAAAAATATTTGAAAGCTGAGAAGTATGTTGCAAACATGTTGAACGCTGCTGGGAAGTTGCAGTGATTCTTGTTTTTATCCCTCTTCAAGCAGTTCGATGATTTGTAAAATATGCAGGAATGGCGATTATTTTCAAGATAATTGTACTTGAGCAATGTAAGCCACAATCACCGGGTTCCATTCTCAAAGACTCCGTTATACTCAAAGTGGAAAAGGTCAACGGCATCAACCCACAGGCTACAATGATCGTGAAAACAACATGCTGGGTTCACAAACAGCTTTGCATGTTTGGAAAACGTACTGCACGATTCGACGGGAAAAAAGCGAAGAGTTAGATGGTTGATTGGCGATTGCGGGTGTTTGCGCATTCACTGAAATCAGAACTGAACCAAGAACAGCGGTTAGAACGGCGCCTGCATCATGCGCTGCTTTGGCGTGCGTGGTAGGCTTGGGCGATTACTGCCAATGACACTCCATGGGCATGGGCGAAGGATTTTTTCCAGGGGAGAGGGGCTTGTGGCAGTCCACTTGTAAAAGAAGAGAACCACTACACATTTAGGACAATTCCGCAAGAGCACTGGTCCATAGGAATGTCCATGGCACGCCCAAGTTAACAATTAAGAAACCTGGACCCGCCGGTCT